>ERZ773131.1743-NODE-1743-length-15037-cov-3.156121_pt1 | contig 15037 bp, 10 predicted proteins | sample MGYA00511082_ERZ773131 | MGnify/ENA primary metagenome ERZ773131 (study PRJEB29015, sample SAMEA2737813) | human gut metagenome | biome: human gut; feature: human-associated habitat; material: faeces | place: China | collected 2012 ... | reverse complement strand
GATTTCAAGGCCGACGACCTTGTCGATTTCCGCGCTTTTCGCGGTCAGCATGATGATCGGCACACGGCTTTGCTCGCGGATCCGACGGCACAGCGCGGTGCCGTCAAGACCGGGCAGCATCAGATCGAGCAGCACCAGATCGATACCACCCTTGGTGAACAGTTCCAATCCTTCTTCACCGGTGGCCGCGGCGGACATGTCGTACCCTTCACGGGTGAGCTGGTAGACCAGCGGCTCACGGTACGACTCTTCGTCCTCGACGATCAGAATTCGCGTCATCAGTGGTTCTCCTCATTCTCTGTTGTGGTGGAGTGGCCGGACTGTTTCTTTTCACGGGTGTTATCATTCGCCGAATCCGCCGGATGGTCGGGTTCCGCAGCGCCCGAAGCCTGCGGCATCGTGATGGTGAAGGTGGATCCCTCCCCCTCGCGCGACCATACGGAGATCGTACCGCCGCACTCCTGCACGCAATGCTTGGTGATGGCCAGGCCAAGCCCCGAGCCGCCCGTGGCCCGCGACCGCGCCGGATCGACCCGGTAGAACCGTTCGAATACGCGGTCCAGCGACGCCGAGGGGATGCCGATGCCCTGGTCGATCACGCGAATCGTCATGGAGCTCGGGTCCTTGCACAGCGAGACGCTCACGCTGACCGTCGTGTATTCGGGCGAGTAGCGGATGGCGTTTTCGACGAGGTTCTTCACGGCCATGGTGAGGGTCTCCCGGTCGACCATGATGGCGATGTCGCGCTGCGCCTCGTCGTCCGCGGCGGCGTCAGCGTCGACCGGCGCCTGCTCGCCGCGCAGCGACAGCCGTATGGCGATGTGCTTCGCACCGGCCTGCACCAGGTTCTCGCCGACGGCCGCGCGCACCACCGACATGGCGGATATGCGCTGCGCCTTGAGCATCGCCGGCGCGTCCTGCGCGCGCTGCAGTTCGATCAGGTGGGTCACCAGTTCGGTCAGCCGCGCGGACTCCTTGGTGATGCGGCCGGCGAAATACCGCACGGCGCCAGGGTCATCCGCCGCGTCGGAGACGGTTTCGGCGAGCAGCGAGATCGCGCCTGCGGGGGTCTTCAGCTCGTGGGAGACATTGGTGACGAAGTCGCGGCGCATCCGCTCGAACCGACGCTGCTCGGTCACGTCGTTGATGAACACCGCGTACAGACCGTCGCAGATATGGCCGACGCGTACGCGCAGGTAGCTGTCGGAGGGCGCAGAGCTGCCGGCGGTGACACCTCGTCCGGAAATCGCGCTCGACATGCGGGTCAGGTCGAGCGAGACGCACATCTCGCGTTCCCGCACGCCCCCGTTCTCCACCACGACGTGCAGGATGTCGAGGATCTCGTCCTTGACGATCCAGCCGTTCTCGATGACATCGACGTTCACCTGGCTTTTGCTGGAGCACCGCACGGAACCGTTGCCGTCGCAGACGATCACCTCAGACGGCATGACGTCGATGAGCCCCTGTTCCGCCTCGCGCACCGGCACGTCGGTGCCGAACAGCGAGCCGGAATCGCTCCCCTGCCCCGCCAGCGTGTCGCGTTCGCCGGACTCGCGCCCCAGCGCGTACGACCTCGATACGGCAATCACCAACACGATAATCGTCACCAGCACCGCCAACGCCACATGCACCCATGTCATCGGACCCGCCCCGCCTTTCCTCGGCCCTGCACCGCTCTCATCCACCCGCACCGATGATGCGGATGCGGATGGTTTCAGCGTAACGGCTCCGCACGTCCCGCCGCCAGCGCGACTACGTAAGTTTGCCAGTTGTTCAACTTGCCGTGTCCTTCCGCGGCGCAGCCCGTCGGAGCGAGCCGCGCCCGGCGTCACATGCGCCGCAGGATGTCGAGCACGATGCGGGCCGCGGTATCCGCGTATTCGGAGATGTCGAAGCCCTTGAACTCCTCGTAGTCGGTGTCGGCGTTGTCGCTCAGCGCGCGGATCACCAGCGCGGGCACTTCGTTTCGGGCGGCGACGTGCGCCACGGATGCGCCTTCCATCTCGACGGCGTCGGCGCCGGTGTCGTGGATGACCTTGGCGATCTGCGCCGGCGTATCGACGAAGTAGTTGCCGGACGCGATGATGCCGATGATGTGCGTGACGCCCATGGCCGCGAGCGCCTGGTCGGCGAGGGACAGCAGACGGTCGTCGGAGTGGAATTCCTCGACGGGCTGCTGCTCGGTGCCGGGCTTCCATTGGCCGACGAGTCGCATGTCGGTGTCGAGGTAGCGCAGTGTGCCACCGAGCACCACGTCGTTGATGTGCAGGTTCCGGTTGAGGTTGCCGGCGATGCCGCTGAAAATCACGTCGGGATGGTATGTGTCGATCAGGTGCTGGGTGGTGGCGGCGGCGTTGACCAGTCCCATGCCGCCGACGGTCGCGACGGCGGTGACGGTGCCTCCGTCGTTGGTTCCCAGCGTGCCGCGCGTCACGTCGAGGCCGGCTTGGCGGTCGTGGGTGACGTCGTTCAGTGATGCGGCGATGAGTGCGACTTCGTCGTCCAATGCGCCGATGATGGCGATGGTGGTCATGGGAATCCTTTCCGTGTGGTTGTTCGTGAAGAGTAATGGACGCCGTTTCAGCGCCAGCGCCGGGCGGACACCGCGTCGGCGAGCTCGTGCAGCAGCCGTTCCGTCTCGTCCCAGCCGATGCAGCGGTCGGTGATCGACTTGCCGTAGACCAGTTGGTCGAGCGGGGCCGCCGGCTGGTTGCCGCTTTCGATGAAGCTTTCCATCATGATGCCGGTGATGCCTTCCTCGCCATCGGCTATGCGCCGGGCGATGTCTCGCACGACCTCTGCCTGCCGGTGCTCGTCCTTGCCGGAGTTGCCGTGCGAGCAGTCGATGATGAGCCCGTGGGTGGCGGCAGATTCCGCCGGCATCATCGCGCGCACGTCGTCCATCGCACGGCGCACGGATGCGGTGTCGTAGTTCGGCCCGTGGATCGAGCCGCGCAGCACCACGTGGCAGTCCGGGTTGCCGAGCGTCTCCACCGCGCAGGCCCGGCCCATGTGGTCGATGCCGAAGAACGTGTGCTGCTGCGCGGAGGCGTAGCAGCCGTTGACGGCGGCCTTGACGGACCCGTCGGTCGCGTTCTTGAATCCGATCGGCATCGACATGCCGCTGGCGAGCTGGCGGTGGACCTGCGATTCGGTGTTGCGGGCGCCGATCGCGCCCCAGCTGACCGCGTCGGAGATGAACTGGGGGCTGGTGGGCTCCAGGAATTCCGTGGCGGCGGCGAGTCCTTCGTCCAGCACGCCGATCAGCGTCTTGCGCGCGAGCAGCAGGCCCTTGCGGATGTTGTGGCTGCCGTCGATGTCGGGGTCGTTGATCAGTCCCTTCCAGCCGACCGTCGTTCGCGGCTTCTCGAAGTACACGCGCATCACGATGAGCAGTTCGCCTTCGGTCTCCTTCATCACCTTCGACAGCCGGTGCGCGTAGTCGAGCGCGGCGTTCGGGTCGTGCACCGAGCAGGGGCCGACGATGACGAGCAGACGGTCGTCCTGCCCATACAGGCAGGCGCGTATCTCGTCGCGCGAGTAGGCGACGATCTCCTGCGCGGCGGAGTCAAGAGGCAGTTCCGCCAACACCTGGGCCGGGGTGGGCAGCGGTTCGAGCTCCAGCACACGGCGGTTGATGATACGGCTGACGCCCACCTGATCCTCCCAGCGCGGCACGCCCGTGGCGAGCAGCGGGTTCTTGCCCTCGTCCATGGCCTGCCGGATGGCCCGCAGCTCCTCCGGCGTGTTCAGCGGCTTCGGGCCGGCGTGACGCGGCGTGCCCTGCGGCGTACGCTCTCCCATGTTCTGCTGCTGCATGACGTGATGTCTCCTTGCCTTGTTCTCTCCCCCAAGGATAAGGCACGGCCCTGTACTTGGCCATACACGGGCCGCGCCAGCCCGTATCCGCCGCGCATGACGAACGCCCCCATGCCCCGCGTCGAACGGGCACGGGGACATTACGATGTTCTGGAGCGCTGCCGTCTCGCCGGCCGCGGCGTCCTTGTAGTCGCCGGCCGCGATCGCGACCACCGGCAACACCGCCAGGATCGTCTTCCAGGGAGTTTTGCGCCCTGAGTGCCGTGCCGATTCCGCCATCACGCGCCCTCCTTCACCGACGCGAACAACGTCACGCCTTCGCCCACAGTTGCCGTGCATTCATCATGATGAGCCATGCCCTTTCAGTCTTCTCTGACTTGCGCCACGCTGCGGTCGCGCACTAATACCCCCCTGCCCGCGCTGGCACCTATGCCAACACGCGCCGGTATCCGCGGTGTTTCTTGAAGGAGAGGAACCACCGCTTGAACTCTTATGCGAGCCTAACATGAAACGGGAAAAAAACGGGGGCACTTGATTTATACAAGAGTTGTTGTACAATATTTCTTGTCAATTGGATATCGCTTCATAACATGAGCGCAGCATCACACGCGACAGGTGTCATGAGGCACGGAAGGAACGGACATGGCACAGGCTTCCGACACGGCGCAACCGCAGACGCCGCCCCGCCGCGACAACCCCGCGACAGTCACCGACACGAACCGCCTGAAGGCGCTGTCGCACCCCACACGACTGCGCATACTGACCGTGATGAGCGACACCGAACCCGTCACGGTCGGCCAGATCGCCGAACAGCTCGGAGAATCGGCCGGAACGGTCAGCTATCACCTGAAACAGCTCGAAAAGGCCGGATTCGTCACGCAAACGCCATCACCCGACGGAGACAACCGCAGAAGCTGCTGGCTGGCCGCCCAACGCAGACTGGAAATCAACGCGGACGCGGCCGTCGATTCGGCAATGGCGACGACAATGGATCAGGTCAGCTCCACGCTTCGGCAAGAGGCATGGCAGCGATACAGGTCGGCCTCTGACAACCTGCCCAAACAGTGGACGGACCCAACGGTGACGAGCAGCAGCGTGCTGCGGCTGACAAGCGAGGAATACGCGCGCATGTCACAGGAGTTGCGCGAGCTCTTCAACACATGGACATCACGCGACCTCGCACACGAGGAAGGGGACGGCTCGCAACCCGTCATGCTCAACATCGACGCCTTCAGATGGCTGCCATAACGGCGGCCAGCTTCCACACGGCGCAAAAGCACAAAAATGCAGCAGGCTGGTCATTCGCCCAGACGCCGACATGGGCCCCTCTTCCCACGCCCTGCGCCCACAATGCAATGGGCGAGCGCAAGCATACGCAATTTCACCCCTCGACGCACAACACCCCTCAACTTATTCAAAGGAAACATCATGCCCGAATCATCGCAGGCGCAAACCGCGCCACACCGCGAACGCACTTCCCCGCAACGCAGTGAATCGCTGTGGGGCAACCCCACATATCGTCAATGGTTCACTGCAGACACCGCCTCGACGATCGGAGCCGCGATGAGAGGCTTCGCGATCTCGCTGATCGCCTTCTCGCTCACCCAATCGGTGGTGCTCGCCGGATGGCTCGCCACGTTCAGCCAAATTGCCACGCATGTCAGCGACGTGTTCGGCGGCACGGTCGTGGACCGGCACAACCGCAAAGGGCTCATCATCGCCAACGCCGTGTTCGGCACGCTGCTGTGGGGAACGGTGTTCGTGCTGATCGCCCTGCATGCGATCGCATTCCCGATATTCGCCATCGTGACGGTCGCGGCGTCAGCGGTCAACGGACTACTCGCCAACGCGACCAACGCGATGCTGCGCACGATCATCCCGACCCGCGAATATCCGAAGGCGCAAAGCCTCAATCAGGGGCGCGATTCCGTGGTCAGCATCGCGGGATCCCCGCTCGGCGGCGTGCTGTACGCGGTCGCGCCGTGGCTGCCGTTCGCGGTCGCCTCGCTGATGTACGCGATCAGCGGTGTCAGTGCCGCCCAGCTGCGCGTCGACGAACATGTCCGCGACATGGTGACGACAGATCGCAAGAGCAAGCGTCCCGACACCGCGTCGCAAGCGGGCTGCACGTCCGATGCCGTCGTCGCGCCCGACGCCGATGCGACAGCAGAGCCGGCGCACACCTCGTTCTTCGAGGATTTCATCGAAGGATGGCGCTGGACGCTGCGCAGGCACACGCTGCTGGCGATCTGCGTAATCGCCGCGCTGGTGAATTTCGGGCTCAACGGCGTGTTCGCCGCGGTGAACCTGCAACTGGTGAGCACCCACGTGGACTCCGTGCGACTCGGTTTCGTCAACACCGTCATGGGAGTCGGCATGCTGATCGGCGCGGTGATCGCCGCACGGGTATGCGAGCGAGTGCACATGGGCACCGGTCTGGTCGTCCTGTCGGTGACGTCGCTGCTGACATTGCTGCCGATGCTGTTCAGCAGCGATTACCTGGTGATACTGGCGTCATCGCTGATCGTCGGGCTGCCCATCCCCACCATCAACTCGCTGCTGATGGGATTCGTGTTCGCCAAAGTGCCGAGCGAGATGCAGGGACGTGTCGAGTCGGCGAGCGACATGCTGTCGATGATACCCACGCTGTTCTGCTCAGCGCTCGCCGGCTCCCTGCTGCCACGCATCGGGTTCGGCGCCACGATTGGCCTGTTCCTGGCCGTGCTTGCGGTCAATGTGGTCATCGCGCTGCTGATGCCGTCGATCCGCTCGCTCCCCGCCGCCGACCACTGGGACGACGCGTCGCTGTGACGATGCATCACTGAAGCAGCGCCAATGCAAAAAAAACGGTTCGGCGCGGCCTCTCGAACAGACAAGGCCACGCCGAACCTACGTATATGCTAACAGCCATGTATTGTGGCATGCCCCACCTAGCGGCCTAGGCCGGGCACCGGATCAGAGCGCGCGACGCGCGTCGATGGCGTCGGCGAGCGTGTGCAGCAGCTCCTCGGTACGCTCCCACGGCACGCAGGAGTCGGTGACCGACTGGCCATACACCAGCTGGTCGAGCGGTGCCGGTTTCTGATGCCCGCCCTTGAGGAAGCTCTCCATCATGACGCCGAGGATGCCCGGCTCTCCATCGGCGATACGCGAGGCGATGTTCTCAATGACCTCGGCCTCGACGTTCTCGTCCTTGCCACAATTGCCGTGCGCCGCATCGATGACCAGACCGCGTTCGCTCGGACCGCTCGCCTTCGACGCGCGCAGCGCCTCAAGCGCGGCCGCCACGGAAGCCGCATCGTAGTTCGGGCCGGTGTTCGACCCGCGCAGGATCAGATGGCAGTCCGGGTTGCCCTTCGTCTCGGCGGAGATCACGCGGCCATCCAGGTTGATCGACAGGAAATGGTGCTCGAACCCGGCCGCGAAACACGAGTCGGCGGCCGGCTTGATCGAACCGTCGGTCGCGTTCTTGAATCCGATCGGCATCGACATGCCGCTCGCCAACTCACGATGCGCCTGCGACTCCGTGTTGCGCGCGCCGATCGCCCCCCAGCTGATCAGATCGCAGATGTACTGCGGTGTAATCGGATCCAGCCATTCGGTCGCCGTCGGCAGCCCCAGGCCAAGCACGTCGGTCAGCACCTTGCGCGCCAGCCACATGCCCTTGCGGATATCGAAGCGGCCATCCAGATCCGGATCGTTGATCAGACCCTTCCAGCCGATCGTCGTGCGCGGCTTCTCGAAATACACGCGCATCACGATCATCAGTCGGTCCTCAAGCTCGCCCTTGAGCGCCGCAAGACGCTGCGCGTACTCGTGCGCCGCTTTCGGATCGTGAATCGAGCACGGGCCGACGATGACCAGCAGACGATCATCGCGACCGTGCAGGATGTCGCGGATCTCCTGACGCGATTGCAGCACCAGGTCGCTCATATCATCGGTGAGCGGCAGTTCCCTGAGAAAATACCGCGGTGCCGGAATCGGGTCGAGCTGGCGAATGTTCACGTCCACCGTTTCAGGGAACACGGCATTCCCGCCCAAATGCCGCTCGTCCTCGGAACTGTCCGGACCACGAAGCCCTGCCATCGCTCTGCTCTCCTTCCGCACCGCAGGCCGGCGTCTTTCGACCCGCGCCCTCACGTCGCATACCAATACCGAACACACAATAGTAGATGCCGTCGGAATACGGAAAACAACGGCTGCAATGCGGGCACGGCGGAGCTGCGAAGCCGTCACCCGGCGAAAGTCCCATTCCGGCGGCTGCGGATGGGACTTTCGCGGGATGGAGATGGGGCACTATTCGCAGGCGACGCCGTCGCCGTCGCGATCGAGTTTGGCCGAGTAGCCGGGCTGCCCTTTGTATAGCGGAGCTTTGCCGGCTGCACGCACCGCGGCGCAGTTCTTGTAGTAGACATCGGAACTGTCGCCGTCAGGCGGAGCGGCCGGCTCCACCACCGTGCTCGACTCGGACTGTTCGCCCGATGAACCGTCCTGCGATGAGCTGCCTTGCGACACGTCCTCCTGCGGCGCCACTGATTCCGCGCCGTCGCCGGTCGGAACGGTCTGGGCCGGGCAGGACGACAGCACGCGCGACATCGCATCATGCTCGGCCTGCGTCACCCACAGCGAGTACTTCGCCTTCACGCCGATCTGCCGAGCCACGTATGAGCAGCGGAACGATTTGTTGGCGGGCAGCCAGGTCGCCGCGTCGCCGTCGGACTTGCGCTGGTTCGACGGGCCGTCCACCGCGAGCAGGTTGTACGGGTCATTCGCCAGCTGCTTGCGCCGGTCGGCGATCAGCTGCTGCGCGCCCTTCTGCCATGCGTCCGACAGCGCCACCACATGATCGATCTGCACGGCCGCCGAGGTGCTTTGCCCGCGCACGAAATCAATCACCGCGGCGGTGTACGGGTCGACGAGCCGACCGCTGGTCACCACGCAATTGTGCGTACCGGCCTTGTGAGTCTTGTTGGTGAGGTCACGGTTGAGGATGTCGTTGCGTGTGTCGCACCCGTTGTGGTCGACGTCGGCCCATGCCGCGCCGAACTGGTCGCGCGAATAGCCGGTTTTCGGCGCACGTCCCTTGACCGGCAGCGTCTCCAGCACGCTCGTGGCGAGCTGTCCGCCGGACGCGGAAGCCGAGCTTGACGGTTTGGACGACTCAGCCGATTCGGATTGTCCGGACGACTGCCGCTCAGCCGACCCCGCATCGGAGCCGGGAGTTCCGCATGCGCCGACGGTCAACACGAACGCGATCGGGATAAGACACGTCAGTATTCGATTGAATGTATTGAATGATGTGCGGCTTCCGGCCGACGCTTTCTTCATCATGAAGCTTTCTCTGGGCTTATTCCGCTATGCCGCAACCGATGCGCGGTCCTCTGGCTAGAGACATCATTGTCATCCAACAATAGCGGAAGACCGCCGTCAATGACGATTCCCCACATCGAACGGCACATTCCTTTCGTAAAATGTCCATCCGACACGGGGAATCGACGAAATCGGTCATTCAGTCTCGTGCTCGACGCACGGGCCGATACCTCGCTCAGGCCAGCGCACCCATCGGATCCCATGCGGGGAGCATGGTGGCGGGCTCGGCGAGCGCGGCCTGATACTCGGCCGGGAGCATCGCCTTGGGCACGGCCACCTCGTACACGTACTCGGTGAACCAGTCGTCGCTCATGGTGAAGTAGCCCTTGTCGGCAATCTTGTCGCCCCAGGAGTTCTCCACGCGCCAGCGACGGGTCGTGGTGCCGTCATCGGCCACGTCCACGCCGACGAACGCCATCGCATGGTTCATCGCGGAGTCGCCGAAGCGTACGCGCGACTCCTTGTCCATGTCGAAGTCCACATCGTAGACGCTGCCGTACTCGAACAAGTCAGTCGCCCACGCGCCGCGTTCGCGATCCATGAACGGACCGCAGTCCGCGCCGAACCACACCGGGATGCCCTTTTCGGTCAGGATCGCGCGCACGCAATCCTTCATGAACTGGTTCGGCACGTTCAGGTACTCGGTCGGGTTGCCGCCGGCCACGTTGCCCAGGTGCTCGATGCCGATCTTCTTGCCCTTGGCGTGCTCGCGGCGCGGATCGTCCACGAGGCACACGTAATCCTCAAGGTCGGCGGTGCCCACGTACTTCTTCCAGAACTCGACGGGCGTGATTTCGCCGTCGCGGTGGAACATGCCCTCGGAGTCGGTCCACTCCCAGTCGAAGCTCTTCGGCGGCTCGCCCAGGTGAATCGTCAGGATGCGGTGGCCGGCGGCGACGGTCTTGGCGACCTCGTCGTCGATCGACGCGGGGTCGGCGTACATGTGTGCCACGGCAGTGTGCAGCAGGTGGCGCAGCTGCGTGTTCATAGCGCCCGTGTTCTTCGAGGATTCGGTCTCCGGGAACAGGTCCTTCGGCACGGCACCGTACTTCTTGTACACGTTCAGCGCCATCGTCCACTGGCCTCCGTCACCCATCACGTCGGCGAGCAGGTGCTGGATCAGGCGCGAGTCGGACGGCTCTCCGGCACGAACCAGCGCGGCGACGTCCTGCAGGAAGTAGTTGATACGCTCCAGCTTGTCGAAGTACATCGCGTAGTTCTGGGAGAACTCGAACTCCTTGACGCCGAGGTTCTTCTTGGCGACGAAACGGGCCACATTCAGCGAGCTGAACAGCCAGCAGCGACCGGAACGGTCCTGATGGGTGACCTCGCCGTTGTCGACGGTGACGGAGAAGCGGCGCTGCAGCAGACGGGAACGGTCATAGTTCAGCGCGACCTTGTCGATACCGGCGGCGGTGACGGCGTTCATGGCCAGACGGTTGGACTGGCTGGCATCGAATGATGTGACCAGATCGTTCAGCTGCTCGCCGGACAGCGGTGTGATTTCAGACGATGACGTGTTCTCGGTCATGCTGCTCCTTTGACTTGGGACGTGCGCGGCCGGTTTTGTGGCCGCAATGAAACGTGGCATCCAGCGTTTGACCGGATGCCACGACGGGTCTCTAATGAGTGTAGCGGCGACAGCGGATTCCCGCCATCGAACCGGTTCAATACCTTGATTCGGCAGGAGCCCGGCGACTTCTACAGCCGCCTGCGGGCCGGCCGGCGAAGCCCGCATCCGACGCTTCGGAATCCCGGCCGACTGCTATTCGGCGGTTTCGGCCTCGCCGGCCTCGGTGTGCTCGGCCACATGCTCGGCGACCGGCTCGGCGGCGACCGCTTCCGCATCCTGATTGTCGGCATGCTCCGCGACGGCATGCGACTCATACGCCGGTGCCGGCTCATCCTGCGCGGCGGCATTGTACAGCGGCACATCGGGCGCTCCCTGATGCGACGCGGCGCCAGGCTGCTCCGCCTCCTGCTCGTTCATGAACCCGAATCCGCTGAACGCCTTGGTAAACATCGAACGCAGCTCGGACACGCGCTGCGTGATGGCCGCCTCACGCGATTGCAGCTCGGCGATGCGCCCCTGAAGATCCTCCAGCTCGACCTGCGCGGCCTTGCGGCGATCCTCGATCTGCGACGCCGCATCCTCGCCGGCCTTTTCCAGGATCTGCGCGGCCTGATCGTCGGCCTCCTTGCGCTTGCTCGCCGCATACGTGTCGGCATCCTCGCGCACGGTCTTCGCCTGGCCGATCAGCTCGTCGGATTCCTTCTTGGCGGCCACGCGACGCTCTTCGAGGTTTTCGAGCAGCTCGCTCACCTTCTTGGTCGCTTCGTCCTGCTGGGCGGCGATGTCAGTGCGAATCTGCTCGACCTCGGCGTTGACCTGGCTCATCGTCTGCGTGTGGCGGACCTCGGCGTCGTCGCGAATCTCCTGCGCCTTCGCCTTGGCCGCATCGATAATCTCGCCCGCCCTGCGCTGCGCGTCGGCCATCATCTTGGACACCTGCTCGCGCACGTCGGACAGTTTCTTGTTCGCCTCCGCGAGCGCCGCCTGAATCTGGTCGTTGGACTCGGACTTGAGCTTGGCAATCTCCTCGTTCGCGCTCCTGCGCTGTGAGGCGATCTGCTGGGTCGCCTTCGCCTGCATCTCGGCGATCTCACGCTCCTGCTTGGCGCGCTCCGACGCCATGCGCTTTTCATGCTCCTCGCGCGAATTGGTGAGTTCGAGATCGACGGACTGACGCTGCTCGGTCACGATCTTCGCCGTTTCGGCGCGCAGCTGGGCGGCGTCCTGCTGCGCGCTGGTCGTAATGGTCTGCGCCTGATTGGTGGCGTTGCCGGTAATCGTATCGGCCTTGGCCTGAGCGTCATCGAGAAGATGCTGCGCATCCAGCTTCGCGTTGTTGATCAGCGTCTCCGCCTGAGCCTTGGCGGACGCGCGAGTCGAGGCGGCATCCTGCTTGGCACGCTCCAGCAGCTCGGTGCTGGTCTGCTCCGCGGAGGCAAGCATCTGCTGGGCGTTGGCGCCCAACGAGGCGAACGTGTGGTTCTTGGACGACTGACGGTTGCGCTCCTCCTGCAGCTTCGCCTGCAACTGCAGCAGACGATCCCCATCCTGCTTGATCTGCGCACGCAACGCGGCCAGCGTCTGTTGCGCGCTGGCAAACGCCCGGTCCACCTGCTCCTTATCGTATCCACGTATCACAATCGGGAACTGGTCCGCCATGTTCGGTTCCTTTCGCCATTACACCTGCTCGTTAGCACAACCACACACGACTGTACTGCATGGCGTCAAGCCCACGCCAGAAACGCGACGAACCATACACGAACGTACACACATGCTGGCAAGAAACCAGCTGCATCCCAGCAAAACGTCAGGCGATGAGAATATCCCCGGACGACGGCTGCAGATAATAACGGACCGTCTCGCGCACCACATCGCGCCCAGCACGCACCTGCTGGCGCAGATCCAGGCCGTTCTGCAGCCTGCTGCCGCCATTGATCGGAGGGAAGCTGACGAAGCCGGCCAGCACACGATCCTGTGTCGCCGTCCAGTGCAGCAGCTGGTAGAACAGCGAATTGCATACGAACGTGCCCGCGTCGGAACTGAGCGTGGCGGGTATGCCGTCGCGCGCGAAATCGTTGATGATGGCCCGCAACGGCAAACGGGTCCAATATGCGGCCGGGCCGTCCTTGATGATCGGCTCGAACCGCGGCAGCGCGTTGTCGGCGTCGGGGCGGGCAGCGTTCATCAGGTTCGTGGCGCAGCGTTCCATCGCCACGCTGTGCGCCGCATGCTTGAGACCGGTCGCGATCACGATGTCCGGCCGGGTCGCATCCAAGGTCTCCAGCAACGTGGGCCAAGCGTTGGCGAAGCTGACCGGGAGCGCCACGGTGTTGATGGACACGTTGGCGTCATGCAGCGGATCGTCCACGTCGGACGGCTCCCCGATGCCGTCGCGGACGAGCGCCTCGGGCACTTCGTACGACGGGTTGACGTCGATGTTCTCGTAGTGGTCGAACCCACAAATCACGACATTGAGCTGCTGCATGATGCCAGTGTACCCCGCGAACGCCTGCCGCTGCTATTGCTCGCGGACCTGGGCGAACACCTGATGCATCCGTTCGCGCGCGAGACGCTTGCGGATCTCCAGCGAGATCTGCTCGGCCTGGGGCAGGTCGTCGCGCGTGGTGATCTTCATGTTGGTCCGGGAGCCGGCCACGATGGCGACCGGGACGTCGGGCAGGTAGTCGACGACCACGCGCGTATCATCGGTCGGATGGAAATCGGGGTCGCGCGAGGCTAGCTCGTATGCGCGGCGGATGGTCTCGAACCGGAATGCCTGCGGAGTCTGCGCCCGGAACATGTTCGCGCGGTCCGGGACGGAGCGCACGACCTTGCGGTCGCCCAGATCCTCGGTGAGCAGCATCGTGTCGGTGGAGGCGAATGCGACTGTGGCTGCCTCGAACTCGTCCAGCGCGGTGATGCAGCCGTCGATCGAGGACTGCTCGACGAACGGACGCACCGCGTCGTGGATCAGCAGTTTCGCGCGGGGCGGGATGCCAGCTGCCCCCAGCGCCTGCAGAGCCGCCGCAGTGCTGTCGGCGCGTTCGGCGCCGCCGTCAATGATCATGCGCACCTTCGGGTAGCCGGCCTCATCGACCAGGCGTTCCACTTCATCGCGCACCTGCGGGTTGACGACGACGATGGTGTCGGTGACATGCGGGTTCTGCTCGAACGCCTCGATGGACCAGCAGACGATCGGCTTGTCGTCGACGCTCACCAGCTGCTTGGGGTTGTCCGGATCGAAGCGCGTGCCGAAGCCGGCGGCCAATACCACGGCGACGACCGGTGCTTCGGGTTCTCTGTCATCTCTCTGAGTCATACCGCCCACCGTATGACCCGCCCTGCCCGATTGTGACGGAAGCCACACTCTTCTGCACGGAATTTTTTCTGATTCGACGACAAACAGGCCGCCGGCACCGGTGTCGGCCCCGCCGCAACGGGCTATCTCGCTTTCAAGGGGTTGATTTCGGCTCGGCCGAACATCTATCTGCGTTTCAAGGGGTTGCCAAAACACGATACCGCGAGTATTAAGCGCCAAACGCCATTGGAATCATGCGGTTTAGGACCTTGGGCTACTTGGCCATCAACCTCACGAAACGAAGATAGATGTTCCCGACCGGTGGAATCAACCTCACGAAACGAAGATAGCGGCCCGATTCGTCACAACCGAGGCAAATCGGGGTCAGCCGCGCATGATCAGGGCGAGCAGGCGTCCCTCGTGCGTCTTGCCGGCGAGCGAGGCGCGGCGGTGGGAGTACCACAGCGGGTTCTCCAGCGTGCACATGCTGTGGCGCACGGTGCTCCAGCGGTCGGCGAGCGCAGGCTCGCCTTCGCCGTCGGCGGCACACAGCGAGGCAAGCTCTTCGTCTTCATACAGGTATTGGGAGGCGGCGTTGACGCGCGGGCGCGAATCGACGATGCTGTCGGCGGGAACACCCGCCTTGGCAAGCTCCATGCGGGCGGCCTTGGCGATGTCGATGCCGGGGCCTCCGAATCGCGTCAGGGTGAACGTACCGGGGAATTGCGCGTCGAACTCGTCGGCGATGGCGTCGCCGACCTCGTAGCAGTCGCCGCAGATGCACGGTCCGAGCGTGGCCGCGATGCGCTCCGGCGCAGCGCCCTTGGCCACCATCGCATCAATCGTGGCACCGATGATGCCGCGCTGCAGGCCCTTGCGCCCGCAGTGAGCGGCGCCGATCACGCCGGCCTGGGCGTCGGCCATCAGCACCGGCAGGCAATCCGCAGCGAACATGCCCAGCGCCACACCCGCGCGAG
>ERZ773131.1736-NODE-1736-length-15063-cov-3.236341_pt1 | contig 15063 bp, 12 predicted proteins | sample MGYA00511082_ERZ773131 | MGnify/ENA primary metagenome ERZ773131 (study PRJEB29015, sample SAMEA2737813) | human gut metagenome | biome: human gut; feature: human-associated habitat; material: faeces | place: China | collected 2012 ... | reverse complement strand
GCTGGCACGGGCTCCAACGGGCAGGAGGTCTCCGTCGAGGCGCGCCTGATGGAGACGGTCGAGTTTGGCTTCAACCGCGTTGCCGTGGAGAGCCCCGTCGTCGACGAGGACGGAGAACCCGTCCTTAACAAACGCGGGAAAATGCAGGCGGACAAGGCCAAGGAGGACACCGAGGACATCCCGCTCACTCAGGACATTGACGCCTATATCGAGCGCGAGGTACGCCCGTACAACAAGTACGCCTGGGTTGACAAGAAGAAGACCAAGGTGGGCTACACCATCCCGTTCACGCGCGTGTTCTACAAGTACGCCGAGCTGGAGCCAGCTGACGAGATCGCCAAGCGCATCCTCGAGCACGAGAAGACGCTCGAGAAGAGCCTCAAGGCCCTCTTCGGAGAGGTGCGTTAGCAATGCGGGAGATGAAGGACAGTGGCGTCGAGTGGCTCGGCGAGGTCCCCTCGAGGTGGAAATTGCATAGGGCTAAGCGCCTGTTTAAACTCACCAACGACAGGGGCAACGATGACCTTACGCTTTTGGCAGCGACCCAGAAGCATGGCATGTGGCCTCAGGATAGGCTTGAAGGTGTTGTTCGCGTTAAGGACGATACCGACCTAAGTAGATTCCGTACGGTTCACAGGAATGATTTTGTAATCAGCCTGCGCAGCTTCCAGGGCGGCTTCGAGCGCTCCGACTTCGAAGGGGTCTGTTCGCCTGCTTACCAAACGTTTCGCTCAATAAAGCCAATCGACTATCAGTTCTATAAGTACTTGTTTAAGTCGCCGTCGTTTATTGACCATATGAATTCACTAACGTTGGGCATCCGCGAAGGCAAAACAATCAAGTTCGAGGACTTTGCAGCCCAAGTGCTACCCATGCCTCCCCTCGATGAGCAGCGCCGCATCGCGGAATACCTGGACGATAAGTGCGCCGAAATCGACCGCGCCGTCTCCACCGCCGAGCAGTCTATTGAAGAGTACAGGGCGTATCAAAACGATGTGGTTAAACGAGCCATTGTTTACGGTACGTGTAACGCTTTCAAAGTGAAAGAAAGCGGAGTCCCGGCGATAGGAAAAATGAATGCGAACTGGGGCCTCGTGATGGTGAAGCGTCTCGCTGTATTTCTCAACGGAGATAGAAGTGACAGCTACCCTTCAGGCGACGACATTCAAGAGGCTGGAATTCCGTTTATTACGTCTGGCGACCTCAATGGTCGTTATCTTCCCGACGTCTTTTCGAAGTACATTTCGCAAGATAAGTACGATTCACTTAAGGGTGTGAAGCTACGGCGCGGTGATGTCGTCTTTTGTTTGCGCGGAAGCGTTGGCAAATGCTCGTTGAACCGAACGGAGAACTGCGGCACGGTTGCTTCTTCGCTGACTGTCGCTAGACCCATTTGCTGCGCTCCCGAGTGGCTTAGCTATGCGCTTACGTGCTCATCTACCACCAATCAAGCCATGGCTACTGCCATTGGTGCAACGAGCGCAAATCTTGCCGCTAACGTATTGGCTCGGGCGTTTGTGCCATTGCCCCCTCTCTCCGAACAGCGTCTCATTGCGGACTACTTGGACGAGAAGTGCACCCAGATCGATGCCGATATCGCTGCCAAGCAGGCTATCATCACCGACCTCAAAGCGTACAAGCAGTCGCTCATCTACGAGACCGTCACCGGAAAGCGGGAGGTGTAGCCAATGGGCGATTCCTATCGTCTTCCGGGCATCGTGCTGGAGGCGTCGTCGTCGAAAACGTGGGATATTGCCGTTTCCGAATGGCACGTGGTGGGGTGCCATGACAATGGGAACACCTCCGGAGAGTGTCTTTGCGGGCATGAGGGCATCAGGTATGAGTTCACAATCAAAAATTCCGTCAACGGGAAAGAGCTCTCGCCAATAGGCTCCACCTGCATCCTTAAGTTTGAAAATGATGAGCTCAAGAACGAGGTTGAGGGCTGGAAGGCAGCGATCAAGCTGCTGGAAGCCCTTGAGGCGAGGAAGCCGGGCGTGCGACTCGATGGCATGAACAGGGATCTGTTTTCTCGACGCCTCTACGCTTTCCTTTACGAGAGGGGCGCCTTTCCGGCCAATAGGTACAACGGTTATGACGGTCGAAACGATTACGAGTTCATGGTGGATATGTTCAACAAGAGGACGGCACCGACGGAAAAGCAGCGCGCGAAGATGTACATGGTGCTAAACAAGAGCATATTTCCGTGGCTCGCTCTCTTTGGTCGCGAGTTGAGAGAGATGAGGTTGTAGCATGCCTGCGCAGACAAAGGAAAAGAACCTCGAAGAGGACATCGAGTCGTTTCTCTGCTCGCCTGAGGGCGGTTTCTTCAAGTGCGACGACAGGCATTCGCTCCTCTACGTCGAGGACGGCACCTATCAGATGGTCGGCGGCGGCTACATGGAGCATCGTGACCGTGCGCTCGACGCCGCCACCCTGGTCAACTTCATCCAGACGACGCAGCCCAAGGCGTGGGATCGCTTCGAGCGCATGTGCAACTCCGATTCCACGGCGAAGTTCGCCAAGGTCTTCAACGACGCCGTCGACCGCCTGGGTATGGTCGCGGTGCTCAAACACGGCTTCAAGCACCGAGGAATTCCTTTCAAGGTCGTATTCTTCAAGCCGGAGAGCGGGCTTAACGAAAGCGCCGCCGACCGCTATGCCAAGAACGTCTGCCGCTGCATCCGCCAGTTCCACTTCGCCGAGACGGGCAACCAGACCATCGACATGGTCCTGGACGTGAACGGCATCCCCCTGGTGAGCATAGAGCTCAAGGACCAGTTCACCGGCCAAGACGTTGAGAATGCCATGCGCCAGTGGCGCGAGGACCGCGACCCGAGGTGTCGCTGTCTCAAGTTCAACACGCGCATGGTGGCCTTTTTCGCCGTCGATCTCGAAAATGTCTACATGACCACCAAGCTGGAGGGCGCGAAGACCTTCTTCCTGCCGTTCAACCAGGGCTCCGCCGGGGCGGGAAACGACGGCGGCGCCGGCAACCCCGCAAATCCCGACGGTTATGCCACGAGCCACTTGTGGGAGGTCGCCCTGCAGAAGGACAGCCTGCTCGATATCGTCAACAAGTTCCTCCACCTGGAGGTCAAGGAAGAGACAGAGCTCGATGCGCGCGGCAACGAGGTGAAGCGCAAGAAGGAGCGCATCATCTTCCCCCGTTACCACCAGCTCGACTCCGTGCGCAAGGTCATCGCCGACGTGCGCGCGAACGGGACGGGCAAGAACTACCTCGTGCAGCATTCGGCGGGGTCGGGCAAGTCGAACAGCATCGCCTGGACGGCCTATCGCCTTGCATCCCTCTTTGTGGATGACACCCCGCTGTTCGACTCCGTGGTCGTCGTCACCGACCGCCGAGTGCTCGACAGCCAGCTGCAGGAGACCATCTCGGGCTTCGATCACGCCATCGGCTCGGTCGTGACCATCGGCAAGGACAAGACCTCGGCCGACCTGCGGGACGCCATCAACGGCGGCGCTCGTCTCATCGTCTCGACCCTTCAGAAGTTCCCCGTGATCTACGAGCAGGTCGAGAGCAAGGGTAAGCGCTTCGCCATCATCGTCGACGAGGCACATTCGTCCCAGACGGGAACGAGCGCGCTCAAGCTCAAGAGCGCCCTTGCCGACAAGCGCGACGCGCTCGAGGAGTACGCTGAGATCGAGGCGGAAGCCGAGGACGCCGCAGCCGATTGGGAGGACCAGCTCGCCGACGAGCTCGCGAGCCACGGCCGTCACAAGAACCTGACCTTCGTTGCCTTTACCGCCACGCCAAAGGAACAGACGCTCGAGATCTTCGGCGATGAGTGGCCTGACGGGTCCTTCCGCCCGTTCCACGTCTACTCGATGCGCCAGGCGATAGAGGAGGGCTTCATTATGGACCCCCTCGCCAACTACGTGAGTTATTCGGAGGCCGTCGAGCTCGCACGCACGGTCCCCGACAATCCCGACGTACCGAGCAGCCCCACGCTCAAGCTGCTCCGCAAGTATAAGGAGCTGCACCCCTATGCCCTCGGCCAGAAAGCCGAGATCATCGTGGAGACATTCCGCAATGTGACACGCACCAAAATCCGCGGCAAGGGCAAGATGATGGTGGTCACGGCCTCGCGCCTCGCGACGGTTCGCTACTACCACGAGATCAAGCGCTACATGCAGAAGAAGGGCTACGATGATATCGAGGTGCTGGTGGCGTTCTCGGGCGCCATTAGCGACCCGGCTGACGGCCCCGACGGTCCCGAGTACACCGAGCCGGTCATCAACGTCGGCCACGATGGACAACGCGTCGCCGAGAGCCAAACGAAGGCCGAGTTCCACAACTACGGCGACGTGCTTGTTGTTGCCGAGAAGTACCAGACGGGCTTTGACGAGCCGCTGCTGCACACGCTGGTGGTGGACAAGAAGCTCAAGGACGTGAAGGCCGTCCAGACGCTCTGCCGCGTCAACCGCATCCACCCGGACAAGGAGGACACCTACATCCTCGACTTCGTGAGCAAGCCCGAGGACATCCAGAAGGCTTTCGAACGCTTCTACACCGAGACGTCGCTTTCCGAGCAGATTAACACCGACCTCCTCTATCAGGTGCAGACCGATATTCGCGGTTACGGGCTCTATGACGAGTCTGACATTGAGGCCGCTGCCGAGATAGTCTTCACCGATGGCAAGGGTAAATCGCAGAGCAACGTGCAGGGTAAGCTCGCGGCCGTTTTGAAGCCGGCGGTCGCGCGTTATAACGAGTTGAACGACGATGAACGCTATCAGGTTCGTCGCAAGGTGCGTAGCTTCTGCAAGTGGTACACCTACATCACCCAGATCGTGCGCATGTTTGACCGAGACCTGCATAAGGAATACGTGTATTTAAGCTATCTGCGCCACCTCCTCAAGGTCGAGAAGATCCCCGTCGAGGCTGTGGACGACAAGGTCGAGATGCGCTTCTACAAGCTCAAGCAGGAGTTCGAGGGCAGCATTTCGCTTGAGCCTGGCGGCGGCGTGCTCGATCCCGGTGGCGCGGCCAAGACCGTGACGCCCGATAAGAAGCGCGACCCGCTGCAGGTGCTCGTGGATAAGTTCAACGAGCAGTGGGCTGGCAACTTCACCGAGGGAGATCGTGTGGTTATCGACACGCTGTGGAAGCGTATCGCCGAAAACCCGCAGGTCGCCGACACCATCCGTCGCGACGGCAGACAGGTCTTCGAATCAAGCCTGCTGCCCAAGGTGTTCGATGAGGAGGCTCGCCGCGCCTATGTGGAGAACACGGACTCCTTTACCAGCCTCTTTGAGGACAGTGAGAAGTATCGCGCCATGATGAGCGCCATCGGGCAGCTGCTGGTTGAGAAATTCAAGTAGGATTCCTGAGATTGATGTTGGAAAAAGGGGCAACCGCAAATGAAAGCAACCGAGGCAAATCTACTCGACCTTATGGGCGTGGCGAAGATGCAGTTTGTCATTCCCGTGTACCAGCGAGTTTACTCGTGGAGTGTAAAAGAGTGCGAGGTGCTTTGGGATGACGTCATGCGAGCGGGTCGTGATGGCGTATCGCACTTCGTGGGGTCAATGCTTTATATCCCCGAGTCCGAGAGCTCTGCCACGAGCATTTCGCGCGTGCTTCTGATTGACGGACAGCAGCGCATGACGACGTTTTCGTTGATGATTGCAGCTTTGGCTGACTATTTGGAGAGCAACCCCGACAAGGCTGGCTTCCTTGGCGACCTCAAAATCTCGGCGCTGAGGAAAAATTACCTCTTTAACGATGACGACTACAACGGTCTGGCACGCTACAAGCTGGTGCTCTCGCAGGACGATAAAGAGACGCTGTTCTCCATCGTGTCTGGGGCTCCCGTGCCAGATGAAAAATCGGATCGGATTGTCGAGAACCATGCGTTCTTCCGCGAGAAGATGCGTGGTAAATCATTTGACCCGGCAAGGCTTTGGGCGGGGCTAAACCGCGTGCAGGTCATCGACACTAAGCTCACCGCTGGCGTTGATAATGCCCAGCTCATATTTGAGTCCATGAACTCCAAGGGCAAGCCGCTCACGCCCATTGACCTCATCCGTAACTACGTTCTAATGTCGCTTCCCAACGACGAACAGACCAAGCTTTATGAGGGTTATTGGCATCCACTCGAGTGCTTGTTCGGAAAAGGCGGCGAGGACGAGTTCAATGCATTTATCTGGTACTGGCTGTGGCTTAAAGTTCCCAATAGGATGCCGAAGGAGAACGAGGCCTACTACGAGTTTAAGCGCTATTTCGCCGACGACTACGATGGTGACACCGAGGGCCTGCTTAAGGAGCTGCGCGGGTATGCACATAGATACGCCAGTCTGTTCCTTGGTAAGGAGAAGGACGACGGACTGCGCCGAGTGTTCGGCAGAATCGTAAGCCTCGACGTGAAGCAGATAAGGCCCCTCTTAATGTTGCTTTATTCGGTTTACGAGGGGAATGGACTAGACCGCAATGCGTTTTTACGTATCTGCGAGACTATCGAGTCGTTTCTGTTCAGGCGAGCGGTTTGCGGCAGACTTACCACGGGCCTAAATAATTTCTTTGCCGGCATGTATCGCAATCTCGAGCAGCAGGACGATATCGAGGAGTACGTTACGGCGATGCTCCTTATCCACAGCAGCGGTATGACCGCATACTTTCCGACAGACGAGCATTTTGTCGAGGAGTTTAAGGCGCGTGACTGCTACAACCGCTTCTCTAAAAAGCGCTATTACCTGGAACGCATGGAGAACTGGCACCACCCGAAGGAGTCCATCTCAGCCGACGATTACCAGATCGAGCACATCATGCCCCAGACGATTGATGATGAGCACGGCTGGAAGGAATCGCTTGGTGAGAACTGGGAAGACGTCCACGACAGGCTGTGCAACAACTTGGGAAATCTTACGCTGACGGGCTACAACCAGGAGTACTCAAACCGGTCGTTCTCGGACAAGCTCAATCTGCCTGACGTCGGATTTAAGTGCAGCCCGCTCTACCTAAACAAATCGATTGTCTCGCATGAAAAATGGGGTGAGGAAGAGATTGGGCAGCGCGCGGACGAGCTGGCGAAAGAAGCGTGCGAGATATGGAAGTATCCCGACCTTCCGGCAGACGTCGTCGACAAGTACCGTCCTTCTCGTGGGGAGCCTGACGAGGCTCCTGTCTGGACTCTGCATGAGAACCACCCCACCTTTGCCGAAGGTGGGCTCAACCAGAAGCTTTTCGATGAGGTGCGCGAGTCCGTTCTGAGTGGTAACCCTTCGTGGGAGTCCTACATAGCCAAGTACTATGTAGGCTTCAGGTCGGGCAAGCGAAAACTGCATGCCGTGTTAGAAGGTAGGACCAGCAACGGTGGCTGGATTGCCGTCGGCCTGGCAAAGAGCGTGGATGACCTAATTGATCCAGAGGACATGTGCCAGGACAAACGTACGCAGGGTGGATTTGGCCCAGGCCTACCGACCTATGTTGCTCTTCGTAATGCCGATGACATTCCCGCGGTGCTCGATCTTATAAAGTAGTGCTAGGTTAAAGGCCGGGAATCTAATTCCCGGCCCTTGCCATCTCGGAATTGCCGATGGCTTATCTGCCCACCTACACCCCCGCAATCCCGCGCGCCGCGCTCAGCAGCTCGTACTCCCTCTGGCTCCACTGGTGCAGCTCGGCCGCGTGCACGGCGTCGCGACACAGGTCCAGGAACACCTCGGCGCCCTCGCAGAAGCACTCGCGGGCAAAGGCGCCGGATCCGTCCGCAACACACGCACCGTCGGCAAAAAGCTTCCAGCTGGACGGCTCGCGCGAGCCGTCTCCGAGCAGCTTGATCTGCAGAACATGTGGGCCGCCAGCGGCACATGGCCCTTCTTCCAACGCCTGCACCGTAAAGCGCATCTGGAGGGACAGAGTATAAAATCCGGAAAAGTGTCGAAATAGGCACCTTAAAACTTCGGAAAAGTGTAGCTGGATGACAAAACAGCACTAAGAAGCTGGTGCTGGATGCGGGATCCTGTGGCCGCCTTCAGCCCTCGCTACTCGTCGTCCCCGTCGTTGGGGTCGCCCTTGAGGGTGTTGATGTCCAGGTACTGGTTATCGTCCTCTTTTTGCTGGGTCTCCGACTCCGCTTGGGTGGGGCCGGAGAACAGCCGGAATCCCTCAAATGCAATGACACCGAGCAGGGCAATGATAATGGCGATAAAGGCAACCTTGACTGCCTGCGGAAATTCCGAGAAACGCAGTGCCTTTTCCTCGGCGTAATAATCGGCGAAGCGCTCTTCGCCCGTGCTTTTGGTATACGCCGGCGCGGACGCGGCCTCCGGGTCATATTCCGGTGCGGGCGTGGCAGCGTACGGATCGTTGGGATAATCGCTCGACGCGGTGCCATAGTCCTCGGTCTCGATGCGACTGTTGCCAGCATAGCCATCGGAATAATCGGAATATGCCGTACCGCCCTCATAGTCTGCGGCGCTCGTGTTGGCGGCAAAAAGCGGGTTAACTGGAACGTCGAGCGCCGGCATGCCGGTAGAGGTCTCATCCAGATCGGTTGCAGCCCAGGAATCGTAGGCAACCTGATGGGCAACGGGCTCATCGAGCCTTGCGACCGGAGGCTTGCGTGCCGCAGGAACAGGCAACTGCTGGGCGCTGTACATAACAGTGCTGTCGGCCGATTTGCCCTGCGTCGCTGCTGCGAGAAATGCCGCCGTCTCGGATGGGTCACTTGCGGGGCGGGGAGCGGGCGTGGGCGCCGAAGTGGGTGCGGGTGTAGGCGCGGGCGTCGAAACAGCCGACTGCGCAGGAGTCGGCGCAGATGCGGTCTTAGGCGCAAGTGCGGGATTGGGGCTTGACGGGCGAGCCGCGCCGCCGCCCATGAGTTCGTCGGCGGTCCACGGGCGATCATCCATCACATCGTCAAGGCTCAGCGAAAACAGGTCGTCTTCACCCTCATCGAACATGCGGTGCACATGTCCACCAATTGCCGGAATCAATCCGCGACCGGTGCATGATGCCTTGCTCAACGCCATTCTGTTCCATCCTTTCGAAATACTAATGACATCGATTATATGGAACTTCCCAAGTGGCTCGGTCTTGGATTCGTGCTTTCCAGAACTCGCGCCCAAAAGGGGAGGGGCAATCCAGGCGAGCGCCTACTTGTCGCCGGCCGCCGCCTTGGCCTCATTGAGGTAGCTATAAAAACTGTACTTGGAGATGCCAAAGAACTCGCAGGCGCGCTCGCTCGACTTGGAAATGAGGAAGGCGCCGCGACGGTCGAGGTAGCCAATGGCACGAATGCGCTCGTCTTTGGTCATGAGTGCCGCGGGCTTGCCCACAAACTGCTCGCACTCGTGCAGCAGGTCCTCGAGCAGGTCGCCGATGTTCTTGGTAATGGGCTCGGGCTCGGTATAGCCCGTGCCGCCGGTGCCGGTAAAGGCGTCGAGCGAACGCTCAAAAGCCTTCATGAGCGTAATGTCAAAGTTAATGCCCAAAATGCCGACGGGCTTGCCTTCGTCGTTGCGGATAAAGATCGTCGACGATTTGAGCAGCTTGCCATCGGTGGTTTTGGTGAGGTATGGCTCGCGGTCGTGCACGTCGGTGGTGCCCTCGTGCATGGACTCAAACACGATATGGCTGGGGCCGTCACCCAGTTTGCGCCCGCTGACGTGGCCGTTTTCGATCACTACGATGGAGTGGTCCACGTCCTCGGTTTCCAGATCGTGGACGACGACTTCGCAGTTGGGGCCAAATTGGAGCGCCAGGCCGTGTGCTAGGCGCTTGTAAAACTCAATCTGTGCGGGGGTCATGGGTGCCTTCCTAAAAATTAGTTTGGGCACACTTTGCCATAAACCACACTTGACCGCAAACAAATCCATCAACAAGGCAATTCATGACCGTTCGGCGGCGAAAAAGTACCGATTACGGCAACAAACAATTCGTTAGGTACGCCAATCAAAAAGTGTGATAGAACATTACTAACAAACTTTTTGTTTGGCATCCACATAAAAGTTCAGCCGTGTGAATGGGATCGGGCTGAAACGCGTATGCGGGGGCCGGCAAGAGAGGACTTAAGGAGTTCACCGTATGGCCGATAAGATCCAGTGGGCGGGCAACACGATGCCCAAGAGCGATGACAAGCACTTGGGAATCATGAGCCTCGACCACGTGAAGAAGGCCCGTGCCTTCCACCAGTCGTTCCCTCAATATACCGTCACTCCGCTTGCCCGTCTGGACGGTCAGGCTGCGCGCCTAGGCCTGTCCAACCTGTGCGTTAAGGACGAGAGCTATCGCTTTGGCCTCAACGCCTTTAAGGTTCTGGGCGGCTCGTTTGCCATGGCCAACTACATTGCCGATGAGACCGGCAAGGACGTTGCCGACTGCACCTTCGATTACCTGACTTCCGATCAGCTTGCCAAGGACTTTGGCCAGGCCACCTTCTTTACCGCCACCGACGGCAACCATGGCCGCGGCGTGGCATGGGCTGCCAACAAGCTGGGTCAGAAGGCCGTCGTGCACATGCCCAAGGGTTCCACCAAGCCCCGCTTCGACAACATCGCCGCTGAGGGCGCCACGGTGACCATCGAAGAGGTCAACTACGACGAGTGCGTGCGCATGGCCGCCGCCGAGGCCGACGCCTGCGAGCGCGGCGTCATCGTTCAGGACACCGCCTGGGAGGGCTACGAGAAGATCCCGTCTTGGATTATGGAGGGCTACGGCACCATGGCTTCCGAGGCTGCCGAGCAGCTGCGCGAGATGGCCATCAACCGCCCGACGCACGTCTTTGTCCAGGCCGGTGTAGGCTCGCTCGCCGGCGCCGTGGTGGGCTACTTCACCAACCTGTATCCCGATAACCCGCCCACCTTCGTCGTGGTTGAGTGCGCGCCTGCCGCCTGCCTGTACAAGGGCGCTGCCGCCGGCGACGGTGACCCGCGCATCGTGGACGGCGACATGCCCTCCATCATGGCCGGTCTGTGCTGCGGTGAGCCCAACATCCTGGGCTGGGATATCCTGCGCAACCACGCCACCGCCTTCGTGTCCTGCCCCGACTGGGTCACCGCTCGCGGCATGCGCACCCTGGGCGCTCCCGAGAAGGGCGACCCGCGCGTCATCTCCGGCGAGTCCGGCGCTGTGACCACCGGTCTGGTCGAGACTCTCATGCTCGATCCCGAGTACGCCGAGCTCAAGGAACTCATCGGCCTGGACAAGACGAGCTCCGTGCTCTGCTTCTCCACCGAGGGCGATACGGATCCCGACCAGTATCGCCGCATTGTTTGGGAAGGCGAATATCCCACTTGCTAATCGTTGGGGCGGAGTAAATAGGTATCGCTCCGCCACCTCAAAGGTAGATTCCTTCGTTTGAAAGGTTATGAACAATGGCTAAAGAACTCGATTTCGACGCTATCAAGGCTGCTGCTGAGTCTCATCGTGCTGATATGACTCGCTTCCTGCGCGCTATGATCTCCCATCCCTCTGAGTCCTGCGAGGAGGGTGAGGTTGTTGCTTGCATCAAGGCCGAGATGGAGAACCTTGGCTATGACGAGGTCAAGGTCGACGGCCTGGGCAACGTTATGGGCTTTATGGGCGAGGGCGACAAGATCATCGCCATCGACTCCCACATCGACACCGTCGGCATCGGCAACATCGAGAACTGGGATGCCGATCCCTACGAGGGCTACGAGACCGATGAGATCATCTACGGCCGCGGCGGCTCCGACCAGGAGGGCGGCATGGCTTCTGCTACCTACGCTGCCAAGATGATGAAGGACATGGGCCTCATCCCCGAGGGCTACAAGATCATGGTCGTCGGCACCGTCCAGGAAGAGGACTGCGACGGCATGTGCTGGCAGTACATCTACAACAAGGACGGCATTAAGCCCGAGTTCGTCATTTCCACCGAGCCCACCGACGGCGGCATCTACCGCGGTCACCGCGGCCGCATGGAGATCCGCGTCGACGTTCACGGCACCTCCTGCCACGGCTCCGCTCCCGAGCGCGGCGACAACGCCATCCACAAGATGGCCGAGGTCATCCTGAACGTCCGCGACCTGAACGAGAACCCCGCCGACGGCTCCACCGAGATCAACGGTCTGGTGAAGATGCTGGATCCCAAGTTCAACCCCGAGCACTACGAGGACGCCCGCTTCCTGGGTCGCGGCACCTGCACCACCAGCCAGATCTTCTACACCTCTCCCTCCCGCTGCGCCGTGGCCGACTCCTGCGCCATCTCCATCGACCGCCGCATGACCGCCGGCGAGACCTGGGACTCCTGCCTGGAGGAGATCCGCCAGCTGCCCAGCGTAAAGAAGTACGGCGACGATGTGAAGGTCTCCATGTATATGTATGACCGGCCCTCCTGGACCGGCGAGGTCTACGAGACCGAGTGCTACTTCCCCACCTGGATCAACAAGGAAAACGCCGCCCACGTGCAGGCTCTGGTGGATGCCCACCATGCGCTGTACGGCGAGGAGCGCATTGGCCCCGACGGCGCGATGCACCTGCGTCACCGTCCCCTGATTGACAAGTGGACCTTCTCCACCAATGGCGTAGCTATCCAAGGCCGTTACGGCATCCCCTGCGTTGGCTTCGGCCCCGGTGCGGAGTCTCAGGCCCATGCCCCCAATGAGATCACCTGGAAGCAGGATCTTGTAACCTGCGCCGCCCTGTACGCCGCCGTGCCCGGTCTGTACAAGGAGGAGAACAAGACTGCCGATGTCTCCCAGTTCCGGGCCGGCAAAACCAACAACGACATTCAGTAATTCGCACAGAAACCGTTTCAGACTGTTTCTTCCAATCACAAAACATAGATTTATAAAGGAGTCAATTATCATGGACGCTACTCTGCAAAAATATATCGACAAGCTGAACGCCCTGAACTTCAAAGAGATGTATGAGGGTGACTTCTTCCTGACCTGGGACAAGTCCGATGACGAGCTGGAAGCCGTCTTTACCGTGGCGGATGCCCTGCGCTATATGCGCGAGGAGCTGTTCCCGCCCATGGTGGAGGCGCTCCACAAGCTGGGCGGCATCCCCATCAAGCCGATCCTTGCCGAAAGTATGCAGATGGGTGACGAGAACCACACCCGTCAGACCGCCTGCGACTACATTTATGACCGGCTCATGCTGCCGGCACTGTTTGAGCTGGACAGACCCAAGAAGGAGATCATGAAGACGGTGCGGTATATCGTCGATACGCCGCGTTTCTTCCACTGCTATGGTCAGGCCGCGGCAAGAGCGGCGCTGGTCGCGGCGGACGGCACGGAGTATTCGACCATGGTCACGGCGGTCTGCGGCAACGGCGTCGAGTTCGGCATCAAGATCGCATCCCTGCCGGGACAGTGGTTCACCGCTCCCGCACCGATGATGAAGGGCCGCTATACCTCCTCGGAGTTCACCGAGAAGGATCAGCTCCCGTGGATGGGCGACTCCTGCGTCGTCGAATGCTATGGCATGGGCGGCTTTGCCGCTGCGGCAAGCCCCATCGTGTGCAATCTGCGCGGCATGACGCTGAAGGAGAGCATCGGGCAGACGAAGGAAATGTACAGGATCACGATGGAGAAGAACTACAACTTCCCCATCCCCAACCTGGACTTCGATTTCCTCCCCGTCGGCATCGATATCCGCAAGGTACTCAAGGAGGGCGTCTGCCCGGCAATTCACGGCGGTATGTTCAACCGTGTCGGCGGCCTGATCGGCGCGGGCATGGCAAGAGTGCCGATGCAGTGCTTTGAAAAGGCGCTGGTTGCCTTTGGTGAAAAATATCTGTGATGAGAATGAAAGAGCCTCGCGGTCCGCGGGGCTTTTTCAAAAAAAGGAAGTGCGTATCAATGAGAGAAAATATAATTGAGACCATAAAAAAAGAAAAGCTGATCGCGATTGTGCGCGGCATCGCGCCGGAAAAATGCCTGAAGGTTGCCGGAGCCCTCTACGCGGGCGGCTTCCGGCTTGTTGAGATAACCTTTGACCAGAAAAGCCCGGATAGCTGGGCAACCACCGCCGCCGCGATCAAAGCTGTCAGCGAGGCATACAGCGGAACTATGGAGGTCGGCGCGGGCACAGTGACCTCCGTTGAGCTTGTTGAGCTTGCCGCCAGCGCGGGGGCAAAGTATATCATCTCCCCCGATACCAATATCGACGTCATAAAGCGCACGCGGGAGCTTGGGCTTGTGTCCATGCCCGGCGCGCTCACGCCCACGGAGATCCTGACCGCTTACAACAACGGCGCCGATTTCGTAAAGCTTTTCCCGATCGCAAACCTTGGCCCCGCGTACGTCAAGGCCGTGCGGGCGCCGATCAGCCACGTACCAATGATGGCGGTCGGCGGCGTAAACGAGACGAATCTCCGGGAGTATCTCGACCTCGGCATGTGCGGCGCGGGCATAGGCGGAAATCTGGTCAACAGAAAATGGGTTGAGAACGGCGAATTTGAGAAAATAACGGAGGTTGCCAGAACGATGGTCTCCATCGCGAAGGGCTGAGTGCGAAAATGAAAGTTGCGCATTTGGGAATCAACGCCGCCAATGCGGAGAACGCCGCGCAGATCGCGGAGCTGTTTCATGTTCTGTTCGGATTTGAGCCGAAGTACGGCAATTCATCCATATTTGTCGGCGACAAAATGATTGAGATCGTAAAGGAAAACGGCAGAGGAACCAACGGCCACATCTGCATCGCCGTGGACGACATGGCAAAGGCGATGGACGAGCTGAAGGAAAAAGGCGTCGCGTTTGACGAAAGTTCGGCAAAGTACAAAAACGGAGAGCTTACCGCCATCTACTTCCAGAATGAAATTGCCGGTTTCGCGATCCATCTTCTGAAAAATTAACATACATGAGGAGAAAGTCATGAAAGCAGTAACTTTTGGTGAGATTATGATGCGCCTGAACCCGGAGTACCTTCGCTTCGTGCAGGCGAACAGCTTCGAGGTGAGCTATGCCGGAGGAGAAGCGAACGTCGCGGTTTCTCTCGCGAATTATGGTGTGGATGCCGCCTTTGTCAGCAAGGTTCCGGCACATGAGATAGGACAGTGCGTTGTCAACGAACTGAGGCGCTACGGGGTCGATACGAAGTATCTTCTGCGCGGCGGCCCGCGTCTGGGCGTG
>ERZ773131.1735-NODE-1735-length-15072-cov-4.027635_pt1 | contig 15072 bp, 8 predicted proteins | sample MGYA00511082_ERZ773131 | MGnify/ENA primary metagenome ERZ773131 (study PRJEB29015, sample SAMEA2737813) | human gut metagenome | biome: human gut; feature: human-associated habitat; material: faeces | place: China | collected 2012 ... | reverse complement strand
GATATATGAGCGACCCGATGACGGCCGCGACCTTTAAAGACCGCAAAGGCGGCAAGAAGCGCGCACGCTACCAGACGGCAGACCTGTTTTATGCCGCCATGGCAAGCTACGGCATCCCATTCGAGTGCGAAAAGTGGCACCTGAACCGGCTTTTGGCGCTGATCCGGGCCTGCGGTGAAGAGAACCTGCCGCCAGAGAAGATGGGCAGACACGAGCAGGCGGCGCATATCCGGGCGCTGAACGCACAGCGCAGGGCGAAGTTTCACTCGAGGGGGTAAGAGCTTTTGAGCAAGGTAATTGAGATCCGGCAGAAAGGCAACTTTAAGAAAAGCCTGACCTTTTTCAGCCACATCAAGAGCTGGAGCGTGCAGCCCATTTTGGAAAAATACGGCAAGCTGGGTGTAGAACGGCTTGCAGATGCCACCCCGAAAGCCACCGGAAAGACGGCGGCAAGCTGGAGCTACGAAATCAAAATGGACAAGAGCGGGGCCACGCTTTGTTGGCAGAACTCTAACATTGTGGATGGAGTACCAATTGCGGTGATCTTACAATACGGACACGGGACAAGAAACGGGGCCTATGTGCAGGGGATAGATTATATCAACCCTGCCTTGGCTCCGATTTTTTCTGCTCTGGCCAATGAATTGTGGAAGGAGGTGCGAAATCTTTGAGCAAAGAAGTAGATGAGCGCGTCGTAGAGATGCGGTTCAACAACGCATTGTTTGAAAGCAAGGTTCAGCAGACAATGCGGAGTTTGGCGGCACTCAACGAAAAACTGATGTTCAAAGGAGCGGAAAAAGGCTTTGAGAAAGTCTCAGATTCATCAGAGAAGGTAAAATTCAATGCATTGTTGAATGCTCTGGACAATCTGAGCCAAAAATTCTCGGCTGTCGAGGTGATTGGCGTAACTGCGCTGATGCGGATTACAAATCAGGCAGTTGATGCTGGTGAGCGGCTTGTCAAAGCATTATCGCTTGATCCTATTATCAGTGGCTTTCAGGAGTATGAAACGCAGATCAATGCAGTTCAGACGATTCTTGCCAACACATCAAGCAAAGGCACTACGTTGGACCAAGTCAATGCTGCACTGGATGAGCTGAATCACTATGCCGACCTGACGATTTACAATTTTACGGAAATGACCCGTAACATTGGTACGTTTACAGCGGCAGGCGTTGATTTGGATACTTCCGTTTCAGCTATTAAGGGCATTGCAAACCTTGCAGCTGTATCTGGCTCGACCAGCCAGCAGGCTAGTACCGCCATGTATCAGCTCTCACAGGCACTCGCATCCGGTACTGTGAAATTACAGGATTGGAACTCCGTAGTCAATGCTGGTATGGGCGGTCAAGTATTTCAGGATGCCTTGAAAGAAACTGCTCGTGTGCATGGTATTGCCATTGATAGCATGATAAAAAAGGAAGGTTCCTTCCGTGAGACCTTATCCAAGGGATGGCTGACTTCGTCTATTCTGACTGAAACTCTTCAGAAGTTCACTGGCGATCTCAATGAGGAAACCTTGAAGTCCATTGGATACACCGATGAGCAGATCAAGAAAATCATGGAGATGGGCAAGACTGCAAATGACGCTGCAACAAAAGTCAAAACGTTCAGTCAACTGAAAGATACTTTGACCGAAGCGCTGCAGTCTGGATGGACTCAGACATGGCAAACGATTATTGGTGACTTTGAAGAGGCGAAAGAGCTTTTCACAAGATTCAGTGACGTCTTTTCAGATCTTATAAACAAATCGTCTGAAGCCCGTAATACCATGTTGGCCGGAGGCCTGAATACCGGTTGGCAGCAGTTGAGCACCGCACTGGGCGACAGTGCTGACTTTTATAGTCAGATGCTGGAAAAGGTCATGCTTGCAAATGGTTCAATCAGTCAAAAACAGATTGATGATGCCGGAAGTTTTGCCAAGGCTTTGCAGCAGGGAGGTGTTTCCGCTGAGCAGCTTCAAAATGGGTTGAAAGAATCGTACAAGCAGCTTTCAGCACTGGGAGCTTTGAGTGACGATGCTTTAAAAGCCAAAAAACTCGATCCTGCTCAGGTGAGGTCTCTGGCAAAGAGCTTTGAGGAAGTTAATCAGCAGGTCGCAGACGGCAGCCTGAATCTTGATATTTACTCCAAGAAAATCGGTGAGCTCTCCGGTCGGGAGCATCTTATCGAGTCCATTTGGAATGTTTTTGAGGCACTTGAAAAAGTTGTGGAGCCGGTAGCACGTGCCTGGCAGAAGATATTCTCGCCCATCACGGCCGATCAGATCTACAACATCGCAAAGTCAATTGACGAGTTTACTGCAAAGCTCAGCATCAGTGACGAGACAGCCGATAAAATCGAACGAACATTCAGTGGTATTTTTGCTGTGCTGAATGTTGGGAAAAATGTGCTTTTAACCGTTGGTAAGGTTCTGGGGGAGGTATTCAATGCTGTATCTCCACTTGCTGGCGGCTTTTTAAGTATTACAGCGTCATTGGGCGATTGCTTGGTTGAGATGGTCAATGCGGTCAATAACTCTAAGGCGTTTAAGACGACACTGGATGGTATTCACTGGATTATCGGAAAGGTGTCTGAAGGGATGCAGACCTTTGCAGGGGTACTGACTGATGTATCGAATAACGTCTCTGTCGTGTTCGACCCGTTAAAGACCCTTGGTGAGTGGTTTGAAAATTTTATTTCTTTCATTACACCAAAGCTGAAATGGCTTGCTGATAAAATCGGGGAGATTTTTGAAGAACTGGGCAGCGGTGCATCCGGTGCTTTTGGTAATCTGAATGGCAACACACTTTGGGGCTTTGCGAATGCTGGAATGATTGCCGGGCTCATTGCAGGCATTAAGGGCTTTCTGGAAGCCTTTAAAGATATCGGCTCTACCGTTAAAGACACAATCGGGGGTGTGGCAGAACTTCTTAACAAGTTAGGAGAAGCTGTCACTGCATGGAAAAACAACAAGAACGCAGAAACGCTCAAGACGATTTCGACCGCTGTGGCAATTCTTGCGGGGTCACTTGCTGTGCTTTCGCTGGTGAAGCCAGAACGGTTGGCTGCATCTACGGGAGCTATGATTGCGCTGTTCGCTGAACTGCTTGTGGCGCTTGCAATTTATGACGAAATTGCGAAAAAAGCCAAAAAAGTTGGCAAAGGCACCAGTTCAATGGTCGTTATGGCAGCAGGTGTTCTAATCCTTACGTCTGCGCTGAAGAAGATTTCTGAAATTGAAACCGGAAAGCTTCTGACTTCAGTTATCGCATTGGGCGCGGTGATGGCAGAATTGGTTGCCGCACAAGTTGCAATTTCAAAATGGGCAAAAGATGGTGCTAAGCATGCCATGAGTATGCTTGCAATGGCTGCGGCAGTTCGTGTCCTTGCAGAAGCAGTAGAACAGTTGGCTGACCTTGGCTGGGATGGAATTGAGAAGGGTCTTATTGCCGTAGCAGGACTGCTGGCGGAAGTTGCTGCGTTTTCGGGGCTGAGTAATTTTGGCGGACTGACGGCAGGAAAAGCAGTGGGAATTCTGGTCATGGCAGCAGCACTGAGTGTGTTGGAAAAATCAGTGTCAGCATTCAGCAAGATGTCGGTAGACGAACTCCAGAATGGAATTAGTGCACTGGGTGCGATTCTTGGCGAAATTGCGGTTTTTAACATGTTGTCCAACTCGGCAGAACATGTGCTTTCAACAGCAACTGCCTTAACTATTTTGTCCGGAGGACTGCTGATTCTATCCAATGCTCTGGCAAACCTCGGCGGCATGACACTTGGTCAGATCGGCATGGCACTGGCAGCAATAGCAGGCGGACTGATTGAAATGGGCGTCGCACTGACTCTTGTAAAAGGCTCTCTTGGCAGTGCAACCTCGTTCCTTATCATGTCGGTTGTGTTGAATGCTCTCGTTTCTCCGCTGAAATCTCTTGGCGAAATGTCACTTGAAGAGATCGGGCATGGATTACTCGCAGTTGGTGGGGCACTTGGCATTTTTGCGATTGCTGTTGGAACAATGTCGCTTGCAGGTCCAATCGTCATTGCTGTTTCTGCAGCTCTGAGTTTGCTGGCAGGAAGCTTTGCATTGCTGCTTGGAACGATGGCAGCGGTAAGTCTGATGCCTCTTCGGATGGAAGCACTTGTCGTGGCACTTGGAACGCTTGGCTCTGCAATTGGCGTTTTTATCGCTGGAGTAATCGTAGGGCTTGGAACAGCAGCTGGAAGCATTGCTATTGCAATCGCTGAAATTATTGTAGCGGTATGCAACGCAATTGCGCAGGCCGTTCCTGCAATTGGCAATGCACTTGCTCAGCTCATCGTGGCCATTTGCAATGTCATCGTACAGTGCAGTGAGCCTATTGGACAGGCTTTGTTTACGCTGGGCACTGTAGTGATCCAGACCATTATCGATCTGATCGCATGGGCATGGGATGGTAGCGGTGAGGGAGGCGGCATCAAAGGTGCACTGAGTGAACTGCTGGGAAATATTGTTACATGGCTTTCGGAGCACCTCAATCCGATAAACCTGTTTGGTGGCTTGCTGAGCACGATTTCGGGCTTCTTTGGCAAAATCGGAGAATACATGTCTCAGGGACTTGCCAATGGCCTGAATACTGGAGCTTCCGTACAGACTGCAAACAACGGTGTTCAGACTCTGTGCAATAAGGTGAAGGATTTCTTTCGGAATGCGTTTGGAATCAATTCACCTTCGACCTGGATGAGGGAGCTCGGCCAGTGGTTTGCACCGGGTCTTATAAACGGACTGAATGGAACAGCATCAATTGCGAAGCTGAATGCTGGAACCAATGCATTTGGTGAAAATGTAAAATCTGGACTTTCCGGTACGTTTGATGGTTTGAACAGTTGGATGTTCAACAAAGGCAGCGATGCAGCCAGTAGTTTCTATAACGGACTGGGCGCGGTGAAGAACATCCGAACTGGTTCCAAAGACAACTGGTTTGACGAGTGGTACGAAAAAGAGATCAGCAAGTACCGGAATGCGACTCCGAATACCGTGGCAGATGATGCTGCGGAAGATATTCTTGGAACACTTTTTGGGCCTGGAGATACGAGCCCCACCGGTTCTGGCGGTACAACCACCGGCAAGAAAAAAGGCTCCTCCGGCACGAAGAAGACCGTGGCCCAGCAGATCGAGGAAAAGTACAAGCCGAAGCTGGAAGCAAACAAGGCGGCACGGGAAGCACTGGACAGCGAGTACGAGCTGTGGCAGACCGAGAACCAGTACAGCGCAGACGAGGACACGCTGCTGGCGAAGAAGATGGAGAACGCGGCGGCAGAAATTGCGAACCAGACCGACCGGGTGGCCATCGCACAGGCAAAGTACGACGAAATGCTGAAGCGCTGGGGCGCGGACAAGACCGAGACCAAGGAAGCCTACGCCAGCCTGCTGAGCGAAAAGACCAGCCTTGCGAAATTGCAGGCAGACCATTACACCGGCCTGTTTGAAGACATCACGAAGCGGTATGACACCGACCTTGGCACACTGGAAAAAGAGTACAGCCTCTGGACGGCCCAGAACAGCAACACTGCCTCAAAGCTGGACAAGATCGATCGGGAGACTGAGTACCAGAAGGACGAACTGGAGCTGAAGCAGAAAAAAGAAGCCAAGGCGAAAGAGCAGTGGGAGACCCTGCGGAAGGAATACGGCGAAAGCGACTTGCGCACAAAGGAAGCCTGGAACGACTATCTGGATGCACAGACCGAGAGCCTGCAGCTTCAAAATGACATTGCAAAGCAGTCGCTGAACAAGCTGGATGCGCAGCTTTCCATCATCAAGGACGAACAGAGCCGGATGCAGAGCCGGATGGACCTTCTGACCAGCATCTACGGCGATGGCAGCCTGAAGGACCGTGAGGACGCCTACAAGCAGGCGGTGGAGCAGTACGGCGAAAACAGCGCTGAGGCAAGAAAAGCAAAGTATCAGGGCATTACCACCAGCATCCTCGGCACAGTGGAAGCACTGCAGAACATGAATGCCGAGCTGGAAAAGACCCGGCTCATCCAGCAGCAGCTGGCAGACGGCAAAGACCTGAATGGCAATCCGCTGAGCAAAGACGATGTGAACGACCTGAAGGACCAGCTGCTCTCCTCCCGCAGTTCTATGGTGAGCTTTGCAGGGGCACTGGCAGATGCCATGGGCCTTGAGGACAGCGCCAAAAGCGCGGTGGTAAAGCTTGCCAATGCCATCCAGAAGAACTGGGTGCCCATCAGCAATGCGTGCAGCGAGGTGTGGACGAAGGTCTCCGGAGCCATGGGCGAGGAGATGACAAACACCCTGAGCACCGTATTCAAGGCGGCATTCAGCGAGGAAGGCATGGAGATCGGGACGGAATTCGTCTCGGCCATTGCATCCGCCATGCAGGGAGACTACGCTGGTGCCATCATTTCGGCGGCAACGGGACTGATCGATCTGCTGTTTACGGACACCGGAAAGCAGCTGACCGGCGGGGCAGGAGACATGCTGCTGAAGCTGTTTTCCGGAATTCAAAATGGAGACCTTGCAGGAAAGCTTGCCAACATCGGGACAGCCGCGGCAAATGTCGGCAATTCCCTGAGTGGACTGCTGCCTATGCTTGGACAGCTGGGAACGACAGGAGCTGGTGCAGGAATGGCAGTTGGCGGCATTGGCGAAGCACTGGGCGGGCTGGGCGCTTCCATACTGGCGGTGCTGCCAGAACTGCTGATTGTGGTGGGTATTATTGCAGCTATCGCGGCACTGATCGGCGGTATTGCGTGGTTTATCAGCAGCCGGAAGAAGGAAAAGGCCACCGGCGCAAAGGACGTTGGCTCGGAGATCGACAAGGGCATCAGCGATGGCGTGAAGGAAGATGCGCCCATTGTGGACGATGCCGTGAGCGACATGACCGAGAACGCCATGGACATTGCAAAGGGTTCGCTTGGGACCATCAGCAAGGTGATGGGCGATGACTACGAGTACACGCCCCAGATCGTGCCCGTGGTGGACCTGACCAACGTGCTGGAAGGTGCGGACGAGATCGACAATGCCTTTGCAGAGACAAAATCGCTGAGCCTTGACGGAGACGTGAGCCGGAACCTTGCAAACAAGATCGATGCCGAAGTGCAGCTTCAAAATGGACTGAAGAGCGCCGGAAATGAGGACACGCTGCGTGCCATCAACGCACTGGCCGGGCACATGGACGGCGTGGCCGAGAGCATCAAGGGCATGAGCGTGACAATCAACGGCAGAAAGGCCATTGGCTACATCGACGACCGGATGGGACGGCTGACCGCAGCGAAAGTGAAGTGAGAAAATGGCGATCATCAAAGAACTGAACCCCGGCGATACCCTGAAAGTGTACGAGGACGGCGTTACAGCAGAGTTTGTGGTGGCCCAGCACAACTACGAAAAAGACCTGAACGGCAAGGGTAAGACCATGCTGATGCGCACCACCTTGCTGAAAGACGCAGTGCAGTGGGGCAACAACGAGAAAGATGTTTCGTGGAAGAACGAGCCGACCCTGCGCAACTGGCTGGAAAACACCTACGCAGCACGGCTGAGTGAGGACACACTGAAGACCATCGTGCCGGTGACGATCCGGTATGATTATGGTTCAAGTGAGAGCGGTACGCTGGAAGAACAGCGGTTCTTTGTGCCGAGGGTAGTAGACTTCAGCGGAGATACGGCACTGTTTACTGGAATCCGAAGATTTTTTGAGGATAGTCTGAGCGGCGGCAGGGCGGATATTACCGAAGGAAGCAACATCTACGACCTGTGGACGTATGTGTTCAGCACGCGAAGCACCAAAAACTACGAGGATGGCGATAACACCCGCGGAGAGGTGCTGAGCCTTTACGTGAAACACGGCAGAGGTGCCGACCCCGGCGACCCGGGGTACATTAACACCTACTGGGATACGACAACGGGACAGTGGGGAGTTTCCAGCCCGAATATTCTCGTATGTTTCTGCGTGGACGAGAACGCCACGGTGGACGACAATGGATGTCTGACAGCCAACAGCGGACCGGAGATCCAGAGCAACTACTTTGGCATGAACGGCGTATTTGGGCGGTGGGGAAAGTTCGGGCTGCCGTACCGCGTTTATGATGCAGATGGCAACACCATTACCGTGACCGAAAAGCTGAACGGCGAAGTGCACAGGACGTTTACGGCAATTCAAAATGGAGTATATCGGTTTGAAATATCACAGAAAGAGCTGGAAAGCTTTGACTGGAACGCCGACTATATCCTGACGGTAGAAGCCAGCGACGGCCGGACCACTAACCGGAAAAGCTGCAAGGTGAACCGCATCCGTTCATCCGGGTATGTGGTGTACATCGGGCAGATCAAAGGCACGGCGGATGGACAGAGCTACTACTGGACAGAGCGAAACATTCTGGACGATCCGTTCAACGAGAATGCACCGGTGATCCTTGACCCGGAAGTGACACTGGAAGCCAACGAGATCAGCTCATTTACCTTTACGGTGCCCGTCTCGAACCCGTTCTACGACAAGCTGGAGCTGAAAAAGCCGGTAGTCAGCATAGAAGAGGACGGCCGCGAGATCTTTATGGGCTATATCACCGAAATGGAAAAGAACTTTGAGCTGGACATGGAAGTGACCTGCGAGAGCGAGTTTGGATACTTGCAGGACAGAGACTGTCGGGTGGAGAACAAGTTCTACACGGCGTCCGAACTGCTGGCACTGGCGCTGACCGTGGAGGACGACCCGGAAGAACACGTCGGCTTCAAGGGCGAAGGCAAGGTGTTCCTGCCCGGAAATGTGACCATAGAAAAGCCGGAAAGCGACACGGACAAGGAGACCAAGGCCATCAGCGACTGCTGGAGCGTACTGACGAACAGCCTGACCGGAAAGTACGGCGGATATCTGCGCCTGCGCAAAGAAATCAAAATGGTGGACGGCGTGCGCGTTTACACAAGATATCTGGACTATCTGGCAAAACTGAACGACAAGACCGATCAGGTGATCGAGCTTGGAAAGAACCTGCTGGACATTTCGTACTACATCAAGGCCGGGGACATCGTGAATTCGGTGAAGGCATATGGTTGGTACAAGAGCGGATGGCTCTTCTGGGAGACCACGAACCCCATCTCGCGAGAAGCGTACAACGGAGAATCCATCAAGAAGTACGGCCTGTGCCAGCGCGTCCTTGTGGTGGAAGGAACCGATTCCACGGAAGACAGCCTTTTGAAGAAGGCCACGGACGAGCTGAAAAAGTACAGCGGTTTCACCGGAAGTGTGCAGATCAACGCTGCAGACCTGTGCGATATTGGCGTGGACACCGACCGGCTGGACTTTATGAAGGAGACGTACGTGCTCGCGGAACCGCACAGTATCGATGACTGGCTGCCCTGCACGAAGGAAGTGATCCCGCTGCATGAGCTGGACCAGAAAGACTTTACCTTTGGCGCGACCACGGCAAAGCTCTCGTCTTTGCAGGCGGGCAACTTTGCGACGGCGGGCAAGGCGTGGAACGCGATCCAGTCCACCATTGGATACATCAACAAGTGAGGAGGATCAATGTACCATTCTCTTATTATAAATGTAGGCGACGACTACATTGACACCTGGGACGACTGGAAGCTGATCCCTTCCTCGCGGCCGGTGATCGCACCGCCCATTGAGCGGACAAAGTTCGTGACTGTACCAGGCAGAGACGGCGCACTGGACTACAGCCGTACCCCTGCAAACCGTCCTACCTACGACGACCGTACCGGAAAAATCGAGTTCTACCTCGAAAACGACTATGCTGGCTGGGACTGGGAGACCGCGTACACGACCATCTGCGAGACCTTGAAGGGACAGCGGGTGCGGTTTGCGCTGGAGGACAATCCCAGCCATTATTATTCGGGTCTCTTGTGGGTGAGCCAGTTCAAAAGCGACAAGGGGCACTCGAAGATCACGCTGGAGTACAACTTGCACCCGACCATGTACACCCTGAAGGTGGAAGCCGTGGCGCTGAACGTATACGACCTGAAGCTGAACAGAGGCATGGAGTACCAGCTGTTGGTGGGCGTTGGGCCTACGAATACGTTCTACCGCAAGATGAACGTGACCGCGAAACCGCGGGACGTGGTGAAAATTACTCAAAATGGAACCATTCTGGCCCTGCGGAAAGGCACAGCGGTGGTGACGGCAGAGTGCGGCGGTGTGAAAGCCGAGTGCGCCGTGACGGTAGGCGCTTACGAGAGCTTTACCATTGAGCGGGCACTGGACGGCGTGAGTGAGACGAATCCGGTGGGGAGCATCGTTGCCGGCATGAGCTACCAAAATGTGTTCAACGTAGGCGACAGCGAGAAGGAAATGCTGGAACTGACCGTAGAGATGGGTGGCACGGATGTTACCGGAAGTTGTGTTGTCATGGCAGAGGACAACGCGAGCGCACAAATCAAAATGGCATCGGTGACGGGAAATATCAGGATCACAGCGCATGCTGCAGCAAAGCCGGTGGCGGCGATGCTGTGTGCAGATACCCTGCCTGTGGAGGTAAAGCCGCTGAAACGGGTAGAAGGAGCATTCCGGCTTGGAAGATGAAAGGAAGGATGATATTTGAGTTTGGAAGCGTACTCCATTTTGAAAAATGGAAACGAAAAGCTCTCGGAGCATTTCAAGGTGCGCGAGTTCTACTGCCGTGACGGCAGCGACCCGGTGTTCATTGACACGGCGCTTGTGGAGGTGCTGGAAAAGATCCGGACACACTTTGGCAAGCCTGTGACAATCACGAGTGGATTCCGCACGGCAAGCTGGAACGCAAAGCAGAAGAATGCCGCAAAGTTCAGCCAGCATCTGTACGGCAAGGCGGCAGACATTCAGGTGCAGGGCATCAGCGTGGAGCGGGTGTATGCCTACGCGGACAAACTGCTGGGCAACGCCGGTGGCTGCGGCATTTACCCGCCCGGTCTGGGACGCACCAACGGCTGGGTGCATGTGGACGTGCGCAAAGCCAAGAGCCGCTGGAAGGGGTGAGCGCCGATGGAAAGCATCATTGCCGCCATCCTCAGCGGTGTTGTGACCCTGATCGGCGTACTGATCGCAAACTCGCGTTCCAATGCCGTGATGGAATACAAAATTGAGGAGCTGACCCGGGAAGTCCGCAAGCACAACGGTTTTGCGGAGAAGATCCCGGTCATCCAGAGAGACATTCAGGTGTTGAACCACAGAATGTCCGACATCGAAGTACATGAATATGAACACGAAAGGAGCAACGTATGAATTTCAACATTACTGCAGGCACCATTGCACGTACCGCTGTTCTGCTGCTGGCTCTGACCAACCAGATGCTGAGCGCCATGGGCAAGAGCCCTCTGCCCATCGAGAGCACCACTGTGGAGCAGCTGGTGACGGCTGGCATCACGACCATTGCGGCACTGATCGCATGGTGGAAGAACAACTCCTTTACGAAGGAAGCCATTGCGGCCGACAAGGAGTACGACCGCCTGAAGGCAAAGAGCGGGAAGTAAAAATGATATTTTGGGCAGGGCAGGAGCGGAAAACGTGATCCACACACGTATCCAACACTGAATGTTTCTTCTGCACTGCCTGAAATAGTTCATCTGGCACTCACCGAAGGCAGGAACTGCCGAAAATTCAAAATGGAGTGACCGGTAAGATGAAGAAAGCCCCTGCAACGATCGTTTATAGCTCTGAGTGGGAGCTGTGAGCGAAAGTTGCAGGGACTTTTATTTTTGGGAGTTTTGTGATATTATAAGGTGATTTCAAATCCACAAAGCAACTAGACTCGATTGAGCGCGGCTGGATTGGGCAGAAAGAGTGCTGGAGCGAGCATTCCTTTGAAAAAGATTCGGTGATACGATGGATTTTTGAGGCAGGGAAGTGTGTGCAACACCATCAGTATCTGATCACGTAAAACAACTTCATAAAATGTTTGAATCGCTCTTTCGGGAAACCGGAAGGGCGATTTTTTGTGCCCTTTTGCTGATGTGGCAGCAGAAGGAAAGAACGCTGCCGTTTGCGTAGAAACAGCATCTTTGTCAAACGGAATTACTGAAAAGCACAAGCAGAGAATGGTAAAATAAGAACGATGATGCGACAATAATTGTGATGTATAAACAAAGAGTATCTTTGTGGATTGATTTAAAATCAACTGAAGCACATAAATGAAAACGATTTCAAACCAGCAGAAAATTTGATTTATACAAAGCGTACTCCTTTGCGGAATGCGCCGCAATGTGGTATACTAATTAAAATGGATTTCGTGCCGCATTTGCAGTTTGCAGTGCCAACGCGGCAGCGGAAAATGGAGAGCGGGAGCGTGGAGAATTTGGAACTGGAACAGGCAGCAAAGCGCGTGGAAGAACTGCGCGCGGTCATTGAAAAGAACAATCGGCTGTATTACGATCAGGATGCGCCGGAGCTGGAAGATTTTGAGTACGATGCCCTGACCCGGGAACTGAAAGCGCTGGAGGCGCAGTTCCCACAGCTGGTCACGGCATCGTCACCCACCCAGAAGGTCGGCGGCACGGCCAGCAGCAAACTGCCCAAGGTGACTCACGCGGTCAAAATGGAAAGCCTTCTGGACGCCTTTTCGTTTGACGAACTGCGGGACTTTGACCGCCGCGTGCGGGAAGCCGGGGTAGAACCGGAGTATGTGGTGGAGATCAAAATTGATGGTCTTTCCTGCAGCCTGGAATACGAAAATGGTGAACTTGTCCGGGCATCCACCCGCGGCGACGGCGTGGTGGGCGAGGACGTGACCGCCAACGTCCGCGCCATCCGCAGCATCCCCAAAAAGCTGAAAGACGCGCCGGAATTTCTGGAAGTGCGCGGTGAAGTGTATATGCCCCACGAGGCATTCCAAAAGCTGTGTGCCGAGCAGGAGCTGCAGGGCGCAGCCCCGTTCAAGAACCCGCGCAACGCTGCGGCTGGTTCCCTGCGCCAGAAGGACGCCAAGATCACCGGCAAGCGTGGGCTCTCCATCTTTGTGTTCAATGTGCAGCAGATCCGCGGCAAAACGCTGACGAAGCATTCGGAAAGCCTGGATTACCTCAAGAGCCTGGGGCTGCCGGTCTCGCCGCGCTACCATGTGGTGCACGACATCGAAGCCGCCATTGCCGAGATCGAACAGATCGGACAGAACCGTGCAAAGCTGGATTTCGACATGGACGGTGCTGTCATCAAGGTGAACGACTTCGCGCAGCGCGACCTCATGGGCTCCACCAACAAATTTCCGCGCTGGGCCATCGCGTTCAAATACCCGCCGGAAGTCAAGGAGACCACTCTGCGCGGCATTGAAGTGGCGGTGGGCCGCACCGGCGTGCTGACCCCCACTGCCTGTTTCGATCCTGTTTTTCTTGCGGGCACGACGGTCGCCCGCGCAACGCTGCACAACGAAGATTTCATCCGGCAGTTCGGGCTGCGCATCGGCGACACCATCCAGGTGCGGAAGGCCGGGGACATCATCCCGGAGGTCATCGGCGTGACCCATCATGCAGAGGATGCCGAACCCTACGAGATGCCGAAGGTCTGCCCCTCCTGCGGGGCACCGGTGGTCCATCTGGAAGATGAGGCCGCCCTGCGCTGTGTCAACCCGGAGTGCCCGGCGCAATCCCTGCGCAACATCATTCATTTTGCTTCCCGCGACGCGATGGACATCGACGGCCTCGGCACTGCTGTGGCAACGCAGCTGGTGGAAAAGGGCATGGTGCACTCGGCGGCGGATATCTACACCCTGACCCGGGAGCAACTGCTGACGCTGGACAAATTCAAGGAAAAGAGTGCAGATAATCTGCTGAACGCCATCGAAGCGTCCAAACAGAACAATCTGGATAAACTGCTGTTCGGCTTCGGCATCCGCAACATCGGCGATAAGGCGGCTGCACTGCTGGCAGAGCATTTCGGCACGCTGCAGGCCATCCGGGAAGCGACCGCCGAACAGATCAGCGAGATCGACGGTTTTGGCGGCGTGATGGCCCAGAGCGTGGTGGAGTTCTTTGCAAAAGAAGGCACGACGGACCTTGTGCACCGCCTGGCCGATGCAGGCCTGAACATGCAGTGGAAGGGCGAGCCCAAGGGCGACAAACTGGCGGGCAAAACGCTGGTGGTCACCGGCACGCTGGAGACCCTTTCCCGCAATGAGGCCGAAGCCCTGATCGTGAAGAACGGCGGCAAGGCCAGCGGTTCGGTCTCGAAAAAGACGGCTTATGTGGTGGCAGGCACGGCGGCCGGTTCCAAACTGACCAAGGCACAGGCACTGGGTGTGCCGGTGCTGACCGAACAGGAATTCCTGGATATGATCCGGGACGACAACACCTGATAGCATTTGAATCGAAGCAAACTCCCCGGCGGACGAACGGTCTGCCGGGGAGTTTTTTGTTGGCAGTTCTAAGCAGGGCGTGTCCGCATATACTCGTAGCAAAGTGTTCGCGGAAAGGGGAAACCAAAATGGACGAGTATTATCAGGCGGTGCGTGCGCTGCCCACCTGGCTTGCCGAACTGCTGCTGCATATCCCGCCGACGCTGGCCGGGCGCATCCATGAACTTCGGCTGCGGACAGGCTGCGGCATCGTTTTGACCCTTGCGGGGCGGCAATGCGCAGCCGAAACGCTGCCGGACTGCCCGGCCGCATTGCGCGGGCTGCAGCTGACAGCCCTTCAAATGGAGGAGATCTTTCACACCCTGTGCGGCGGCTCGGTCCACACCCATCAGGCAGAGCTTGCGCAAGGTTTTCTGACCGCGCCCGGCGGTTGCCGGGTGGGCGTGGCGGGGCGCTTCACGGAGCGGGACGGGCAGCTTATTCTGCAGCAGATCACCTCGTTGAATTTCCGCATCGCACGCGTGGTTTCGGCCGTTCTCCCGGAGAAACTCCGGCAGCTTCTGCAGGGGCATTTTGTTGGGATGCTGGTGGTCGGTGAACCGGACAGCGGCAAGACGACCCTGCTGCGCCAGATCGTTTTTGCACTGGAACAGCTGCACTGCGCTGCGGCCGTCGTGGACGAGCGGGGAGAGCTTTTCCCGGCGGGGCACACGCTGCGCCCGGCCGCCGTGGATGTGCTGGCAGGTGTCCCGAAGGCGGCTGCGGTGCAGATGGCGCTGCGCACGCTGGGCCCGCAGGTGATCGTGCTGGACGAGC
>ERZ773131.1733-NODE-1733-length-15084-cov-3.312196_pt1 | contig 15084 bp, 9 predicted proteins | sample MGYA00511082_ERZ773131 | MGnify/ENA primary metagenome ERZ773131 (study PRJEB29015, sample SAMEA2737813) | human gut metagenome | biome: human gut; feature: human-associated habitat; material: faeces | place: China | collected 2012 ... | reverse complement strand
TTGCTTGAAGGGCTGCGCCGCCTGTACTACGAACAGCGGGACACGCTGGACCGCTGACCCCGCGCCGTTCGCGCGCTTTTTTCGCAATCACCGCCCGCAGGGCAAAAGGAGCCATCATGAGCAGCATCGCCTCGGTTTTCGGCCGTGAGATTCTTGATTCGCGCGGCAACCCCACTGTGGAAGTGGAAGTGACGCTGGAATCGGGCCACAGCGCCAGAGCCGCCGTGCCTTCCGGCGCGTCCACCGGCAGCCGCGAAGCGCTGGAAATGCGCGACGGCGACAAAAAACGCTTTGGCGGCAAGGGCGTGACCAAGGCCGTGGAGCACGTCAACAGCGAAATTGCCGACGCCCTCACGGGCATGGACGTGCTGCGCCAGGTGCAGATCGACAATACCCTCATTGATCTGGACGGCACGGACAACAAATCCCGCCTGGGGGCCAACGCCATGCTGGGGGCCAGCATGGCCTGCGCCCGCGTGGCCGCGGAATACCTGGGCCTGCCCCTCTACAAATATCTGGGCGGCATCAACGCCAAGGTCCTGCCCGTGCCCATGATGAACATCGTCAACGGCGGCGCGCACGCTCCCAACAACCTGGACATTCAGGAATTTATGATCATGCCCGTGGGGGCCATGACCTTCCGCGACTCCCTGCGCATGGGCGCGGAAATCTTCCACACCCTGCAGGCCATCCTCAAAAAGGACGGCCACGTCACCAGCGTGGGCGACGAGGGCGGCTTTGCCCCCAACCTCAAAAACCACGACGAGGCCTTCACCTACATTATCAAAGCCATTGAAGAAGCGGGCTACAACCCCGGCCGTGAAGTGGCCCTGGCCATAGACGCCGCGGCTTCAGAATTTTACAAGGACGGCGCTTACGTGCTGGCCGGTGAAGGCAAAACCTTCAACAACGCCGAAATGAGCCAGTGGTTGGCCGAGTTTGCCGACAAATACCCCCTTATCTCCATTGAAGACGGCATGGCTGAAGGCGACTGGGACGGCTGGGGCATGCTCACGGGCGCTCTGGGCGACCGCATCCAGCTGGTGGGCGACGACGTTTTCGTCACCAATCCGGCCATTCTGGCCGAGGGCATTGACGCGGGCGTGGCCAACGCCATCCTCATCAAACTGAACCAGATCGGCACAGTCACCGAAACCCTGGACACGGTGGAAATGGCCAAGGAGGCCTCCTACAGTACGGTCATCTCCCACCGCTCCGGCGAAACCGAAGACAGCTTCATTGCCGACCTGGCCGTGGGCCTCAATGCCGGGCAGATTAAAACCGGCTCCCTCTGCCGTTCGGAGCGTATGGCCAAGTACAACCAGCTGCTGCGCATTGAAGAAGAGCTGGACGAGGACGCCGAATTCTTCGGCCCCATCATGGCGGAATACTACCTGCAGGAAGGGGGGGACGAGTAGCCTCGTCCGGTTTGCCCCTGTCGGCAGGGTACCAGCATCTTGTGCAGGGAAGACAGTTGCGGGGGAGGCGGCCCTTTTGCAAAAAGGGCTTCTTTCCCCGCAAAATTTTCGCCGCGCACGTTCCTTGTGTTCTGGAGACGACATGATTCTGATTGACGGCAAAGCAACGGCGGCGGCCCTGCGGGCCGAACTGGCCGAGGCCGTGGCCGCGGCGCGGTCCGACGGCGCGCGCGCGCCAGGCCTGGCGGTGATTTTGGTAGGCGAAGACCCGGCCTCGCAGGTCTATGTACGCAATAAGGAGCGAGCCTGCGCCGAGGCGGGCATAGTTTCCTTTCCGCACCATCTGCCCGCCCAGACCAGCCAGGCGGACCTGCTGGCCCTGATCCGCGCCTGCAATGCAGACGCCAACGTGGACGGCATCTTGCTGCAGCTGCCCTTGCCCGGCGGCCTGGACGCCCAGGCCTGCCTGCTGGCCATTGATCCGGATAAGGACGTGGACGGCTTCCACCCCATGAATGTGGGGCGGCTTTCCCTGGACCTGCCGGGATTTGTTTCCTGCACGCCCGCCGGGGTCATGGAGCTTTTGCGGCGCTACGAGCTGCCCACGGCGGGTCAGCGGGCCGTGGTGGTGGGGCGCTCCAACATCGTGGGCAAGCCTGCGGCGCTGCTGCTGCTGGCGAAGAACGCGACCGTGACCATCTGTCACTCTAAGACCAAAAACCTCAAAGAGGTCTGCGCCGCTGCGGATATTTTGGTGGCTGCCGTGGGCCGCGAGGGCTTTGTGACCGGCGATATGGTCAAGCCCGGTGCGGTGGTCATCGATGTCGGCATCAACCGTGGTGCGGATGGCAAGCTGCACGGCGACGTGAACTTTGAAGAAGCCGCCGAGAAGGCCGCCTACATCACCCCCGTGCCCGGCGGTGTCGGCCCCATGACCCGCGCCATGCTGATGCTGAACACAGTGGAGGCCGCAAAGCGGCAGGCCATGTAAAGGCTCCCCCCCTCGGGGGAAGGCGAAAATTTTAACCTTCCCACGCCCGAAAACCCCTTGACAAGCTGTGCAGTTCTATGATAGAATACTAGAGCCGCATGGTATGGGCTCTATAAGTGTGTACTTTTATCGGTACGCCGCCCTACGAACCAGCGAGACTTATTGAAAGAGGTTATCCACTATGTACGCAGTTATCAAAACCGGTGGCAAGCAGTACAGCGTTAAGGTCGGCGACGTCGTCTACGTCGAGAAGCTGAACGCTGAGGACAACAGCGAAGTCACCTTCGATCAGGTTCTCGCCGTTGGCGAGGAGGGCTCTGTCAAGGTCGGCGCTCCCGTTGTTGAGGGCGCTTCCGTTGTTGCCAAGGTCGTCAAGACCGGCAAGGGCAACCTGCTGGAACTCGCTATCGAGGCCGCCAAGGTACGCGCTTCGCTGGGCGAGATTTCGGATGCCTGCGAGGTGGTCGTAGGACGTTACAAAGCAGTTATTCGTTCCATTTCAGGTGTATATAGTTCAGAAGTGAAATCAGATCCCGCATTCGAACACGCGAAGGAACTGGTTGCCAAATTCGCGAAGAAGGAGGGCCGCCAGCCGCGCATCATGATCGCCAAACTCGGTCAGGACGGACACGATCGTGGCGCCAAAGTCGTTGCGACCGGTTACGCCGACATCGGCTTCGATGTCGATATGGGTCCGTTGTTCCAGACTCCCGAGGAGGCAGCCAAACAGGCTGTCGAGAACGATGTTCACGTAGTGGGCGTATCGTCGCTGGCCGCCGGCCACCTGACGCTCGTTCCGCAGATCATCGCCGAACTCAAGAAACTGGGCCGCGAGGATATCATCGTCATCGTCGGCGGTGTGATCCCGGCACAGGATTACGATGAGCTGTATCGTGACGGTGCCGCCGCCATCTTCGGCCCCGGTACCCCGATTGCGACCGCAGCGATCAAGATCATGGAGATCCTGCTCGACGAGCAGAAATAATCCGGATCACTCCTCTGTTATTATCAAAGCCCCGCATCAAAAGATGCGGGGCTTTTTAATGGGGTAAGCGAACCGGCCGACCGAAAAAGAACTTTGCCATCTTCATAATTCCATCGCCGGCCTCACCTCCAGAGTCCGCGCAAATACAGCGGCGGATCTCAAACAACGACCGAATACATGCTGTCACAGTGCCATTTCCACAAACCCTACAAATTATGTTTGTAGGCCATATTTCCCGTTAGACAGACAGCGAATATCCTCCCTCCCCGACTCTCGAAAACAGCCGATTTCATACCGCAAACACCTATCCGGAAAGAAACTCGACTGCCGAGACCGTCGTTCTCCTCCCCCAGCCCCAAAGACTTCCGGAATATACGATAAAATCACGGACATTTCGAAGATGCGGAAAAAGAGAATGGCGGATTGGCCGGACTACCACTCCGAGCACCTCACAGAAGAGAATTCAGGAAACCGGCTCTTATCGCTTTTAAGAAGAGAAGTCATCCCCCTATGCCATCGCAATAACGACAATAAAAAAGAGGAATGTATAAGCTACATCCCTCTTTTTCGGCCGGAACTATTCCGGAAAAAATCTACCGGTAACGGTTAAAAATACTTGCCGCGCAAGTCCTCCACATTCGACATCTGCTCCAGGAAATCGAACAGACGACGCTGAATCATCCCCTGCGACGACGCCTCGGCACGTACCTTTTCAGCTTCGATACTCTGCGGAGTTTCCGCCTCCTGAATATCCGTCACCACGAAAACATAAGCACCTACATTTCCCTTGACCGGCTCGGACAGCGTATTCGTCTGCTCCGTTGCGGTAATCGCTCCGATCACACGAGGCTCGACACCCATGTTACGGATAAAGAACGATCCGTAACGGACATCTTCGAAAGGAACGACTTCGGTACCAAGGTTTTGGGCGACCTCTTCGATAGTCGAACCCTTCATTTCGCTGACGATCTTTTCAAACTTCTTATCGGTTATAAGCGTCTGGCGAATATTGTTCGCTACTTTCTCGATCGGCGTATAATCCTCATTGTCGATCTCAGTTACCACTGCGACCACATAGTCATCACCCACAGGGAAAATCTCGGAAATCGCGCCCACCTTGGCATCGTATGCCCAGCGCACCAATTCACGCGAATCAGCCAGTCCCTGCAGCAGACGGTCACCCTGCGTGAGTTTCGCTTCACGAGGAGTGAGGTTTCCCTTATTCGCTGCCTCGTTGAACGCATCGACAGAACCCTTGCCCTCGACAGAGAAAAGACTTGCCTGACTATGCACATTGCGACGGGTCGCCGACGAAGCCTCAACAGGATAAGTGATCGTCGCAAGGCGCATGTGCTTCGAAGGTTTGTCCAGACGATAAACCTGTAAAATCTGAATAACGTCACCCACTTCGACACGGAGAATATCCCCCTGCTTAGCCGTCGAAAGAAGTCCCGAAAGCTCGTCCGGGAATGCAGAGAAAGGCATCACGCCCGCATCGCCTCCATTTCCGGCATCCTGCATATAGAGCGAATGGGTACGAGCCGCCTGTGCGAAATCCGCACCTTGCCGCAAAGCCGTCATCAGACTGTCGGCCAGGTCGCGTTGGTCGTAGGTGAGTACAATATGGCGGACGCCCACGGAATCCGGAGCGTTCAAAGTTTCAACGACACGGGTCATCGTCCAGGTATCGTTCTTCAGGACGGGACCATACTGCTTGCCGTTGGCCAGCGCTTCGGCCTCATCGTCCAGAAGCTGGGCAACCGACCGATAATTGTCTGTAATTTTACCGAAACGGTTATTCTTGGCAAATGCTTTCGGATCGTCCGACGCGGCAAATTCATCGCCGACTTCCCGAACGGTCTTCTCCAAAGTCGCCATATCCTCTGCACTCGGAGCCACTTCGAACACCACATAAGAGAGCGTGCGCGAAGGTTTCTGCTCATAACGGGCCTTATGGCTATTGTAATAAGCCTTGATTTCGGAATCGGAAACCGAGAACAGAGAATCAGGCATATCGTGATAACGCTTGCCGACCCAAGAACCGCTGAAAGTCTTATTCTGCGCATCGACGCCTTCTTCCGCTTCCAGCCGATTGACATATACACCGCCTTTGACCAAGCCGTTATACTTATTGATTTCGCGCTCCCGCATAGCCTGTCCGACCAAAGCCCCCCACATATATTGCATCTGGGGATTTCCGGTTGCCTGGGCGATAAAATCACTCACACCCTCCACACTGTACTGTCCTGTACGGGGGTCGGTGAAAGCCGCAGCCATCGTCCCGGAATAATACTCGCCGCTGATAAGTCCCTCACGCTCGGCATCGGTCACCGAGATTCCCATCTTCTCGAAACCGGGCAAGTACACGTGGTTGGCAATCAGAGTCTGCCAAGCCATTTCAGCCAACTGATCCATCTGCTCTTCATTACTTTCGGAGATGTTGCTCTGGTCTTTCAGGTTGTTGTATACCTCAATATATTCCGAATATCTGATCTTCGAACCGTCGATCACACCGACCTTGGGGTCGTTACCCGAAAGTCCCATATCCGTTTTAAGCGAGAGAATGAATGCCAGCAGTGCAAACGCGATGATAATCGACAAAACCACACCGAATCTGGTCCGTAACGTGTTTAAACTTGCCATATAAACTATTTTAATTTATTGTTTCAAAATGAGTGTTCAAAGATAATAAATATATTCTGAAAACCATGATAAACGACCAAATTCTTTCGTCATTTTCCGCATCCGGCATATCGAAAAAACGCACTTGCCCCTCACCGGTCGAAAATATCCCGTAAACTACAACCGTTTCACGCGCGCCAACTCCAACCGGGAACGGGTCCTGCGCAGAATCTTGATCTCAAGATGCTCGAAACGCACGGTTTCTCCGGCCGCCGGCAGCCCTTCATACCGGAAAATGATATACCCGGCCAGCGTTTCGTACTCGTCACTCTCGGGTATGGCAAGCCCGTATTTTTCATTGAGATATTCCACTTCCAATCGGCACGAAAGGACAAATTCCGAATCGCCGACCTGTTTCTCCGTAAGGTCGGGCACATCGTGCTCGTCTTCGATTTCGCCGAAAATCTGCTCCAGAACATCCTCCAAAGAGATAATACCGGCCGTACCGCCGAACTCGTCGATCACGACCGCAATATTGCTCTTATGACGGATGAGCCGCTGCATGAGTGCTTGCAACGGCATCGTCTCCGGGACGTATTGCACCTCCATCAGCACCTCATCGATCGACGTCGGATGCCGGAACAGCGACTTCGAATTGACATAGCCGACGATATTATCGACACTCTCTTTCCAGACGAAAATACGGGAATACTTACTCTCGACAAAACGCGCCGTAAGCGCTTTGATCGAGGTATCATCGATATCGACCGCCTCCATATCGATACGGGGAACCATGCAATCCCTCACGCGCAAATCGGCAAAATCCAGGGCATTCTGAAAGAGTTTGATCTCATTATCCGGTTCATGCTGCGCCTCCGGCTTCCCCGATTCGAACAAGCTGGCCAGATCGGTCCGGTCGAAAATGGGCTCCATCATCGCAACCTTCGGCTTACGCCCCATCAGCCACAAAATCCCCTGGGAAATCCAGGTCGTCAGCTTGGCGATCGGAAAAAGCAGCAGATAAAAGAAATAGATCGCAGGAGCAAACAGGCGGTAATAAAAATTCGGGCTGTTCCGGAAAACGGATTTCGGGAGAAATTCGGCGACGAAGATGATGATGATTGTCGAAACCGCCGTTTCCAGAACGACGGACCCGCCGCGAGCGATCTCCGTCCAACCCACTGCCGCCGCGAGCGAGCGCAACAACAGCGACATATAGAGCGAATAGATAACCAGGGCGATATTATTCCCGACCAGGATCGTCGTGATGTACTGCCCGGGGTGACGGGCAAAAATGTCGGCGATGAAATTGAACAGCCGACTCTGCTTCCGGTCGATCTCCAGTTTCAGGCGGTTCTTGCTCGTAAAAGCGATCTCCATCCCCGAAAAAAAAGCCGAAAGCAACAACATCAGCAGAATTATAAACACCGAAGTTATCATAAGGAACGATCGTTACTTTCTACGGGAGTCAGTTGAATTTTCCGGTCGTTCCCCCGTATCGGCCGGGCCGGTTTGACAGGCTGTTCGGAAACTGCCTCCTTCGCAGCGGAAACATTGTCCGCAACGGGTTTCACCGACGTAGAATCCGCGTCCCGTGTCGGCTCGATATTGACCCACATACGCCCTTTGATTCGGCGAAATTTCCAGTCTTTCAACTGATCGTCCGACTCGAATCCTTCGACGATGTAGGAATTTCCGCTCTCTTCCACGATCTTGGAATCGACGTTAGACCAGATCCGGCGCGTTTTCTCGTTCCAGAACAACTGCTGGGTGTAGAGCTCCTGTCCGTTGGATTTTTTCACTACGACATTTCCTTTGGCTTCCCATAATTTCCGATTCCCGTAATGAATCGCATAGTTAGCCGTTAGCGTAGCATCGACCGCTCCGGTACTGTCCTTCTGATATGTCACGATATCCACGCCCTTGCGAAATTCCTGATAAGGCTCTTTTGCCAAAGAGTAACCTTCCACCAAAGGAGCCGTAAAAACATAGGATTTCCGGCCGTTCTCCGTATTGGTCATCGTCAAATGCTCGCTGTACTCGGTCATCAAAGCCTCATCGTTAGGCTCTTCGGCCACCGACTCCTTGTCGCACGAATATAGCAAGATAGCACTTCCCGCGATGAGAAGTGCTACCTGTGCATATCGTTGAATGCTTCGGAGCATCGTTCGTACAAACTATGTCGCTACCGGGGGCGTACGGTCGTCACGATACCGCGGGCCGGACCGCAGGTAATCGTATAACGTGCACCCTCCATCAATTCGTTGAAGAAGCATTCCTCGGCAGTCGGGAATCCGCGACGGTAGTTTGCTGCCGCATCACGCGCCGTCTGAGCGAAATTGCCGGCATCGGCGTCGTTGGCAAGCAGGTTGGCTGCCTGCGTCATCGTATCGTAAGCGACCCAGAAAATAGCCTGACCCTCCAGTCCGGAGCAAGATGCAGCCGAAGCCGCATAAGCCTGCGCCAGGGCGAAATAAGCCATACCGTTATTGGGATTCAGCGCCTTGGCCTCATTAGCCGCAACTGCAGCCGCCGTAGGATTCTTGGCTGCCAGTTCGGTCATACTCAAACGCACCAGAAGCAATTCTTTCTGAACGGCGTCTTGTTCGGCAGCAATCGCCTCACGCAGGTAAGTAGTCGATTTGGCGAAGTCGCCCCGCTCTTGAAATCCTTGAGCCAGCATCATGGCCGTCTGGGCAGAAGGTTCCATCGCATAATATTTTTCGGCGATCTGAAGGAAAAATTCGGAACTGCACTGCGAACGGGACATCAGCGAAACCGTCTGCTTGAGCAACTCCATATCCTCCGGAGCCGCTTCGATACGCGGACGGAACATCTTCTCCAGGTTCTCGCAATCGGCAGCACCGCTACCCGCAAAACAAGTATCGAACTGTGTTTTCGCCTCCTTTACTCCAGGAGCATCACTCTCGAAAATCGGGGCCAGACGAGCGTACTCATCCAAAACGGCATCCGGATAGACCTCGCCCATCTTATAATCATCGCACAAATTGCTGAAATATACCAATGCGACATCCGGCAGCGCAGCATAACCGCTCTGCAAACTGGCTTCGATCGCCTCCTTATACAACTTGCGCACGCCTTCCCGGTCGGAAGGATTGAAAGTCAGGTATTCACGAGCTTTACGGTCAAGGACATAAGCCGTACCGTAATTGGGACTGGAAGGAAAATACTGTACACGCAGGTCGTAAATCATCATCAGCGAATCGAGCAGAGCTTTTTTCTCATTCAGGTCTTGTGCGCGTTGCACCTTGTTCGAATAAACCTGTGCCCCCCGAATAAAGGTCGCTTCGAAAGCCGAAGGAGCCTCCTGTGCAAGCGTACGGAAATAAACAGCGGCTGCGTCGTAATCGCGGGTATCGACAGCTTCCTTCAGCAGGTTGCTCGTCAGAATGTTTTGCTTACGCTGTTCGGGCGTATCTCCCCACGGAGCGTACCGAGGGTCACTGAAATCCTGGGCGATCGAAGCTGTCGCAGCGAACACCAATACTGCCGACAGCAAAATTTTCATGCGATTCATATTCTTCTTTATAATTTATTTTTTATGTGTGGTTTAATCGTATTTCGGACGAACGAACCAATAATCACCGAACAATGTCACACCCAGCGAAAATTTGCAATAGGTCTGTTTAACCAGACTCACCTGTTCGTTGATCGCCTTGAAACTGCCGCGTCCGCCGACTTCGACACCCAGATCGACCGACGACGCACCCAATATGCCGCCCAACACCGTCAGGGGAATACCGACGCCCAGCGTCACGGCGTATTCATTGACATCCACTCCGCCGAAAGTCTGGTTATAGGTACCATAACGAACTCCGGCCCGGTAGGACCAGCGTTTCAATGCGCTGCGTACATCCGCTTTATTGGGGGTGTATTCGACCCCGAGTTTAACCGTATTCGTGTTCCGGTAAGCCACATCGAAACCGGCTGCGGATTTCTCGACCAACCGAGAATTGCCGCTTCGCCAGTCCTGATAGACGTAATCCGCCCCCACAGCTATTTTAGGCGTGTTGTAATAAATACCTACGGCAACCTGCTGGGGCAGCTTGAGCCCCAGACGATTTCCCATATCCATAGCGACCGTATTGAAAATATCGCCGGTCTGCACCTTCGTCGTCACATTCGGATTCAAGTCGCCGCCGATATCGTAGGTCGCACCGATCGTCAGAATACGCCGACGGTTGCTGATCGGGGACCACTGTACGCCGAACTGTCCCTTAAAACGGGAAACGCTGTAGGTTTCGGTTCCCGTCGCGTCTGCGATAAGACCTCCTCCGGTTATATTCTCCAAAATAGCGGTTTTATAAATCCGCTGAATGTCGCCCCAATAGTACTGGGCAGCTATTCCGATCGAGAATCCGCGGAAGATCTCCCAGCCCAGACCGAGCTTCACCTCCGTCACGTCGCCGTCGCCGTCCCACTGGTACTGCACGCGGCCGATATTACCCCAGATTTCATCGTCGTCCACCTCCTGTTTCATCCGGTAACCGACGCTGCTGTAAGGCGTCAGGCTGAAGCCCAACCCCAAATGCTTGGCAATCGGCAACTGAAACGCAATGTCGTGGAAATTGACCGTATAATAACTTGTATTGAGCGTCTGCCCGTAATATTTCTGGGAATTGTAAAAGCACTGCCCTTCAAGACCGAAATCGAAAAGGAACGACTTGGGGCGCACGGCACTGTAAGCCGCCGGATTGAGCAAATTGACAGCAGCCGCATTACGCATACCGACGCCGACACCGCCCATCGAACGTGTCTGAAGCGTTCCCGGGGTCCGCAGTTCACCCAGACCGTACATCGAATACGGTGAAAAAGCGTTGATACTGCTGGTTTGTCCCCATGCCATGCACGGTACAATGACGGCCAGCGCGAGGCACAGTTTAACGGCGGCTTTCTTCACTTGCATTATACTCTAAAATTCGGTTCAGCCCCAGAAAGACCAAATCACAATGTGCAAATATCGTATTTTTAATTCGTTTAACAAAGAATTTTGCATCCCCGCCGGTAAAAATTATCGACAACGCATCGATTTCCGGAAACAGCCGGGCGATATACCCCTCGATTTCGAAGGCAATGCCGTTCATCACGCCCTGCCGGATCGCCTCGACGGTCGAACGCCCCAAAAGCGTCTGGTCCTCACAGGATTCACACAGGGGAAGCGCCGCCGTATAATCGTGCAAGGCCCGGAAGCGCATCTGTACGCCGGGAGAAATATTACCGCCCCGGAAAACCCCGTCGGCAGAAACCTGATCGATGGTAATGGCCGTCCCGAAATCCACGATCAACAGATTGCGGCCCGGGTAGAGCGACGCAGCGCCGACGGCAGCCGCAAGACGGTCCTCACCCAGAGTTTCGGGCGTAGTGTAACCGTTACGAATGGGAAGAGGAAGTTGCGGTGAGAGCCGCAGACAGCGCCCGATGCGGCGACGCACCAGCGCGACGGTGTCATCGACCGGACCGCGCGTAGTCGCAACAATAGCCTGCGTAATACCGGGATGAGCAGCAAGAATCCGATCTATCACCGCTTCGTCGAACTCTTCCGAACATCCGTCGGAAACGACGGTACCGCCGTCAAATACAGCGTACTTGACCCGCGTGTTACCCATGTCGATCGTCAGGTTCATCGTTGAATTTTTTGCTTCGTTCTTTCCGTCCGGCACGGCCGCTCTCCAAGTTCACTGCGGCACGAATCGTTCACAACCGTCCGGATTCAGTTTTTATAGCAGTTATATACTTTTCGGTTACCACGACCGTTCTCTTACCGATTTCGGCGGCACCCCACAACCCTGCGGAGCGTTATGCCGTCCTCCGACCCTCTCCCGAGGGAGGAACTTCGGGAAAAAGACGAGGCATATCGGTCGCGTTCGGGCAAGTCCATACATCAAAAATACTCCCCAGCTCTTTCTACAAAGATTTAAGCACCTCGTATCCCGCTGCGACATCCTTAATCCCCCTAACGGTCATCGCCAGGCGATTATTGTGTTGCTTGAGAACAAATCGGTCGGGGCGCTGCGTCACTTTGCGCAAAAGCTCCATGAACGTATCGCTCTTGTAGTAAGGAGAATCGTCGTCGCCTACGAAATGGACGATCATCAAGCCGTTTTTGACCTTCACGCGCTCCATACCCAGCCGCACGGCCTCCCACCGCAGGCGGACCACATTGAGCAGCTCGGCAGCGGGCCGGGGCAACGGACCGAAGCGGTCGATCATCTTGGCCTCGAAACTCTTGAGCATCTCCTCGTTGCGGGCCGTATCCAGCTCCCGGTACAAGCGCAGTTTCTCGGCGGGCTGCTGCACGTAGGAGTCGGGCAGCTCGGCCTCGACGTCGATCTCGATCACGCTATCCGAAATATAGCTCATCTTATCGACCACGCCCTGCTCGGCATCGCTCATGCCGGGCATCTCGAGTCCCTCCGAGCGGAGTTCGGCGATCGCCTCCTGCATGATCTTCTGGTAGGTTTCGAAACCGATGTCGGCGATAAAGCCGCTCTGCTCGGCGCCCAACAGATTGCCGGCGCCCCGAATGTCGAGATCCTGCATGGCGATATTGAATCCCGAACCCAGATCTGAGAACTCCTCGATGGCCCGCAGGCGCCGCCGGGCATCCGGAGTCAGCAGCTCGTCGCCGGGCGAAAGCAGGTAGCAATACCCCCGCTGGCTGCCGCGTCCCACACGTCCGCGCAACTGATGAAGATCGCTCAAGCCGAAATTCTGGGCATTATTGACGATGATCGTATTGGCGTTGGGAATGTCGATGCCGTTTTCGACGATCGTGGTCGAAATCAACACGTCGAACTCCCCGTAGATAAAATCCATAATCAGCTTTTCGAGCTGTTCGGCCGGCATCTTGCCGTGGCCGATTCCCACCCGCGCCCGGGGGCAGAGCCGAGTAACCATACCCTGAAGCGTCATCAGATCCTCCACCCGGTTGTGGACGAAATAGACCTGTCCACCCCGATCCAGCTCGGCATTGACAGCGTCGCGGATAATCTCCTCCGAAAAGAGATGCGACTCGGTAATGATCGGCTGTCGGTTGGGCGGCGGCGTCGAGATGACGGAGAGGTCGCGCGACCCCATGAGCGAGAATTGCAGCGTGCGGGGAATCGGCGTCGCGGTGAGGGTCAGCGTATCGACATTGACGCTCATCTGCGTCAGCTTCTCCTTGGCCGCCACGCCGAACTTCTGCTCCTCGTCGATAATAAGCAATCCCAGGTCGTGGAATTTCACCTGCTTGCCCAGGATCTTGTGCGTACCGATCAGTATATTGATATCTCCGTTCGCCAGCTCTTTCAGGATACGGCTTGTATCTTTTGCCGTACGGGCACGACTCAGATAATCCACCTTACAGGGCATGCCTTCCAGACGCTTGCTGAAGGTCTGATAGTGCTGATAGGCCAGTACAGTCGTCGGAACGAGTACGGCCACCTGTTTGTTGTCCGCCACAGCCTTGAAGGCAGCCCGCACAGCAACTTCGGTCTTGCCGAAGCCCACATCACCACAAACCAGACGATCCATCGGACGATCACTTTCCATGTCTGCCTTCACGTCTTGAGTTGCCTTTAACTGATCTGGAGTATCTTCATAAAGGAAGCTGGCTTCCAGTTCATGCTGCAAAAAACTGTCGGGACTATATTTAAAACCTTTTTCCTGTTTGCGCTGCGAATAAAGTTTTATCAAATCACGCGCAATGTCCTTGATTTTGGTCTTGGTCCGCTCTTTGATCTTTTCCCACGCACCCGTACCGAGTTTGCTGATACGAGGCTGTTCACCTTCCTTTCCTTTATATTTGGAAATTTTATGCAAAGAGTGAATGGAAACAAACACAACGTCATCGTTCTGATAGATCAGTTTGATGACTTCCTGCGTCGTATTTCCATTGGGAATCCGTACCAGCCCGGCAAATTTACCGATACCATGATCAATATGTACCACATAATCTCCCGGCTCAAACATGTTCAGCTCCTTGAGTGAAAGAGCTACTTTCCCGCTGCGAGCCTTGTCGCTCCGAAGATTATACTTATGAAAGCGGTCAAATATCTGATGATCGGTAAAGATGCAACACTTCAGAGTATGGTCAACGAATCCTTCATGCAAGGTACGGTCAACAGGTTCAAACGAAATCTGATCGCCCCGTTCCTGAAAAATATCACGCAGACGATCGGTTTGTTTCATACTATCCGAGCAGATATAAAGACGATATCCCCGCTGACTGTAATCAGTCAGTGAACCGGCGACCATATCAAAATTCTTATGGAAGATAGGCTGCACCGAAGTATTGAATTTCAAAACAGCCTGCGGAGTTCCGGTTGCCTTATGTCCGAAATCAATACGGACGAATTCCAGTGCCTTGACAGTAAACTCCGCTCCATCGATCAGACGGCCTTCAAGCGAAGCCAGTTCAGTCTGCTCTCCTTCATATGCCGCGAGTACCTGAGGAGAAAGCGCTTCCTCACGAACAGTCTGAATGCGTTCGCGCACCCAGAGCAAGTCTTTTACCCAAAGCACAGAGGCAGACGGCAGGAAATCCAGAAAACAGATTTCACTTTTGTCGGACGCAGCCAGTTCCGGAACTATACTCACCGAATCTTTCTTTTCCTTCGAAAGCTGAGTCTCTACCTCAAAGGTTCGGATACTGTCAATCTCATCTCCGAAGAAATCGATACGATAAGGATATTCCGAAGCAAACGAATAAACATCAAGAATACTTCCACGCATGGCAAACTGCCCCGGTTCGTACACGTAATCCACATGCTCAAAACCATATTCCGTCAGAGTGGAAAGAATTTCTTCCGTCTCCACGTGCTGACCTACCTGCAGTTTCATTGTCCGGTCGGTCAGTTCATTGCGTGACACGACCTTTTCAGCCAATGCCTCCGGATAAGTCACCACCACCAGCGGCTCGTCTTTTTCCAGACGGCTCAACACCTCCGTACGCAGAATTTCATTCGCCGCATCTTTCTGACCATACTTGATGGCCCGACGATAGGACGAAGGGAAAAACAGGATATGCTCGTCACCGTCCACCTGTACCAGGTCGTGATAGAAAT
>ERZ773131.1727-NODE-1727-length-15150-cov-4.588937_pt1 | contig 15150 bp, 10 predicted proteins | sample MGYA00511082_ERZ773131 | MGnify/ENA primary metagenome ERZ773131 (study PRJEB29015, sample SAMEA2737813) | human gut metagenome | biome: human gut; feature: human-associated habitat; material: faeces | place: China | collected 2012 ... | reverse complement strand
GGCGCTGCAACTCCTGCAAAAGCTTTGCCATCAGCATGGAATCCTTACCGCCGGAGATACATACGGCGATCTTGTCGTTCTCCTGGATCATGTCGTACTCATTGATAGCTTTGGCAAATCGGGAAAACAGGACTTTATGGAATTTTTTGCGGATGCTTTTTTCAATCTCCCGTGCCCGCTCGTTTTCTTTTTCTCCGGGCTGTTCCTTCTGCATCAGGTTCAGAAGCCACCCGGTATAGCCGCCCTGTAAACTGTAGACGTCCATTCCCTGTTCCCGGAAATATTCTGCGGACGCTTTACTGTTCTGCCCGCGGCTGCAATACAGGATCACTTTTTTATCCCCTGCTGCCGCAGCCAGCTTGTCCACCAGTTCACATTCGGGGATTGCAATGGCTCCGGGAATCATTCCATAGTTTACTGCTTCATCCCCTCTGGTATCCACCAGAATGTATCGTTCAAGGTCCCGGGACTGTAGTTCTTCCCATGTGATCTCAATGGGCTGTATTGTCTCTTTTTCTTCCATTTTTATATTCCTTTACTCTGCCCGAACAGGCAGTCTATTGTTTTTCCTCTCTCACTCTGCTACACTGTTATTAAAAATATGGTAACTGAATCGTTACATTACATTCATAGAAAGGCACACAAATGATTCCTTATACTACTTTAGATTCCATTATAGCGCAAATGCCCGAGCGCACCAGGCACACTCTGTTAGATGAAGATCAGGGGTGTGTAAACGGTTGTCGTATGGGCGTATCCCTCTATCGCAGCACAGAATATCACATGCCGCAAAAGCATGACGATCAGGAAGGCTTCTTCGTATTGGACGGAAAAGGATATGCTCTCGTCGGTGGCGAAGAAATCCCTCTGCTGCCCGGTACCGCCTTTATGGTACCGGCTCACACGGATCATGTGATCAGGCGGGATCCCTCCTGTGACTGCTGTAAGGTGCTGTGGTTCCATGCCGCAGTAGAATGATCCTCAGTCCCCGCACACCGCCAGAAGCTCCGGCAGCTGTGCCTGAAGTTCTGTCAGGCTGTCACACTTTTTGTCTACCAGCGCAAGAATCTCTTCTGTGGGCGGCAACTGATCCGGCACCATCACCGTATATAAACCTGCCGCATAGGCGGATCGGATACCGTTGAAGGAATCCTCCACCGCCAGTGCCTGTCCGGGTGCAACCCCAAGCTCCTCGCAGGCCTTCAGATAAATATCCGGTGCAGGCTTGCCATGCTCCACCATGTCGCCGCAGATAATTTTCTGAAAATAAGATGTGATACCCGCTCTGTCCAGATGCTCCATCACTGCCGCTTTTCGCGTGGAAGAAGCCAGTGCTACGGGAATACCCTGCTTTTTTAAATACTTCAGGATCTCATGTACGCCGGGTTTTTCCGGAAGGCCTTCCCGTTCTTCCTTTTCCTTAAATCTCCGGCTGCAATCCTCATGCAATTCTTCAAAAGACACATCGATGCCCTGCTCTGCTTTCGCTGCCTCGAACACTTCCTTCGTGCCCTGCAGTGTCCTTCCGATACAGGCTTTGGAGATCTCATCCACATTTTTAAGCCCCGTAGGCTCTGCCGCTTCTCTCCAGCACTCCATATACATCCTCTCGGTATCAAAGAGGACACCGTCCATATCAAATATCACTGCGGTTATTGTTGTCTTCATAATTCTCCTCACATCCAGAGCACCATCAGATTGTTACCCATACCGATGATCCCCATCATTTTGCGCGTAAATAGTAATCGATGATATCTGTCTCTTCCATGGAAATATAAGTTCCGTACATGGCTATGTTGCAGCACAATACCCTGCTTCCCGCAGGGAAGATCATCTCATATCCTTTAGACGAAGCCAGCCCCGGATATCTGTCATCCGCTCTTCCGTAGGAAAAATAAGCAGCGGAATTACCTATCTTCAAAGGTTTCGGTGCCCCAATCCCTCCGGCGATCAGAGCCTCGTCCTTTTTCCATTCAAAAAAGCTCCAGTTCTTTTTTTCTCCGAGTTGCCTTGGTTCTCTGCTTCGTTCCGTCAGCAGAATCTTACCCTGTGTATTTAAAAATGTCAATGCTCCCGTCTTTTTATCCACACGGATCTGGGCATATCCCGCTGTAATTTCCACCAGGGAAGGATTCTCCCGCACCGTGCATCTGAGGTCTCCTGCTGCCGTCACCGCCGCTTTCGGGAATTCACGACACTGCCCTTTGGCAAAACAAATCCGGAACATATCCACCGCAAGGGGTGTGATCCGCAAGGTTCCGTAACTACTCAAAAGATCCACATAGCCCTTGCCCTTCATGACCATGCGCACAGCGCAGTCGATCCTGGAATGTCCGGCGGGCATCAGTGTTTTGGCATCCGGCATATCGCCGTACTCGCCGTTATTTTCTACCATCCGCGGCTCCTGTCTGCCGGTTGCTCTGCCAGCATTGCCGTTTTCTGCCCCGTATACTTTCGCAGGTGACGGCTGTCCCGTCCGCCTCGATTCAGGCCCCCCTGACTTTCCTGCTTTCTTCGGTGTAACGCCGTCTGTTGTCCCCTGACTGTTTCTTGTCACGATGATCTTCTTTGGGCCGTAACGCTCTCTGGCCACACGTTCCTTTTCCGCTTCCTGTGCCCTCTGTCTGTAGATCTCTTCTTTTGTCTTCTCCGGCTCTGCCTGTTTTACCACCGTTTTCACCGGCTTCTTCTGGGCATCTGCGGCAAGGCGCATTCTCTGCTTCTGCTCTGGGGATACCGGATCTGCGATCAGTCCGGTGAGTTTCCGCCGGTACAGCACCGTCAGTTCATGCAGAGCTCGGGTGGCTGCCACGTACAGCTGCTTCACATACCCGTCTTCCACCGGGTAATCTTCCTCCGAAGCGTTGAAGATCAGTACTGCATCGAATTCCAGACCTTTGGTGTATTTTAACGGAAGCACCATGACGCCCTCGCCGATCTCCCATTTCCCCGCATCTCCGGTATTCAGGTCCACGCTGCCCTGTAAGGCTGCTGTTACTTTTTCCGCCTCCGCTTCGTCAATGCAGACTACGGCAATGGTATCCAGCCCCTTGCTCTGCCATGCTTTGATGATCTGCTCCGCCTGTGTCACCTGCTCTGTAAAATCCACACATTTTTTCACCGTGACTGGTTCCCCATGACGTATGATGGGCTCCACCGGATAGACCGGAAAGCTTCCGTGATACAGAATGTCCGTGGCAAACTCCGAGATTTCCACCGTGTTACGGTAGCTTTTCTGCAAAATGCCGAAATAATCATACTCTCCAGGCAGCATCAATTTCCGCAGTTCCGTCCAGTCGTTGAGACCGTAGCGGTCGGAAATATTCTGGGCCACATCTCCCATGATCGTATAGGTACATTTGCTCAGACAATATTTTAAAGACGCATAGGCCATCATGCCGAAATCCTGGGCTTCATCAATCACCACATGCCCCGCCTCCCGGATCACCGTGTCCTCCTTGAGGCGCTTGTAGAGGTAGGCCATGGCCGCCAGATCATAGACATCGTAGCCACCTTCCGGCACCTCGACCGTGAAATCTTTCTCCTGCTCTTCCTTCAGGAACTGTTCGTAGAGTTCCGCCACAGAGCCCTTCCATTCCCTTTTTCCGAAATAGGTCTCATAATAATGCTTGAGCTTCTGCTTTTCCGGCTGGGTATAGGAATAATATTTTCCGCTCAGCTCATTTTCCAGCCGTGCCATCAGATAATCCGTCAGTCTGCTGATTTTGTCCGCCCGGGACAGATCCTTTGTCTCTTTCAATAAGCGTGCAATGGTGGCCCGGTCCAGCATCACTTTGCCAGTCTTTTCGATCACCACGTCCTCTCTGGGTATCGCGCGGTATTCATAACGCAGGCAGAAATTCTCCAGCTCCTTAAACCAGACAAGAGTTCCCTTCACCGCCGGGGTCACACCTTTTACCACCGGCTTGATCTGCCAGGACTTGTCCCAGTCCTCGTACAAAAGCCTTACGAACAACTGCTCCATGGTCATCTGGGAGACACCGTAAACATTCAGTTCCGGCAGCACTCCCGTTATATAGTTTAAGAGCACCTGATTGCTTCCCACAATATAAAAATCTTCCGGTGCAAACTCCTGCTCGTAGTTGTACAGGATGTAGGAAATACGGTGCATGGCCACTGTGGTCTTGCCGGAGCCCGCCGCTCCCTGTACGATCATGTTGTGCTGGGGCTTTTTGCGGATGACTTCGTTCTGCTCCTGCTGGATTGTGGCAATGATCTCGCCCAGCACCGCCTTTTTGTTCCGCGCCAGATATTTTGTCAGCAGTTCATCGTTGGCCACCACATCCGAATCGTAGAAGTCCTTCAGCTCATCATTTTCGATCTCATAAGTGCGCTTCCGCGACAGGGTGATGTCGTATTTTCCCTCCCCCTTTACGGAATAAGAGACATCCCCCAGAGCGGCATCGTAATATACGCTGGCAATGGGTGCTCTCCAGTCGATGACCTCCGGTTCTGCCGGGTTATCCGCAATGACACTTCTGCCGATATAGTAGACCTCGTCTTTTTTCAGTTTTTTGTCCCGGAAATCGATTCTGCCAAAGTAGGGCTTTTTCCTCGCCTGTTCCGCCCGGCGCAGATCCTGATTCACGAACTTGAAGCGGGCATCCGCATTGTGCCACAGGGTCTGGGCTTCCTTGTCGTTCTCGTCGAATTCCTCCTGCATGGCATGCAGTTCTTCCGCCAGAGCCTGTACACTCTGCCTGTTGGCATCCACCTTGCGCTGTGCGATCTCTAACGTATGCTGTAATCTTTTTTCCTCATCCTGCCTCGTAATGCCGGGTAAACTGCTCATATTCTCTCCTGTTCAAAACCATAAAAAAAGAAAAAGCAAAGGAAGCCTGTCGAAGACTTCCTTTGTATGTATTCTAAATCACATTTTACCAGTCAGAGCCCCAGTCATCGTATCCTGAGTCCCAACTGTCATTGGAATCCCATCCGGAATCCCAGCTGTCATCATCCCAGCTATCGTTATTATCATCGCTGTACTCATAAGGAGTGTAATAGGACGAATCCTCAAAATCCTCATATTCCGCATCGCTGTCATAGCTGTAGGAATCATAGTAACTCTCGTAATCGCTTTCCATCCAGGATTCATCCGGTGCATAGCGCCAGGAATCATTCTCCCATTCGTACCAGTTCCCATGATAATAGTAATAGTTCTGATCCTCATAGGTGTAATAGCCGTTATCCGGTCTGTTGTCAATCTGCCAGATAGAATAGGCGCCTGTAAAAATCGCCACCAGAGACAATGCTGCCATGATCAGGCAGAAAATTGTCAGAACCGTTTTTTCTATCTTTTTGCTCCGGGCTCTTTTCTTATTATAGGCGGTGTAATCTTTGGTTGGGCGGCTGGCAGGTGCCGCAGCTTTCGGCTGCTGGTGTGCTTTCTGCACTACCACTCTTTCCTTCATCTTCTGGTAAAGTTCGTTGACCGCATAGGCTTCATCGGTTCCCTTGTAACGTACTGCCCGGGTACCGTCCTCTTTATTCTTATAGACTACGAAGGTGCCATCGGTCTCATCCTTGTAAATACCGAAGGCTTTCGCGCCCTTGTAATCCTCTCCGATAAAGGTCCGCATGTCCTCCAGCGGAAGGTTCATCTCCTTTGCCCAGGCTTTCAGTTCCTCGATTGTCTGTGGTACACCGTTGGCATGGCGGTTGTAATTGTTGTTGACACCGCCACAGTTCGGGCAGACCTGATCAAAATCGTTGATCCAGCTGCCGCACCAGTCGCATTTTATCTTCACGTTCCCCTCCTGAAAATACACGTTGCAATAGTTTCTGTTTTATTGTACCACGTTCTGCACCTGCTGCCAACCTAGGAAATTGCCAAAAGAATGCGGCTCTCCCTGAGGGTCTTGCTCTGGTCGTAATCATACTCTATGGTCTGGATACTGACATCCGGAAAACGGGCATGCAGCCGCTGCAAAATTCCCCGCTCGCAGACATGGCTGACCAGACATCCGAAGGGATGCAGGATCAGCACACTGCCACAGCCTTTTTCCACATATTGTATCACCTCTGCGGCAATCAGCCAGCCGTCTCCGGTATTGCAGCCCTCCGCCAGAATCCCCTGCACTTTCTCCTTCAGTTCCGGGAACGGCAGATCCGTCTGGAACCGGTCTGTCTCCCCGATCACCGTAAGCAGATGTTTTTGTGCCTCACACAACCGGTGGAGCACAAAGGCACAGGCTTTCGCCATGATGGGATTGTGCTGGTACTTTTCTGCCTTATACCGCTCTGTATCCACCAAATACAGACAGTAGTTGACGAAACCACCACTGTAAGGCTCCATTCCCTGCCGGAGCAGAAAACTTTCGATATCGTCATTTCCCAGTTTCGAATATTTCATATAGATCTCACCGGTGATGCCAACTCTCTTTTTCTTCCCGGGTTTCACCGGTACCTTCGAAAATACTTCGCAGGCATACCGGTAATTCTTCTCTCTGGTGTGCCGTCCGTTCCTGTGTCTCCGAATGCTCTCGCACAGTTTCTTTTCCACCTGACTGCGGATGCGGTCCGTCTCTCCCGGATTCTGTTCGTAGGGCTTCACCTGCTGGTACAGGCACATGATCAGATCGCCATAGCATCCGGCAGCTATCCCACCGGACAACAGTGACGGAGTAATGCGAAAGCCTGTATGTTTTTCTTCTCCCATGAGGTTCAGGGAGATTACGGGAATCTGGGCATACTCCTGCTGTCCCTGCTCTACCATGCGGTACAGCACTCTCTGGAGCAGATTGTAGATATTTCCGGCCCTGCAGGCACCGCCCGCCTGGGGCTCCATGAAGGTGATCTCCTCCGGATCCCGTTCCCCGCTTTCCAGATATTCCAGGAACTGTGCAAGGATCAATACCGTCGGATAGCAATAGTCGCTACTGATATAGCGAAGTGCCAGAGTGCGATCCTTCACCGGGTTCTTTAAAGTCTCGAAGGAATACCCCTCCGCCCGGAATGCCGCCTCCAAAAATACATTCGTGTACTCCAGCATCTCGCACAGCAGGATCGTACGGGTCTTCTTGTCATGACGTGTGAAATTTTTACATACTCTGTGCAGTTCCTCCATACGTTTTCCTCATCTGACCGGGTTGGTTTGTGTCCGAACATAAATTTACTATTTTATATTGTAAGCTGAATCGTTGGCCCGTGCAAGTGTACATCTGGTTTATTCTGGTTGTCTACCATCGTCTGTAAACTTTCAGGCACACAAAAAAGTGGAAACCTTGTATTTTCAAGGTTTCCACGCTTTTCAAAAGAGCTGCTGACGGGAATCGGACCCGTGACCTCCGCACTACCAATGCGACGCTCTACCGACTGAGCCACAGCAGCATCACGTGACTGCTAACGCAATCACCGTGATTCATTGTAACAAAGCAATCTATATTTGTCAACACAAATTTTTTCTTTTTTTGCTTTTTTTGCTACACTTATAACTATTTAGGATTTTTCTCGTCTTTCTGTGTCGCTTCCTGCTGCTCCAGTTCCTTCTGCTCCTTCCGCTTCAGGTAATCCGCCGCATCATCCGGTACGTCATCCAGGTTCTCACTGCCGATATCCACCTGCAGAGGCTTTCTCTTGAAGAGGATGTCATACATGACAGGGATGATGAACAGTGTCATCAGGGTTGCGTAAGCAAGTCCTCCCGCCACTACGATCGCCATGCCCTTGGACATCTGGCTGGAGAGGTCATCTCCGAACAGGAGGCTTACCATTGCCAGGATCGTGGTAAGTGCTGTCATCAGGATCGGGCGCATTCTGGTCTTACCGGTAGCGATCAGTGCCTCTCTGCGTTCCAGTCCTCCCATACGGAGCTGGTTCGCATAATCCACGAACACAATACCGTTGTTGACAACCGTACCCAGCAGCACCACGAAGCCCATCATACCCATAACAGATAACGGCTCGTTCATAAGCAGCAATCCTATCAGACCACCCGTGAACGCAAGAGGTACCGTGAACAATACAATAAACGGACTGAGCAGGCTCTGGAACTGTGCCACCATGACCAGGTAGATCAGGGCAAGACCTAAGAGCAATACCTTACTCATCTGTATCACCATCTGATTGACTGTATCGGATTCTCCGGCAGTGTCAATAGTATAACCGTCCGGCAATTCATACGCATCGATCAATGGCTGCAATTCTCTGGACAGAAGGGTGGCATTGCTTCCCTCCGCCACAGTGGCTGTCACCGTCATGTAGCGGCTCTGATTCTCACGGTTGATGCTCTGCACACCATCCTCCAGCTTTAGTGTGGCGAACTCAGACAGCGGATGATCCTCTGTGACAGTATTGCCATTATCATCCGTAGTCTGAATCTCAAAATTATAGTCCAGGAGATTCTCACGGGTCAGCGGTTCTCTTCCATCCTTTACGACGATCTTCATATCCTCGCCGTCTATGGTCACAGTAGCGGCATCGGTACTCTCCGTCATCTTTCCGTTCAGCTCTGAAAAAATCTGGGCAACCGTCAGCCCTTTGCGCATGGCGGCATCTTTATCCAGCACCAGACGGATGACCTGATCCGGCTCTTCCTGCCCGTTGGAAATATTTTCATAGCCCGGGATCGTAGCAGCCAGATCGCAGATGTCCTGCGTGATCTTCGTCAGGGTATCCAGATCATCGCCATATACCTTAACAGATAATCCTGAACCCATCATCGTGCTCATCTCAGACATTCCCGTTGATATCGTCAGTTCACAGTCAATATCCGCTGTGCGTTCTTCAATCTCCCTGCAGATTCTGTTTACTTCTTCTTTTCCGGCATTCTCATTTTCTGTCAGCACCAAAAATGTAAACTGATCGTAGGTGCTGTCTGACATACCGGAAGAAGAAGCCACCAAGGTGGTATCTCCACCTGCCATGGCACCTACATCTCCGATGCCATCTATGGTCGTCATGGCATCCAGCACCTGGTCAGCCCTCTTGTAGCATTCTTCCTTATCCGTATCCTCCGGCATCTGCACAGATATCTCAATCTGGTTAGATGTCATATCCGGGATCATGACGATACCCATCCGCATGACCGCCCAGATACTGTATACCAGCAGACCGATGGCAATAACAAGGGGCACGACCTTCACTTTCAGACAGAAGGCCAGCATTTTCCCATAGATGTCCTGCACCTTGTCAAAGAACGGATGCTTCTTCTCTTTGGAATTACGAAGCAGGGTCGAACCTGCTGCCGGCACTACGGTCATAGCGATCAGCAGCGATGCTGCCAGGGTAAATATGATCGTAAGACTGATGGGCATCATCAGTTCACGGACAGTTCCTGCGGTAAATACCATCGGCAGGAATACGCAGACTGTTGTCAGAGTGGAAGCAATAATCGCACCTGCCACCTGTCTCGTACCCTGTACCGCTGCTCTCGCCGCGCCGACTCCCTTAGACCGCAGACGATAGATATTCTCGATCACGACGATGGAGTTATCCACCAGCATGCCGATTCCGAGTGCCAGACCCGATAACGACATCATGTTCAGTGAAATATCTGTAAAATACATTAATATCAATGCCGTCAGAACAGACAGGGGAATGCTGACAGCTACAACGATGGTGGGTTTTACATCCTTTAAGAACAGCGCCAGGATCAGGATCGCCAGTGCTGCACCTACGATCATGCTCTGCAATACGCCATTGATGATCATAGTTATGTAATCGCCCTGATCCATCAGTGTCAGTACCGACAGTCCGGGATACTGCTCTTCCAGCTCTGAAATTGCAGCAGCGATATTTTTACTCACTTCATTCGTTCCCGATGTGGAGCTTTTGAACACAGACAGTACCACCGCGCTCTGACCATTCAGTCTGGCATAGCTGTCATCGGCGTTATCGATCACCGTGATGTCTGCCACATCGCACAGCCGTACATCTCCGATATCTTCGATATTGGTAAGCACGATATTGGATAAATCGTCCACGCTTTCATAATTGCTTCCGATCTTAAGCAGCCAGGAATTGTCCTCCGCATCATCCAGATATCCTGCAGGCATTGCAAAATTCTGTGCATAGATGAGCTGTGACAGTGTCTGCATATTCACCAGCTGGTCTGCATTGGCATTACGAAGTGCCTCTGCCTTCTGTGCCTCAAAATTCTCCAGAGAGGTATTATACTGATCCCAGCCGTCTGCCAGCTGCTTTTTCGCATCCGCAATGGAATCCCAGCCCTCTGTGATTTGGTCCTGGGCAGAATCCAGGCTCTCCTTGTTGCTGTCAAGGGTTGTCTGGGCGGAATTCAGTGCACTCTGTCCGGAAGAGATCTGTGCAGAAGCCGCACCGAAGCCTGCCGCCGCCTCGATTTTCGCCTTTTCAATATCCGTATAGGAAACACCGCTCTTCTTCAGCTCCGCTTCTGCTGCGGATACTGCTGCCTGCACGCCGGCTTTCTCGACCTGAAGGCTGTTCAGGGAAGATACGTAGTCGTCATACCCGGATAACAGCTCCTTCTGGGTCTGATATCCGGCTGCTGTTTTCTGCAAAAGTTCTTTTCGTCCTTCGGGCGTCAGGGCATCCCATGTTGTTTCATCTATCCCAAGACTCTGAAGACTCATACCGGATGATCCAAGCATTGTATTAACCGTTGTACTGTCCATTCCCGTCATACCTTCCATCTGAGAAGAAGTCAGGAATGTGCTCATCTGATCTAATCCGGCTACCACATTCGGAATATCATTTGTAGTCTTGCCCTGTTCTTCCAGGGATTTTTCTATCTGTGTGATCGTCGCCTTCAGCGATGCCTCCTGCGCCTGTAACGTCAGCAGGTCTGTCTGCAGTGCATTCAGCTGATCCAGTGCCTGGCTGGCGGTTGCCAGCTTATTCTCGGTATCCTTCTTCTGATCCTCCAGGGAGCCCTTGGCATCTTCCAGCTTTTCCTTCTGCTCGTCCAGTTCCTTCTGGGCATCGTCTAACTTCGTCCTGCCGTCGTCGATATCCTTCTGTCCGTCGACCAGCTCCTGCGTGCTGTCTGCCAGCTTCTGCTCCGATTCCAGCAGCTGCTTCTTCGCATCATTCAGCTGATCCACCGCATCCGCAAAGGCGTCATTGGTCTTCGCCAGGATTTTTTCGTTCAATGCATCGATCTTGTCCTGATTCAGATCCACAGAGATTGAATTCTCTACGATTCCGATGTCAGAGATACTGGTCACACCCTCCTGCCGTTCCAGATAGGGAATCAGCGTGTCCTCGACAAACCGCGAAGTCTCCTGAATATCCTTACCCTCATAGGATGCCGCCAGATATACGGAAGCCATCATATCCATGCTGATCTCCATGATATTCGGAGAACCGCATTCCTCCGGCAATGCAGATTTCACACTGTCCAGAGCGCTCGATACCTTTACCATGGCGGAATCCATATCCGTTCCGTCTGCGAATTCCAGTTCTACGATCCCGTAGTTTTCATAGGACATACTGTATACATTCTTTACACCGGAAATGGAGCCCAATGCGCTTTCCACAGGTTCGCTCACACTGGACTCCACTTTCTCCGGACTCGCTCCCGGATAAGTCGTGATCACCAGTAAATACGGCAGACTCATCTTAGGCAGAAGATCCGTTGTCATTCCCGATAAACTTACAAATCCCAGAATAATGATGGCAACTACCATCACCAGAATTGTAAACGGTTTTTTTACACTGAATTTTTCCATATATTTCCGCGCCTTTCCCACGTAAGCATCTGTATAGTAGTATGTTACCACTAACGGATCGCGAAAATCCATTAAATAAATCTAAAATTTCGATTCTTTGCTTAAAAAGCTGCGGATTTTCTGCTTTGCACGGGTCAACGCATTTTCTGTTGCTTTTTCACTCCTCCTGAGCACCTTCGCAATCTGTGTGTAGCTCATTCCCGTAATATAGAGATCCAGCACCTGACGCTCGAGCTCGCTCAGCTCCGTGGCGATCCTTTTCTCCAGATAGGCCACTCTTTCCTTATCCAGAAAAAGTTCCTCGGGATTCCTGCCGGTCTTATCCGCCAGAAGCTCCGCCAGTGTCTGTGTCTCCGGATCTCTGTCCTCTTCCATTCTTCCATGGCTGTCCAGGGAGACATAGGTATTCAACGGTGTGTGCTTCAGCCGCTGCGATGCCTGCACCGCCGTATACATCTGTCTGCTGATACACAGATCCGCAAACGTGTAAAAGCTGGCGTCTCTGCCACAGTCGTAATCCCGCACTGCCTTGAACAGCCCGATCATCCCCTCCTGGATCAGATCCTCGCTGTCTCCGCCCAGGATATACATGGATTTTGCCTTGCTGCGCACCAGATTTTTATACTTATCACAGATGTAGTCCATCACCTGCCTGTCGCCTTCCCGCAGCTGGTCGATGAGTTCTTCATCTGTCATATCTTCATACTTGAAATGCTCTGTCATTCTTTCCCCTTTGCCATCCTGTTCCCGGATGCAGCGTCCTGTTATGCCTGCAGTCTCTGACGTACGATCTCGTAAGCCAGTACGCCTGCTGCTACGGAAGCATTGAGGGAATCGATATCCCCCTTCATGGGAATCGACGCCACCATGTCGCATTTTTCCTTCACCAGACGGCCTACGCCCTCGCCCTCGTTGCCGATGACCAGACCGATGGGTCCCTTCAGATCCAGATCATACATGGTAGTCCCGCCCATATCCGCGCACACGAACCACAGACCTTCCTTTTTCAGGTCTTCGATGGTCTTCGCCAGATTCGTCACCTTTGCCACCGGCGTATAGTTCAGTGCTCCGGCGGAGGTCCGCGCTACCGTAGCGGTCAGTCCCGCTGCACGGTTCTTCGGAATGATGACGCCATGGGCACCTGCCAGATTGGCGGTACGGATGATAGCTCCCAGATTATGGGGATCTTCGATATTATCCAGCAGGAAAATAAAGGGCGGCTCACCCTTTTTCTTCGCCGCTTCCAGGATGTCGTCCACCTCTGCGTACTCATAAGCCGCCGCATAAGCGATGACGCCCTGATGTTTTCCGGTCTCGGATAACTGATCCAGGCGCTCCTTGGTCACATACTTTACTAACGTGTCATGTTTTTTAGCTTCTCTTTTAATGGTCATCATCGGACCGTCCTGACAGCCATCCAAAATGAACAGCTTGTCAATGGGTTTGCCCGAACGATACGCTTCGATCACGGCATTTCTGCCCTCTATGGTAAATTCCTGATATCCCATGCTTGTCCTTTCTTATTACGTATTACTTTCTCATTACGCATTATTTTCTCATTACGTATTGCTTTCCTGTCACATGCGTTACACTGCACTCAGATCTCCAGACCTGCCAGACGGATACCGTCTTTGATCAGGTCAAGCATCCGGTCTGTCTGCCCCGTCAGGTACAGATACCCCATCAGCGCTTCAAATCCGGTAGCTCTGCGGTAGTCTGCCACAGAAGCATTTTTCGCCGTGGTGTAGGATTTGGCGTTGCGTCCTCTGCGGTACACCGCTTCCTCATCCTCCGTCAGCTCCGGAAGCAGTGCCTCGATCATGGCGGACTGCGCCGGTGCTTTTACATAGCGCGTTGTCTTTTTATGCAGATCGTTGGCGGAGCGGTTGGCACGTTCCACCACAATACTTCGGATCACCAGTTCATAGATCCCGTCTCCGATGTAGGCTAATGTCAGCGGAGAATATGCCCGGACATCCTGCCCTTCACAGTCGAAAACCTGCTTGATCTTAGTAAGAAGGGTTATGCTCTCTTCCATTTTACACCCTCTCTGGTATCTTCCAGTACAATGCCCTTAGCTAACAGTTCATCACGGATCTCGTCGGCTCTTGCGAAGTTCTTCGCCTTTCTGGCTGCCTGACGCTCCTCGATCAGTGCCTCTATGTCGCTGTCTAACATCTCTGCTTTTTTGTCCACGATCAGTCCGCAGATATCGGACAGGGTCACGATCTCCTGCTTTAATGCTTCCAGGAATGCCTTGCTGCTCTCAGCCTTGGCATTGGAATTCACGAATTTTACCAGTTCAAAAATAGCTGCCAGTGCATCTGCGGTGTTAAAATCATCATCCATAGCTTCGTCGAACTTGGTCTCGAAACCCTGTGCCTCGGTGAGTAAGTTCTTCTCTTCTCCGGTCATTTCGGTATCTGCTGCCTTGTCCAGTAAGAACTTCAGATTGTCCACGCTGGTGACGATTCTCTCATAGCCGTTCTTCGCAGCTTCCATTAAGTCAGCGCTGAAATTCAGCGGGCTTCTGTAATGCGCGGACAGCATGAAGAAACGAAGTACCTGCAGATCATATTTTTCGGAGATCTCCCTAACAGTAAAGAAGTTGCCCAGAGACTTGGACATCTTGCGGTTGTCAATGTTCAGGAATGCATTGTGCATCCAGTATCTTGCAAATTCCTTGCCATTTGCGGCCTCACTCTGCGCAATCTCATTTTCATGATGTGGGAATACAAGATCTTCTCCACCGGCATGAATATCTATCTGCTCTCCAAGATATTTCTTGGACATCTCAGAACACTCTGTATGCCACCCCGGACGTCCGTCACTCCATGGGGATTTCCAGAATGGTTCTCCTTCTTTTTTCGGTTTCCAGAGAACAAAATCCAAAGAATCTTCTTTCTCATCCTCACCGCTTACAAGAAGGGTACGTCCGCCTGACTGAAGATCATCAAGGTTCTTATGGGATAATTTACCATAATCTTTGAACTTTCTTGTACGGTAATATACAGTTCCGTTCTTCTCGTATGCGTAGCCTTTCTCAATCAGTGTCTCAATCATGCTGATCATACCGTCAATCTCTTCTGTTGCAAGCGGATTCTTTGTTGCCGGCTCAATATTCATGCCGTCCATATCTTTCTTGCACTCTGCAATGTAACGCTGTGAGATTTCTTCTGCTGTAACGCCTTCTTCGTTTGCTTTCTTGATGATCTTGTCATCAACATCCGTAAAGTTAGATACATAATTCACATCATAATTCTTGTATTCAAAATATCTGCGGACAGTATCAAACACGATCATTGGTCTTGCATTTCCAATATGGATGTAATTATATACAGTCGGACCGCATACATACATCTTTACTTTTCCTTCCTCTAGAGGAACAAACTCTTCTTTTCTTTTTGACATTGTATTATAAATCTTCATCGTTCTTACTCTCCTTATTTTCTTTCTCCACACATCGCATATATTTTAT
>ERZ773131.1723-NODE-1723-length-15172-cov-4.997685_pt1 | contig 15172 bp, 6 predicted proteins | sample MGYA00511082_ERZ773131 | MGnify/ENA primary metagenome ERZ773131 (study PRJEB29015, sample SAMEA2737813) | human gut metagenome | biome: human gut; feature: human-associated habitat; material: faeces | place: China | collected 2012 ... | reverse complement strand
GAGCTTCTGGGCAGCCATCGCTCGCAGGGACTTGTCCCAAGCCTCCTGTTCTGCCAGCAGCTTCTTCATGTTGGCTTCCGAGTCGTGACCTTCACCGCCCGCATAACGCGCCGAATACACTCCGGGAGCCCCGTCCAGCGCTTCCACCTCCAGACCGGTATCGTCGGCAAAGCAATCCATGCCATAATGCGCATGAATATATTCCGCCTTCAGCGCGGCATTTCCCTCCAGCGTATCCGCCGTTTCCGGAATATCGGCCTCACAACGGATATCTTTCAAACTCAGCACTTCCACTTTATCTCCCAGAATGGCACGTATTTCCTCCAGTTTATGGGCATTGTTAGTAGCAAAAACCAGTTTCTTTTTCATGTTGAACTTTTTCTTGACAATTATACATTTCTGCGCAAAGATACACATCGCCCGACAGTATTTCAACTAACGGCCCCAAAAAGCCGATAAAAAAAGCCTGATCTTCCCTCAGGAGACCAGGCCTTTATCACGAAGGCTATGCGCCATCAGTTCAATACGATTTCATCTACAAACAAGAATCCGGGATTGCCCTTACCGCCGTGCCATGCCGGGATATTCTTTTCGGACAAGGCCGTTACCTTCACGTAACGGGTCTTTACCGGGTCAAACGTCAGGGTATGGGTATAAATCTGGTTGGCATCCGTTTCCTTCATAGCCGGATAAGCTTCCGAAGCCACTTTCTTGAAAGTCTTGTTGTCGTCCGACACCTCTACGGTAATACCTCTGGCATCAAACGTCCAGTCGCCCTTTTCCACGCAAGTGCGCAGGGTCATGGAACTAATTTCGGTAGCCTCCTTCAAGTCAATCACCGCCTCCATGTCATTCTTGTAGAAAGCAATCCAGCGTCCGGTCTTGTAGTTGCGGTCGCCCGTCATACCGTCTACCAGCGTAGTGGCGCCCTTAAACTCGTAAGGCTTATTGATAGGCTGCAACATAGTGATAGGTTTCGCCGTAGACTTGCTGAACGCAATGCTGTCACGCGTAATGCGCGAGTTGCCTTCCGGACGCACGGCCATCATGCGCAGCACACATGCCGCATCAATGGTCAGTCCGTTTTCATACTTGGACGAAGCAGTGGTAGGTTCCGTACCGTCGAGGGTATAGTACACAGGCGCATCGTCGATGGTGCTTGCCGTTACATCCAGCTTGCCCGTTTCCGTGTTGAGAGCGATGTGCACATTCACATCGAAGATATGCGTCGCGTAGTTCCATCCCTTCAGCTGATAAATCTTTGTCAGACGAGCCGTGCGTTTCAGGAATCCCTGATAATCCTGCTTCTTTTCAGGAGCACTCCACTGTGTTTCACAAAGCGCAGCCATACGCGGCAATACCATGTACTGTGCCTGTGCCATGGTCGGGATATATTCCGTCCAGAGGTTCGCCTGCACACCGGTAATGAACTTCTGTTCTTCCGGAGAAAGGGCAGACGGCATCGGTTCGTAGCTGTACACCCGTTCCATAGGCAGATAGCCACCGATGGCCAGCGGTTCACTGTCCGTATCCTTTGCCTGATAATAGTCGAAATACAGGTACGTGTTCGGCGTCATGATGACATTGTGCTGCTGACGAGCCGCTTCAATACCACCGGCTTCCCCTCTCCACGACATCACCGTGGCATTCGGAGCCAGACCGCCTTCCAGGATTTCATCCCAGCCAATCATGCTGCGTCCGTTCTCGGTGAGGAACTTCTCTGCTTCATGTATCACGTAGCTCTGCAGATACTCTTCCTTCGAGTGCTTGCTGTCGCCCTTGATGCCCAGCGCCTTGATACGTGCCTGACACTTCGGACAAGTCTCCCACTTCACCTTCGGACATTCGTCGCCACCCACATGGATGTATTCCGACGGGAAGATGTCGATAATTTCCGCCAGCACATCCTTGATGAACTGGATGGTCTTGTCGTTACCCGCACAAAGCACGTTGTCGGAAATACCCCACATGCGCCACACTTCATACGGACCGCCCGTACATCCCAGTTCCGGATAAGCCGCCTGCATGTGACCCGGAAGGTCGATTTCCGGAATGACCGTGATATAGCGTTCCGCCGCGTAAGCCACGATTTCCCGGGCCTGTTCCTGCGTATAGAAACCGCCGTAAGGCTTGCCGTCATACTCGCCCGAGTTACGTCCGATCACCGTCTCGCTGCGTTTGGAGCCGATTTCCGTCAGCTTGGGATACTTCTTGATTTCGATACGCCACCCCTGATCTTCCGACAGATGCCAGTGGAAGCGGTTGATGTGGTGCAAAGCCAGCATGTCGATGTACGTCTTGATTTCATCCATGCTGAACATGTGACGGCCCACATCGAGCATCATACCACGGTAGCTGAAGCGCGGCGAGTCGTTGATTTCCACTGCCGGCAGTTCCACTGCTCCGGCCCCCTCATGCACCGACACCGACTTGCGGAGCGTCTGGATGCCATAGAACACACCCGCTTCCGAAGGAGCGGAAATCTCCACCTTGCGGTCGTCCACCTTCAGCCGGTACGCTTCCGGAGAATCAGCCTCCAGCCCCAGGCGGAGCACGATGCCCTCTTCCCCATCACCTTCCGCCACCTTCAGCGCGATGCCGGTCTGTTCCTTGATAAAAGCCGCCAGGAACTCGGCGTTCTTCTTCATCTTTTCATTCCCTGCCGTATAGCAGATAGTTTCCCCGCTCTTCAGCAGGAACGAACCCTGCGATGCCGCCGTAATCTCCAGCGGCATGGGCACCACCTGATAGTCGGCCACCGCCGTCGGACTGTCCGCACACGAGGCCATCAGCATTCCGGCAAATGCCAGCCCCATACAATTCATTTTTGAAAATGGTTTCATAATCAATACATATAAAAGATTAGTAATCAGATTTTATTCCCTCACATCGGCCAGCTGGTGAATCACCACGGAAACGTCCTCCAGCGGAGAACCGTCGGCCGAAGACACCGTGATGCGCTTCGTCTCGCCCGGCAGCAGGTCGAAGAAATTGTCGGAGAAACGCGCCCCCTGCAAGGGCACCTCCACGAACACGTCGCGCGCCAGCACACGCGATTTCAGCGTCAGTTCCACCACCCCGCCCTTCTTCACCTTACGGCAGGCAATTTCAGCCCTAGGCAGGCGTTGCTCCTTGGGATACACCGGATAGAACACCTCGTCCGAAAGTACCTTCTTTCCGTCCGCACCCCTGAGCGTCATGCGGATGAACGAAGCCGTAGTGTCACAGCCCTCAAACGCCTTCTGCCAGTCTTCTTCAAAGAACACCTCCGAAGCATTTACCGGCAGCATCCCTTCCACCCGATGGCGGCGCATCACCCTTCCCTGAAAGTCCGTCAGCGCCAGGTGCAGCGTCACGTTCTCCGTCTGCAGGCAGTCGGACAGCACATAAAAGCGCAGCTTGTCGCCCTGGCGGATGGCATCCACCAGCACGGGCGCAAAGGCACGGCGCGTGTGATACTGCATGGCCTTCCAGTTGCCGTAATAATCGATGGCCGACCACGACACCACGGGCCAGCTGTCGTTCAGCTGCCAGGGCAAGCTGCCCATGCAGTACGGACGATTGCGGCGGTGCGCCACCATGCCCCGGCGCATGCCGTGGCCCTGCAGCACCAGCCCCACGTACACCAGGTCTTCAAACTTCTCCGGCACCGGATAATACAGGCTCATGGTTTTCTTAATCAAGGCATTCCCTATCGTGCTCTTCTGATGCGCATTCATTACGGGCGACTCCAGCTCATAATCCTCGGGCGAAGCAAAGGTGCGGATGGTCTTCATCTCCGGAAAGGCCTGAAAGCCGTACTCGCTCATGAAACGCGGTATCTCCTTATCTAAACTCTCGAAAGGCTTCTGCCCGTACCACGTGCCCCAGTTATGGCTGTCGCCCACCTTCCAGCTCTCCGGTCTGCCCCAGTTGGCCTCCAGCGGCGAGCCTTCCAGGTAGAAGCGCCCCGGATCAAATTCTTTCACCTTCTGCGGCAAAAGCTGACGAAACAGCACGTCGTATCCCTCCTGCATCTGCTGATAGACTTCGGGCGAATATTTCTCCTTCCATCCCCAGTAGCGTATACCCTCGTATATCTCGTTATTACCGCACCACAAGGCCAGCGACGCATGATTGCGCAGACGCTTAATGTTGTATTCTGCCTCGCGGGCTACATTGCGCAGGAAAGCCGGATCATGCGGATAGGTGGTACAAGCAAACATGAAGTCCTGCCATACCAGAATGCCGCGCCTATCGGCTTCCTCAAAGAACGCGTCGTCTTCATAGATACCGCCACCCCACACACGAATCATGTTCATATTGGATGACTGCACATCCTCCAGCAGACGGCTGTAGCGCTGGCGTGTGACACGCGGCAGCAGGGCATCCGAGGGAATCAGGTTTGTACCTTTGGCAAACATCGGCACCCCATTCACCTCAAAGTAGAAACTCTGGCCGTCCTTATCTTCCTCCTGGACTACACGTATCGAACGCAGACCAATCTGGTGACTCTTCAGTGACACCACCTGCCCGTCTATCGACACTGAAGCCTCAAACATATACAACGCAGGCTCTCCCCAACCGTTAGGCATCCACAAATGTGGCTGCTCCACTGTTACAGGAAGAGAAATATGATTAAGCCCCGGCTGCAATTCCACCGTCTGCTCCACGTTCTTATCTGGTTCACCCGTATAACTGTACGTCACACGTACCACAGCCTGCTGTGTACGATTGCTAATATTGTTTATTTCTAAGCGATTGTCTACCTCTGCCCGTTCGGCGCTGACTGACTGCTGGTGCACGAAATAATCTTCCACTACCGCCCGATCCGCAAACTGCAGATACACTGGACGCCAAATGCCACAAGTCACCATACGGATACCCCAGTCCCACCCATAGGAATAAGGTGCCTTACGAGTAAAAATACTTAGCTTCTGTGGATAATGATCATTATCGGCCGGATAATCAAACCCGTTACTCTCCCATTGTGGCATCGCTTCCCGAATGGGCGAACGGAAACGTACTACAAGCTTATTTTCTCCTTTTCTTAAAACAGACTTGACAGGTACCCGATACCCCACAAACATATTATCTGCTTTCAGCAGCAAAGAACCGTTTAAGAAAACATCTGCATAGGTATCAAGCCCTTCAAAAACCAGATACACTCCTTCATGATGCAGCTGTTCTTCTGTCAGTACAAATGAAGTGCGATACAGCCAGTCTTCTTTCTCCACCCATTGTATTTTCTGCTCATTCATGCCATAAAAAGGATCAGGCAATTTATCATGAGCTATCAGGTCCTGATGCACCGTGCCCGGCACCTGTGCAGACAACCATTCATTAGTACCGTACATTGAAAATTCCCATCCAGTATGCAACTGATGGATTTGAGATAAACTACTGCCCGACGCATGATTTCCATAAGTCAGTAAAAAGGCCAGTAACATCATCAGAGTGACTTTTGACATATTTTTCACGTTATAGATTCAAGTATCGTAATATCAGATACAAAATAAAATAAGTTTTTCCGATAAGCCAAATTAATCGAAAAAACTTATTTTATTTTAGTTTTTTAAGGGAAAAGTTTATTTTACTTTAAGCTTATCAAAGCCTTCACCATATACTCCAACTACATTGCTTTGTGAAATGAAGGCATTCGGATCAATATCCTTTACTAATCGGAAGATATCGAGTGATTCCCGTTTTTTAGCCAAAACCACTACTACCTTTATTTCCTGTTTGCTGTACCATCCTTTTCCATCAAGTAAAGTCACCCCACGATCAATCTTTGTCGCAATTCCTTCGGCTATTTCCTCATATTTGCGTGAGAATATCAGGAACTGCACAGACTGACGTGTACTGTTAATCACATAGTCAATAACGATACTCATCACAAACAAGACACAAAAACCGAACAATACCCTGCGCCAGTCGTGAAAAATAAAATAACAGGATGAAATGATGACGATGTCACAATACATCATCATCCGTCCCAACGTAACATCCTTATACTTATTGATAATCCAGGCAATGATATCCGTTCCACCCGTACTTCCATTGTTACAGAACACAATACCAATTCCAAAACCCAGCAGACCGGCACCTATCACACAAGCCATAAAATCCTGACCAGGGCCTAACAACTGAGGAAGGTTTCCATTCTCATCTTTCAAAATCATCTGAAAGAACCAGAGCAGGAAAGTCAGCATAAAAATGGCAAAGACGGTCTTAATACTAAATTTAGGCCCTAAAATTTTCAAGGCAAAACCCAGGAATATAGCATTAATCACAAAATAAGATACCTGAATCTCTATGCCTGTGGCATAATAAATAATTGCCGCAATACCCGTTACCCCTCCGGTAGTAATCTGATAGGGAAGCATAAATGCAGCCCAGCCAATGGAATAACAAATCAGCCCGAAGGTTATGGCCAGATAGTCTCTGGACTCCCGGCCCAACTTTTTCTTTAATAAAGCTTCCATAGACAATAAAAAACAATCCGGAATGAACAGAAGATATCTCCTGTTCATTCCGGACGAGCATTTAAAAGGTTAAAGTACAATGTTTACAATTTTCTTCGGTACAATAATCACCTTCTTCGGAGTCTTGCCCTCAATCCACTTCTGTGACTGTTCTTCAGCCAATACAGCAGCCTGGATGGTATTATTATCTGCATCGGCAGGGAACTCCATTGTAAAGCGAGCCTTACCATTGAAAGAAATAGTATATTTTACACTGTCTTCTTTCAAATATTCCTCATTGAATTCCGGCCAATGTGCATCGCATACAGAAGAAGTATTGCCCAAGGCTTCCCACAATTCTTCTGCCAAATGCGGAGCAAACGGAGCCAAAAGCACTACCAGATTGCTCATTACAGCCTTGTTGCGACATTTCAATGAAGTCAATTCATTGACACAAATCATAAAGGCACTGATAGAAGTGTTGTAAGAGAAGGTCTCAATATCTCCTGTCACCTTCTTAATCAGTTTATGAATGGCTTTCAGTTCTTCTTTGGTAGCTTCCCCTTCAACAGGCAAGAAAGCATCCTGACGGTCATAGAACAAATGCCAAAGCTTCTTCAGGAAGCGGTGTACTCCGTCAATACCATTGGTATCCCATGGCTTAGACTGTTCTACCGGGCCAAGGAACATTTCATACATACGCAATGTGTCTGCTCCATAACGTTCTACAATCATATCCGGGTTCACCACGTTATACATAGACTTACTCATCTTTTCAACTGCCCAACCACAGATATACTTGCCATCTTCCAAAATAAACTCTGCATTATGGTATTCCGGACGCCAGTTCTTGAAGGCTTCCACATCCAGTACATCGTTCGATACAATGTTTACATCTACGTGCAACGGAGTTACTTCATACTGGTCTTTCAATCCCAATGACACAAAAGTATTGGTATCCTTGATACGATATACAAAGTTGCTTCGTCCCTGAATCATTCCCTGATTCACCAGTTTCTGGAACGGTTCTTCCTTGATACTGATGCCCAGGTCGAACAAGAATTTATTCCAGAAACGAGAATAAATCAAGTGACCAGTAGCATGTTCCGTACCTCCTACATAAAGGTCTACATTCTGCCAGTAATGATCTGCCTTCTCAGAAACCAGCGCTTCATTGTTATGCGGATCCATGTAACGCAAATAATATGCACTGGAACCAGCAAATCCCGGCATAGTATTCAATTCCAGAGGGAATACATTCACGTTATCAATCTTCGTATTTTCTACGACTTCACCTTTTGCTACATCCCACGCCCAACGGGTTGCATGTCCCAAAGGAGGTTCTCCGCTTTCTGTAGGCAAGAACTTAGCAACTTCTGGAAGTTCCAGCGGAAGCTTGCTTTCGTCAATCATATACGGCATGCCGTCCTTGTAATATACCGGGAACGGTTCACCCCAATAACGCTGGCGAGAGAAAATCGCATCACGCAAACGGAAGTTGACTTTCACACGGCCCAGATTATGCTCTTTCACATATTTCTTGGTAGCAGCAATGGCTTCTTTGATAGTCAGGCCATTCAGCGTCAAATCGCAATAAGGAGTTACCCCCGCTTTCGGAGAGTTGCAAACGATTCCTTCCTTCGCATCGAAACTTTCTTCGCTTACGTCACAACCTTCTACCAGCGGTACAATCGGCAAGTTGAAATGCTTGGCAAATGCATAGTCACGACTATCGTGCGCAGGTACCGCCATGATGGCTCCTGTTCCATAACCAGCCAAAACATAATCACTGATCCATACAGGAACAGATTCTCCTGTAAACGGATTTACTGCATACGAACCACTGAACACACCCGTTACACGACGGTCAGCAATACGCTCACGTTCTGTACGCTTCTTTGTACGGTCCAAATAAGCCTCAACTTCTGCACGCTGTGCTTCGGTTGTCAGCATCGGTACCAATTCACTTTCAGGTGCAAGTACCATGAAAGTCACACCGAACATCGTATCGGCACGTGTAGTAAAGATGGTAAATTCCAAATCGCTGTCTTTTACCTTGAAACGTACTTCAGTACCTTCTGAACGGCCAATCCAGTTACGCTGAGTCTCTTTCAAAGAATCTGTCCAGTCTACCGTTTCCAATCCGTCAAGCAAACGCTGTGCATAAGCAGACACACGCAAACACCACTGACGCATCTTTTTCTGCACCACCGGATGTCCTCCACGTTCAGATACCCCGTCTACTACTTCATCGTTTGCCAATACCGTACCCAATGCCGGACACCAGTTTACCATGGTTTCTCCTAAGTAAGCGATACGGTAATTCATCAGGATTTCCTGCTGTTCCTTTTCTGTCTTAGCTTTCCATTCTTCTGCAGTAAAATTCAGTTCTTCGCTGCATGCCACGTCCAGCCCTTTTGTTCCTTCAGCCTCAAAATGAGCAATCAGTTTGCTGATAGGCTGTGCTTTCTGGCATGAATTACAATAGAAGCTGTTGAACATTTTCTGGAAAGCCCACTGTGTCCAGTGATAATATCCAGGTTCACACGTACGTACCTCACGATCCCAGTCGAACGAAAAACCAATCTTGTCCAACTGTTCGCGATAGCGTGCTATGTTAGCTGCGGTAGTAACGGCCGGATGCTGGCCCGTTTGAATGGCATACTGTTCAGCCGGCAAACCGTATGCATCATATCCCATCGGATTCAACACATTGAATCCTTGCAAACGTTTGTAGCGTGCATAAATATCACTGGCAATGTATCCCAGTGGATGACCTACGTGAAGTCCTGCTCCCGACGGATAAGGGAACATGTTCAACACGTAGAACTTTTTCTTGGATTCATCTTCGACAACTTTATAGGTCTTGCGTTCCACCCATCTCTGCTGCCACTTCTTCTCAATTTCTCTGAAATTATATTCCATAGCGAAATATTATATGATTGATTATTACGTATTTCTCCAATTTCTCCGCAAATATAGTAAGAGTTCAGGAATAAATAAGGATAGTTTCGAACGAAAAGTTTATCTTTGCTTGATAAATGAAAACCTAATCTTAGAAATCTATGCACATCCGTAAATTCTTTCTGCTCGCTACTATCCTCTGTAGTGTATGCAGTCTCAACGCACAGCGACATGAACAACTCTTGGAAACCGGCTGGAAATTCCACAAAGGAGAAGCCAATGGAGCTGAAACTATTTCATTTAATGATTCTCAATGGGAATCTGTCTGTATTCCACATGACTGGGCCATTTATGGACCGTTTGACCGCAACAATGACTTACAGAATGTAGCCATTACTCAGAACTTGGAGAAACAGGCATCTGTCAAGACCGGACGTACCGGAGGACTTCCTTATGTGGGAGTAGGATGGTATCGCACCCGTTTCGATGCAGACCCTGATAAAAAGACAACACTGGTTTTTGACGGAGCTATGAGCGAAGCACGCGTGTATGTCAATGGAAAAGAAGCCTGCTTCTGGCCTTTCGGTTACAATTCCTTCCATTGTGACATTACTGAGCTTCTGCACAAAGAAGGAAAAGACAATGTATTGGCTGTACGCCTGGAAAACCGTCCTCAATCTTCCCGCTGGTATCCGGGAGCCGGACTTTACCGGAATGTCCATCTCATTACTGCGGAAAAAATACATGTACCTGTATGGGGTACACAGATTACCACTCCACACGTAGCTAATGACTATGCTTCAGTCTGCCTTCGTACCTCGTTGCAGAATGTGGGAAAAGAAGAAATTACCATAGAAACAGAAATACTGGACCCGAACGGAAAAAAAGTTTCTTTCAAGAAGAACAGCGGACGCATCAATCACGGACAGCCGTTTACGCAAAATTTCATTGTAGAAAACCCGCAATTGTGGTCGCCCGAAACACCGTTCTTATATCAGGCCGTATCTAAAATCTATGCCAACGAAAAACTTACAGATACTTATACCACCCGCTTTGGTATCCGTTCCATCGAATTTGTGGCCGACAAGGGATTTTTCCTGAACGGCCAGCACCGTAAATTCCAGGGAGTGTGCAACCACCACGATTTAGGTCCTTTGGGAGCTGCCATCAACGTATCTGCGCTACGCCACCAGCTTACGCTATTGAAAGACATGGGTTGCGATGCCATTCGTACTGCACACAACATGCCGGCACCAGAACTTGTCAGACTCTGCGATGAAATGGGATTCATGATGATGATTGAACCTTTCGATGAATGGGACATTGCCAAGTGTGAAAACGGATACCACCGCTATTTCAACGAATGGGCTGAGAAAGACATGGTAAACATGCTACGGCAATACCGGAACAATCCCTGTGTAGTGATGTGGAGCATCGGTAATGAAGTGCCCACCCAATGCAGCAGTGAAGGATACAAAGTAGCCAAGTTCCTGCAAGATATTTGCCATCGGGAAGACCCTACCCGTCCGGTTACCTGCGGCATGGACCAGGTTAGTTGCGTACTCGACAACGGATTTGCGGCTATGCTCGACATTCCGGGATTCAATTATCGCGCACACCGTTATGAAGAAGCCTACCAACGATTACCCCAGAACCTTGTGTTAGGCTCAGAAACCTCTTCTACCGTCAGCTCACGCGGTGTATATAAATTCCCGGCAGAACGTAAAGCCGATGCCAAATACGAAGACCATCAGTCTTCTTCTTACGACCTGGAATACTGCTCCTGGTCTAACATTCCCGATATAGATTTCGCCCTGGCCGATGACCACCAATGGACTTTAGGTCAATTTGTCTGGACAGGTTTTGATTACCTTGGCGAACCCAGTCCATACGATACGGATGCATGGCCCAACCACAGCTCCATGTTCGGTATTATTGACTTAGCTTCTTTGCCAAAGGACCGGTACTATTTATACCGCAGCGTATGGAACAAGCAAGCTGAAACACTTCATATTCTCCCTCATTGGAACTGGGAAGGCAGAGAAGGAAAAGAAGTACCCGTATTTGTCTATACCAACTATCCGACAGCCGAACTTTTCATCAACGGAAAAAGTTATGGGAAACAGACGAAGAACAACCAAAGCGTAGAGAACCGTTATCGCCTGATGTGGCACAACGCCATTTACGAACCGGGAGAAGTAAAAGTTATGGCATACGATGAACACGGTACGGCTAAAGCAGAAAAAATAATCCGTACAGCTGGGAAACCGCATCACATCGAATTGGTTTCTTCACGCCAGTCGCTCACAGCCGACGGAAAAGACTTGGCATACGTAACCGTACGTGTTGTAGACAAAGACGGAAATCTCTGCCCCACAGATATGCGCTTGGTGAAGTTTAAAGTGAAAGGAGCCGGAAACTACAAAGCCTCAGCCAATGGAGATCCGACTTGTCTGGATTTGTTCCACCTGCCTCAGATGCACGCCTTCAACGGCATGCTGACGGCAATTGTGCAATCAGGAAAAGAAGCAGGTACCCTTGAGTTACAAGTCACTGCAAAAGGCCTGAAATCAGGAAAGATACAAATCGAAGTAAAATAACCCTCAAGACAACAGCGGGGAAAAGCAGGCATGAAGTGCCTGCTTTTCCCCGCTTATATTTTTCCACAGCTTGCTATCTGTTCAGGTTTTCCTTAAATTCAACTTCTACAATACGAAGTTCATGATTGGTTTTATCTCCATCTTTCGCCTTAAACAAATCTAATTCATTGGCTACTGGAGCAGCCACTTCCACAATCTGTCCAAAGGCATCATCCTCTTTACTTGAACCCTTCAACCGGATAGTTATTTCAGAAGCAGGAATCGGTTTCACTTTCAGATGAACGTAACCCAGACTTTTTTCAGTTTCTCCGCTCCAAATCAGTTCATCGCCCGCATAAATTTCCAAAGGATAACTGCGCATACGCCATCCTGTAAGTTTCATACATATCTCATCCACACGCGCTACCCTTTCAAGGTGATATTTAATCCATGCAGTAGAAGCCTTCCCATCATTTTTCCATTCACTCAATTCATTGTCATCAAAACTCTTACAAGCTTCTTCCGTATTTATTCCGGCCTCTGCAGAAAGTACAGCCACATCCACCGCACGCTCTACATAAGAAGGAGATAAAGGTGTTTCTCCACGATCTAAACTTCCTTCCAAATCGTCTCCAGGAATATATGTACTCAGTCCATTTTGTACTTCTACAGGAGAAGAAAACAGTTCCAATGAAGCGGAAGCCAATCCTTCTGCTTCAGCTCGTACAACTACCTTCCCTGCTGTAACAGACGAGCGCAATAACGCACGGTTCACCCCACATTCCACGGGAAGTTTTTCCGACAAGATATAATTATCTGGGCCTTGCGCTATACCTCCTCGCCATTCTGCCGGACCTTCTACCGTAAAATGAATTAAATTATTCGCCAGCGGACAACGATTTCCTTCTGCATCAGCGACCTCCACTTGCAACAACACCAAATCGGCTCCATCGGCTTTCCATCCTTTCGGATTCTGAATGGCAGATAATTTCAATTTAGCAGGTTTACCTGCGGTTCTTAACTGCATGCGCGCAACTTCTTTTCCGTCATTATATCCCACTGCTTCCAAGACTCCAAGAGTGAATGCGATTTTATCAAAAGTAAACAAGAAATGATAGTCACGCTGAGCCTGCCCCATTATTTTTCCGTTTAAAAATAACGCCACACTATCCGTATTAGAAACTACATACACAGGCTTGACCACTCCCGGTTCATAATTCCAGTGTCCTACGATATGCAAACGAGGATTTTCCGTATCTACCCATCCGTCCCACATCACCTGATGAGCGAAATAAGAATCTTTCGGAATACGCATAGGATCTGTATCTCCACTACGCCTATAATTTTCTACTCCACGGAAATGAGTATTTGTATCTGAAAAAATAATCTTAGCGCCGCCAGAACTTACCCTTTTACCTGTACCCGGACGTTCACGCCAATAATCAAACCAACGAATTACATTCTCGATGGTGAAAGAGTCCTGATTACGATTGTAGACACTGGCATCTGCCTGTTTTTTCGTTTTTCCGGTAGCTGCAGAATGATAAGCACTGTTTCCTTCACCATCTTTATGATATGGATAAGAGTAATTATCCCAATACTTGCGTAAGCCTTCATCACGGCAATACTCCATAGCCCACATAGGGTGATGCGCACTTTTATTAATATACAACATCTCTCCCCCATACTCGGCATCACGAATATCTAGCATCTCACGAGAACCGATTGCACGACCACCATGATAATCAAACTCATCACGTATCTTCTTCATCTCCAGCATGTGTTCACGGCTGATTGATTCATTGCCACATTCATAAAAAAGGATACTCGGATTGTTGCGGTTATAGATAATCGCATCTCTCATTACCAGTTTACGCTGCTCCCACTGACGTCCTTTGCAGTCTTTTTCTGCATCTCCTGCCGGCATGGCCTGAATCAAACCGACACGGTCGCATGACTCTACATCCTGCTTCCAGGGAGTTACATGCATCCAACGTACCAAATTAGCATTGGCTTTCACCATGAGACCATTGCTGTAATCACTCAACCAGGCAGGCACCGACATTCCCACAGCAGGCCATTCATTACTTGTTCGCTGGGCAAATCCCTTCAACTGAATCACCCGGTCGTTTAACCATACTTTTCCATCGGCAAATCGTGTTTTTCGGAAACCTGTACGCGTAATTACTTCATCCGTTTTCTTTCCCTCTATGCACAAAGCTGTCTTTACCGTATACAGATAGCCATAACCCCAGCTCCAGAAATGTAAGCCTTCCACTTCACTTTCAGCCGAAAGTACTACTTTTTCTCCTGGATTAATTTTCTTCTCCTCACCACGGAATGACTTTACAAGCTTCCCGTCACGGTCAAAAAGCTCCACCAAATAACCAACCGTCTGGCTTTTCTTTGTTTCATTTTTCACTTCCGATTCGGCATGAATTCGAGCTTTACGAGCACGTACCTGAATATCTTCCGCGTAAATATAGACACCTGTCGTTTGCAGGTTACTATATAAAGGTAAGGTCTGGTATAACTTATCCGTCACATGTAACCACACATTCTTGGGTAAACCTCCGTAATTTGCATTAAAATTACGGTTACTCCACTGATACTTCACGCCAGTAGCCTTCTCTGCATAGTCCCAATTGTTGTCAATACGTGCAGCAATAACATTTTCTTTACCCGGCTTTACAAATGCAGTAAGGTCGAAACCAAAAGCCATCACTCCATTTTCATGCTGACCGACCAAGTGACCGTTCACATACAGATCAATTCCTTGTCGTGCTCCTTCAAATTCGATGAACACCTTTCGTCCTTTGGCGTCAGCAGGTAAACGAAAATGTTTCCGATACCACACAATTGTATCAGTAAGATCCTTGATATTCAGTTTGAAAGCCTCATCCTCATTGAATGCATGAGGAAGTGTAACCGACTTCCATTCCGTATCAGAATAACTCACACTCTCTGCCTGAGCTATATCACCGACTTTTAGCTTCCAGCCACTGTTGAAATTATATTTTTCACGTCCTGCGGCATGAATGCTGCTTATAACCATCAGCAGACATAAACTTATCCATAAAAATCTCAGTCTCATACTATCTAAATATTTTGTGTAAAAATACATTATCTCTTGTAAGAATACATGGAAAAATAAAGATTATAACTGGAATTATTGGTACATAAACAAATAACTTACCTGTTGGCGGAATTAATTTAGTGCATACTTAATTCTGCCAATGGGCTTGT
>ERZ773131.1717-NODE-1717-length-15216-cov-3.832201_pt1 | contig 15216 bp, 10 predicted proteins | sample MGYA00511082_ERZ773131 | MGnify/ENA primary metagenome ERZ773131 (study PRJEB29015, sample SAMEA2737813) | human gut metagenome | biome: human gut; feature: human-associated habitat; material: faeces | place: China | collected 2012 ... | reverse complement strand
TATAACTCGCCGACGCCGGACGAACCGGGCCATACTCTGGGCGGCTACTCACAACAGATCGTCGTTCATGAGCGATATGTTCTGCGTATTCGTCACCCGCAAGAGCAGCTGGCGGCGGTGGCTCCTTTGTTGTGTGCAGGGATCACCACGTATTCGCCGCTACGTCACTGGCAGGCCGGGCCGGGTAAAAAAGTGGGCGTGGTCGGCATCGGCGGTCTGGGACATATGGGGATTAAGCTGGCCCACGCGATGGGGGCACATGTGGTGGCATTTACCACTTCTGAGGCAAAACGCGAAGCGGCAAAAGCCCTGGGGGCCGATGAAGTTGTTAACTCACGCAATGCCGATGAGATGGCGGCTCATCTGAAGAGTTTCGATTTCATTTTGAATACAGTAGCTGCGCCACATAATCTCGACGATTTTACCACCTTGCTGAAGCGTGATGGCACCATGACGCTGGTTGGTGCGCCTGCGACACCGCATAAATCGCCGGAAGTTTTCAACCTGATCATGAAACGCCGTGCGATAGCCGGTTCTATGATTGGCGGCATTCCAGAAACTCAGGAGATGCTCGATTTTTGCGCCGAACATGGCATCGTGGCTGATATAGAGATGATTCGGGCCGATCAAATTAATGAAGCCTATGAGCGAATGCTGCGCGGTGATGTGAAATATCGTTTTGTTATCGATAATCGCACACTAACAGACTGAAAAAATTAATAAATACCCTGTGGTTTAACATATTAACTTCGCTCTCCACTTAACTTTTTAGTTAAGGAGAGCGAAATAATATCAAAGTAGCAGTAAAACCTATAACGTAAATTTAAATTGTTAAATTAACGCCCTCCAGTACACAATACTTCACACGTTAGTTATGAGCGATTTCTGATAGTGCCTGGTTTAATCAGAGCTTTATTATCTGCGACGTTTATTTTTATTTAAGAGAGATCGCGATGATATCATTAAAAGCTCCGCACAATAATTTGATGCCATATACGCAACAAAGCATACTTAATACGGTTAAAAACAATCAGTTACCAGAGGATATCAAAAGCTCCCTGGTTTCCTGTGTCGATATATTCAAGGTTTTGATTAAACAATATTATGATTATCCTTATGATTGTCGTGATGATTTAGTCGATGACGACAAACTCATTCATCTCATGGCTGCCGTACGAGACTGTGAGTGGTCAGACGATAACGCACTCACCATAAATGTGCAGTTTAATGATTTCCCTGGATTTTATGACTGGATGGATTACCCTGATCACCCGGTTAAGTTTGTTTTTCACATACTTGAAAATCAAAAAGGGACAGTTTGGGTATATGACCAGGATGATGCGTTTCTTGATATTAAAGCAAACGTGCAGGCTGGACGCTTTACCGGGCTTAAGAAATTAGTGCAGTTTATCGATTCAGTGCGAACAGATTGCAAATGTATTCTTCTTGAACACCATATGCCTTTGCTGAGAATTTTCCCTAAAGGGAAAGAGTGTATGCATGTGGAAAAATGGCTTCGCGAAATGTCGTCTATTCCGGAGACAGACGCGCCCATTAAGCAGGCGCTTGCGCATGGATTATTATTACACTTAAAAAATATCTACCCTGTTTTTCCTGAATCACTGGTGATGTTATTGCTCTCTGTTCTGGACGTAAAAACATACAGAGATGATGCGCGATTAAATGAATGGATATCTAATAGAGTGCAGGAATTAGGTGACAGATATTATCCTGTAAATAAGCACGTTAAAATCCGCTACACTCTTTAGTTCAGAAAGGGTTCCACCTGCAAATTGTTATTCCACCTGAGAGTGAATCGCAATGCAGGTAATCATTTCATCTGTATATCTGTATGCCAACAGGCATTCCATCTCTTTTTTCGCCTATATTTTGTTGTGATCGGCGACACTTCGCTTAAAAAAGCACCAGTAGTGGTTTCGCAGCCATGCGGTGTATAAAAAATGATCTCATGCGGATGTTTTGTGAATGTGTGGGTTGACATTCATATGAAAAAAATCATAATTCCATCATGTTTGTGTGGGGTCTTTTCTGTATCTTACGCATCGCACTCAAGCCTGACAGAAAATATGCTGTAAGGCTCATATCAAAAACCGCCATTAGCTCATCAGGAAGAGCAGACGACAACCAGGATTGTTGTATGGTACGGGGTTCGAGGCCTCGATGGCGGTCCAACTTTTCAAAACTCTTCTGAATCAGATCCCCTTATTATCATCCCTGCAAAGTGGAACATTGCCATTGTTTGGCTATTCAGGATGGGGCAGACCAATGAAAAAAGCCCACACAGGGGAGAGTGGGCTGAAATGGGAAGCTAAAGACTCAAGTAAACTTATCGGAAATAAGGACCACGCATTACGGGGGCTATCATCGCCGATGGCCGTGATTCGGCAAATCAGGTTGATTACGTAGAGAGTAAATTATCTGCTCACCGCTGCGTCACCCCTTCGTAAATCAGGCGTAGCGCGAATACACCAATAATTGCACCAATAACCCGACTGGCAACGCGTTGCATACGCCCATAAGCACGACGCACAGCGGGCAAAGAAAACGCCTGACTAAGAAAAACTCGCCAGATAATTGATGCGAGCACAATCCCCGCCCAGGCCATTAAACGTGCCCATGTTGGTGTTTCGGCATTTAATGTTACTGAGAAAATACTGATAAAAAATAAAACGGTTTGCGGGTTAGAGAGATCGGTAATTAATCCGCGGCGAAAAAAGACATACCAGGGGGCGCTAATCGGTTGTTGTAGTGTGCTCATTTGCGGTGTTGACTGGCGGCGCATGCTGCACCACGCAAACCATAAGAGATAAGCGCCGCCGACGATTCTGATAAGCGAAAAAATCTCCTCACACTGCGTAATTAGCGTTGCAAGACCAAACAAACCCAACCCGGAATAAAATGCATCGCCCAGCGCCACGCCCAGCCCGGTCAGCACCCCTGCGCGTCGACCGGAAGCCAGGCTGGTTTGTACTACCACAAAGAGATTGGCTCCCGGATTAAAAAAAGTAATCACGAACAGTCCTACGGTCAGGTAAACGGCATGCAAAGGATCCATAGTGATTTCATCCATAAATAAGTGAACTAACTGCATCATATTTCTACCAAAAATAATCGGGTGCGAGAGAGATCACAAAGTGTCTTATTTCCGGTTACTGGCGTTTATGCCCTGACTGAACTAATTATTAATCAACCCAATAATGTCGGTGGGTGATAGTGTGATAACAACTCTGGAGCCGTAATATGAAAATAATCTCTAAAATGTTAGTCGGTGCGTTAGCGTTTGCCGTTACCAATGTCTATGCCGCTGAATTGATGACTAAAGCGGAATTTGAAAAAGTCGAATCGCAATATGAAAAAATAGGTGATATTTCAACCAGTAATGAAATGTCGACCGCAGATGCGAAAGAGGATTTGATCAAAAAAGCGGATGAAAAAGGGGCTGATGTGTTGGTACTGACCTCCGGTCAAACTGACAATAAGATCCACGGCACGGCAAATATTTATAAGAAGAAGTAATTCTGAATCCTATGTAAACATCCCCGATGCGTAAGTTTATCGGTGATCATCTATTGAAATTTATGCCGGATAAAGCGTTCGCGCTGCATTCGGCAGTTCAGTTTTTCAGCCGCCGCCAGAACGTCGTCCGGCTGATGCCTAAATAATTCGCCGCTGCTGTTTTATCGCCATTAAATTTCTCCAGTGCCTGTTGTGGTGTCAGTAAGCGTGGAGCGGGAGTTTTCGCCGACTCGCGCGCCAGTTCCGGCAGTAGCAGCTGCAAAAATTGCGGCGTTAAATCCGGCGTCGGTTCCACACTTAAAAACAGCGCCAGTCGTTCCATCATATTGCGCAGTTCACGAATATTGCCCGGCCAGTCGTAGTGCACCAGCACGGTTTCGCTTGCCTGTAATCCCTGGCGTAATGCGGCAGAAAACGGGGCGGAGAGCGCCGCCAGAGACACTTTCAAAAAGCTTTCCGCCAGTGGCAGAATATCCGCCACCCGCTCGCGCAGTGGTGGCAATTGCAGACGCAAAATACTCAGCCGATAAAACAGGTCACGGCGAAACTGCCCTTGCCGCATATCTTCTTCCAGATTGCAGTGAGTGGCGCTAATGACCCGCACATCCACCGGAACAGGCTGATGCCCGCCGACGCGGGTGATCTCTTTTTCTTCCAGCACCCGCAGCAGCCGGGTCTGCAACGGCAGCGGCATTTCGCCAATCTCATCGAGAAACAGCGTACCTCCGTGGGCGATTTCAAACAGCCCGGCGCGACCGCCGCGTCGCGAGCCGGTAAACGCCCCTTCCTCATAGCCAAACAGTTCTGCTTCCAGCAGCGATTCGGCAATCGCCCCGCAGTTGACTGCAACAAACGGATGCGACTTTTTGCCCTGTCGCGCATCGTGGCGGGCAAAATATTCCCGATGAATCGCCTGGGCCGCCAGCTCTTTGCCCGTCCCCGTTTCCCCCTCAATCAACACCGCTGCACTGGAGCGGGCATACAGCAAAATAGTCTGCCGTACTTGTTCCATCTGTGGTGATTGACCGAGCATATCGCCCAGCACGTAACGAGTTCTCAGGGCGTTGCGGGTGGCATCGTGAGTGTTATGGCGTAACGACATGCGCGTCATATCCAGCGCATCGCTGAACGCCTGGCGCACGGTGGCGGCGGAATAGATAAAAATTCCGGTCATTCCGGCTTCTTCTGCCAGATCGGTAATCAGCCCCGCGCCGACCACCGCTTCGGTGCCGTTAGCTTTTAGCTCGTTAATCTGCCCGCGTGCGTCTTCTTCGGTAATGTAGCTACGTTGATCGAGGCGCAAATTAAAGGTTTTTTGAAACGCCACCAGTGCCGGAATAGTTTCCTGATAAGTGACAACGCCGATAGAAGAGGTGAGTTTTCCGGCTTTTGCCAGTGCCTGTAACACATCGTAGCCGCTCGGTTTAATCAAAATAACTGGCACTGACAGGCGGCTTTTCAGGTACGCGCCGTTAGATCCAGCGGCGATGATGGCGTCACAGCGTTCGTTTGCCAGTTTCTTGTGGATGTAGGTCACCGCTTTTTCAAAGCCAAGCTGGATAGGGGTAATGTTCGCCAGGTGATCAAACTCGAGGCTGATATCGCGAAACAGCTCGAACAAGCGCGTTACAGATACCGTCCAGATAACCGGTTTGTCGTCATTAAGCCGTGGTGGATGTGCCATAGCGCACCGCAAAGTTAAGAAACCGAATATTGGGTTTAGTCTTGTTTCATAATTGTTGCAATGAAACGCGGTGAAACATTGCCTGAAACGTTAACTGAAACGCATATTTGCAGATTACTTCATGACTTTATTTATAACAAATTGAAATTAAACATTTAATTCTAATAAGGCAATTGTGGCACACCCCTTGCTTTGTCTTTATCAACGCAAATAACAAGTTGATAACAAAGGATGGGCTATGTCTCTACACTCTCCAGGTAAAGCGTTTCGCGCTGCACTGTCTAAAGAAAATCCATTGCAGATTGTTGGCACCATTAACGCTAATCATGCGCTGTTGGCGCAGCGTGCCGGATATCAGGCAATTTATCTCTCCGGCGGTGGCGTGGCGGCAGGGTCGCTGGGGCTGCCGGATCTCGGTATTTCTACTCTTGATGATGTGCTGACCGACATTCGCCGTATCACCGACGTTTGTTCGCTGCCGCTGCTGGTGGATGCGGATATCGGTTTTGGTTCTTCGGCCTTTAACGTTGCGCGTACGGTGAAATCGATGATTAAAGCCGGTGCGGCGGGATTGCATATTGAAGATCAGGTTGGTGCAAAACGTTGTGGTCATCGTCCGAATAAAGCGATCGTCTCGAAAGAAGAGATGGTGGATCGGATCCGCGCGGCGGTGGATGCGAAAACCGATCCTGATTTTGTGATCATGGCGCGCACCGATGCGCTGGCGGTAGAGGGGCTGGATGCGGCGATCGAGCGTGCGCAGGCCTATGTTGAAGCGGGTGCCGAGATGTTGTTCCCGGAGGCGATTACCGAACTCGCCATGTACCGCCAGTTTGCCGATGCGGTGCATGTGCCAATCCTCGCCAACATTACCGAATTTGGCGCAACACCGCTGTTTACCACCGACGAATTACGCAGCGCCCATGTCGCAATGGCGCTGTACCCGCTTTCAGCGTTCCGCGCCATGAACCGCGCCGCTGAACATGTCTACAACGTCCTGCGTCAGGAAGGCACGCAGAAAAGCGTCATCGACACCATGCAAACCCGCAACGAGCTGTACGAAAGCATCAACTATTACCAGTACGAAGAGAAGCTCGACGACCTGTTTGCCCGTAACCAGGCGAAATAAAAAACGCCCGTTGGTTGTATTTGACAACCGATGCCTGATGCGCCGCTGACGCGACTTATCAGGCCTACGGGATGCACTGAACTGTCGGATAAGACGCATAGCGTCGCATCCGACAACAATCTCGACCCTACAAATGATAACAATGACGAGGACAACATGAGCGACACAACGATCCTGCAAAACAGTACCCATGTCATTAAACCGAAAAAATCGGTAGCACTTTCCGGCGTTCCGGCGGGCAATACGGCGCTCTGCACCGTGGGTAAAAGCGGCAATGACCTGCATTACCGCGGCTACGATATTCTTGACCTCGCGGAACATTGCGAATTTGAAGAAGTGGCGCATCTGCTGATCCACGGCAAACTGCCGACCCGTGACGAACTCGCCGCTTACAAAACAAAACTGAAAGCCCTGCGCGGTTTACCGGCTAACGTGCGTACCGTGCTGGAAGCCTTACCCGCGGCGTCGCACCCGATGGATGTTATGCGCACCGGCGTTTCCGCGCTCGGCTGCACGCTGCCGGAAAAAGAGGGGCATACTGTCTCTGGCGCGCGGGATATTGCCGACAAACTGCTGGCGTCACTTAGCTCGATTCTTCTCTACTGGTATCACTACAGCCACAACGGCGAACGCATCCAGCCGGAAACCGATGACGACTCCATCGGAGGTCACTTCCTGCATCTGCTGCATGGCGAAAAGCCATCGCAAAGCTGGGAAAAGGCGATGCATATTTCGCTGGTGCTGTACGCCGAACACGAGTTTAACGCTTCCACCTTTACCAGCCGGGTGATTGCGGGCACTGGCTCTGATATGTATTCCGCGATTATTGGCGCGATTGGCGCACTGCGCGGGCCGAAACACGGCGGGGCGAATGAAGTGTCGCTGGAGATCCAGCAACGCTACGAAACGCCGGACGAAGCCGAAGCCGATATCCGCAAGCGCGTGGAAAACAAAGAAGTGGTCATTGGTTTTGGTCATCCGGTTTACACCATCGCCGACCCGCGTCATCAGGTGATCAAACGCGTGGCGAAGCAGCTCTCGCAGGACGGCGGCTCGCTGAAGATGTACAACATCGCCGATCGCCTGGAAACAGTGATGTGGGAGAGCAAAAAAATGTTCCCCAATCTCGACTGGTTCTCCGCCGTTTCCTACAACATGATGGGCGTTCCCACCGAGATGTTCACACCACTGTTTGTTATCGCCCGCGTCACCGGCTGGGCGGCGCACATTATCGAACAACGTCAGGACAACAAAATTATCCGTCCTTCCGCCAATTATGTTGGACCGGAAGACCGCCCGTTTGTCGCGCTGGATAAGCGCCAGTAAACCTCTACGAATAACAATAAGGAAACGTACCCAATGTCAGCTCAAATCAACAACATCCGCCCGGAATTTGATCGTGAAATCGTTGATATCGTCGATTACGTGATGAACTACGAAATTAGCTCCAAAGTAGCCTACGACACCGCACATTACTGCCTGCTCGACACTCTCGGCTGCGGTCTTGAAGCTCTTGAATACCCGGCCTGTAAAAAACTGCTGGGGCCAATTGTTCCTGGCACCGTCGTACCTAACGGCGTGCGCGTCCCCGGAACTCAGTTCCAGCTCGACCCCGTCCAGGCGGCATTTAACATTGGCGCGATGATCCGCTGGCTCGATTTCAACGATACCTGGCTGGCGGCGGAGTGGGGCCATCCTTCCGACAACCTCGGCGGCATTCTGGCAACGGCGGACTGGCTTTCGCGCAATGCGGTCGCCAGCGGCAAAGCGCCGTTGACCATGAAACAGGTGCTGACCGCAATGATCAAAGCCCATGAAATTCAGGGCTGCATCGCGCTGGAAAACTCCTTTAACCGCGTCGGCCTCGACCACGTTCTGTTAGTGAAAGTGGCTTCCACCGCCGTGGTCGCCGAAATGCTCGGCCTGACCCGCGAGGAAATTCTCAACGCTGTTTCGCTGGCGTGGGTGGACGGTCAGTCGCTGCGTACCTATCGCCATGCGCCGAACACCGGCACGCGTAAATCCTGGGCGGCGGGCGATGCCACTTCCCGCGCGGTACGTCTGGCACTGATGGCGAAAACGGGTGAAATGGGTTACCCGTCAGCCCTGACTGCGCCGGTGTGGGGCTTCTACGACGTCTCCTTCAAAGGTGAATCGTTCCGCTTCCAGCGCCCGTACGGTTCTTACGTCATGGAGAATGTGCTGTTCAAAATCTCCTTCCCGGCGGAGTTCCACTCCCAGACGGCAGTTGAAGCGGCGATGACGCTCTATGAACAGATGCAGGCCGCAGGCAAAACGGCGGCAGATATCGAAAAAGTGACCATTCGCACCCACGAAGCCTGTATTCGCATCATCGACAAAAAAGGGCCGCTCAATAACCCGGCAGACCGCGACCACTGCATTCAGTACATGGTGGCGATCCCGCTGTTATTCGGGCGCTTAACGGCGGCAGATTACGAGGACAACGTTGCGCAAGATAAACGCATTGACGCCCTGCGCGAGAAGATCAATTGCTTTGAAGATCCGGCATTTACCGCTGACTACCACGATCCGGAAAAACGCGCCATCGCCAATGCCATTACCCTTGAGTTCACCGACGGCACACGATTTGAAGAAGTGGTGGTGGAGTACCCAATTGGTCATGCTCGCCGCCGTCAGGATGGTATTCCGAAACTGGTCGATAAATTCAAAATCAATCTCGCGCGCCAGTTCCCGACTCGCCAACAGCAGCGCATTCTGGAGGTTTCTCTCGACAGAACTCGCCTGGAACAGATGCCGGTCAATGAGTATCTCGACCTGTACGTCATTTAAGCAAACAGCGGTAAGGCGTAAGTTCAACAGGAGAGCATTATGTCTTTTAGCGAATTTTATCAGCGTTCGATTAACGAACCGGAGCAGTTCTGGGCCGAGCAGGCCCGGCGTATTGACTGGCAGACGCCCTTTACGCAAACGCTCGACCACAGTAATCCGCCATTTGCCCGTTGGTTTTGTGAAGGCCGAACCAACTTGTGTCACAACGCTATCGACCGCTGGCTGGAGAAACAGCCAGAGGCGCTGGCGCTGATTGCCGTCTCTTCGGAAACAGAAGAAGAGCGCACCTTTACCTTTCGTCAGCTGCATGACGAAGTGAATGCGGTGGCGTCAATGCTGCGCTCGCTGGGCGTGCAGCGTGGCGATCGGGTGCTGGTGTATATGCCGATGATTGCCGAAGCGCATATTACTCTGCTGGCCTGCGCGCGCATTGGCGCTATTCACTCGGTGGTGTTTGGTGGATTTGCCTCGCACAGCGTGGCGGCGCGAATTGATGATGCTAAACCGGTGCTGATTGTCTCGGCTGATGCCGGAGCGCGCGGTGGCAAAATCATTCCCTATAAAAAATTGCTCGACGATGCGATAAGTCAGGCGCAGCACCAGCCACGCCATGTTTTGCTGGTGGATCGCGGGCTGGCGAAAATGGCACGCGTCAGCGGGCGGGATGTCGATTTCGCGTCGTTGCGCCATCAACACATCGGCGCGCGGGTACCGGTGGCGTGGCTGGAATCCAACGAAACCTCCTGCATTCTCTACACCTCCGGCACGACCGGCAAACCTAAAGGCGTGCAGCGTGACGTCGGCGGATATGCGGTGGCGCTGGCGACCTCGATGGACACCATTTTTGGCGGCAAAGCGGGCGGTGTGTTCTTTTGTGCTTCGGATATCGGCTGGGTGGTGGGGCATTCGTATATCGTCTACGCGCCGCTGCTGGCGGGGATGGCGACTATCGTTTACGAAGGATTACCGACCTGGCCGGACTGCGGCGTGTGGTGGAAAATCGTCGAGAAATATCAGGTGAGCCGGATGTTCTCAGCGCCGACTGCCATTCGCGTGCTGAAAAAATTCCCTACCGCTGAAATTCGTAAACACGATCTCTCGTCGCTGGAAGTGCTCTATCTGGCTGGAGAACCGCTGGACGAGCCGACCGCCAGTTGGGTGAGCAATACGCTGGATGTGCCGGTCATCGACAACTACTGGCAGACCGAATCCGGCTGGCCGATTATGGCGATTGCTCGCGGTCTGGACGACAGGCCGACGCGTCTGGGAAGCCCCGGCGTGCCGATGTATGGCTATAACGTGCAGTTGCTTAATGAAGTCACCGGCGAACCGTGCGGCGTCAATGAGAAAGGGATGCTGGTGGTGGAAGGGCCATTGCCGCCGGGCTGTATTCAGACCATCTGGGGCGACGACGACCGCTTTGTGAAGACGTATTGGTCGCTGTTTTCCCGCCCGGTGTACGCCACCTTTGACTGGGGCATCCGTGACGCTGACGGTTATCACTTTATTCTCGGGCGCACTGACGATGTAATTAACGTTGCCGGGCATCGGCTGGGGACGCGCGAGATTGAAGAGAGTATCTCCAGTCATCCGGGCGTTGCCGAAGTGGCGGTGGTTGGGGTGAAAGATGCGCTGAAAGGGCAGGTGGCAGTGGCGTTTGTCATTCCGAAAGAGAGCGATAGTCTGGAAGATCGTGAGGTGGCGCATTCGCAAGAGAAGGCGATTATGGCGCTGGTGGACAGCCAGATTGGCAACTTTGGCCGCCCGGCGCACGTCTGGTTTGTCTCGCAATTGCCAAAAACGCGATCCGGAAAAATGCTGCGCCGCACAATCCAGGCGATTTGCGAAGGACGCGATCCGGGGGATCTGACGACCATTGATGATCCGGCGTCGTTGGATCAGATCCGTCAGGCGATGGAAGAGTAAGGTGTTGTCGGATGCGTCGCCTGGCGCATCCGACACCATGCGCCGATGCCTGATGCGACGCTTACCGCGTCTTATTATGCCTACCCACTGTTTTTACACCGATAATTTTTCCCCCACCTTTTTGCACTCATTCATATAAAAAATATAATTCCCCACGAAAACGATTGCTTTTTATCTTCAGATGAATAGAATGCGGCGGATTTTTTGGGTTTCAAACAGCAAAAAGGGGGAATTTCGTGTCGCAAGATAACAACTTTAGCCAGGGGCCAGTCCCGCAGTCGGCGCGGAAAGGGGTATTGGCATTGACGTTCGTCATGCTGGGATTAACCTTCTTTTCCGCCAGTATGTGGACCGGCGGCACTCTCGGAACCGGTCTTAGCTATCATGATTTCTTCCTCGCAGTTCTCATCGGCAATCTTCTCCTCGGTATTTACACTTCATTTCTTGGTTACATTGGCGCAAAAACCGGCCTGACCACTCATCTTCTTGCTCGCTTTTCTTTTGGTGTTAAAGGCTCATGGCTGCCTTCACTGCTGCTGGGCGGCACACAGGTTGGCTGGTTTGGCGTTGGTGTGGCGATGTTTGCTATTCCGGTGGGCAAGGCAACCGGGCTGGATATTAATTTGCTGATTGCCGTTTCCGGTTTACTGATGACCGTCACCGTCTTCTTTGGCATTTCGGCGCTGACGGTTCTTTCGGTGATTGCGGTTCCGGCTATCGCCTGCCTGGGCGGTTATTCCGTGTGGCTGGCTGTTAACGGCATGGGCGGCCTGGACGCCTTAAAAGCGGTCGTTCCCGCACAACCGTTAGATTTCAATGTCGCGCTGGCGCTGGTTGTGGGGTCATTTATCAGTGCGGGTACGCTCACCGCTGACTTTGTCCGGTTTGGTCGCAATGCCAAACTGGCGGTGCTGGTGGCGATGGTGGCCTTTTTCCTCGGCAACTCGTTGATGTTTATTTTCGGTGCAGCGGGCGCTGCGGCACTGGGGATGGCAGATATCTCTGATGTGATGATTGCTCAGGGACTGCTGCTGCCCGCGATTGTGGTGCTGGGGCTGAATATCTGGACCACCAACGATAACGCGCTCTATGCGTCGGGTTTAGGTTTCGCCAACATTACCGGTATGTCGAGCAAAACCCTTTCGGTAATCAACGGTATTATCGGTACGGTCTGTGCATTATGGCTGTATAACAATTTTGTCGGCTGGTTGACCTTCCTTTCGGCAGCTATTCCTCCAGTGGGTGGCGTGATCATCGCCGACTATCTGATGAACCGTCGCCGCTATGAGCACTTTGCGACCACGCGTATGATGAGTGTCAATTGGGTGGCGATTCTGGCGGTCGCCTTGGGGATTGCTGCAGGCCACTGGTTACCGGGAATTGTTCCGGTCAACGCGGTATTAGGTGGCGCGCTGAGCTATCTGATCCTTAACCCGATTTTGAATCGTAAAACGACAGCAGCAATGACGCATGTGGAGGCTAACAGTGTCGAATAACGCTTTACAAACAATTATTAACGCCCGGTTACCAGGCGAAGAGGGGCTGTGGCAGATTCATCTGCAGGACGGAAAAATCAGCGCCATTGATGCGCAATCCGGCGTGATGCCCATAACTGAAAACAGCCTGGATGCCGAACAAGGTTTAGTTATACCGCCGTTTGTGGAGCCGCATATTCACCTGGACACCACGCAAACCGCCGGACAACCGAACTGGAATCAGTCCGGCACGCTGTTTGAAGGCATTGAACGCTGGGCCGAGCGCAAAGCGTTATTAACCCATGACGATGTGAAACAACGCGCCTGGCAAACGCTGAAATGGCAGATTGCCAACGGTATTCAGCATGTGCGTACCCATGTCGATGTTTCGGATGCAACGCTGACTGCGCTAAAAGCAATGCTGGAAGTGAAGCAGGAAGTCGCGCCGTGGATTGATCTGCAAATCGTTGCCTTCCCGCAGGAAGGGATTTTGTCGTATCCCAACGGTGAAGCGTTGCTGGAAGAGGCGCTACGCTTAGGGGCAGATGTAGTGGGGGCGATTCCGCATTTTGAATTTACCCGCGAATACGGCGTGGAGTCGCTGCATAAAACCTTCGCCCTGGCGCAAAAATACGACCGTCTCATCGACGTTCACTGTGATGAGATCGATGACGAACAGTCGCGCTTTGTCGAAACCGTTGCTGCCCTGGCGCACCGTGAAGGCATGGGGGCGCGAGTTACCGCCAGCCACACCACGGCAATGCACTCCTATAACGGGGCGTATACCTCACGCCTGTTCCGCTTGCTGAAAATGTCCGGTATTAACTTTGTCGCCAACCCGCTGGTCAATATCCATCTGCAAGGACGTTTCGATACCTATCCAAAACGTCGCGGCATCACGCGCGTTAAAGAGATGCTGGAGTCCGGCATTAACGTCTGCTTTGGTCACGATGATGTCTTCGATCCGTGGTATCCGCTGGGAACGGCGAATATGCTGCAAGTGCTGCATATGGGGCTGCATGTTTGCCAGTTGATGGGCTACGGGCAGATTAACGATGGCCTGAATTTAATCACCCACCACAGCGCAAGGACGTTGAATTTGCAGGATTACGGCATTGCCGCCGGAAACAGCGCCAACCTGATTATCCTGCCGGCTGAAAATGGGTTTGATGCGCTGCGCCGTCAGGTTCCGGTACGTTATTCGGTACGTGGCGGCAAGGTGATTGCCAGCACACAACCGGCACAAACCACCGTATATCTGGAGCAGCCAGAAGCCATCGATTACAAACGGTGATCGGCTGGGCTGTGTGTTGACAAAGCGAGCGTAGTTTATGCCGGATGCGGCGTGAACGCCTTATCCGGCCTACGTAGAGCACTGAACTCGTAGGCCTGATAAGCGTAGCGCATCAGGCAATTCCAGCCGCAGACCTGTGTCAGCGGCTACCGTGATTCATTCCCGCCAACAACCGCGCATTCCTCCAACGCCATGTGCAAAAATGCCTTCGCGGCGGCTGTCTGCCAGCTATTTTTCCGCCGCAACAAAACCGCCGTTCTCTCCAGTAGTGGCGGGGCAAGAGAAATAGCTTTAAGCCCGTCATGTTGTGTGGCAATCGCTGCTGGTAACAATGTGGAAAGGGAAGTGCGGCGAATCAGCTCCAGAACCGCGCTAATTGAGTTCGCCTCAATGACCACCTGTGGATGTAGCCCCGCTTTCTCGCAGTAGTGGTCAATTTGCTCTCTGGTGGCAAATTCCGCGCTGAGCAGGACCAGTTTTTCATCATGCAAGCGACTCAACGCCACCTGTTCATGGACGGCCAGCGGATGATGTTGCGCCACGACTAACGCTAAACTTTCTGTCAGTAAAGGAATTGCCTCCAGCTCCGGCGAATGCACAGGCGCGAAGGCAATCCCAACGTCCAACTCGTCGCGGCAAAGCATATCCTCGATTTTCTCCTGCGACATTTCCTGTAGCTGGAGCGTGATGCTGGGATAGCGCGCATAGAAATCCGCCATTAAGGGGCCGATAAAGTAGCTCGTAAAGGTGGGGGTGACGGCGATACGCAGCGATCCTCGCGTCAGATCGGCAACATCATGAATCGCCCGTTTACCCGCCCCCAGTTCCTGTAACGCCCGGCTGGCGTACTGTCGCCAGACTTCTCCTGCATCAGTGAGACGAATCGTTCGCCCGCTACGGTCAAACAGCGGCACGCCTAAACTCTCCTCTAACTGGCGAATCTGCTGGGAAAGCGCAGGCTGGGAGACGTGCAACGCACTGGCGGCACGGGTGAAGCTGCCATGTTCAGCCACGGCAAGAAAATAATTGATATGTCGAGAGAGCATTCGCAACCTATAAGTAAATCCAATGGAACTCATCATAAATGAGACTTTTACCTTATGACAATCGGCGAGTAGTCTGCCTCTCATTCCAGAGACAGACAGAGGTTAACGGTGAAAGAGATTATTGATGGATTCCTTAAATTCCAGCGCGAGGCATTTCCGAAGCGGGAAGCCTTGTTTAAACAGCTGGCGACACAGCAAAGCCCGCGCACACTTTTTATCTCCTGCTCCGACAGCCGTCTGGTCCCTGAGCTGGTGACGCAACGTGAGCCTGGCGATCTGTTCGTTATTCGCAACGCGGGCAATATCGTCCCTTC
>ERZ773131.1709-NODE-1709-length-15236-cov-6.626507_pt1 | contig 15236 bp, 13 predicted proteins | sample MGYA00511082_ERZ773131 | MGnify/ENA primary metagenome ERZ773131 (study PRJEB29015, sample SAMEA2737813) | human gut metagenome | biome: human gut; feature: human-associated habitat; material: faeces | place: China | collected 2012 ... | reverse complement strand
GCGGCTGATACTATTAGGTTCATAGTGACAGTCGCTATTGTTGTATATAAAGGTTAATACCTGTAGTTTGCCGAATGCTTACTATGAATCTACAATGTGTACTTTATCGGATGCTTACTATTAAAAAGGATTACATGCTTCTCTTTCTTGAATTTCGGTTGGTGTGAGACAAGTATTATTTTCCCATTCTATGTGACTATATGAGCACGCATTTAAAGTACATCCATACATTTTATATGAGTTTCCTGTAGATGCGATACCCTCTTTTAATAAGATTTTACGACCTATCTCACATATAGGACATCTTTCATTTTCCGGAACATCATCAATCTCAGAAATAAAAGGTGATACCGTATGAGGGTTACAAAACATGTGTAATTCGTTTTTAGCTCTTGTGATAGCTACATAAAAGACTCTTCTTTCCTCTCCAAACTGATACTGGTCTGTAGCACTTAGAAGATAATTCAGAACAGGATCATCAGACACTGTTGAAGGAAAGCCGTGTGAACCGGAATTACAATTGAGTAGTATTATAGTTCCAGCCTCCAGACCTTTTGATTTATGCACTGTCAGGAATGAAATAGTTTTCCCACATATCGACAGCCTTACATCTTCTTCTCCCCAATCACTTGCTAATTTTATAGGAGAACCTGCACCTAACAGTATTTTATAATCGAATGAATATCTGCCTAAAATATAGATGTCATTATTGGGGCATCTGCTAACTATATCACATACTTTGTTCCATAAATCTCGTTCATCTGCATATTGGTGTATAAATTGTGTTGTTTCTTTTCCAGGATTCTTTACATTCTTTGGAGTCTGACTTGGGTTCTTTAATATAAAATTCGAAGAAACAGAAAGTAGTGGTTCCCCAAAACGATGTGTTGTTTCAATCTTGCATAACGCAGTATAACCAAAGAACTTCTCAAACTGATTAAATAACTCCATGTCACTTCCTGCAAATCGATATATAGATTGCCAATCATCACCAACACAGAAAAGTTTTGTTAGTGGACGTTTCTTTCTGAGTGATTGTAAAAGTCTGTATCTGTCTTTTGATATATCCTGAAACTCATCTATAAGAATATGGTCATAGATATGTCTGGTTTCATCATTACTGCAAATGTTGGTTGCCTGAATAATCAGGTCTGTAAAATCAAGCTCTCCTTTCTCTTTTAGAGTCTTATTGTATCTTTCATAGACTGGTAATATTATATTTTTGATTATGTCAACGGAACGTTCATCATTTGCCTTTTGTGCCTTAAATATAATATCATCAATTTTGTAGAGATTTGATTTCAATAGACTTATAAAAGATATTATCAGTTTGATCAAAGTTTCCTCTACTGCTTTTCTATTTCTTACTATCTTGTTATAAATCTCTTGGTCTGATAATCTCCTCATAGGAACACCATTGGCTAATAACATATCAGTCAACTGCTCCTGCCATGTCCTATCAGCAAACATAGCACTTGTTGTATAAATAAGTGTAGTACCATATTGGCTATGTTTATTTTTTTTCCAAAATATACTGTTGTTATATTTTCTATTTGCAGTCTCCCAGGTTCCATCGTTATAATCCTTAAACCATGGAGCTACATTACCATTTGCATTTATTCCAAAATGTTCATAATATAGAATCCTATCAACACCCTTTACGTTATAATATATAGTAAAGTCTGGTTTATATTGTCTGTATTTCTTGTCTGCCGTTTCTTTCTCATATGGATGTTCGTACCTGAAATTAATACCATGGATAGTCAAAAAATGAACAATCTTTCTTTCTTGTTCGCTTTTGGTATAAATTATGTTTCTATCCATATCAGTAAAGGCACACATGATTCCATACTTATTACGATCTGCATAGTAATCTTTTCTTTGTTCTGCTGTATATTCAAATTCATCACGAGTTTGTATTGAATCCACCAAGAAAAATTTATTAACAGCTTTCAGATATTCAGATTGTCTGATGAGTTGTTCATAAGAGTTGTTTATAAGACTGGCGGAATCTGCAACAGTCGGTCTTTTCCCAGTAGCATCAGAAACAATATCAAGAGCTAATTTATGGAATGTATAACAGCGTAATCCTTCTTGTACATATCCTAAACGTTGAGTGAGTTCATTCGCAGCTTTTCTTGAATATGTTAGAAGAAGTATCTTTGACGGATCTGTTTTACATTTTTCAATCAAATATTTCACCTTACCGACCATTGTTGAAGTCTTACCTCCTCCTGCAGCACTTACAACTAGAGCATTATCTTCAAGTTCAACAATGGAATGTCTCTGCTGTTCATCAAGTGGATATGCAAGAACAGTATCAAAGAAGTGTTTATTCTTGTTAAGCTGATTATTTACAAAGTTATTATTATGTCGTTTACGTATTTTTTCAATATCTGTCACAAATTGAATACTTTTTTCAATTTCTCGATGAACATCTAGGTCGATATAGTCTTTAGCAAAGGACATCTTATATGGTATATAATACTTACCAAACTCAGTGTCTGAGTCTATAATTTTTTTATATTCACAAATCATTAATTTATGAGAATATTTAAGATTATCTTTATCAGAACCTGTAAAATAATGCTCAATATGCATTACTCTTTGTTTTTCTGTAAAGAATAATTTCCCAAATTCTGCCAACGATTTAAATTCTCTATACCACTTATTATTCCACTTCTTAGTTTCTTCAATCTTTGAATACCTTAAAATAAATATTCTGCAATCATCTTTTACTTCTTTTTTAAGGAATCTACAAAGTAGCTTTTGAGTACACCTAAATGTATCTTCATATTCATTTTTAAAGTTTATAAGCTGGCTATCTGTAAATAATGTCAATGGATTGCGTAAAGTTTCAGATTCATGTATCGCTTTCTTTACTAATGGGACATGTTTCTTGAACTTTATTTTTGCATACATTGGGAGAATAAATAGGAAAAGGGCATAACTTGCAGTTATTATTCCCCATAAAAAGAAAAACATATTCTTCACAATGTAAATAAGATATATTTTTACGTTCCACACAAAAAGAATATAATATTGAGCCGTTAATATTCTACCGGTTCTGAGTTGATTACTCATATACATAGTAAAGATGAGAGAACATACTACTAAAAAAAAATAACCTATTATTGTGATTTTATTTTTGGAATAGAAGCTTTTCATATTGATATTCATTATAATGGCAAAGATAAGAATTTCCCTAAAACAAGAAAATTCTATTATTAATTTATCATATTTATACACTAGTGGGCACTTTAAATTAAACATCGTTCTTTGAAATCTTTGATAATCGCATAGTTAAATATCTTTTTGGAGCGTGACGATTTGAATTGAAAAGTTGTTTTAGCTTTGTCCAAAAGCTAAAAACAATGAACCAAGGCAAATATATCTTCGCTCAACTTACAGATTTTCTTCCCCGTCGTGTCTTTGACCGTTTGGTAGAGAAGTATTCCGGGAATAAGAAAATCAGAACATTCACCTGTTGGAATCAGATGCTGTGCATGATTTTCGGACAACTGACCGCCCGAGATAGTATGCGTGAGCTTATGCTCAGCCTTGAGGCGCACAAGAGCAAGTACTATCACTTGGGATTCGGTGCAACAGTTAGCCGTACCAATCTGGGGAAAGCAAACCGGAATAGAGATTATCGTATCTACGAAGAATTTGCTTATACCCTGATTGCGGAAGCCCGTAATAGCTACAACAAAAATGACTTCGAGGTGAAAGTTGACGGTAATGTTTATGCCTTTGATTCCTCCACCATAGACCTTTGTCTGAATGTTTCTTGGTGGGCGGAATTTAGGAAACACAAAGGAGGCATCAAACTTCATACCTTGTATGATGTAAAGACTTCCATACCGACAATCGTACTGGTAACCAATGCTAAAGTACATGACGTAAACATGCTGGATGAGTTGAGTTATGAAAAGGGAAGTTTCTATATCATGGATAAAGGATATGTTGACTTCACCCGTTTGCATAAGCTTCACACCTGTGGTGCTTACTTCGTTACACGTGCAAAGGATAATATGAGATTCCGTAGAATGTATTCCCGTGAAGTCGATAAAACAACCGGAATAAAATGTGACCAGATTGGAATACTTGAAACGTATAAATCGCTCAAAGCATATCCGGACAAACTTCGGCGGGTTAAATACTACGATGAAGAACTGGGCAGAGAATTTGTGTTCATCACCAACAACATGGAACTCTCAGCAGAGGAAGTAGCCTTGCTATACAAGAACCGTTGGCAGGTGGAACTATTTTTCAAATGGATAAAGCAACACCTGAAAGTAAAATCTTTTTGGGGAACCACGATGAATGCAGTCAAGACACAAGTCTACTGTGCCATCATAACATACTGTCTGGTTGCCATTGTCGCTTACAAATTGAAAGTTAACCGTCCAATCTACGAAATCCTACAAATTTTGAGTTTTTCTCTACTGGATAAAACGCCTGTAAGAGAGATACTTACCAATTGCGATTACAAAAATGTCAAAGAACTAAATTATAAACAATTGAAAATCAGCTGGGACTAAGTGCCCAGCAGTGATATTTATAATATAATATGTTACCTTTGAGAAACAATGACATAACTCTTTAACCTATGAATGAACTGATAGAAAAACTCAACCTGTACTACTCTGATGGGATGAATAACCATAACTGCAATGAACTTCTTATTTGTTTTGGTGTCAAATATGCAAGCCAGATTGAAGACTTCGGAATAACTCCAGAAATACTGATAAAGAACTCCTTGATTCCCAATTCGTATTATTCAATTCTTATCAGGCAAGGTATGGAACTATCGAAGTATGTAAAGGTTATCCCCGGTATACTTCCAGAAAACCATGTGAAAATTTCAAAGGGAGAACCAGTTGGAAATGACAGTGAATGGACAGAGTATATACTAAGAAGTATTGGTAAAAGAGTATTTGTAGAGTACCTTTATCCAGAGCTTAAAAGAAATATGAATATTACAGAATCTGAACTGTCCGAGAAATATGAAGAATATGCTGGTTTTTCTGAGAATGCAAGGAAAAGCAGACTATCAAATGCTAAGACTATTTTTTAGGAGAGGACTAGAGAATAAGGCTTTGAGGATAATAAGTTCAAGTGGTAATCTTCCTCTTGCGGTAAAGTCAAAGGCTGAGAAACTTTTGGATGAATAGGTAGTGTAAAATAAAAAAATAGTCCTGACTTAGTATGAATCGTTAAGATTTCCAGGTCAGGACTAAAAGTATAATTGTAGTTCATCATAATTTCTGTAACTTATTCTCGTTTCATTATATTCCTGATATACAGAACGGCCGATGAAAGGGTTAGAAGAAATGCATGATTTACTTATGGTTTATATTTTATCTGAAAATACAGGAATGTGTCTTATTTATAAAATCAGCCACATTGCTCATCATATCATCTATTTTCTGTGTATCTGAGATTATAGCAGAAGGATGCCAGCTATTGATAAGTAATAAATCCTGTTCTTCAGAGAAAAAACACCAATTATTTATTGGTTTAAATGTCAAATCTGGATAGATATATTGCTTGGCTATATTTAATACACTTCCACTTCCCCCTCCACACACTACAATATTGGGTTGCAAAATGTCCCGAACTTGTCTTCTGAGAAAAGGAGCATCTCGTTTAGCATAATCGTAAAGAGTATTGTTTAGGACAGATGAACTTCCGGAAATTTTTTTCACATTGACAATAGCCAATGGATATTTCAAAACAACTTGGTTTGCAGGATCAAGATAAGAATCATTTTCCAATAATGGAATATAATCAGGAGTTATCTCACTTAGTCCTTGTAGCCAGTTGAAAATTACCTTGAAAAATTTGGCTGTAATCTCACGCCAATGCCATTCTCGATAATCTTCTCCAGGGTTTGAATTGGGATCTTTCATCAAAAAAAGAATCTTTCGCTTAGCTGTTGCCCATAATTCCTCTTCATTACCGGAATATGAATTTCTGCTTTCATTGTACAATTCACCATTATGGCATAATCCATCAATAACAATTTTTTCTCTAACATCAGAGGGATAACTATTTTTCCACTCTTCAAAAAGGATATCTTCCTGTTCATGTAAATACATATCAGAATTACAATTAGAATTAAACATTTTTATTACTTAATTGAATATTACACTCTCATATGAAATAGTCATTCATAGAAAATTTATGTGTGCAATAAGAACTGGCATTTCTTAATATGATTTTTTATATTACGCACTTATAATTTCATATATTTTTTTTGAAACGTTCATTAGCAAGTTCTTATCTAGAAGATTCTCTATGTAATAAGGAGGTATAGACTTATATCCATACTTTGCTCCCAATAAACTGCAAGCTACAGCAGCATTTGTATCAGCATCTCCTCCTGCATTTACTACCGCCAATAATCCTTCCAGAAAACTTTCCACATGATATAAACACCAGACAGCAGCAGACAAAGTTTTTAATGTATAGCCCATGGCTGATTCATCATCCAGATTTAAATCTTGTATTTGTTCGGCTTCCATAGCCGCTATCAAGTAAGGTGCTATTCTTTCATCATATTTGTTTCCAATCTTTATGATGGTCTCAAAGTCCAGTTCCTTATCATGCCAAACAAAACTATGTACTAATTCTGATAATATAACACAAGAGCCTACACACCTGGGATCTGCATGTGTCAGTTTGCAGATATTCTCAGCATAAAGTGAAACATCTTTCTTCCATAGACCGATGACTGAAGTTCTCATAAGACCTCCATTTGCTGCACTCTTTTCACCGGACAATTTCCATACAAGACTGGCAGCTCTTATTGGATCTTTTGTATAATCTGAAATCGCCAGTACATTATTTGTATACTGACCGATACCCATGGGGGTTCCTCTAAACCATTGCTTGAAGTTTTGAGCAACATGATTCAGACAGATATCTTTGTCTTCAATCATGGCATTAGCTATACATAGCATCATATCTGTATCATCAGTCCATTCTCCTGCTTTCCATCTTATACGATGTCTATCTTGTAAGATTTGATTGTATGATGTAAGTTTTTGAGGATAATACTTTAAAACTTCATTATATGACATGAATTCAGTTCCAAGTCCCAAAGCATCTCCTATTGCCTGTCCAAAAATAACGCCACGAACCTTATCATACAAATCAAAGGAAGTATTATTTGTTCTGTACTTAATATAATTCTTATTTTTATTTATATTCGTACTCATCTTATTATTGATTGTTCTGCGGCAATAAAGATATAAAAAAGATTGTTCTCTTGAGAAAAATTATCGCTCCTAAAAAGAATCACATTTTAATTTCCAAAGAAGAAGTATCAATCATCTCATTTTTTATCTACTTTTGTGTTATGAATGAAATAAAGATACATATCTATTCTGCCGATACTGATACTATCCTGGCTCTTCCCTATGCTAACGAAGGAATAAGGGCTGGATTTCCTTCACCTGCACAGGATTATATGACGGAATCTATAGACCTGAACAAGGAACTGATTCATAATAAAGAAACAACATTCTATGCAAAGGTGGAAGGAGATTCCATGATTGACGCTGGTATTTATAATGGGGATTACGTGGTTATAGATAAATCACTGGAAGCAAATGACGGGGATTATATAGCAGCTTATGTAGACGGGGAGTTTACATTGAAGCAATTCAAGCGTGATCCTAAAAATAATTGTGCCTGGCTGATACCTCATAATCCAGAATATAAGCCCATCAAGATAACCGAAGAGAATAACTTCATGGTCTGGGGGGTAGTAACTAATATCATTCGTAGATTAAAGAAATAGTCATGGAACTCTTTGGCCTCGTAGATTGCAATAACTTCTATTGCTCTTGTGAACGTGTCTTCCATCCAGATCTTATTGGAAAGCCAGTAGTGGTACTCTCCAATAATGATGGATGTGTGATAGCTCGTTCCAATGAAGCTAAGGCACTTGGGCTGAAGATGGGAGATCCTTTCTATCAGGTGAAGGATATGCTGGAGAAAAACAATGTTGCAGTCTTTTCTTCCAACTACAATCTTTACGGTGACATGAGCAAGCGTGTGATGTCACTTCTTTCACGATATACTCCCAAACTTACCCAATACAGCATTGATGAAGCTTTTCTTGATTTGACTGGGATAGATAATCTTCAGGAATATTGTAAGGAAATCGTCCGAAGGATAGGTAAAGGAAGCGGAATACCAGTATCTCTAGGAATAGCACCAACAAAGACATTGGCAAAGATGGCCAGTAAATACGCCAAGAAATACAAGGGGTATGAAGGTGTATGCTTGATTGATACAGACGAGAAAAGGGAGAAAGCATTGAAACTGTTTGAGATTGGTGATGTCTGGGGAATAGGACATAGGAGCACGAAGAAACTTGAATACTATGGAATAAAGACAGCATGGGATTTGACACAGAAATCAGCTTCATGGGTTCAGAAAGAGCTTAGTGTTATAGGGCTGAGAACTTGGAAAGAGCTTCAGGGAGAGAGTTGTATTTCCATAGAAGAACTCCCTCATAAGAAATCAATATGCACCAGTCGTAGTTTCCCTGGAGTGGGACTGGATAAATTACAAAATCTTGAAGAAGCTGTAGCAAACTTCGCTGCCTCCTGTTCACGTAAACTGAGGGATGATCATATTGCTTGCAGGAATATGACTGTTTTTGTTTATACCAGTCGTTTCAGAGTTGATACGCCGGAGGATTATATTTCATCAGACATTATTTTCCCTGTTGCAACAAATAATCATCAGGAACTTGTAGCTTATGCAGTCCAGACGCTTAGAAGATATTGGAAAGGAAACGGAAAGTATTACTATAAGAAAGCTGGAGTCATAGTATGGGATATATGCAGGGATAATGAAGTCCAAGGGAATCTGTTTGATGAAGTTAACCGGGAAAAACAGCAAAAACTAATGGCCGCCATCGATGAAATAAACAAGAAGAACGGTCATGATACAATTCGTATTTCCACTCAGGGATATTCAAAGACCTGGCATCTGAAAAGCGAATATATCTCCCACCAGTACACTACCAACCTTGACGATGTGATTGTGTTGAAGGTATGATGATGATAAAAGGAACCATAATGGGTGACTTACAGTTCCTTTCTTTATGCTCTTATATTATATTGACTATTATTCATCAGGTATGGGAAATGATTCTGAGTGAATAACGCTGTAAAAGAAGATCTCATCACTTGTTACCTTAGGTATTTGATTGGAGAGATACCTTTCAAAGATATCATAATTATCTAGATAATTTTCAAGTATCATACGAATATTATTCATGATATCGTTCTTTGTTGCTTTTATATTTAAGCTATGTACTGACAGAGTAAGCTCAAACAAAGATTTACGGACATGCGAATCTTTGAATGTTATTTCATTAGATTCATGTAAATCATCCAAGTGATACATAATTAGAGAGCAAAATAAGGATAGAGTTTCGTTATGTCTCGTAAGATCATTTTTAAAGGTGTTTAGCCAAAAAGAATTAGTGGTTATTTCATTTTTCATATACATTTAAATTTTAGTTATATTACATATAACGCCAATTATAAGATTTGTATACTGAAATGAATAAGTTTTTTATAAAAGTGCTTATGGAATGAGATTTTTAACTTGCCAAATGAAGAAGATGAAATTATGATCATTATACTATTATATCGTTTGAATGTTCAAATAAAATGCTTAACTTTAGAGTCAAAATACATGAATCTTTTATTGTAAAGATTAATATTTTATGACATTAGCAACAGAAATGATTCTTCCCTTCCAGCAGTGAGATGAGTAGGCAATATAAAGATAAAATAGTCAATACATGCAAAGAGGACTTATATACAGTTATCTATATACTCAAAACGTAAACAGTGATAACTAACAGTTTATTATATCATTGATGGGTGGTAAAAAAAGATATAAATATGAAATATTGGATTGTACCATCGAATAATAATAAATTCCGTCTTGCTGATTTTCTAGCCAACTATGGATACGTAGACTGGAAACAGAAGAATAAGTTTAGTGTTGGAGATATAGTCTTTATGTACTGTACTAAGCCTGAAAGTAGAATCAGGTTTATTATGGAAGTTGAGAAGACGGATATAACTTTTGAAGAATCTACAAAGGATGAGGAATACTGGAATGACCCTGAAGAGTTTAAGGCTGGAGTAATAACAAATAGGTATTGTAGATTTAGGCTTATCGATGAGGTTTGTTCTGATAAGCTTGGTCTGGACAAACTTAAAGAGCATGGATTGAATGGTGTTCCTCAAGGTTCTTTGATACCTTCAGAGAGTTTGGTTGATTATATTATGGATGTATTTGAAAAAGCAACCATTAATGAGCCAGAACTTATAGAAGGTAAAGGTCGTCAGGTTTATACTACAAGATATGAACGTAATCCTGTAGCAAGGAACAGGTGCATAGAACTGAAGGGATGTAAGTGTAGTATATGTGGCTTTGATTTTGAGAAGACATACGGAGAAATAGGGAAAGGATTTATTCATGTTCATCACATTGTTCCGGTATCAGAAATCAAGGAATCGTATCGGGTAGATTATGAGAAAGATCTTATTCCTGTATGTCCTAACTGTCATGCGATGCTTCATAGAAAAGGTGGAAGTGTTGATGGATTGAAGGAGATTATAAATAATAAATAAAATGGAAGATAGTTATATTTTAGGTATTAAAAGAAATGGTGTTTCATTAAAGATTGATACACTTACATTTGAGGCTGATCAGTCTGGATATGAGTATATTTCTAATATAAATAGAGTTTCAAGATCTGGAGGAAACGGTCAATATAATATAACAGTAACCGACCATAATTTAATCCAAGGATGTCCTATTGGAAACGGTTGGAAACTTATTTCTGGTAATATATATTATTATTGGTCTGAAGCCTATGCATATTTTATACTGTCAGATGAACATGGTGTGAAAACCAAAGAAATTTTAGCTTCACAAGAGAAGACGCCACTCTCTAAAGGATATAATATTGATGCTTTAGCTAAGTCTATTTTCTTTAAGGCTCAGGAGATTGTTTTACAGTTTCCTTCAGCTTCTATTTATAATGCTTATATGGATTTTGTCAATAAAAAGCCCAAATCCCATTTAGGTGTTATTGATAGAGAAGGTAATAGTGAAACAGTGCAAGGTTTTATCAATGGGAACTATGAAAAAATAGTTGATTACATAGATAAGTACAAACAATTATCACATCTACTTTTGAATTCAGAGGACTCTAAGTGTGAACTGTTGCTTATGGATATTGATGAGGTAATGGTAGAGTTTATAAAGAAGTATTTTAAGTAATAATGTAGTTCTGAATAATTAATTTCTTAAGTATAATTTGTGCTAATTAATTGTTAAGTCTTGATAAGTTGTAAAAATATAGTTATCTAAATAGGAAGTATTTTAATCAAGTGCGAAAGTGGATTCAAAAGGTGGATGGCAAGGGAGGGGGGTATGTTCCTTTTACGGTAAAGTTAAAGGCTGAAGGGTATTTGGAGTAATTAATATTAATACAATTATTTTATTAGTCTCATTGATAATTTAGGTCGAAATGTTATAAAATGGCTATGTCTGAAGTATTATCTATAAAAAATATAAATAATATAGTAAATATTTGTATTTTGGGAAAATGAACGAATTTGTGATAAGCTAATTAGTAATTAAGGTTATTATTTAACTTGTTCATTTATTATTAATTCCCCAATAATAAGTATTAATACACTAAATTTGTTTGTATAAATTAATTAATTTTTAAATCATATGAAGACTTTTTTTAAGAGATTATTTAGTTTTTTCTTTCTCCTTTTATCTTTTGTATCTTGTACAAAAGAAGACTGTAGTTCTAATTCTATATTTGGGAACAAAAGTATTGTTTCTGTAAGAATTGGCAGTTATGAGAATTGGCATACTTCATTCTGTAATTCAAGAGGTTCAAATGAGAATCTTGATAATAAAGTAAAATGGGAAGTTGGAGACAGTTTATTGGTCCGTTATGAGTTTTATTCAGATGTTGAATGTAAGATGAATTCAGATATATTTTATACCACTTACATGATAAACAATGTTGATAATAATGGTATTCCTTCTCTAATTTTGAACAACAAAGTCTTATACAAACAAAGTTTTTCTAATTCAGATTTCAATGAAATCGAATTAGAATCAAATGGAATACCATGGCCATTAAATGCAATAAAAGTTAAAGCATATATGTACTATGCTCCACATCAGAAACTTGCAGAAATAAAGGCTGATTCAGTTTTTCAATCAGTAATCACATGTGAGCCAAGTGATAATGGACAATTTGAAAGAAGTGTTTCATATATTTTGGGGGAAAACAACAAAGGACTAGATTATAATGAAGAAATGACTTTTGATGTAATGTCTAAAGATTGTTCAAGACTCCATATAAAAGCTAGTGCTTATGACAATATCATAGTGAAAAGAGATTTCTATCCTGTAGGTTCCGTAAATAAGTTAGGCTCCAATACCTTCTCTCGTCCAGACTACAAACAAGAACCATACGATATAAGAATAACTGCAAACGAAAATGGTGAAGCATATGTTTATGGTTCTTGGAATAAAAATTCATATTTATGCGTTTATATTCAAAAGGATGATGAAGAAAAACTTGTTTTCAAGAAAAAAATGGAACAATCATCAGAGTTAGGTAAAACATATTATATAAACACTTTTAATCAATGAATTATGAAAACCGTACTTAGTCAGATATATTTAACATTATTATTTATAATCATTGGAACATCATGTTCCGATAATAGTGCAGATGAAATTATTAGAAGCTTTAAAGTTGGAAAAATTTCAATAGATGGTTTCACAAAAGATAATTCAAATGAAACTTTATGTCGATCCATAAGTTTGCCCAATGAAGTTTTATCTGACGAATCTGAAAATTTAAATTTTGATATTAATTATAAATTTGAAGGGTCTACTAATCAATATAAGGCAACTCTTACAAAATATGCAAACAATTGGAATATTGTTGGATTTGATTCAAAAAATATAAAAGAAAATATAGATTGGAGCTCATTTTCTGCAACCATCGTTTCTTGTAGTGATGAATATAAATTAATAAATGCTGATGGTAAAATCTATCCTGTGAATTGTTGTGCATATTATGATAAATTATTAGCTGATCAAAAAACAATTGATACAGATATTAATATGCCTGGATATTATTCTGTGAATAGTCATGATAATATAAATGCTATATTAAATATAAATTTCAAACATGCTAATTCATTAATAACTATTGATGAAGATAATATTGAAATTTATGGATGGATAGAGAAATATAATACTATAGCATCTATTAGAGCAGACTTAAATGAAATAACTGACAACAATGGAAACGAAGCCTATTTATCAAGACCAATATTTAGTAAAGTAAATTCAAAATGGCAGGCAATAATACCTAAAGACAATACATTAAAAAGATTGCATATAAGACTTACTAATTCTTCAAATATTTCTGATCAAAGTCAATGGAGCGAAGAAATAATAATTCAACTTCCATCAAATGGGGTTAGTTTAAAAGAAAATAATAATTATCATTTTTCATTATTGTTATCTCCTGAAAAAACGGATATATCATTAAATGGTACATATAATAAATGGGATAACAATGAAGAAGAACTAATTACAGGTCTTGAAGGAATCCATTATATTTTATCCGAAGAAGGTAATAAGAATTCTAAATGGACAATTCTTACAGCTAAAGGATTGGAAGCTTTTTCCGATTGGGTAAATGGAAAAGATCCTGAAGATTATAATTTTCATCTTGATACAGATGCAGAACTAGGGGCAGATATTTACATGAACGATATGAATAAATGGACTCCTATAGGTATTATAAAAGATAATTATAGATATAGTTATTCCGGTACATTTGATGGGAAAGACCATAAAATTTATGGATTCAAATTTGAAGGTTCACTTGAATTTGGCCTTTTTGGATCCGTTTATAATGGGACAATTAAGAATATAACAATGATTGAACCTGTTGTCATTTATCAAAATTCCAGTAATTGCTCTTTTTTGGTTGGGTTAATGCAATATGGAGAAATGATAAATTGTCATATAATAGGAGGTAATATGGCTTCACGTTATAATGCAGCTCCTTTAATAGCGACTCTTACAAATAGTTATATTTCAGATTGCACAGTTAAAGGAACAAAAGTAAGCGGAGGAAATCAAACCTCAGGGTTTATCGGTCAAATCGAGAATAGTCATATATATAGATGTGGAACTGAAGCTATAGTTGAAAGTAAAGGTGAGTACATAGGTTTGTTTACTGGGCTTTGCTATGTAGATGAAAACTCATCTGGTTCTATTATATGTTGTTATGCAAAAGGACAAATGAATCAACTTGATGATGCTTGGGGTACATCTACTGGAGGTTTTGTTGGTGCAAGCGCTGGTAATCCTGTATATATTGGGTGTTATACTTCTGGTAAAGTTAAAGGAATTAGATACATTGGTGGTTTCATTGGTGCAAGTCGCCAGAGTTCCACAATTTTAGCTTGTTCTTATAATAATAATGAATACAGTGATATAAAAGGATCTATTGTTGGAGTAAATTTAGCAACAGGATATTCTTCCTTTTTAATAATGAAATATTGTACCTCAACTAGTAATATACCTCTGTTGGGATTAAACAATGGAACAAATGGTTATCAACAAGATATTACTGATGAAAATTATATAAAAGGATGTGGATATAATATAAAAGCTATTGAGGCTCTAAAAATTTTATCATCTCAAGAAGCTCAAGCCGAATGGGATAATTTTTGCCCTGAACAATCTTTTATTTTTGATAAAAATAAAGAAAAGAAATATAATCTAAATGGAGTAGGTAAAGATATAGAAGGTAGTATTTGGAAAATAAACAATAATGAACTTTCTCTTTGGTGGGAATAATTGCCTCCCTATATGAAAAGTGACCGACCATATTTACACTCAGATATCCATATTGTCCCATGTTCCATCAAGAGGAATAATTATATGGGATAAAACAGAAAAGGAGTCACCAGTGATAAGTTTCATTGATGACTCCTTTTCTATTGTCAGTTATTGAAGGGAGGAAGCCAGAGTTGGATTTTCCTCTTCTTTTTCTGACCCATCTTCTTATATTCGTAAGTATTCGGCCAACTACAGGTATTAAACCTTTATATACAACAATAGCGACT
>ERZ773131.1703-NODE-1703-length-15255-cov-50.972434_pt1 | contig 15255 bp, 16 predicted proteins | sample MGYA00511082_ERZ773131 | MGnify/ENA primary metagenome ERZ773131 (study PRJEB29015, sample SAMEA2737813) | human gut metagenome | biome: human gut; feature: human-associated habitat; material: faeces | place: China | collected 2012 ... | reverse complement strand
AAACTTAAGAACCCTCCGGCCCATAGGGCCGGTCAATCCTAAGAACCTTCCCTTCTGAACCCAGTCAACCCTCACACCGAAGGTGTGTCCACGGCCATTCCATTCATGATATAATGAAACCAGATAAAATCCATTGTTTTCAGTAAAGAAGGAGTAACGAAATGGACGACGGCCACATATGGCTTGAAATCATTATTATCATTTTACTGGTCCTGGCCAACGGGGTCTGTTCTCTGGCAGAAATCGCCATTGTGGGAGCGCGGAAGACGAAGCTCCAGGAAATGATTGATGAAGGGAATAAGAGCGCCGGCTATGCCCTGCGTCTGGCAGAGCGGAAGGAGGAGCTTTTTTCTACCATCCAGGTAGGCATTACTACCATCAGCATCATTACCGGTATGTTTTCCGGAGCGTCCCTGTCGGGACCTCTGGGAGAGGAGCTGTCGAAGTTCCCGCCGCTGGCGCCTTATGCCCAGATGGTGAGCATGGTGGCTGTCATGGTGCTGGTGACTTATTTTTCCCTGATTATCGGGGAGCTGGCGCCGAAATGGATTGCCATTGCCATTCCGGAGAAGGCGGCCTGTTTTGTGGCCCGGCCTATGATTATAATGGCTACGGTGTGCAAACCGCTGGTGCTTTTTTCCACCTGGTCCACCAAGGCTGTGGTGGGGCTCCTTGGCATTCATATGGAAGGGGAGCAGCCTGTTTCGGAAGAGGAAATCAAGGTGCTTCTCCAACAGGGGGCCAAGCTGGGCACTTTTGATAAGGAAGAACCGGAAATCATTGATAATGTATTCGAGCTTAATGACCGCACGGCAGCAGACTGCATGACGGCCCGTCCCCAGCTGGACTGGATCGACCTGGAGGACAGTGAGAAGAAAATCTGGGCCGATATGATGAAGACGTCCCATTTCCGCCTGCCCCTTGGCAGCGGCTCTCTGGACGATTTCAAAGGGCTGGCTGATTTGTCCGATGTGCTGATGGACCAGCATGCCCATCCGGGGAAGGCTTTGAAGAAATCCCTCATGGAAACGGTGCATGCGCCGGTATACATTCCGGAAACCCTGACGCTGACCAAGGTGCTGAAGCTTTTCCGCACCCGCGGCGTCCATGAAGCCATCGTTATCGACGAATACGGCACCCTGTCTGGTCTCATCACCCTTCATGATGTGCTGGAGGAAATCGTGGGGGATATGCCCGGTGACAAGGAAGATATTCTGGAGGAGCAGAACAAGTTTATCCGCCGTTCCGAAAATTCCTGGCTGGTGGAAGGACTCTGCTCCATCGATGATTTTCGTGAGTATTTCCACATAGAAGACGAGCTGCCGGGAGAAGCGGAAGGCTACTACAAGACATTGGGAGGGTTTATTACCTATCTCCTTGGATATATACCGAAAGAAACAGAAAAAGCCCGGTATGGCATATTCACCTTTGAGGTGATGGACTGCGATAACCGGCGGGTGGATAAAGTCCTTGTAACGAAAGGCAAAGAAGAGGAGGAAATAAAACATGAGCAGTGAAACGAAAGAATGTCTGAAAGAACGGCTTCATAGGCTGGAACAGGATCTGAAGGAGAATCAGGCTTTCCTTCAGACCTATATGCTGTCCCCCAGTCCCGATTTCCGACCGGCAGAGGAGGAAAGAATCCGCCAGATTTCCCGCCTGGCTGATGAAATGATGGAAATTCTCACCGAGCTGGCAGGAAGAAGCGAGGACAACGGGGAAGCCGATGCCATGGACGACGATCTGAACCTGGAATACAAGACCCACACCCTGGGGGATCCGGACGGCGAGGACAACATTGAAGGGGACTGGAATCTGGATGAAGAAGATATGATTCCCATCAGCGAAGCCCGCACCCTGCCGGAAGCAGAAGAACTTCTGTCCAAAAAAGAAAAGAAAGGCAAAAAGCACGGGAAAAAGGATAAGAAGAAAGGAAAGAAGGGGAAGAAGGGAAAGAAATGAATTAGTGTGTTAGTGAGCTAGTGTGCTGGTGTACTAGGGAAGCACTGATTAATTCATAGAGTTTTCTTTTATAAGAATTTTTATGCACTGCTTCGTCATGGGCTTCCTTAAATAGCTCGCTATTCGCGTCAGCCCATTCCTCGCATTGCATAAAAATTCAAGAATAAAAGCAAACAATGATTTAATCAGCGCTTCCCTAGTGAGCTAGTGGTATGCTGTACTTTTGTGACATAACAGGAGATAGGTCTATGGGGTTTACGGACTTCAGGGATTTTAGCGTTTGGCATAAATCTATTATGCTGGCTAAGGAAGTGCACAGGCTAAGTAAAAAGCTGCCACAGAATGAACTTTTGGCTTATAGTCGCAGATGAGCCGGGCAGCTACATCGGTGGCGTCCAATATTGCTGAAGGACAATCCCGTGGGTCAGCAAAGGATTTTATCAGGTTTCTGTATATATCTAATGGGTCAGTTGCTGAAATACAGACACAGCTTATCCTATGTGTAGAATACGGATACCTTATGCAGGAGGATATAGATGTGGTATGGATTTAGTTATCCAGACAGCTAAAATGCTAAATTCTTTGATTAAAATAATTAAGATTCGCAACGGAATGAAATAAATAGAAGTTGTACAGAAATGTGGCGATAAATCAATTACCAGTCCACTAGCTCACTAAAAGGAGAAAAATATGCCTCACTACGCATTGCCTCATGAAATTATGTATCATACCGGCCTTTCCCGGGAGATGACGGAAGGTGCCCGGTATGCCCTGGTGCCCGGAGATCCGGGGCGGGTGGAAGGATTGGCGAAGGCGCTGGATGAGAAGGCATCTTTCGTCTGCTCTCACCGGGATTTCACCACCTGGAAGGCCAGGGTTTCCGGCGAAACGGTGCTGGTCATGTCCACCGGCATGGGCGGTCCCTGTGTCACCTTTGCGGTGGAGGAGCTGGCCCGGCTGGGGGTGACTTCCTTTATCCGGGTAGGCACCACCGGGTCCATTCAGGAGGACTTGAATCTGGGAGACCTGGTCATCAATAAGGGAGCTGTCCGTAGGGACGGTGCGTCCCGGGCCTATGCGCCTCTTGCATATCCTGCCATGGCGGATATGCGGATCACCCTGGCACTGGAGGAGGCAGCCAGGGAACTGAAGGTACCCTGTAAAACAGGGATTTCCGTATCCACCGACAGCTTCTGGCCGGGCCAGGAGCGCTATGACAGCTTCTCCGGCTATGTGAGAAAAAATCTGCAGGGGAGCCTTGCGGAATACCGGGCCCTGGGCTGTACGAATTTTGAAATGGAAAACGCCACCCTCTTCACCCTCACCTCGGTGCTGGGCCTTTCGGCCGGTTCCCTCTGTGGCGTGGTGGCCAAGCGGACGGACAGCGAGGCTGTGGCTCCGAAGGCAGTGTATGAGCTGGCGGAAAGAAGATTCCATCAGGTGGTGAAAAGGGCACTGGAAATGCTGATTGGCCATTTCATGGTGACTTTGTGACATTGGCGGTGCTTACCTGTATTCCCGAAGGTTAAGGAAGCACTGATTAATTCATAGAGTTTTCTTTTATAAGAATTTTTATGCACTGTTTCGTCATGGGCTTCCTTAAATAGCTCGCTATTCGCGTCAGCCCATTCCTCGCATTGCATAAAAATTCAAGAATAAAAGCAAACAATGATTTAATCAGCGCTTCCTTAACGCGCCCTTGCGGGCGCGAGGGTTGATGGCCCGTGCGCTGCCGCGCCGGGCCAAAGTTTCTGTTCGGGACCGGCTTCGCCTCCCGGACGGTTTGAGGGCATTTGCCCAGGGGAGTTATATAGTATCGCTGCGCTGGCGAAGTGGGTGTCCTTGCGGGCACCAATTTTATATGCCGCCTGTAGGCAGTGGAAACCTTTACAGCCGGACTTCGCCCGATGGAAAACAAGCCAACCGCCCTGCGGGCATTTCCCTCGCGCCGAAGGCGCGGTTTTATGGTTCTCCCGCCGCAGGCGGGCATATATACTCATCGCCGCGAAGCGGCGATACCACAACCCTCGGGCCCAAAGGGCCCGTCAAACCTGAGAACCCTCCGGCCAACGGCCGGTCCATCTTAAGAACCTTCCCTTCTGAACCTTTTGAACCCTCACATCGAAGGTGTGTCCAATGGTGCCTGCCGCCACCGTCATCTCGAGCGGATCCGCATGCCGCTATGGGGAGCAGATGGAAACCGATTCCATGATGCTCTGAGCCGAGAGATCTCCTACCGTAATGCCGCCCGTACCATCAGAGGGGGGAGATTTCTCCACTCCGCTTCGCTTCGGTCGAAATGACGGGGATGGGGCCGGCTTTTTTTATAATCTGCGGCGAAGCCGCCACCACAACCCTCGGCCTGAAAGGCCGTCAAACTTAAGAACCTTAAGAACCCTCGGGCCAAAGGCCCGTCAACCCTCACACCGAAGGTGTGTCCAAGGGCCGCTCTGCGGCCCCATAGCCCCTTGCATTTCCATTTCAAAAAGAATAAAATGGTAAGGATGAAAATTTTACAGTGATTCAGGAAGGAGGGTCTTCGGAAGTTTCGGAAGCCTTCCTTTTTTCTGAGTCTTTTTTCCCGGGAGGAATGTAAAAATGAGTAAACGCATTATTGAGGTGGAGGAACGGCTTCCGATTCTGCCCACCATTCCCCTGAGCCTGCAGCATTTGTTTGCCATGTTTGGCTCTACGGTGCTGGTGCCTTTTCTGCTGAATGTGGATCCTGCCACCTGTCTTTTCATGAACGGCATAGGCACTCTTTTGTACCTGGCTATCTGCAAATGGAAGCTTCCGGCGTATCTGGGGTCTTCGTTTGCCTTTATTTCGCCGGTGCTGGCGGTGACGTCTACGGCAGGCATGTCTTATGCCGATGCCCAGGGTGGGTTCATTGCCTTCGGTCTCTGCTTTATTTTCCTCTCGTTCCTGGTGAAGAAGGCCGGGGTGCACTGGATTGATGTGCTGTTCCCGCCGGCTGCCATGGGTGCCATTGTGGCCATTATCGGGCTGGAGCTGGCGCCGCTGGCTATGACCATGTCCGGCTTTATCGGTGAGCCTCAGGGTATGTCTTCTGCCACGGCCATTACGATTTCCATGTTTACTCTGGTGGTTACCATTCTGGCTACGGTGCTGGGACGGGGTTTCATTTCCATTATCCCTATCCTGGTGGGCGTCATTGCAGGCTATATTCTCTCCGTGATTCTGGGGGTGGTGGATTTCCACCATGTGGAGGAAATGCCCTGGGTGGCATTCCCCACTTTCTATGCTCCCCATTTCAATCTGTCTGCCATTATGATGATTCTGCCGGCGGTATTCGTGGTTTTCGCAGAGCATCTGGGCCATCTCTTTGTGACCAGTGATATTGTGGGAAGAAATCTGATCAAGGATCCCGGCCTTCACCGGTCTCTCTTTGCCGACGGCCTGTCCAATATTATTTCCGGCTTCGTTGGTTCCACGCCGAATACCACGTACGGTGAAAACATGGGCGTCATGGCCATGACCGGCGTGTACAGCACCTGGGTCATTGCAGGGGCTGCGGTGTTTGCCATTATTTTCTCCTTTATCGGAAAGATTGCGGCTCTGATCCATGCCATCCCCACTCCTGTCATGGGGGGCGTGTGCATTCTTCTCTTCGGTTTCATTGCTGCTTCCGGTATCCGCATGCTCATTGAAAAGAAAGTGGATTACACGAAATCCAGAAATCTGATTTTAACAGCAGTGACCATGATTTCCGGCCTCTCCGGCGCCACCATCGTGGTGGGCCCGGTACAGCTGAAGGGCATGGGTCTGGCTACGGTGGTAGCTATGATCATTTCTATCTGCTTTTTGATTTTTGATAAGACCCATATGTCGAATGATGAGTGAGTTTGGCAGTGGGCTGGTTCACCCAGACGTGTTATAATACCCATAGACATCGTGATTGACCGGAAAAAGCCGCCGGGAAGTGCTTGTCAGCATTTCCCGGGCGGCTTTTTTCGTGGTTTTTATTTAATAGGCAGAGGGGGAAGGCGGGGCCGGGTAGAGCTGCACCGCTTCTTTGATGCACTCCAGCAGGATTTCCTTATTTTTCCGCTTCACCATGCCGGACATGCGGAAGAGGTCCACGATCCACCAGATTTCTCCGATGAAACAGAAGCAGAGGAGCCAGAGAAGGATGTTTTTGAAGGGGTGGCCCAGGTAGAAGTAGTACACGCCGAAAAGGATCCACAGAATGTAAGCGGTGGATTTTTTCTTTTCCCGGGCGGTGTAGAGGGTGAGGGCATAGTCTTTCTGCTTGTCTGAGAGCTGGTTCAGCAGGGTAATATCTTCGCTGTCTAAGGTGGCGTCCATAGTTTCCTCCTTTATAAAGGCAGGGGATTCCTGTCAGAAAAGGCGCTGCTTCAATTTCATGGCCTTCCATTTGGCAAGGGCCTGGCGTGCGTCTTCCGGAGCCTTTTCGGCAAGGCGGATGTTTCCGGCCATTCTGTCTTTCATGGAAACGGAAGGGTCGATATAGGGTTCAAAGGTTTTGTACAGGTTCATTTTGGTTATTTCTTCTGTAATGTCCATGGCGGCCTCCTTTGGAAAATGGTTTCTTTTTCTTTATTGTATCACAGGAAGAGGATGTCGGTATTTACAGGAAAAGGGAATTTTAGTATAATGAAATCACAATATCGAATTTATTCGTTTAAACGAAAGGACGCTCTATGAACTACAGAACCGGAAAGATTCTGCTTATCACATCCCTCCTGCTTTGGCCGGCTGCGTGGTCCCCTGCATGGGGAGAGGAACCGGCTTTTTTGTATACCCATATTCATCGGGAAGGGTCATCGGTGACCAGGGAGGAAAGCCGGGTGGAGGAAAAGACTTCTTCCAAAACCACTACCCATTCCGATATTTCAGTGGACCTGCCTTCTGCGCCGGCGGCAGGCGGCATGGTGTATCCTTATCTGGCAAAGAATAAGCTCCCCCGGGCTTTCGTCCAGAGGGAGGGCGGTGATGCCTGGGACTACGGCGTATCGGCAGCCTTCAAAGGAGAGAAGGGCTGGGGCCTCCTGGGCAGACAGGGGGAGGAACTGGTGCCGCCGATGTACAGTTCCATCCGCTATGAGGGAGAGGGCCTTTTCCTGGTGAAGGGAAAGAAGGGCTTTTCCTATATCACAGCTGACGGCAAACCGGCGGCGCCGCCCATGGAGGAGGGGCCTTCTTTTTATAGAGAAAAGGGGAAATACGGCATTTCGGACAGGGTCGGGAAAAGGGTGACTGCGCCCCTGTACCGGCAGGTGCTGGCTCCTTTCAGCGAGGGCATAGCACTGGTGGAGTTTTCCAATGGACAGAAAGGCGGCGTCGATGAGACGGGGAAGGTCCTCTTCACTGCTGATTTTGACAGCGCCGGTCCCTATAGGAAGGGGCTTGCGGAATACCGGCGGAAGGTGAACCGTTTCAACTGGGGCGTAGTGGCTGGTGCCGTGCTGGGGGGCCTTGGCGGCAGCGGCGGCAGTGATGACATGCTGCCCCTTTCCTACGACGGCGTGAAACGGGGATACATGGACAGCCATGGCCGTATCATTGTGGACAGCCGGGCGGACGAAGTGTATCCCATGACGGACTGGGGGACCTTCGTAAAAAATAAGGGACTTCTGGGTTTTGTGAACCGTCAGGGTAAATATATTATCCCGCCGGGACGCTATGATCTGTCCGGCGGCATGCTCTATGAAAAGGAAGGTCTTGTGACACTGAAGGACAGGGCGAGCGGAAAGATGGGTGCCTTTCGTCTGGAAGACGGCCGGCAGATCATGGATTTCCTCTATGACCGGATCGCATTTCTTGGAGAAAACCGCATGATTTACGAAAAGGCGGGAAAAACGGTGCTGGCTGCGGCAGATGGTACAGTTGTGAAGGAAATTCTCTCCGGTGCTGTCATGCTGCCCTATTCGGAAGAGGGTATGGCCTGGCTGGAAAAGGGAAAGGATATCCAGGCGGTGGACCTTAAGGGGCAGACCCTTTTTACCCTGCAGGAAGGAGAGGCGGTGCGTCCTTTCCGGCACGGCCTGGCACCGGTGAAGCATCGGGGACGCTGGGGGCTTATGGATGGAGAGGGGCAGTGGGTAAGACCTCCTGCCTATAAGGATTTACAGATGATGTGATACTGTACGGATTGTGCTACAATATGATTAGATACATGCTGATTCATTCATAGAGTCAGCTCTTCCGGGAGGCGGCATTTTTGTAAAAAGCCGCTTCTTTAAGGAAGCACCGATTAATTCATAGAGTTTTCTTTTATAAGAATTTTTATGCACTGTTTCGTCATGGGCTTCCTTAAATAGCTCGCTATTCGCGTCAGCCCATTCCTCACATTGCATAAAAATTCAAGAATAAAAGCAAGCAATGATTTAATCAGCGCTTCCTTAAGCAGATAGATCATTTCTTTCAGAAGGGAGTCTTTCCATGTATGATGAATTAACAGCAGAACGGGAGAAAAGCATTTCCATCAATATGCCCGGTCTCATGAAGGATGTATATGCCTGGATGGCCATCGCCTTGGTGGTGACAGGATTCAGCGCCTGGTTTGTGGCAGATAACGCCCTGCTCCGGGGGCTCTTTATGGGAAGCCGCACAGGCACCCTGGTGCTGATTGTGGCCACCTTTGCCCTGGTATGGCGTCTGTCCTCGGCCATGGGGAAAATGTCCCTGAAAACGGCGGCAGCCATGTTCCTGGTGTATTCGGTGCTGAACGGCATTACCCTGTCGGCGGTGTTCCTCACCTACACCCTGTCCTCCATTGGCGGCGTATTCTTTATGACCGCCGGCACCTTCGGCATTATGTCGGTGTACGGCTATGTGACCAAGGCGGATTTGTCCAAAATGGGAAATATGTGCCTCATGGGTCTTTTCGGCATCATCCTGGCCACGGTGCTGGGTTTCTTCTTCGACAGCACCCTGCTGCAGATGCTGATTTCCTATGCAGGCATCCTGATTTTCACGGGCCTCACCATTTACGACACCCAGTCCATCAAGAGGCTGGCCCTGACCTATCATTCCCGGGCCACCGATGAGGGACAGAAGGTGGCCATCATGGGCGCCCTCACCCTGTACCTGGATTTCATTAATATCTTCATTTACCTCCTCCGTCTTTTCGGCGACAGGAAATAGAAACATACAAAAGGAGCTGTGAAAAAATGTAAATCATTTTTTCACAGCTCCTTTTTATTTTACCATCCGCTCCGTTTCCAGAAGGAGGGAATGAAGATGGCCAGAAGGGTGACGGACTCCAGACGGCCAAAGAGCATGGACAGGCACACGATGACTTTGGAAAAGTCCGGAAGGGCTGCGTAGGTGCAGGTGGCGCCGAACTCTCCGAAGGCAGGACCGGCGTTGCTCATGGTGGAGAAGGCAACGCCCAGGGCATCCATGAAATCCAGGCCGTCAAACATCATGGCCCCGGCCCAGAGGGCGGAGAGGGACATGTAAATGAAGAAGAACGCCAGTACCTGGAGCACCGTATTCCGGGAGAACTGTTCCTTCCCTACGGTCATATGGAAAATGGCCCGGGGGTGCATATGAAGTTTCAGAATGCCGGAGAAGCATTTGAAGAGAAGAATGAGGCGGATTACCTTCAGCCCGCCGGCAGTGGAACCGCCGCAGCCGCCTACGATGATAAGCAGCAGTATGATGAATTTGGCAAAGGAAGGCCACTGGTCAAAGTCCGCCGACACGAAACCGGTGGTGGAGGACAGGGAGGCAGCCTGGAACAGGGCTTCCCGCAGAGACTCGGGGAAAGACATGGACTGCTGCAGCACCAGGGAGGCAGTCATCAGAAGAGTGGCCAGAGCCACGATGAAAAGGTATACCCGAAATTCCGTATCCTCGTAAATTACGCGGAAGCCCCGTTTCCAGGCGCTCACATAGATGCCGAAGTTGGCACTGGAAATCACCATGAAGAACACCATGATCATTTCCAGAGAAGGGCTCCCGTAGTAGGCCACGCTTTCATTGCGGGTGGAAAAACCGCCGGTGGCAATGGTGGAAAAGGCGTGGTCCAGGGCCTCCAGGAAACCCATGCCCCAGAGCATGTAGGCGGCGGTAGCGGCGGCGGTGAAGCAGAAGTACACGCAGAAGAGAGCCAGCGCCGTTTCCTTGATGCGGGGAAGAGCCTTGGAGGAGGTGGGGCCGGTACTTTCCGCATCCACCATTTTGGCGCTGCCCCGTCCGGCCTGGGGAAAGAGAGCCACAAAGATGACCATGATGCCTAGTCCGCCCAGCCAGTGGGTCATGGCCCGGAAGAAGAGGATGGACGGCGGCAGGGGCGAAAGATCAGTAATCACCGTGGCTCCCGTGCCGGTGAGACCGGACACGCTTTCCACCAGCCCGTCAAGGGGAGAAAGGGTGCCGGAAAGGATGTAGGGAATGGCGTAGAGCAGAGAGACGGACAGCCAGGAAAGGGCTGTAATGGCCGTGCCTTCCCGGGGCGTGAGGCTCACATTGGGGGAAATGTTCTTCTTCCTCAGCATCAGGGAAAGCACAAGGGCCAGCAGGGCGGGAATGAGGAAGGACAGCACCGGGCCGCCGTAGTAGAGGGACAGCAGCAGGGGCAGAAGAAGCACGGCACCGGAGCCCAGAATGATGCGGCTCAGCATGGATTGGATGATTTGCCTGTTCATACTAATCCCTGCCTTTGAAATAGGAAATCACGCTCTGGGCATGGTCCGCTTCCACGATAAGGATGACGCTGTCACCGGCGGAAAGGACGGAATGGCCGTCAGGAATATACACATGGCCATTCCGCACATAAGCGCCCACCAGACAGGACCGGGGGATATCGGCCTTCATCAGAGGCACGCCCACTGCTTTGGACCCTTCGGTGAGAACGATTTCTATGGCCTGCACCCGAGCCCCTTCCAGAAGGGATACGGAAACCACGCTGCCGCTTCTCACAAAGCCCAGCACTTCACCGGCGGCCAGAAGGCGGGTGGACAGGACGATATCGATACCTACCTGCTGCATGAGGGAAATATATTCCGTCCGGGTCACCCGCACCATGGTCTGCCCGGCGCCCAGATGTTTGGCCAGCAGAGCCATCATCAGATTCAGCCTTTCATCTTTGGTGGTGCAGATTACCGTGTCCGCCTCCGACACCCCTTCATGGGTAAGAAGGTCCATGTCCGTACCGTCGCCGCAGAGGACCATGCCTTTTTTCAGCTTGCCCGCCATCTGCTGGCAGTGGTCTTCATTATTATCGATGACCTTCACGGAAATGCCCTGCCGCTCCAGCATGGGAGCCAGGGCCTGCCCTGTGCGGCCGGCGCCGATGATTAAGGCCTTCTTCGTCCGGCGCTGGTACTTGGCGCTGCTGTGGAGGGACAGCTTCTCCAGAGATTCCGGATTTCCCAGGAAATACACGTTGTCCAAAGGCAGCAGACGGTCATTGCCGTGGGGGATAATCATATGGTGATCCCGGAGAATGAGGGCAATGAGCACCGAAGGGGGCAGTTTGATATCCTTCAGCTCCCTGTGGGCATAGGGAGACCGGGGGCTGATTTTCGACTCCAGAAGCCGCACCCGTCCGCCGGCAAAATCTTCCACATTGATGGCGGAAGGAGTCATGACCAGCCGGCTGATTTCACGGGCCGTAATGAGCTCGGGACTTAATACCAGGTCAATGTCGAAATTTTCCTTGATATAGTCCACCGGCTCCGCCAGGAACTTGGGATCCCGGATACGGGCAATGGTATGGGGGATGCCGTTCTTCTTCGCCAGAATGCAGGCAATGATATTCACTTCATCTATGGCGGTGACTGCTACCAGCAGATCGCTGCCCCGTGCCTGGCTCCGCATGAAAGAAGGGCTGGTGCCGTCAGCCAGGACGGTGAGTACATCCAGATCATTCCGCACGGCCTCCAGCTTATCGCCGTCCGAATCCACCACCACCACGTCGTAGCCTTCATTGGATAGAAGCTCTGCAATGATATAACCCAAATGGCCGGCGCCAATCACAATAATGCGCATATCCATACTCCTTTGCTGGAAATTCATACCTGCTCTCTGGTTCCTATTGTATCACGATGGGGATAGAAGTATATGGAGCCTCTTCGCGGCCCGTAGGAGCGGGACAGGCGCAGTGCTTTGCGGTGCTTTCCCGTATTCCCGAAGGTTGACACGCCCTTACGGGCGTGAGGGTTGAGGCAGCCGCCGGGCCTGACGGCCCTGGGCTGCCAGGGTTCTGCCTGTGATCGGCTTCGCCTTACAGGCAGGTTGAGGGCTCCGCCCAGGGTAGTTATGAAGTACCGCTGCGCTGGCGAGGTACGGCGCCCTTGGGGGCGCCATTTTTTATTCCGCCTTTGGCGGCGAAAACCGGACAACCGGGCTTCGCCCGAGGAAAACAGGCCAACCTCGCTACGCTCGAGGAAATGCATTCCCCCTTTGGTGGTTGCCGTAAGGCACCAAAGGGGGGAAAGCCACCGGAGGTGGCTGATCGACGTAATGCTTTTCATGCCATATGACACAGAAAGGTAAATCCGTAACGCTGACTTTATAAGCATTGCCCACAGGGCAATCCGCAACCCTCGGGGCCAAAGGCCCCGTCAAACTTACGAACCCTTGGGCCAAAGGCCCATCTATCTTAAGAACCCTTTTTATGCAACCCTACTACACAACCTGCGGCGCCGGCCGCGCCCCTTTTTATAAAACTTGCGGCGAAGCCGCCACCACAACCCTCGGCCCAAAGGGCCGTCAAACTTAAGAACCCTCCGGCCGCAGGCCGGTTCATCTTAAGAACCTTTCCCTCTGAACCCTCTGAACCCTCTGAACCTTCTGAACCTTCTGAACCTCCTGAACCCTCGCGCCAAAGGCGCGTCCATAAAAACTTTTCTTTTTTCTTACCAAAACCATATTGAAATTTACAGATATGCATGATATAATACTTTCAGAAAGTTAAATATGCTTCGTCAATCATGAATACGGTGGCGAGCAAATTCAGTATTATATATTTCCAAGGAGGAAACAATTATGTCTTTAAACGGTAAGAAAATCAGCGAATTCCAGGTAAAAGCTTATCAGAACGGTGATTTCATCGATGTAAGCGACAAGGACCTCATTGGCAAGTGGAGCGTTCTCTTCTTCTATCCGGCAGATTTCACCTTTGTATGCCCCACAGAACTGGAAGATCTCCAGAACAAATATGATGAATTCAAGAAAATCGGATGCGAAATCTACTCCGTATCCTGTGATACCCATTTCGTTCACAAAGCATGGCATGAATCTTCCGAACGTATCGGCAAGGTAGAATTCCCCATGATCGGCGACCCCACCGGCAAGCTGTCCAAGGATCTGGACATCTATATCGAAGCGGAAGGTCTCACCGAAAGAGGCACCTTCGTTATCAACCCGAAGGGAGAAGTAGTGCTTTATGAAGTCAGCGCAGGCAACATCGGCCGCAATGCTGATGAACTTCTTCGCAAGGTAGAAGCTGCTCAGTTTGTTTACGAACACGGCGATGAAGTATGCCCCGCTAAATGGCATCCGGGCGAAAAAACCCTGAAACCGTCCTTTGATCTGGTTGGCAAGTTATAATTTCAGGAGGCATCATGGATACAGTTTATGATGCCATAATAGTAGGCGGAGGACCGGCAGGGCTCTCCGCCGCTATTTATATGGCAAGGGCACGGTTTCATGTACTGGTCATCGAAAAAGAAAAGATGGGCGGCCAGATTACCATTACATCGGAAGTTGTCAACTACCCCGGCATTTTCCATACCAGCGGTGAGAAGCTCACTTCTGAAATGATCCGACAGGCTAAAGCCTTCGGCGCCGAATTTCTTTCTGCTGATGTGACAGGCCTTGAACTGGAAGGAGACTATAAGACCGTCCATACCAGCCGCGGCGACTTCAAAGCTCTCGGTATCATTTATGCCGGCGGCGCTCATCCCAGACTGGCAGGCTTTACGGGAGAAACAGAATTCCGGGGCCATGGCGTAGCCTACTGTGCTACCTGCGACGGCGAATTTTTCACCGGCCGCACTATCTTCGTCATTGGCGGCGGTTATGCAGCTGTGGAAGAGGGCCTCTTCCTCACAAAGTACGGAAAGAAGATTATCATGGTTATCCGGGGAGATGATTTCTCCATCGACTCCGCTGCCGTGGAAGAATTGAAAGAACATCCCCAGGTTACCATTCTCTACCACACCCAGGTGGAAAAGGTGGAAGGGGACAGCGCTGTCCGCCGGGTAGTACTGAAAGACAGGAAAACCGGTGAAGAAACGGTGTATACTGCCGATGACGGCGATTTCTACGGCGTCTTCGTCTTCGTAGGCTATGCGCCGGAAAACGGCCTTCTCCAGGGCAAAGTGGACCTGAATCCCCAGGGCTATGTCATTACCGACCGGGACCAGAAAACAAATATTGATGGCGTCTATGCTGCCGGAGATATCTGCGTGAAAAACCTCCGCCAGGTGGTGACCGCCGTATCTGATGGTGCCGTGGCAGCTACTTCCCTGGAAAAATACCTGGGCAGTCAGTACAGAAAACTTCACATGAAACGGACCTACGTGAAAAAAGTGGAACCCAAAGAGGAACCCAAAGCAGAGGCAGCGAAAGCAGAAGAAGGTGCCTTCCTGGACGACGATACCAGAGGAGCCCTGAAGCCGGTGCTGGACCGCTTCGAAAAGCCAATCATCCTTCGTCTCTACAAAGACGATAGCGAACTTTCCTACGAAGATGAAAAGCTCCTGAAAGAACTGGCGTCCCTTTCTGATAAAGTGTCCTATGAAATGAAAAACGCTGAGCCGGGACTGGAACACACCATTTCTATCGTCAGAAACGACGGCACAGAAGCAGGTCTCTACTTCCACGGCGTCCCCGGCGGTCATGAATTCAACTCTTTCATCCTGGCCATGTACAATACCGCCGGTCCAGGACAGGATATAGGTGAAGATAATGAAAAGCGCATTGCTGCCATTCAGGATAAGAAAGACGTGACCATTGCAGTCTCCCTCTCCTGCACCATGTGCCCCGACCTGGTAGCCGCGGCAGAACGCATCGCCGCCGCCAGCGATAAAGTCACAGTCCACGTCTATGACCTGGCCCACTATCCGGACCTCCAGAACAAATACAACATCATGAGCGTTCCCTGTCTCATCGTCAATGACAAAGACATTCACTTCGGCAAAAAAGGTGTTGCCGAACTGCTGGATATTCTGGGATAAAATAAAAACCTGCTCTTCGGGGCAGGTTTTTTATATGGACAAGCCCCTATGGGGCTTGAAGGTTGACGGCCCGCTGGGCCGAAGGTTCTTAAGGGGCTTAAGTTTGACGCGCCTC
>ERZ773131.1687-NODE-1687-length-15346-cov-6.930024_pt1 | contig 15346 bp, 15 predicted proteins | sample MGYA00511082_ERZ773131 | MGnify/ENA primary metagenome ERZ773131 (study PRJEB29015, sample SAMEA2737813) | human gut metagenome | biome: human gut; feature: human-associated habitat; material: faeces | place: China | collected 2012 ... | reverse complement strand
GGAAAGCCCGCGCCCGTGCCGACGTCGATGACCGACTTGCCGGCAAGCGGCGCGACCGTCAGCAGGGCGGCCGAGTCGAGAAAGTGCAGCTGTGCCACGTCCGTCTCGCCGTGGATGGCCGTCAGGTTCATGACCTTGCTGCGTTCGTCGAGCAGCGTGTAGTATGTCTGAAAACGGGCCAGCGCCGCCGCATCGAGCGGCAGACCCAGCGCGGCAAAGCCCGCGCGCAGAAGTTCGTCCATGCTTGCCTCCAAAAATGATCGGTTGCGGCCATCTTATCACATTCTCCCCCGCGCGTCCAGTCCCGGGCGGGCAAGGGGGCAAAGCCCACGATCACCGGCAGCCACGAAAAGCCGCCCGCACGGGTCTCCGTGCGGGCGGCTGTGCTGTCTGTGCAGCTATTATGCGTAAAAGACGTGGTCGCCGATCGTGGCCGTGTAGGTCAGGCGGCTGTTGAACCACGAGGCGTTGCAGGCCGAGGGATTGATGAAATACAGGCTCTCGCCCACCGGGGCGTACCCCTCGAAGGCGAGCTTCGCCGCGAGCTCGGCATCCTCGTCCGGCGTAAGGCTGATGCGCCCGTCGGCCGTGGGCGAAAACTGCGCCACACCGCCGCGCCGGTCGAACACGACCTCCTTGACGCTGTTGGGGAAGCGCTCGTCCGCCACGCGGTTGAGCACGACGTTGCCGACCGCGATCTGCCCGTCCATGGGCTGGTTGCCGGCCTCGGCATTGATGATGTGACTGAGCCAATAGACATCACGCGCGCCGTAATAGCTCTCGCCGCTCTCGAGCAGCGCCTGCTCGGAGGCATCGACGCGCAGACTGGTATGGTCCTCGCTGAGCACGGCCGTGACGCCGAAGATCTTCTCCAGATCCGCCAGCGGCAGCACCACTTCCCCGTCGAGGGCATACACGCCGTCGGGCGCGTAGAAGCAGCGGCCGTTGGCCGTGTAGTACGTCTCGCCGTAGGTCGCCGCGATGTCCGCGCCGTCGACCGTGACGGTCTCGGTGTCGCCGTCCGTGACCGTGTCGCTCTCGAGGCCGAGCATCTCGGCAAACGCATCCGCCGGGAGCCAGACCGCATCACCGAGCACGTAGCAGTAGCCGCCGAAGCGGTCGTCCACGTACACGGGCGTGTAGTCGCAGGTGACGGTCTCGGTGTAGTCGCCGGCGTCCATGCCGACGGCGACCGTGCGCACGACCGGCGAGGTCGCCTGCGCGGCGGCCTGCACCGCGAGCTTCTCGTCGCGCTCGGGCGCGGCCAGGGACGCATCCCCGCTCACAACCGCCTTTGCCGCCAGCGCGCTGCCGTCCGGCCCGGCGGCCAGCGCCGAGCTTTCACCGGCGAGCCAGAAAAATCCGCACAATAAGCCGCAAAGCAGGCAGACGATGCACATCAGCGACAGGCCCGACTTCACGGACAGGCCCGCTTTTTTCGTTCGATTCATGACGTGCAGCCTCCTTTGCTGATTCATCACAGGGCGCAAACATTTCAATCCACGCGCCCCGTTATGGATAATTATATTCATTTTTCAAACCGCACGCAATCGGCAAATTGCACAAAGCATCTTTTTAAGTTCTGAATAATATCCACAAAAAAATGCGTAAACAACAAAATATAGTGTTATATGACACAATTATACGCAAGAAATTGTGTTGTTTACTTTGACTAAAACCGTCAATTCGACGCAAAGTGACCAAAATAAAAAGATGCAAGTTCGCAAAAAATTCTTGCAAACTTGCATTATGTCAACTATTTTTATTATTTGAAAGAATTATGTTAATCTTTTTCCCGCCTCACAGCGCCTGACGCAGCGCCTTGGCAAGCTGATCCGGGCAGGAGGTCAGCTTGCTGCCGCAGCGCACGCCCTCCAAGCGCTCGATGGCCTGCTGCACCGGCATCCCCACCAGGAGCCGCGAAATGCCCTGCAGGTTGCCGCTGCACCCCCCTTGCACCTCAACTTTGCGGATAATTCCGTTCTCCACCTCCACCCGCATCAGGCGGGAGCAAACACCCTTCGGCCGGTATGTGATCGTCATGACGACGCCTCCTTTGAAATATTCCGGTGCTCAGTATAGCAGATACGGTGACATAATTCCACCCCCGAAACCATATATATTGTGGAGAATGCAATCGGAGGTGAGCAGATATGACGCTGCGGCAAAAACTGGCCTGCGTGGGGCTGACCGTGTTCGGCCTGCAGATCGCATCGGCTGCGGCGGGCGGCGCGCCGCTCGCGGACAGGCTGCGGCTCTGGCTCGACCCGGAGCAGCTGCTGGCGGCATCGGTGCGCATGGAGCTGGGTGCGCCGCCGGTGGACGCGTCCCCCACGCCGGAGGCAGCGGCGGCGCTCAGCGCGGCGACGCTCGACCGGGCGAAGAACGCCGTCACCTACCGCGTCTACGGCTGCGAGGACGCGCAGGAGGCGCGCTATGAGGCGGCGCTGGACGGCTATGAGCAAGCCGCTGTGCGCGCCAACGTGTGGCAGGCCGCGCTGCCGCCGCTGTATCTGGCGGCGTCCAATGCGGGCGTGCTGTTCATTTTGTGGTTCGGTGCAAAGAACGTGCTGGGCACCGGCTGGAGCGCCTGGGACATTGCAGCCTTCACCACCTTCCTGTCCTGTTTCACCAAGCTGGTGGTCAAGTCCTCCAAGGTGGCAAAGCTGTTCAACGCCGTGCAGAAGGCGGAAGTCTCCTGGAAGCGCATCAAGCCGCTGATGAAGCAGCCCGAACAGCTGGAAGCGCTGCACGTCCCGGCGGCACAGGATGTCACGCTGGAGAACCTCTCCTTTGCCTATGGCGGGGAGCCTATCTTCTCCGGCCTGAGCCTGACCGCCCGCCCCGGCGATATCATTGGCATCACCGGCCCGGTGGCCTGCGGCAAATCCACCTTTGGCCGGGTGTTCCTGTGCGAAGCACCTTATGAAGGCTCGGCGAAGTTTGGCGGCAGAGAGTTCTCGGCCCTGACGGCGCGGCAGATCGCTGCCACCGTCGGTTATCTGGGCCATGACCCGGAACTGAGCGCCGACACAGTGCGCAGCAATGTGCTCTGCGGCAGCGAACAGGACGCCATGCCGTGGCTGGCCGCCGCCGCACTGGACGGCGAAGTGCGGGCCATGGAAAACGGCGCGGACACGGTCATCGGCCCCAGCGGCACACGGCTTTCGGGCGGCCAGGCCCAGCGCCTGGCGCTGGCCCGCACGCTGGCCCACCCGCGCCCGGTGCTGGTGCTGGACGACCCCTTCTCGGCGCTGGACCGCAGCACCGAGGACACCGTCTTTGCCGATTTGCAGGCTTACGCGAAGGATAAGGTCGTGTTCCTCATCTCGCACCGGCTGTATCACTTCCCGCAGATGCAGCAGATCATCTTTATGGACGGCGGCAGGACCACCGTGGGTACGCATGATGAGCTGATGGCAACGGTGCCGATGTACCGCCAGCTGTACGAGAGCCAGACCGTCCAGACGGTAAAGAAGGGAGGCGACCTGGATGAAGAACCGTGTGAAGCGTAAAAATGGCGTGTTTGAGGCCCTCCGCATGGCGGCTGCGGCGCACCGCCTGCTCACGGCGGGCACCATCCTGTGCGTGGCGGCGTCGGTGCTGGCGTCGCTGGTGCCGCCGCTGCTGCTGGCGGGCATCATCGACCGGCTGACGGCGGGCATCCCGCTCACCTTCCTCGCGGCGCTGCTCTACTTTGGCAGTCTGGCACTGGAAGGGGCGCTCTCGTCGGCGCAGGAAAGCCTTCTGGTGCTCTTTGGCCAGAAGATGACCCACGCCCTGCGCAGTGAAATGTCCCAGAAGCTGACGCTGCTGCCTGCCAGCACGCTGGTGGACCAGAACCCCGGTGAGGTGGCGGCCCGCTTCTCCGGCGATGTGGACACGGTGGAAGCCCTGTTCACCTCCGGCATCATCAGCATGGCGGCGGATGCCTGCCGCATCCTTTCTATTCTGGCAGTCATCGCGGTGAAGAACACCGGTCTTGCCCTGATCCTGTTGCTGGTGCTGCCGCTGTTCGCGGTGTTCACCCGCGTGGTGCAGAAGCGGATGCTGGCCGCCCAGCTGGACAACCGCCGCGCGGTGGCGACCGTATCCGGCCAGGTGCCGGAGACCCTGCACAACATCCGCACCATCCGGGCTCTGGGGCTGGAAAGCTATATGGAGCGCCGCTACGACCACTGCATCGGCGACAGTTATGCCGCCATGGAGCGCACGAACTTCTACGACGCCATCTATTCGCCGGTGGTTCTGGTGCTGAACGCGGCGGTGGTGGGCATCGTGATGCTGCTATCCGCTTCCGGCAATGCCACCGTGCTCACCTTCTTCGGCATGTCGGTAGGCACCTCGGTGGCCGTCATCAACTACATCTCCCGCATCTTTGCGCCCATTGAGAGCCTTGGCATGGAGATCCAGACCATCCAGTCTGCCATGGCAGGCGTCAAGCGCATCGACGCTTTCCTCAGCCAGCCCGAGCGCGCTATCCCACCGGAGCGGAAGGACGCTGCCCGGGGCGACGTGGAGCTTTGTCATGTGACCTTCGGCTATGGGGAAAAGCATGTCCTGAACGACTTCTCCATGACCGTGAAGCAGGGCGAGCAGGTCATGCTGGTGGGCCGCACCGGTGCCGGTAAGAGCACCGTGTTCAAGCTGCTGCTGGGCCTGTACCGGCCCGAAGCGGGCAGGGTGACCATCGGCGGGGTGGATGTGGCGAACATCACCGACCGCGAGCGCCGCACCTGCATCGGCTGCGTGGAGCAGCATTTCTCCCGGGTGCCAGGCACGGTGCTGGAACAGATCACCCTGAACGACCCGGCCATCACCCGGGAAATGGCGCGGGAGGCCGCCAGGCTGGCCGGTATCGACGCGGCGATCCAGACCCTGCCGGAGGGCTACGACACCGTATGCACCGACGGCATGTTCTCGCAGGGCGAGTGGCAGCTGCTGTCCATCGCCCGCGCCGCCGCTGCCGACCCGGCGGTGCTGCTGCTGGATGAGATCACCGCAAACCTCGACGCCGAGACCGAAGCCCGCGTGCTGGAAGCGCTGCGCCGCGCCTCGGCAGGCCGCACGGTGCTGTCGGTGTCCCACCGCATTTATGAGAACCTCGGCGGCCGCACCGTGGAGATCAAGACCCAGGTGCAGTAACCACAAGAAAAACGGAACGCCCTCTGCGCGCACAAAATGCCTGCAGGGGGCGTTTTTGCATCTTTCCATCGGGTGAAAAGTATGGTATACTCCAAAAGCAGTTTGCCATGACAAATCGCAGGGTATCCTGCGAAATATGGTATTTTTCCGATACTTCTTTGATGGTCATGCGGCACAGCCTCCTTTGCACGAGACGAGTATAGCACCTGGAGTTTGCTCCAAGTCAAGAGCTTTTTGCAAAATTTTTTCCGAAATACAAAAAAGGCCCTGCCGTTCCCACAGAACGGCAGAGCCGGATGTTTGCGCAAAAGGGAAAATCAGCGCACAGCGCTGGTGCGGTGCTCCATGAGATAGGTGGCTTCGAGGTCGGCGATGTGCAGCTTGACGGCCAGCGGATATTTGTCGTAGGCTTCCGAGATGGCAAAGCAGCCGCCCCGGGCCGCGTCGTCAAAGCCGCCCATGTGCCAGCGGATGGCAACGGCTTCCTCGATGCGCAGCTTCATGAACCGCTCGATGAGGAAGACGCTTTTCTCGCCGTGGCCGTAGGGGAACAGGTCCTCCACGCTGTAGCTGGGCACCTTTTCCCACTGGCCAGTCACGTCGTTTTTCACGTTGCGGGTACCGGCCTTATAATAGTTGGCCTTGCACAGATCGTGCAGCAGCGCGCAGATGGCGAAGGTCTCCTCACTGTCGCCCTCGGTGAAAAAGGTGTCGTGCAAAGCGTGGTAGACGTTCAGGCTGTGCATACACAGCCCGCCCTCACAGGCACCGTGGAACCGGGTGGACGCAGGCGCGGTGAAGAAATCGGTCTTGTGGTCCAGCCAGTCCAGCAGCTTTTCGCTGCCGGGGCGGGTGACATGCTGCCGGAAGATCTGCAAAAACTCCTCGCGGTCGGTCATGCTCACAGCTCCATATCTTCCAGGATGCCCTTGAGGATGGCCAGCTCGTCGTGGCTCAGGGAGATGCCCTTGCCCATGCGGGTGCCGTCCGGGGACCAATCACGGATGTCGTACTTAGGGTCGCCGTCGTTCCAACTGATGAGGTTGAGCTGGCGCTCCCAGCCGCGGGGCCGCTGAGACAGCACCGCGATGCGCTGGACGACTTCGTATTTGATTTCTGCCATAGTTCCTTTACCTGCCTTTGCTTTGTTTGCTACCATAATAAAAGAACACGGCGAAGATTTCAACCGGAAATTGAAAATTCTTTGAAAATTTTAGCCAATGTTTAGCCGTAGGGGGCTTCCTGCCGCCAGTCCACCAGCTCGCGGACGCCTTCGGGGTCGTCGGGGGCGGGGTGGCGGCTGTGCTGCTGCTGCGCCGGGCCGAACAGTCCCAGCCCGTACTGGGCCATCACGCCCGGTACATTCCCCGCCAGAAACTCTTGGGCGTTCTTCTGGCGGCACGCCACCGGCGTTCCGTCCGTCATGGGGATGCTGCGCTTTTTCGGTTCCATAAAAACACCTCCACGTTTAAGATTTGCAGAAACATGGAGGAATATGTATGGGAGAAGAATGTAAGCTGCTGCGAAACGAAGGCACTGCGTTCCCGCCAGCGGGGCAGCAGCACGTCAGTTTAGATTGGACTTAGGAGGAAACGATCATACGACCAACTCCACCGTACTCCCTCCGCTGCGGGCCTTTTTGACCAGCACCTGCCGGTCAATGCGGTCCTTGAGGGCGGCGACGTGGGAGATGATGCCCACAAGGCGGTCGCCCTCGGTGAGGGAGGAGAGGACGCGGATGGCCTGTTCCAAGCTCTCGTCGTCCAGCGAGCCGAAGCCCTCGTCGAGGAAAAGGGTATCCAGCCGGATGCCGCCTGCGGTGCGTTGTACTTCGTCCGAGAGGCCCAGCGCCAGCGCCAGTGACGCTTTGAAGCTCTCGCCGCCGGAAAGGGTCTTGACGCTGCGGCGGGTGCCGTTGTAGTGGTCGATGACACCGAGGTCAAGGCCGGATTGGCTGCGCTGGTTCTCGGCCCCCACCCGCTCCAGCTCGTACTGCCCGGCGGTCATCTGCATCAGCCGGGTATTGGCGTGGACGAGGATGCGGTCGAGGTAGTGCATCTGGATGTAAGCTTCGAGGCGGATCTTCTGCTTGCTGCTCAGGGTGCCGCCCGCCGTAGCGGCCAGCGCGTTGACCCACTGCCACCGGGCTTCGAGGGTCTGGCGGGCATCGGCAAGGCGGCGGTAGTCGGCGGCGGCGCTTCGGTTGGGCACGAGCTGGGCCGTCAGAGCCTTTTCCAGCGCGGCGGCCTGTCCGCGGGCGGCTTGCAGCTCCGTCTGCCGGGCCCGCAGGGCGTCGAGGTCACCGGGAACGGTCTGCTTGGCGTCGGTGAGCTGCTGGGCCAGTGCCGCCGCCGTGGCGGTGCGGGCGGCAGCGGCTTGTTCGGCGGCAGCGGCGGCGGTTTCCAGCGCGGTGCGCTGGGCGGCTTTCGTTTTGCGTGTCGCTTCCAACTGGGTGCGGCGGGTGCAGTCGGCACCCGCTTTCCGCAGGAACTCCCGGTTCTCGCGCTGGGCCGCCTGCAGGGCGGCGGTCTCCTCGGCAAGGGCTGTTTTCAGCAGGACGACCGTCAGGGGCACCGGCCCGTCGGGGGAGGTGAACCGCTCCGGCAGAAGCTGCTCGGCATCCCGGCGGAGGGTGGCCTTGCCCTCCCGCTGGGTGGCAAGAGCCTCCCGCGCGGCAGCGGCGGCTTCCTGTGCGGCGCGGTCAGCAGTTTCCGAAGCTTTTTTGGCGGCGGTCACCTGCGCTTGGGTGGGGGCGGTGCGGGGAAGCGAGGCCTTGGCCGGGTGGTGGGTGCTGCCACAGACGGGGCAAGGCGTGCCCTCGGTCAGAGTCTGGGCCAGCAGCCCGGCCTGTGCGTCCAGAAAGCCACGCTCCAGCGTGTCCCGCTGGGCGTGGGCGGCATCCTGCGCCTCGGCGGCAGTGCGGTAGCGCTCCTGCGCCTGTTTGGCGGCGTGGGTGCGGCGCTGGTCCTCGGTCAGGCTGTCGGAGAGGGCGGCGAGCGCCGCCTCCCGCTGGGCCAGCTGCTGCTTTTGGGCGGTGAGGAGGGCGTTCTGCGTCTCCGGGTCGCCGAGGGCGGCCAGCTCCGTCTCCGTCCGGGCCAGCTCCTCGTCCAGCGTGTTGAGCTGGGCCCGCGCCCGGCGGGCCTTGGCCTGTTCAAGGTCGGCTTTGCTTTGGGCGGCTGCTTGCTTGGTTTCGAGCTGGCGGCGGAGGGCTTCAGCCTGTTCCGCCTTGCCGAGGGTCTGCTGTAAAGCGTCCAATTGGGTCTGCGCGTCGGTGTGGGCGGCAGCGGCGGCGGACAGGGCTGCTTCCTGCCGGGTGAGCAGGGCGTCCAGTCGGGCGGTCACTTCTTCCGGGGCAGTCTGGGCCGAAAGCGCCCCCAGCGCGTCGGCGTCAGGGTCATCGGCCGGGTATCGGATGCCGGACAGCACCGCGTCCAACTGGACGTTCTGGGCCGTGCGCTGGGCGGTGAGCTTGGCGTTTTCCTCTTGGAGGGCGTCCTGCAATTTCTGGTAGCGCTGGGTGCGGAACAGCTTGCGGAAGATCCGGCTCCGTTCTTCGGTGGTGGCGTTCAGCAGCCGGGTGAACTGCCCCTGCGCGATCATGGCGATCTGGGAAAACTGGTTGTAGTCCAGCCCGATGAGCTCAGTGACGGCGGCGGTGACCTCTTTCGCCTTGGTCACGGGCGGGCGGCCATCGGCAAAGGTGAGGGTGGCGTCGGCCTTTTCGATGGTGAGGCCCTCACCCCGCGCCTTGGGGCGGAGATATTCCGGGTTGCGCCGGACGGTGTACCGTGCCCCGCGCACCTCGAATTCCAGCTCCACGAAAGTGGGGGTGCCGGGGTCGGCGTATTTGCTGCGAAGCATCCCGCCGTCCCGCACGCCGCCGCTGGAGCGGTCGTACAAAGCATAGGTGATGGCGTCGAAGAGGGTGGTCTTGCCTGCGCCGGTGTCGCCGGTGACGAGGTAGAGCCCGCCTTTGCCGAGACGTTCCAGCTCCAAGGTGGTGGCGCTGGCATAAGGGCCGAAGGCCGAAAGGGTCAGCTTGAGCGGTCTCATACATCCTCCTCCTTCCAGAGCGTTTCGATGAGCTGCTGGCAGAAGGCGGTCTGCTCGCTCGTCATGGGTTGGTTGTTCTGCAATTCGTAGAAGGCCGCGAAATGTTCCAGCGGCGTTTTCTGTTCGGTCCGGGCCGGGGCGTCGAGGTCGTTCTGGGTCCGGGTGCGGAGGTTGTCGTAGTCCAGCCGCATGAGGTTCGGGTAGATGACCCGCAGCCGCGCCAGCGCGTCGGGCACGTCCTGCTGGTCGGTCAGGGTGATGTGGAGGTAGTCGTCCACGGCGGTGTCTGCGTAGCGGCGGCGGTCCGTCAGTTCCATGTAGCTGCCGCGCACTTCCCGCAGGTCGTGCCGGGGCGTCAGGGGCAGGGTGGTGATGCGGACATCGCCCTTCGCCCCCAGCTCTACAAGGGTCGCGCTCTTGTGCTGGCGGGCTTCGGAAAACGAGTATTTGAGCGGAGTGCCGCAGTAGCGCACCGTGTCCCGCCCCACCTGCTGCGGGCTGTGCAGGTGGCCCAGTGCCACATAGTCGAAGCCGTCGAAGAGGGCGGCGTCCACACAGTCCAGCCCGCCCACCGAGGGTTCCTCGCTCTCACAGGCGGCGGCCCCGGCCACGAACTGATGGGCCACCAAGACGCTGCGGCGGGCGGGGTCGGGGGTGCAGCGGCGCAGCACACAGCCCAGCGCGTCGCTGTACGTTTCGATGGGCTCGTCCGGGTACACGTGGCGCACCATGGCGGGCTTCAGGAAGGGAAGCAGATAGATGTCCACGGGGCCGAAGTCGTCGGTCAGGGTGATGGGCGCGGGGACCCCATCAAACACCGGGCTGACGTAGACCCGGCTCCCGGCCAGCAGGTGCGAGCCGAACGCGATCCGCTCGGCGGAATCGTGGTTGCCGCTGATGGCGAACACCGGCAGCCGCCGGGCCGAAAGCGCGGTGAGGAACCAGTCCAGCAGCCGGACGGCCTCGGCAGGGGGAACGGGCTTGTCGTACAAGTCGCCCGCCAGCAGCACAGCGTCCACGGGGCTGGAGTCGAGGAGGGAGAGGATCTGCTCTAAAATGTACCGCTGGTCGTCCAGCATCGAGAACTCGCACACCCGCTTGCCGAGGTGGAGGTCGGAGAGATGAAGTAAGCGCATGGTGCACCGCCTTTCGGTTGAGATACTCTTATTATAACACAAAAACGACATCTGCAAGGGGATGACTTGCAGATGCCGTTTTGTGAAAATTTAGAACATCTTTTCCCACGTTGCCTTGCCGACGGAGCCGTCAGCGGTCAGGCCGTTGCGGCGCTGGTAGCGCTGGACAGCGGCAACGGTAGAAGCGCCGTATTTGCCGTCGGTGGTCAGCTTCTCGCCCAGCGAGTTCAGCTTCTGCTGCACCAGCCGGACGGTGCCGCCCGCGGTGCCGCTCCGCAGCACGACGCCGGGGTAGGGGACATTCAGGCCGTGCTTGGCCGTGTACTTGGCGTAGAGCACGTTCCATGTGTTTGCGCCCACTTTTCCGTCCATGTTCATGCTGTTCTTGAGCTGGAACTCCTTCACGGCGTTTTCACTCTTGGTGCCGAAGCGGCCGTCCACGGTCAGCTCACGGTACCATGTGCAGCTGTCCCGCACACCGTTGAGCCATGTCTGCACCAGCGCGACATCCGGTCCGGTGGAGCCGTTCTGGATCAGGGAATAATACGCAGGGATCGCCATTGTGGTCACACTCCTTCCACAATCAGCTTATGCAGCGCAGGGAAGGGACGTGACTTAACGGCTGCCGATGAGGATCTTGTCCCGGCGGCTGGCGGTCCATCTCTGCCATGTTTCCACGCACTTGAACCGCAGGACGTACTGCCCGCAGACGAGGTCGTTTTCGGCAGGGGCGGCGTAGCCGCCGCAGGCGGAGCGGCACAGGCCGGGGTAGAGCACGCACCACCAGTTCCGGCCGTAGGGTGCCGCGCCAAGGTCGATCCGCACAGCCTGATACCGCCCGGCGGGCAGAACGCCGGTGGGATACCGGGTGGTGTCGAAGTACATTTCCACCAACTGCACCCGCACCGGTGCAAAACTGCCCCGCCGCGCCAGCGCCCCGGCGGCGGCAAGCTGCAGGTCGGGCAGGTGTGCGGCAGCCCACGCGCGGGCTTCGGGCTGGGTGGAGGCGGTGCAGTGGGCGTCCAGATAGGCGAGCAGAGCGTCCCGCACGGCCAGCTTGTCCGTCTGGTCGGCGATGGTATCACTGGCGGCACGGATGTGCAGCCGCAGCGTGTCGGCGGAGAGCGCGGCCCCGGTGTCCAGCTGGGCGCGCCCCCAGCCAAAGAGCGCTTGGATGCCGACGCAGAGCGCCAGCGCCGCGCCGAGCGTGATGCAGCCAAGAAGCATCCTGCGGCGGGAGAACATTGCAGATTCCATAAAAAAACAGACCTTTCCGCTGGAAATGATATCCAGAGGATTGGTCTGTTGAGGGGGATCTATTCAATCATAGCAGGAAAAGGAAAAATTCAGCCGTTTGCCACCATCTCGATCAGCTTAGCACCGCCCTTGGTGTTCAACTGGAAGAAAGCCTTATTGCGGGCCTCGTCGATGGAGACATCGATGGGGGTCTTGGTGCCGTCGGCATTGACCAGCAGCAGAGAGTAGCCCTTGACCGCGTCCACCGGCAGCTCGATGTTCGTGGTGGTGTCCGAATCCATCACACGGGCGGCGGTGGTGCGCAGGTTCTCGACCTTACCGCACTTGGCGCAGACAGCGTTCTGGATGTAGGTGGAGTTGTAAAAGGCAACGGTCATCACCGTTTTGCCGTTTTTCAGGCTGCCCTTGTACACCTTGATGTTGGAGTAATTCGAGAAAGCGAACTTCACCTCGCTCAGCCGCTCGACGGGGTTGGTCTTGCCCTCCTTGCCGCAGTGGGGGCAGAGGGTGATGGTCTCTCCGTCAAGGGAAAAGTCGGTGGGGACGCAGTCCTCTTTCCACTCCTCGGTGATCTTCCACTCGTGCTTGCCATCCTTGCTCTTGGGGCAGGTATCCTTGTTTGCAGCGTCTGCGGCGAAGCCGGAAACAGCACTGCCGACCAGCAGACAGGCCGAAAGCCCCAGCATCGCAAGCGTTTTCAGAATACGGGTTCTCATAGCAGTTCCTTTCTCCCTGCGAACGGGCAGGGCCACACGGTTGAATTTCGTTCAAAGCGTCGTTTCCGCGTGTTTTTCTGCACCCTCATTATACCATTTGAAGGAAAATGCTGTCAATGGTTCCTTTTTAACCGAAGTGCCGTCCTGCCGCTTGCGTGCAGGGCCGGGACGCGCTATACTATCCTTATTAGAATGCGCCGATTTGGGCAAATCACGGAAGGGAGAAATTGATAAGATGTCTGTGATGGAAAAGCTTTTCACCCGCCGCACCTACCGCCGGTTCCGGCAGAAAGCTGTGCCGCAGGATGTGGTGGAGGACCTCATCGAAGCCGTCCGTATTTCCTCCAGCGCTGCCAACCGCCAGCCGGTGCGGCTGGTCATCGTGAACACCCCCGAAGCCGTGGCTGCCGTGCAGCCGCTGGTCAAATGGGCGGCCTATCTGCCGCCGGAGCAGGGCACCCCGAAGGCCGACGAACAGCCGACGCTGTATGCCGCCGTGGTGGATGACACCTCGCTGCCCGGTGACCACGGGGTTGACCTCGGCATCGCGCTGGCCAACCTGACGCTGGCCGCTTGGGATAAAGGCGTGGGCAGCTGCATCATGGGGGCCATCAATAAGCCCGCCCTCACCGAGCTGCTCCACATCGAGGAGCCGCAGAAGCTGATGTACATGGTGGCCTTCGGCTACCCATCCCACGAAGCACACATCGTTCCTATGACCGAGGAGACCGGCGTGAAGTATTATCTGGACGAAAACCGGGACTACTGCGTTCCGAAGCGGAGCAAAGAGGAAATTGCAAGATACTTGTGAGGCTTTCTGCATATATACATTCATTTCTCCCATCTGATTGCATAAGTGTTCTCAAAAAGGTTTCATTTTTATCGAATTTTTGCACAACACTTGACTTTTTTATTTGTACAATCTATACTAAAGCCGTTCTCCGGCGCTTCGATGAATCGCATCGCCGCCGCAGACGTGAAAGATTATACAATCAATTGAGGAGTGTTTGAATATGAAAAAGATTACTCGCCGCAGCTTTCTCGCTGCCGCTGGTCTGACCGCTGCCGCTCTGGCTCTGACCGCATGTGGTGGTTCTTCCTCCAGCACCGCTTCTTCCGTTGCAAGCTCTGCTGCCGCTTCTTCTGAGGCTGCTTCTTCCAGCGCTGCCGCTGCTGAGCTGACCACCGTTGAGGCTGGCAAGCTGACCATGGCTACCAACGCCGCCTTCCCTCCGTACGAGATGACCACCGATGCCGGTGACTTCGAGGGCATCGACATTGAGACCGCTCAGGCCATTGCGGACAAGCTGGGTCTGGAGCTGCAGATCGACGACATGGACTTCGACGCAGCGCTGCTGAGCGTCCAGCAGGGCAAGGCTGATATCGTCATGGCTGGCGTCACCGTCACCGACGAGCGCAAGGCCGTCATGGACTTCTCCGACAGCTATGCGACCGGCATCCAGTCCATCATCGTGCCCGAAGGCTCTGACATCGCTTCTCCCGACGATCTGGCGGGCAAGAAGATCGGCACCCAGCGCGGCACCACCGGCTACATCTACTGCTCCGATGACTTCGGCGATGAGAACGTCGTGGCTTACGACGACGGTCTGACCGCTGTGCAGGCCCTGAACAATGGTCAGGTGGACGCTGTGGTCATCGACAACGCTCCCGCCAAGGAGTATGTGGCTGCCAACCCCGGCCTGAAGGTGCTGGAGACCAGCTACGCCGAGGAGGATTACGCCATCGGCATGAATAAGGACAACACCGCTCTGGTGGAGGCCGTCAACGCTGCTCTGGAAGAGCTGAAGGCAGACGGCACCCTGCAGTCCATCGTGGACAAGTACATCTCTGCTGAATAATCAGCTTCCAATGTACCCATGGGGAGGCGGCTCTACGGGAGCACCTCCCCTTTTTTGGAAAAACAAGGTTACAAAATTCTGACAAAAAAACGAAAGTGAGGATGCGAATGGCCGCACAATACGAACTGCTGAAAGAGCTGCTCAACAGCGGCACGAAGCTCGGCTTCGGGCAGGAAATGTTCTACAAATTTTATCAGGCGTTCATCCTGAAGGACCGCTGGATGCAGTACATCCAAGGCGTCGGCACCACCCTGCTCGTCACCGCCATTGCGCTGACGCTGGGCATCGTGCTGGGCAGCGTGGTCGCCTTGGTCCGTGTTGCCCACGACCAGCAGCGCCCCAACCACAAGAACCCGGTGCTGGGCTTCTTCAACGCCGTGTGTCAGGTGTACACCACCATCATCCGCGGCACCCCCATGATGGTGCAGCTGCTGATCATGAGCATGGTCATCTTTTCCAACAGCCGCAACTTCACCATGGTGGGTGCGCTGGCGCTGGGCATCAACTCCGGTGCCTACGTTTCCGAGATCATCCGCGGCGGCCTGATGGCCGTGGACCCCGGCCAGATGGAAGCAGGCCGCAGCCTTGGTCTGAACTACATGACCACCATGGTGGTCATCATCATCCCGCAGGCGCTGCGGGCTGTGCTGCCGGCATTGGGCAACGAGTTCATCATCCTGCTGAAGGATACCTCGCTGATCACGGTCATCGGCGGCAAGGAGCTGCTGTACGCAGCGCAGGGCATCATGAACCGCACCTACGAGGCCATGTTCCCGCTGCTGGGCGTTGCACTGGTTTATCTGGTCCTGGTCATGCTCTTTACATGGCTGCTGACCAAATTTGAGAGGAGGATGGCACAAGGTGACCGATAAGATTCTGGAAGTCCGCGGTCTGACCAAGACCTACGGCGGCGAAAAGAAGCCGGGCGCAAAGCAGCCCACCCCCACGCTGGACGTGCTGAAGGGCATCGACATTGATATCTACCGCGGCGACGTGGTCTGCCTGATCGGCCCTTCCGGCTGCGGCAAATCCACCTTCCTGCGCTGCCTGAACCGGCTGGAGATCCCCACCAGTGGCTCCGTGAAGTTCGAGGGCACTGAGGTGGACGAAGCCCACATCGACGCTGTGCGCCAGAAGATGGGCATGGTGTTCCAGCACTTCAACCTCTTCCCCCACCTGA
>ERZ773131.1679-NODE-1679-length-15370-cov-2.905256_pt1 | contig 15370 bp, 12 predicted proteins | sample MGYA00511082_ERZ773131 | MGnify/ENA primary metagenome ERZ773131 (study PRJEB29015, sample SAMEA2737813) | human gut metagenome | biome: human gut; feature: human-associated habitat; material: faeces | place: China | collected 2012 ... | reverse complement strand
TTTTCATGACAAGCATATTTTACTGGAGGCACTGTCCCACTCTTCTTATGCCAACGAAAAGCGAAAGACAAGAAAGTGCAATGAGCGGCTGGAATTTTTAGGAGACAGCGTGCTGTCCATTGTAGTTTCTGATTTCCTGTTCCGGAAGTATCCGGAGCTGCCGGAGGGCGAACTGACAAAGCTGCGTGCCTCTATGGTCTGCGAAAAAGCACTGCATGTCTTTGCGCAGGAAATCCACCTGGGAGAATTCCTGCTTCTGGGAAAGGGCGAGGAAAACACCGGCGGCAGAGAGCGCTCTTCCATTTTGGCAGATGCGTTTGAAGCTGTAATTGCGGCCATTTATCTGGACGGCGGCATGGATGCGGCAAAGCGGCATATTCTGCGGTTTATTCCCAGCGACCCGGAAGAGGAAGAACCCATCGGCTTCCAGGACTATAAAACGCAGCTCCAGGAAGTCATCCAGAAAAACCCGGAAGAAAAGGTGGAATATGTGCTGGTGGCAGAATCCGGCCCGGATCACAACAAGGCATTTCAGGTGGAGGTCTGCCTGAATTCCAATGTGATCGGAACTGGTGTAGGGCACAGCAAGAAGGCGGCAGAGCAGCAGGCGGCCAAGGAGGCGCTGTCTCTCATGGGCTATGGCAAAGCATAAAACCCTTGCCTTTTTCATTCCCCACCGGGGGTGTCCCCATCAGTGCAGCTTTTGCGATCAGCGCACTATCAGCGGAACAGTGCAGGCTCCTGCGCCGGAGGAAATCGCACAGACCTGTGAGGAAATGCTGGAGCGCCAGGCACCGCTGAAAGACGCAGAAATCGCCTTTTTCGGCGGCAGCTTTACCGCAGTAGAGCCGGATTATCAGACGGCGCTGCTGGAAGCTGTACAGCCCTATCTGGGGGCAGGACGGTTTTCCGGCATCCGGATTTCCACGCGGCCGGATGCCATTGACGCGGCTGTGATACAGCGGTTGAAACAGTATCATGTTACCGCAGTGGAATTGGGTGCGCAGAGCATGTGTGATACGGTACTGGAACAGAATGAACGGGGACACAGCGTAGCAGATGTCCGCCGTGCCAGTCAGATGCTGCGGCAGGCCGGGTTTTCCCTGGGACTGCAGCAGATGGTGGGGCTGTACGGCAGCACATTGCAGGATGAATATGACACGCTGGAACAGCTGCTCCTGTGTCAGCCGGAGACGCTGCGCATTTATCCTACGGTGGTACTCGCCGGCACAAGGCTGGCAGAATACTGTCAGCCTGGCGTGTATCCGGCGCTGTCACAGGAAGAAGTGCTGGACTACTGCGCGGACGCGCTGTGCCGCTGTCATGCAGCTGGTGTGCGTGTGATTCGGCTGGGGCTGCACGATACGCCTTCTCTCCGGCAGAATATGATCGCCGGGTATTTTCACCCGGCATACGGAGAACTGGTGGAATCCCGGCTGTATCTGCGGCAGCTGCAAAAGGCGGCAGCAGATTGTGGAAAACCGGAACTCTTTGTGGAAACGGCTCTCCGTACCATGAGCAAGGTGCTGGGACAGTGCGGCTGCAACCGGGAGGCACTGGCGAAACAGGGCATAACGCTCCGGGTGCAGGAAAGCGCTGCGGTGTTATCGGGGACGTTTCTCACAGATGGAAGATGTTATGGAATCTATACGGCGAAATGAGGGAATGCATGACCAGAAAAAGGTGCGGGATCGCAGCAATTGTCCTTGCGGCGGTGATTTTGGCGGCAGGCGGTGCGCTGTGCTATCGCCATTTCCGCCAGGCGGCGCAGGCTGTTATTGCGGAAGCCTCCCAGGAAACTGCGGCAGCAGAAACGGTGATCTTCCGGCAGAAAGATGAACGCTGGAAGGACGATGCACTGGGGGATTCTGCCTATCACATGGCAGATTCCGGCTGTCTGACCTGTTGCGTGGCGGCGGCGTTGCAAATGCAGCAGATCTCTGTGGACGGTTTGCCGGAGGATGCCGATGCCGGAGAAGTGAACCAGTTTTTTTCAGAACAGGGCGTGTATGACGGACAGGGAAATTTGCAGTGGGACGTATTGGAACAGGTGACAGGCGTTTCGGTGCTGCGGCAGGATGCTGCGGAACTGTCGGAGGATGCACTGGACGGGTATCTGGCAGACGGCTGTTTTCCCATTGTCCGGGTGAAGATGCCGAAAAGCGGCAGCACCCACTATGTCCTGCTGGTAGGCAGCAAGGACGGAACATACCAGTGCATGGATCCTTTGCAGAAAAAGGAACAGATCGTGCCGCTGTCAGAGTTTCGCAATCAGATCTATGCCGTGCGTGTGCTGGAATCCCAAAAAGAAATGCGCCAAAAGAGGTGAGACAAAGCAATGTATCTGCAATCCCTGGAATTACAGGGCTTTAAATCCTTTCCCGATAAAATCAAGCTGACATTTGACAAGGGTCTGACCGCTGTAGTCGGCCCTAACGGCAGCGGCAAGAGCAATATCGGCGATGCCGTGCGCTGGGTGCTGGGAGAGCAGTCTACCAAGACGCTTCGCGGCAACAAGATGGAGGATGTCATTTTTTCCGGGACAAAGACCCGGAAGGCAATGGGATTTGCGGCGGTTACGCTGGAAATCAACAACGAAACCGGGGAACTGGGAGAAGAACATGGTGCTGTAGTCAGTGTTACCCGAAAGCTGTATCGCAGCGGTGACAGTGAGTACCGCATCAATGGGAAAAGTGTCCGTCTGAAGGATGTTACAGAGCTGTTCATGGATACGGGCATGGGCCGTGACGGCTATGCCATTATCGGACAGGGGCGCATTGCCGAAATTGTCAGCGCCAAAAGTACAGACCGCCGGGACATTTTTGAAGAAGCCGCCGGCGTTTCTAAATTCCGCTACAAAAAACAGGAGGCACAGCGCAAGCTGGATGCGGCGCAGGAAAATCTGGTGCGTCTCCAGGATATTGTATCGGAGCTGGAATCCCGTGTGGAACCGTTGCGGCAGCAGGCGGAAAAAGCCAAGCAGTATGTGGAACTGGCCGGCCAGCAGAAGCAGCTGGAGGTTTCCCTCTGGGTGCGCCGGTTGACGGCGCTGCGGGAAAAGCTGAACACGCTGTCAGACGGCTATTTGCAGGCGAAGGCCGAGTACCAGAATGCAGAGCGGGAGATTCAGCGCGCAGATGAACAGGTGCAGGAAGGCTATCGCCGCATGCAGGAGAGCACGCTCCAGATCGAGTCGATTCGCCAGAAGATGCAGCAGGCGGAGGAGGAAGCGGCACAGCTGCAATCCGCCATTGCAGTTTGTGAAAATGAGATTCTGCACGGTCGGCAGACCTTGCAGAGCCTGGAACAGCAGACCCAGGAAATGAAAAAGCTGTCCCAGGATGCTCAGCAGCGTCTGGCATCCTTTCAGGTACAGACGGTACAGCTGCGGCAGAAAAAGGAATCCATCCTTCTGAAAGCGGAAGACGCAGAAACCCGGTGGAAGGCACTGGAACAGAAGTCGGCACAGTACGGCCAGGCCTATGAAGCGGAAAACGCACGGCTTCAGGCGCTTTTTGTCCGGCAGAGCGAACTGCGCGTTATGCAGCAGACAGCGGCTGGTCAGCAGGAAGAACGAAAGGCACAGGCAGCAGCGCAGGCCATGCGGCAGAGTGCGTTGCAGCAGGCACAGAAGAATCAGGACAGTACCTATCGCATCGCAGAAGCGCAGGCACAGCAGGCGCAGCAGGCACTGATTCAGGTGCAGAACCAGCGGGACGGCTTTCAAAAGCGGTGTGCCAACGCAGTACAGGCGCTGGAAGAGGGCCGGAAACTGCGGGATCAGGCCGCATTTGCCCTCCGGGAAAAACGGCAGCGGCAAAAGCTGCTCCAGGATATGGAGCGAAACATGGAGGGCTTTGCCGGCAGTGTAAAGGCTGTGCTTCGGGCAGACGGCGGTCATCCACGGGGCGTATTCGGCACGGTGGCACAGCTGATTACCACCGATCAGAAATACGGCGTGGCGTTGGAAACCGCATTGGGCGGCGCCATGCAGAACTTTATTGTTGCGGATGAAACCGCCGCCAAGCAGTGGATTCGCTACTTGCAGCAGCAGCGCGCCGGCAGAGCTACATTTCTGCCCCTGACCTCTGTACGGGGAAAGGCGCTCCAGGAAACTGGATTGGAACGGCAGGAGGGCTTTGTTGATCTGGCGTGCAATCTGGTGCGGTATGATGCGAAATTTACGGAAATTGTCCGGTATCTGCTGGGACGCGTTGTGGTTGCTGAAGATCTGGATACCGCCACGGCATTGGCCAAGGCCTATCGCTATCGTTTTCGCATTGTGACGCTGGACGGTCAGGTGATTAACGCCGGTGGTTCGTTTACCGGTGGTTCATCTATGCGTTCCGGCGGCATGCTCACCCGGCGTGCAGAACTGACAGCACTGTCCGGAGAAGTGGCAGCGCTGGAACAGCAGGAACAGGCGGCATCTGCGGCATTTGAAAAGGCACAGGCACAGTCGGTGCAGCTGCGGCAGCAGCTGGAAGCATTGCAGACCCAGTGCCGGGATGCAGAGTCCCGGCAGCTTTCTGCACAGGCACAGCTGGAAAAGGAGACGTACCTCCGCAATCAGGCGGCAGACCGTCTGGAAGAGGCGGCGGCGCAGCAGGAGGCGGTTCAGAAAAAGCTGAGGGAAGCCACCGAAAAACACCGCGCGGCAAAGGAAGAGCAGGCACAGGTACAGGAATCCATTCAAAAGGCGCAGGAAACGCTGGCGAAACAGTCTGATCAGCGCAGCGCATTGCAGGAAGAACAGGCGGCACTGGCGGAACAGCGCGCCCAGCTGAAAATCAGCCGGATGGAACTGGAAAAGGATCTGGAAACCCTGTCTAGGGAAATGCAGCAACAGCAGGGACAGCAGCAGTCCATGGAACAGCGTCTGTCTCAGATTGCGGCAGATACCAAGGTGCAGCAGGAACTGATTGCGGCAAAGCAGGAGGAGATTCTACAAAAACAAACACAGCTGGAAGAGACAAAATCACTGCGCACCGGGGGACAGGAGCAGATCCGCCACTGGCAGCAGGTGCACGATGCCCAGGATCAGCAGATCCGGCAGATTCAGGCCGGGCTTCGGGAAACCAACGGCACAATGGAGAAATATTCCGGAGAAATGAGCCGGCTGGAAGAACGCAAATGTGCAGTTCAGTCGGATTATGACGGTGTGATTCATCAGCTGTATGAACAATATGAGCTTTCCCTCTCAGAGGCACAGGCCGCCGCCAAACCGCTGGAAGACCTGCCGGCGGCGCAGCGGGAGCTGCAAAGCCTGAAAGCGAAAATCCGCGGACTGGGCACTGTCAACGTGGCTGCCATTGCAGAATATGAAGAGGTGTCGGCGCGGTATCAGTTCCTGTCCGCCCAGATGAAGGATGCCCAGACGGCCAAGCAGGAGCTGGAAGAACTGATTGCCTCTCTTACAGAGGAAATGCAGCGGATTTTTTCCGAGAGCTTTTCTGTGATCAACCGGAATTTTCAGGAGATTTTCCGGGATCTCTTCGGCGGCGGCGAGGCCAAGTTGGAGCTCACCGATCCGGAGCAGATTCTGGAATCCGGCATAGAAATCAAGGTGGCTCCGCCGGGAAAGGTGATCAAAAATCTGATTTCTCTGTCCGGCGGCGAGCAGTCCTTTGTGGCGATTGCCATTTATTTTGCGATTCTGCGGCTGCGTCCGTCTCCGTTTTGTATTTTGGATGAAATTGATGCAGCGCTGGATGAGGGCAACGTCAGACGCTATGCCCAGTATCTCCGGAACTTTACCGATACCACACAATTTATTCTGGTAACGCACCGACGCAGCGCCATGGAAGAAGCCGGGGTGCTCTACGGTGTGACCATGCAGGAGGACGGAATTTCCCGTCTGCTGCGGATGGAGCAGGAGGAATTCAGCGGATAAGCGTTATGGAAAAAATGTGCAGCAGACAGTAAGAACCTGTCTTCATAAGACATGTGTATACGCTTGTGAAGTTGGGTTCTAAGGATGCGCGTATTTGCAGGCAGCGACTGCCTGTGAAAATGTGTTCTCAGAAAGGACAGGTGACCACAAATGGGTTGGTTCGGAAAGAAGAATAAAAACAAAGAAAAGGGCGTTCCCTTCTGGAAGCGGAACAAGGAAACAGAAGTACCGCAGGAACCGCTGGTGGATTCCGAAGCGCCGGAGACGGAGGAAGAGGACATTGCGGCTACGGCCATGGAAGAACTGGCGCAGCAGGAGCAGGATGAAGTAGAGAAGGCGCGTCTGGCGGCTGAAAAAGTGGTACGGGAATCCGACAACCGGAAGGAAGCCATTGCACTGGCGCGGCAGGCCGCAATAGAAGCTGCCAATGCAATGCAGGAAGAACCGGCCGAAAAATCGGAAACGGAAGAATCGGAACCGGAAATGGAAAAATCCGAGGCCGATGATGCAGAGATGACTCCGGAAGAGACGGAAGCCGAAGAACCGACAGAAGAAACTGACACCGCAGAAACCGCGGCAGAATTGCCGGAGGAAGCGGACGGGGAGACAGCAGAAGAGACGGATTCTGTGCCGGAGGAAGAGCAGGCAGACGAAGATCAAACACAGCCGGAACCGGAAGCGGAGACAGAACCGGAATTTGCTGAAGAATCTCTGGATATGCCGGAGGAAGAAATGGAAGAAGAGCCGGAAGCACCGAAAAAGAGGGGCTTTTTTGCGAAGATCCGGGACGGTCTGCGGAAAACCAAGGACGCTATGATGTCCCGGATGCAGCAGGTGCTGGGTGGCTTTACCAAGATTGACGATGATCTCTTTGATGAACTGGAAGAGACCATGATTATGAGCGATCTGGGGCCGGAAACCTCTGTGGAGATCTGTGACCTGCTGCGCAAACGGGTAAAGGAACAGGGCGTTACAGATCCCCAGGCCATTATGGGCATGATTCAGGAAATCATCACGGAAATGCTGGGCGAAGATCAGGAGCTGGAATACCCCACGAAGCCCACTGTGATTATGGTAATCGGTGTCAATGGTGCCGGAAAAACCACCACCATCGGAAAGTTGTGCCATCAGCTGAAATCTGAAGGGAAAAAGGTCATTGTTGCGGCGGCAGATACCTTCCGCGCTGCTGCAATTGATCAGCTGGAGGTCTGGACAAACCGGGCCGGCGTGGAACTGGTAAAGCATGCAGAAGGTTCTGATCCGGCCTCTGTGGTATATGATGCCATTGATGCCGCAAAGGCGAGAAACTGTGACGTGCTGATCTGCGACACCGCAGGACGGCTGCACAATAAGAAAAACCTGATGCAGGAGCTGGCAAAGATCAACCGGATTCTGGAGACCAGAGCCGAGGGCTGTCACCGGGAAATCCTCCTGGTGCTGGACGCAACTACCGGACAGAATGCTGTAAACCAGGCGCGTCTGTTCCGGGAAGTGGCAGATATTTCTGGCATTGTGCTGACAAAGCTGGACGGTACGGCAAAGGGCGGCATTATCGTTTCCATTCGGAATGAACTGGGCATCCCGGTCAAGCTGGTGGGTGTGGGAGAAAAGATTGACGATTTGCAGCCGTTCCGGGGACAGGACTTTGTCCGGGCGCTGTTTGAACCAACGGAGGAATAACCATGAAGAAAATTGTAATTGCGTCCAACAACGCCGGAAAGCTCCGGGAGTTTCGGGCGATTCTGGAACCCTTTGGCCTGGAGGTGATCTCACAGCGGGAGGCCGGCTTTACAGAGGATGTGGACGAAACCGGCACTACATTTGCAGAAAATGCAGCGCTGAAGGCACGGGCGGTTTTTGAAAAGCTGCACTGTCCGGTGATCGCCGATGACAGCGGCCTGATGGTAGATGCGCTGGATGGGGCACCGGGGGTCTATTCCCATCGGTTCGCCGGAGAGAATGCCACAGATGATGACCGCAACGCCAAACTGCTCCGGGAACTGGAGAACGTACCGGAAGCACAGCGCACGGCACGGTTTGTGTGCGTCCTCTGCTATGTGAATGCAGACGGAACGGAAGAACAGAAATTTACCGGAATCTGCGAAGGAAGAATCGGAACGCAGGCCAGAGGAGAAAACGGCTTTGGCTATGATCCGCTGTTCTATGTAAACGGTATATCCATGGCAGAAATGACAGAGGCAGAAAAGAATCAGATCAGCCACCGGGGCAGAGCACTGGAACAGCTGAAAGAATATTTTGAAAATAGGAGTCAATCATGTTAACAAGTAAACAGCGCGCGACACTGCGCGGCATTGCAAGCACATATGAAACCATCTTCCAGATCGGAAAGGGCGGTATCAGTGAAACACTCATCCAGCAGGTAAAGGATGCACTCCGGAAACGGGAGCTCATCAAGCTGCATGTGCTGGACAACTGCCCCATGGATGCACGGGAAGCCGCAGCAGAACTGGCAGAGGCCACAGGTGCCGAGGTGGTACAGGTCATCGGCAGCCGGTTTGTTCTGTTCCTGCGGAATCCCAAGGAGCCGGTGGTAAAATTCTGATGGAGCGGATCGGGCTGTTCGGCGGAAGCTTCAATCCCATTCACAACGGACACCTGCATCTGGTACAGGCGGCAAAGGACTGCCTGCACCTGGATCGGGTGATTCTGATTCCGGCACGGGTTTCTCCATTTAAGCAGCAGCATCCGGATATGGCATCGCCGGAAGACCGGCTGGAAATGTGCCGGCTGGCTGCGGAGACGCTGCCGTTTTGTCAGGTGGACAGCTATGAACTGGAGCAGAAAGCTGTGAGCTATTCCATCTATACTGTAGCGCATTTTCGTCGGAAATTCCCGGATGCGGCGCTTGTGCTTCTGGTGGGAAGCGATATGTTTCTCTCCTTTTGCAGCTGGTACCGGTGGCAGGATATTCTCCGGAATGTGGCGCTGGGCGTTGTTTCCAGAGAAGCGGACGATCAGGCGGCACTGCGGCGGCAGCAGGCTTTTTTAATGCAATATGGCAAAATTTTTTTATGCGAGTCTCCGGTTTACCCGATATCTTCTACAAAAATTCGGGAGAACTGCAAAAATGCTGTAGATTTTTCTTGCTATTTGCCGAAAAAAGTAGTACAATATATAATATCTCATGACTTGTATCAGAGTCGGCAGGAATTCCTTTCCGGCAAAGGGGGAGACTCTTTGTAAGAGAAAATGTCCCGGCTCTGGCAGAAAAAGTGGAAAGGCCGGCAAAAAGGCTATTTTTCAGGAAACGGAGGACTTTTTCATGGCAGATCTGGAACAATACCGACAGTATCTGAAAGAACATCTTTCTGAAAAGCGGTATGCCCATTCCGTCAATGTGTCAAAAGCAGCTGTGATGCTGGCAGAACGATTCGGCAGCGCAGATCCGGAAAAGGCAAGGTTTGCCGGACTGGTGCACGATATCTGCAAGGAAGAACCGCGGGACGTGCAGTATCTGTGGATGATGCGCTCTTCTATGGATGTGTGCGAGGAAGAACGGTGTGCCTTTAAGGTATGGCACGGAATTGCCGGTGCGGAAATGCTGCGGGAAGAGTTCGGCGTTTCAGACATGGATGTGCTGCGTGCTGTGCGCTATCATACCATCGGACATGCCGGAATGTCACCACTGGAAAAAATCGTGTATCTGGCCGATATGATCTCCGCGGAACGGGATTATCCGGATGTGGAGACCATGCGGAAAAAGGCGATGGAAAGTCTGGAAGCCGGCATGGGCTATGCTTTGGAGTTTTCCTTGATGAAGCTGCTCCGGCGGGAAGCATGGATTCCCCATCACACAGTAGAAGCGTATAACGAATATCTCAATTGGCTGCACAAACAGGAAGGATGAAATCACCGGAAATGAAAATCGAGAAGAGAAATCACTGGCAGAATGAACCTGATGATTATGGCTATGACGATTACGACAGCTATGGACACGGCGAGTATGCAGACTACGACGATTATGATGACTATGGGCACGAAGCTTATCAGCCCAGCCGCTCTCGTGCTGCACAGAACACACGAAGCAGCTGGAGCCGGAAGAAAACCGGCGGCTATGCGCCGATTTCGCAAAGCGGCGGAAAAAAGAGCACAAAGCGGGATATTGCAGTTGCTGTAGCAGGCGTGCTGGTCAGTCTGGTTATTATCTTTGTAATGATTTTCAATGCGCCGATTATCAACTTTGAAAAAATGGAAAACGGCGTTATGACAACCCAGCAGGTTTCCATCTTGAAATACTGGAAGCTGTGGCAGCCGCTGGTACAGCAGGAAGGCACACTGTCGAAGGTGGATTCTGCTGATGTGTCGAAGCTGGATCTGAAAAGTGATCTGGATTCTGGTATGGATGACGGCCTGAACCTGGAACAGACCATTGAAGGACAGTATACTATCCTGTTTTTGGGCATGGATGAAAGCGGTGAGCTTTCTGACGTAGACTGGGTTTTCCAGTTTGATCTCATCAACGGAACTATGAACATTCTTCAGATTCCCAGAGATTCCTATATGCCGGACTATGCCTCCTTCTCTACGGCAAAGTTCAACAGCATTTATCACAGCGGCCAGGAAACCGGCGTTACACCGATTCAGCGTGTTGTAGATGCCATTCAGGATAACTTTTGCATCTATATTGACTGTTATGTAAAGTTGAATTGCATGGATATTGCAAAGATTGTAGACTCCGTCGGCGGCATTCCCATTACCTTGCCGGAAGAAATCGTCTATGAGGCAGACAAGGTGCTGCCCCAGGGAGAACAGACACTGAGCGGACAGCAGTCTGAATGGTTCATCCGGTTCCGGCATGGCTATATGGAAGGCAATATCGGCCGTGTAAAGGCACAGCGAATTTTCCTGGCAGCCGCTATGGAAAAGATGCTGAACATGAGCCAGACTGAACTGATGAGCGCAATGCAGAAGATCTATAAGAATCAGTGGATCGCTACGGACTTGTCCCTGGAGCAGATCAGCATGGTGGCGGACTTTGCCTCCAGCCGGCTGAGCATGGATGGTGTCAATGTGTTCATGGTTCCGGGTGAGGGCGCGATGTACTATCCGTCCGACGGCTCCGGCCAGTCTGTATATTCGATTCACAAGCAGGCAACCATTGATCTGCTGAATAAATATTTCCGTCCGTATCAGAATGAAATTTATCCGGAAGAAAGTACGATTGTAGAACTGGTGCCGGAGGGTGAGTATCAGGCGAGCGACTATGACGATACACAGGAAACTCTGTCCGATATTCACGATGGTGATACAAAGGACGGCGCACAATAATCAGGGTGTGTTGACATTTCGTTGTGAAAAATTTGTCTCACAAGTTCCCATGGCATGATCATGTCGGCACACCATAACAAGGAAAAAGGCCGGAGCTTTCCGGCAGGAATTGCAGAAAGGATGAAAGCATGACGCAGCAGGAAGCTTTAGAAACAATTGTAAAAGCATTAGACAGCAAACGTGCAGAAGATATTCAGGTATTGCATGTGGAAGATCTCACTATTCTGGGAGATTATTTCATTATCGCAAATGGTACCAGCACCACCCACACCCGGACACTGGCAGACGAAGTGGAATATCAGATGACACAGAAGGGCCGGGAGCCGGGACACCGGGAGGGACGCGGAAACGGTTCCAACTGGGTGGTACTGGATTATGCAGATATTATCGTGCATATCTTCTATAAGGAAACACGGGACTTTTACCAGCTGGAACGTCTCTGGGCAGACGGCGAGCAGGTAGATATTTCACAGTGGATCAAGACAGAAAACGGTGCATGCTGATCCAGACAGAAAGGATGCGTTTTTTATGGCAGAGACCGGAAGAAAATGGGTGCTGGGGATAGGATTGTATTTGATTTTAAAGGCAGTGCTGAATTTGATACTGGGGTTTAGTGTATCAAATTTGCTGATGGTTCTGGTAGGACTGGTGGCACTGGTACTGATGGTACGCCGGATTCCGTATATCAACTATATTGTTGCAGTTTTCCTGGCGCTGCTGTTCTTGGCAAATGTGGGCGCCAATGTCCACGATCTGAGCCATAACTGGATTTATCTGCTGGAAGGATTGCTGGACGTTTGTGCAGCAGTGGTTCTGGTGTTTGAGAAAAATGTCAAGGCGTTTTTTGGAAAATAACCGAATGGCGGTTTTCATGCGCGGCAGAAACGCGCGCTAAATTTTGAAGTCAAAGGAATGGGATACAATGAGCAAGAAATATGATTTTGCCTCTGTCGAGCCAAAGTGGCAGAAATATTGGAATGAACACAAATCTTTTGAAGCAAGTGCGGATCACACTAAGCCGAAGTTTTATGCATTGGTAGAGTTCCCGTATCCGTCCGGCCACGGCATGCACGTAGGTCACATCAAGGCATATTCCGGTCTGGAAGTTGTCAGCCGGAAGCGGCGGATGCAGGGCTATAATGTGCTGTTCCCCATCGGTTTTGATGCCTATGGTCTCCCCACGGAAAACACGGCCATCAAGACCGGCGTACATCCCCGGAAGGTAACCGATGACAATATCGTAAAGTTTACCGGACAGCTCAAGCGCGTGGGCTTTTCCTTCGACTGGTCCAGAGTGATTGATACCACAGATGAAAACTATTACAAGTGGACACAGTGGATCTTTTTGAAGATGTTCGAAAAGGGTCTGGTATTCCGGGATAAGACACTGGTAAACTACTGCCCCAGCTGTAAGGTGGTTCTGTCTAATGAGGATTCCCAGGGCGGCAAGTGCGATGTCTGCCACAGCGATATCGTGCAAAAAACAAAGGAAGTATGGTACCTGCGCATTACCGAATACGCAGACAAACTCCTGCAGGGACTGGAAGAGGTAGACTATCTGCCTAACGTAAAGCTCCAGCAGCAGAACTGGATTGGTAAATCTACAGGTGCATTTGTGGATTTTGCCATCAAGGAACAGGACGAAAAGCTGGAAATCTACACCACACGTCCGGACACCCTCTATGGCGTTACCTTTATGGTTATTGCGCCGGAGCACCCGATTATCCAGAAATACCGGGACAGCATTTCCAATATTGCAGATCTGGATGCCTATAAGGCAGAGTGCGCCAAGAGCGAATTCGAGCGGACACAGCTGGTCAAGGATAAGACTGGTGTGAAGATTGAAGGTCTGACAGGAATCAATCCCATTACCGAAAAAGAAATCCCCATCTATATTTCTGACTATGTTATGATGGGATATGGTACTGGTGCTATCATGGCAGTGCCGGCTCACGACAGCCGTGACTATGATTTTGCAAAGAAATTCGGCATTGATATCATTGAAGTGATTCAGGGCGGCGATATTACAAAGGAAGCCTATACCGGAGACGGCAAAATGGTAAATTCTGGCTTGCTTAATGGCATCAGCAACAAAAAGGATGCCATTGCAAAAATGCTGGAAATCCTGGAGGAAAAGGGCTGTGGCAAAAAGGGCGTTCAGTACAAGATGAAAGACTGGGCCTTCAACCGGCAGCGTTATTGGGGCGAACCGATTCCCATTGTACACTGTCCGCAGTGCGGCATGGTGCCGGTGCCCTATGAAGAACTGCCGCTGCGTCTGCCGCCGGTAGAAAATTTCGAACCGGGTACAGACGGCGAAAGCCCTCTGGCGAAGATTGATTCCTTTGTACACTGCAATTGCCCCAAGTGCGGCGGTGCAGCAAGACGGGAAACCGATACCATGCCTCAGTGGGCAGGTTCCTCCTGGTACTTCCTGCGGTACTGCGATCCCCACAATGACAAGGAATTCGCTTCACAGGAAGCATTGCAGTACTGGATGCCGGTAGACTGGTACAACGGCGGCATGGAGCATGTAACACGCCACATGATCTACTCCCGGTTCTGGCACAAGTACCTGAATGATCTGGGACTGGTTCCGACTTCAGAACCCTATGCAAAGCGTACTGCACAGGGACTGATCTTAGGCCCGGACGGCGAAAAAATGTCCAAGTCCAGAGGCAATGTAGTAGATCCGAATGATGTGGTAGATGTTTACGGCGCAGATGTGCTGCGGCTGTATGTTCTCTTTATGGGCGACTATGAAAAGGCTGCACCGTGGAGTGAAAACAGTGTAAAGGGCTGCAAGCGCTTTATCGACCGAATCTGGGCATTGCAGGATAAGGTAGTAGACAGCGACAGCTACAGCGATGCACTGCGTTCCAAGATGCACAAGACCATTAAGAAGGTTTCCGAGGATATTGAATCCATGAAGTTCAATACCGCGATCGCTGCCATGATGACACTGCTGAATGACATTTACGATGCAGGCTCGATCACCAGAAAGGAATTCCGCGATCTGCTGGTACTGCTGTATCCGTTTGCACCGCACGTTTCTGAAGAACTGTATCAGCTGATCGGCTGTGAAGGCGTGCTCAGCGAACAGGAATGGGTGACCTATGATGAAGCACTGTGCGTAGATGATACCATTGAAATTGTGGTACAGATCAACGGTAAGGTAAAGGCAAAGCTGGAGATTCCGGCAGATGCAGAAAAGGATGCCGTTTTGGAACAGGCTGCGGCAGAACCGAAGATTGCAGAAGCAACCGCAGGAAAAAATATCATAAAGCAAATATATGTACCAAAGAAACTTGTTAATTTTGTGGTAAAATAACAAAAAGATCTGTTTTGTGAAAAAACCACTTGACAATATCGGCAATATGTGGTACAATAAATTATATTGCGAAAATAGATTGCACCATGTCAGATAGAGCTGATACCCGATTCCCGTTTGGCGGGATATTGGTGGTATAGATCAGAAGCTTTTTCCATTGGAAGAGGCGGAAGATTAGCCTCTGCCGTAGTGGCAAAGGGAGGGAAATGTAAGTGGCAGAAGTTCGTGTTGGCAAAAATGAATCTCTGGATACCGCACTGAAGCGGTTTAAGAGATCTTGTGCTAAGGACGGCGTAATTGCTGAGGTTCGGAAAAGAGAACATTACGAAAAGCCTTCAGTAAAGCGTAAGAAGAAGTCTGAAGCTGCTCGTAAGCGGAAATATTAATTTTTGACGCAAACAGCACAGCGGACACACTTGAAAAAGTGTGTCCGTTTTTTTGTAAGACAAAACCGATTCGACTGTTTTTGACACGTTCAGAGGCAGGGATGCGGTATGATAAAAGCAGAACAACAAGAAAGGAGCGAAGCGATTGATGTTTCGGATAACAGCAGCACTGCGTTCCGTGTGCGATATTACCCCGACCATGTTGCAGCATTTCGGAATTCGAGGATTGCTGCTGGATTTGGATAATACTCTGACCACCCACGACAATCCCCGTCCGGCGGAAGGCGTGCTGGATTGGATTGCGGTCATGAAAGAAAACGGCATTGCAATGTGTATAGTATCCAACAACCATCCGCCCAGAGTCAAACCGTTTGCAGATTTATTGGGGCTGCCCTTTGTCTGTGAGGGGAAGAAACCGCTTTCAAAGGGATTTCGAGAGGCGAGAACTGTTATGGAACTCCCTTGGAAAGA
>ERZ773131.1675-NODE-1675-length-15412-cov-7.001107_pt1 | contig 15412 bp, 25 predicted proteins | sample MGYA00511082_ERZ773131 | MGnify/ENA primary metagenome ERZ773131 (study PRJEB29015, sample SAMEA2737813) | human gut metagenome | biome: human gut; feature: human-associated habitat; material: faeces | place: China | collected 2012 ... | reverse complement strand
TGGATGGCTATGCCATCGGCGGTCTGGCTGTGGGTGAGCCTGCGGAGGTAATGTACGACATCATCTCTGCGGTGGAGCCGTTTGCCCCCAAGGACAAGATTCGCTACCTGATGGGCGTCGGTACGCCCGGCAATATCATCGAGGGCGTATACCGCGGTGTGGATTTGTTTGACTGTGTTATGCCCAGCCGCAACGCCCGCCACGGCCATCTGAACACCTGGGGCGGCATCATCAATATCAAGAACGCCAAGTACGAGCGGGACGAGCGCCCCATCGACCCCACCTGCGGCTGTCCGGCGTGCCGGAACTATTCCCGCGCCTATATCCGCCACCTGTTTAAGGCGGAGGAGCTGCTGGGAATGCGTCTGGCCGTTATGCACAATCTGTGGTTCTACAATCATCTCATGGAGCGCATCCGGGATGAGCTGGACGCGGGCACCTTCACGGCCTTCCACGACCGCTATGTGAAGCTGCTGGATACAAGAATTTGAGGGTTTTCACACTTTAGCCTTGCAACAGGCCGAAGATGGGATTATAATAGGCTTATCTGAATTTTGAGAGGAGATTTTGCCCCATGCAATTTCTGACGACTACGACCGAAAGCTATATCAGCCTGTTCTTTACGCTGGCTCTGATGCTGGTTCTGCTCTACTTTATGATCTATCGTCCCCAGAAGAAGCAGGAGAAGAAGGACGCTGCGATGCGTGCTGCTCTGGAGATCGGCGATCAGGTCACCACCATCGGCGGTGTGATCGGCCGTGTGGTTGCCATCAAGGACGACACCTTCGTTCTGGAGACCGGCTCCGACCGTGTGAAGATCCGCTTCACCAAGAGTGCCATCAGCTCTGTGGAAAAGCTGAACATGGACAACGCTCCTGCTAAAAAGTAATTTCCGCTTCCGGTACTTTTTCACGCGCCTTTCTGCATACAGTAGTGCAGGGAGGCGCGTTTTTATGTCTGAACAAAAGAAGTTTTCCGTAGGCCCGGCGCTGCTTGCGTTCGGCATCGGCGGCGCGTTTGCCGGTAGCTGCATGGCGGGGCTGGCGTATCTGATGGCGCGGCAGGGGCTCTCGCAAGCCGCCGCGTGGCCCATGGCAAGCGCTGCAGTCTGTGCGGGCAGTCTGCTCAGCGGATGGCTGGCGGCCTTTTTCCAGCGCAGCAGGGGATTGCTCTGCGGCGCAATACAAGGCATCCTATTCGTCCTGCTGCTGACCATTTTTGGCCTTTGGGCCGGGTTTTCGCCCACCGAGATGCAGCTTCTGCGGTTTGCCCTTGTGTTTCTGTTTGGCTGTATGGGTGGTATCTTCGGGATGCTGCGCACTGAGCGGCGGCATCATTAAAACGATTTGCATCAAAAAAGCAGGAGGAATCCAAACATGTGGGTCTATCAGGAACAGCAAAACCTTCCCGCACTGTCTGCCGGGGCATCTGCCCCGGCACCAGTGGAACCGGGGCTTGTGCCAGAGTGCTCTGCCCCTGTGGCGGAAACGCCTCCGGCGGAACCGATCATTGAAGAGGCCGAGGCGAAGGAGAAGATTCCAAAACGCACTCTGCCCCATGCCAGCCGGGACTGCATCCTGCTGGCGGGAGCCTATCTGTTCGGAACCTTTCTTGCCGGGGCGCTGTCCGCTCTGTGCAGCGCCGGAGAGCTGGAAACGCTGGGGTATTACCTCGATTGTTGGCGCGCTTCCTTTGCGGCGAATACCGCCGCCGAGGTCGTCGGCCTGTTCCGCACCGAATTCCTGACTACATCCGGCGCACTGGTCGTCCTGCTTTTGCTGGGACTCTCCGCCATCGGTTCGCTGCCCATCTTTTTCTTTGTGATGCTCTACGGGACCGGGGCCGGGATGCTTTCCTTCCAACTGCTTGCGGATCTGAACTGGAAAGCGCTGGCCGCTTATTGCATCGCTTCCGGTGTCCCGACAGCATTGGCCGCCGGGTGCCTGTGCCTGTTCGGGGCGTCGGCGCTGCAGGTCAGCGGGAAGATCCAGCGCTGTTCCTTCGGGAAGGCGTTTCACTCCACCGGCGCATGGGGGCTCGTGGGGCAGTTTGCCCAAACCCTGTTTCTGCTGCTGCCCATCTGCGGCGCTGCGACCGGAATGCTCTACCTGTGCGGCCAGATGAAGCTTTCGTTTTAACGATCTTCGTGCAATCCTTGTGCAGGTACTAAAAAATCCTTGACAGTTTCCTCCATTTATGATAAAATATATGACGTTGCAGGAATGTAACGTCATGCTACTGTGGCTCAGCCGGTAGAGCAGCTCACTCGTAATGAGCAGGTCGTCCGTTCGAATCGGATCAGTAGCTCCAAAATGAAATCCCCGAAAGTTGGCTTGTGAGGCCAATTTTCGGGGATTTTTGTTCTCTTATTTGGTGCTGCAAGGATAGACAGATGTGCCTTAATTACCCTTGTTTTCCGAAGAGTTCCTTCAAAAGGTGGCTCAAGAGGTGGCTCAAAAATCGCTGTGGAATAAGGGATGAAGTTGCGGTTGACTCCTTGTAGGTGTTCGAATGCCGAAAACGTCCTTTTCACAGCCCAAAGAATTTGCTCATTACGAGTGTGAAAAATATTCATCAGTATGAATGAATTACCGTCAATTTCAGAAACTGCGTGAGCCACCTTTGCGCCACCTGAGAGAAATTACCCGATTTGTGCCACCGGGGAATCGTCGCTGCTTAGTTTGATGGCGGTGGATTTTTTGAGATACGCATCCAGACGGTTGATCTTCTTCTTTTTGAATTTTTTGTCGAGGGAGGTGTAAATGCCAAGGGTCACGGTGATGTCTTTGTGGCCCATCTGATCGCGGGCGGTGAGGACGTCCACACCGGCAAAGTACATCAGGGTGCAGAAGGTGTGGCGGAGCTGGTGTGGCGTAAAGGTATCAATGACCATGGGCAGACCACCGGGGCGGTTCTTGTTCTGCTTGCCACCGTAACCGTATTTGACATTGAGATCCCGCATATAGCTTTCCCACAGACGCTTCCAGCCCTGTTCCGTCATCCGCTGGCCTTTATCGTTGTGCAGCACATACAGGCAGTCGTCCCGCTGCGTTCTGAGGTAGTCCACCAGAATCTTCGGGATACTGACCACGCGGGACCCGGCGGCGGTCTTCGGTTTCTTTGTGCTCTTGCCGGTGAAGTTGTATCCTTTGGTGACCGTGATCGTGGCTGTGTCCAGATCGACGTCGGCCCATGTAAGGGCGGTGGCTTCGCCACGGCGAAGGCCAGAGTACAGAAGCAGCATCGCGGCCCGCTGGGCCTTGTGCGGCGTTTCCCGGATCCACTGTTGCTGTTCTTCCGAAATCGGCTCACGGGGCTCCGCAGGGGCCCCGGCGGGGCAGGTGACTTTGATGATGGGATTATAGAGCACGATCTCCGGGATCGCGAGGTTATACGCCGCCTTGGCACTGGAACGCAGATTGGTCAGCGTGAAGTGGGACAGGGGAGGCTTGCCGTCGTGCCAGTCGGCCAGATCGTTCAGCACCCGCTGGAAGTCGGCGGCTTTCAGCTCCCCGGCGGGCATATCCTTCAGGGCACCCCATGCGTCGCGGTTGTCCTCGTAGCGGGCAAGGCTTTTCTCGCCGATACCCTTGGCCTTTTTGACCGCGATCAGGTTGTCGTACAACTTGCCCAGCGTCGCGTTGCTCTGCTCCGGATCGAGGCCCTTGCTGATGGCAGCACGATATTCTGCGGCGGCCGCTTTGGCTTCCCGCTCCGTCGCGCCGTAGAAGGACTTGAATTTCTTGTTGCCGTCCTCGTCTTTCCCGATGTACACCCGGTAGCGGTAACGGCCATCCGTGTTCTTCTTGTTCCTTGCCATAAAAATTTCAGCTCCTTTGGGTCAGGCGCGAGCTGATGTGGTATAATGACCTTGTCAGATACGCACCCATGATAAGAATTCTCCTTTTTTTTTTCCGACATTCTGATTTCTCATTGGTATCGACTACGCAGAACTTCCCGGCAGCCTTCCGACAGCTGCCGGGATTTTCTGTTCTATAACTCCGTTGGTGCTGTGAAGCCCACTAACGAGGGTATTGCTATTTAGGGCCAATGTAAATGATAACTTGACAAACAACGCGGGAAGAGGCTATAATCAAGCTGCAACTAATATTTAGTTACAGAAAGAGGGCGGGCTGCATAAAATATGAGTAAGGTGGAAACCTTGATACGAAAGCTCTGTCAGAAGCCCACACCGGCAGACTTTCGATACTCGGATCTCAAAAAAGTAATGGCCTATTTTGGATATGTGGAGTCCAATAAGGGGGCAACTTCAGGTTCTCGTGTGCGTTTTTACAACGAAAAGACCAAAGCTGCCATCATGCTACATAAACCGCATCCGGGTGACCAGATGGTAAAAGGTGCGGTTGAAAGCGTAGTGATTTTCTTAAAGGAGCATGGACATATATGAATAGTGTATTGCATTATAAGGGCTATTCGGCGAGACCGGAATATTCGGCAGATGATCAAATTTTCTATGGTAAAATTCTCGGCATTGACGACTTGGTAGATTTCTATACAGAAGATGCGCGGAAAATCGAACTGGAGTTTCACGCCGCAGTAGATGATTACTTGGCTTTTTGCAAAGAAATCGGAAAAGACCCACAAAAAACATTCAGTGGAACTTTTAATGTCCGAGTTGTGCCGGAATTACATCGAAAAGCCGCGTTGAAAGCGCAAGAAGACTGCACAACCTTAAATCGGGTAGTAGAAGAAGCGTTAAAAGAATATCTGGAACCGAGAGAATCCAAAACCTCTATCATGGTCGTACCACCGGAAATGGTAAAGCAGTTCACGCAGCCTGTTCCGATCGTAAAAGCGGCCGGGACCGAGGGAACATTCTATGGGGATTCGACAAAACAGTGGAGTGATTTTCTTAATAAGAAAGGGAGCGTCAAGGTATGCTGAGAGAACTCTTTGATGGAACATGCCGGGTGATTCCGGTACATATCGAGTGGAAAATGCTTGATCTGGCCAACGACAAAGAGAAAAACGTGGAGATCATTGTGGAAGATTCGGTTGATTGGAAAAAAGAAGACGACTGCCTTTGCGTGACCTGCACCCGGCGAGTTGGCTTTTCGCCAGAGTGCAATTTTTCAATCGTAGTGTCCTATGCGGTGGAACACATTTTAGCCAAACCTCATTCGTTGGACACTGTTTCGGACGACGAAATCGATTCTGAAGTTCACGAGCATATTGGCTACTATATTCAGGAAAATCAAGGGCTGATGGGCCGAGTTTCACTTATCATTTCCCAGTTGACTTCCGCCTTTGGTGCACCTCCGCTGATCCTGCCGCCCAGCTATCAGATGGAGTCAGATACTTGATTACATAATAAGGGAGTGACCCCGTTGGTGTTGTGAAGCCCACCAACGGGGTTATTTGTTATCATCAGAGCGCACGGAAAAAAGCGTCAATCAGCTCTTCTTTGACGTGACCATCAACGATGGTTCCGTTTTTGCTTACAACAGTCTGGTCAATATCTGTGATGTTGCGGAGATTCTTGTCTCTCGTACCGCCAGCCTGTGCATAAAGATCATACAGAGTAAGAATTTCATTTTTCATCTCATCCGTTAGCGAAAAATCAATAGTTTCTGTTCCGTTGATGCGAACCTGAATTTCTTCGTCTCTATGCTCTTCAAGATCATTCATAAAACCGACAGTTTCGCGCTTCATCATGATGCCAATGGTTTCCATGATGGTATTATCATTTATCCGAGATTTAGAAGTAAAGCAGTTTGAAAAGTTGTATCGGTTGTCGCCGATTTTAATTATAATACTCTTCATTCCAGCCAGACTGGATTCAAAACAATTGAAATAAATCTGGTAGGTATCATATGAATCTGTAAGGAATATATTAGGACCTACAGTCAAAAGCGATCCGTCATCAAATGTGATAACAGAATCGTATTCGTCACCCGAAAGGCAAATGCCTGTTTCACCAGACATATCGTCCGAAGAAATCGACACATCCTGCCGCCCATCAAACACACCCATGTTAAACGCCGAGGTCGCCAGCGCTGGAACAGAGGCCGAAATCATTATGGCCGCAGCCAGCGCGAGGGAAACGATTCTCTTTTTCATTCGCATTATAGATTCCTCCTAATACAATGTTGGTATTGACGGATACCAACGGGGTTATTTGCTGTTTTATAATATCACGAATGTTTACACCAAAGGATATCATCAATTCTTTCTTTGGTACAACGTCCAGAGCAACTAATCGTTTGATCTACAAAAACCATTTCATAAAGAAGATTAAAGGTTTCCTCTTTGCTCAGATTGATGTCCTCTGCAATGCGAATAGTATTAACAGGGGCATGGAGAGCAATGAAAGCGATAATTTCGTTTTTGAGACTATCTCTTGATTCAATACTACGCCGGTGTGCGATATCCTTCAGAAGTTCTTGATAAAGTTCATTTGTTGCGAGATTGGCTTGATTTGCATTTTCGGCATATATTTGGGCCTGCGCCTCGCTTTTCTTAGCTTCACACTTTTCCTTCTGAGCAAGTAAAAATGAAATAAAACTACCCACTGCACAAATACCGGAGATGATTACAGAAATTGCTTCAAGTGACATAAAAATTCTCCTTCTTAAACATAGTTGGATAATAGACGGTGTGTGTTTCTTAATAGCACCTTTGACATGGCTCAAAACCACGCTGGATAGCATCTTCTCTTGTTGTTTTTTCCGGATCTTCCATACCGCTGCAAGTGGAACGACGATGATATTTTGTTCCGCCATGAGTAGGAATCCAAACAGTATCAGATTCTTTAGAAACCACTTCGCCTTGACGTGGTTCTTCACGATATTGAGTTTGAGAACTACTAGAAGAAATAGAAGCAACACGGCGAGGAAATATACGGGGAGATAACCAAAACCCGATACAAAGAATCAGTATACAAGAAATCAAAGCATAAGAAGTTCGTCTAATTAGCTTGTGGCGGGAAAGAAATGTTGCGATGCAATCGACAATGCGAATAAGAAGAATGGTTGGAAGCACTATCAAATAATAAAAAATAGCTGCTACTATTTTCCGAAAGACAACCCCACAAATAAAACCAACAATTATATAGGAAAGTAATTTGCTTATATCATCTTCAAAAAAATGAAGCAAAATAGTAGGATAGATGATTGTGCCTCCCAGCATCCTCGCAAAAAAAGATTCAAACCACACAGATTCTTTATCGATATCTAAAAAAGATGGATGATTTTTGATTTGGGGAAGAAAAGAAAGATTGTGAGTGCAATCTGTCCATGAATTTCCAACTGTCAAATAGAATGCGAAGTGGCCCCATTGATTTTTTGAAAAAAGTAACCACAACATAAAGATGATAAAAACAAAATTTGAAACAAATAATTCAGAATCAAACGATCTTGATGAAGAATCTTGAAGCTTTTCAGACATATAAACACCTCACATCTGAGCGAGTATAATATAATACTCACTATGAGGTGAATGAGCAAAACTACCAAAAAATCTAAGAAAATTTTGTTTCGTTGCTTCTGCAACACAAAAAGGCTCTTGTGCAGCACTGCACAGGAGCCTTTTGCTTAGTGGTGCCGCAGAACATGACGGAAAAAGACTACTGATTCATGGCCTTCTTGCGGACAGAGACACTTGAACCAACTCGAATCTGCTCCTGCCGTTCTGCTTCTTCAACATTGGCAGTCAGATGAACCACAAAGCGCTCCACGGCTCGCTTGTCGGCATCAGACAGCTCCAAATAAGTCTCAAGAAGCTGGCGGCCATACAGTCCGAGATCGTATTTGTTAGAAAGCTGGTCAATCAAGTCCGTATTTTTCTGGCTGAACATTTGCCCAGTTCCATATCGCAGCCATTCTTCGTTGACATTAAATTCACGACAAATAGAGCGGAGCAACGCTTCGGTCAGTCCGCGGTCACCTTTTTCTATTTTAGAAATAGCAGTACCACCAATACCAATTCTTTCGCCAAATTCAACCTGATTAAGCCCTAATGCCTTTCGTAAATCACGAAGTCTATCGTTCACGAAAATCACCTCCTTGTGCATAGAGTAGCACAAAAAATCCCCTTTGGCAAGTTTCTTGGCGAAATATATTGACAAAATAGCCATAGTCGAATATAATTTAGCCACAGGCGAGAGCCAGAGGCGAAAACAATCTTGTCAAAGGGGGATTTTGAATGATGCAATCAACCGAAACCACCCGGATGGTGGAATTGCTGACAACGGCAACAAAGCTGCCGGAACCAATGCAAGCACTGGCGCTGGGATATGCAAAGGGCTTGGCAGATGCAGAGAAGCTGCACGCCGAGTCGGCCAGCCCGAAGAAGAGCGCATGAAAAAAGCCCCGGCGGAAGGCGGGGCAAGGAAAGGAGGGAAAGCAGTGAACTCGGCAATTATCTGCATTGCAATTAGTGTTTTGGTAATTTTGCTGAATATCATCGGAACGATGCTCTTTAGCACTGGAATCGCTAACGAGCGAATGGAGATGATGGAATCGGGATTGCAGTTATAAAGGTCGCAACCATTACAGCGGTTCTGAATTTGTCATGGTGTCTAGTTCGGCTTTCATTGTTCGCATAGCGGCATCTTGAGCACGAACCAGTTCTTGAAAAAGAACCGCAGAAGAAGGTTTTTCCTGATACTCGATCAAGGATTTGCCGTACGTACTCAGAATATCCTCTGAACTTTTGCTTGAGAACAGAATGGCGTAAGTGCAATCGCTTTCCCAATTTAAGAGGTTTTCATTGGACGGGTCGGCCTGAAATGCAGATGCAGAACGAAGCAAGGTGTGATAAGCTTCGGCTTTGGCATTAAAAAAGAGCTTTTCTGTTTCGAGTTTGTGTGTTGCACGGAGATTATATTTTGTCAAATGATAGTTAACGAATACATTCACCAGTGTAATAACACAGGAAACAAGTGCCGCGAGCGCTGATATAGCGGCTGTAAACATCGGGTCATTCAAGAAAAACACATCCTTTCATTGGAGAACGTATGAAAAGATTTATTACAAAAATAAGAATACTGGATTTGCAACTGAAAATCAAATGCTGTGCAGTGATTTGTTCGATTTGTGAGAAAATCGAGCGAAAATTGTACAAATACACTACATTTCAAGAGATGGCCGAATCGGAACCGGAAGCGTCTGAAGCTGAAGAGTAGCAGGTCTTTCCGAGGAAATTGTATCATAGGGAGACAAAAGGTGCAAGAGCGCGTGAGAGGAGATGGACAGGATGAAAAAAGCGAAGATTTGGGATGCGCGGCAGTTGCCCGCGTTTCTGACGCCGAAGGAATACAGCGCACTGATGGGCATTGACCCGAAGACGGTGCAGCGGATGTGCCGGACGGGCCAGCTGCCCGCCCACAAGGAAGGGCCGCGGCTGTGGCGCATCGATAAGAATGCCGCGCTGGCGTGGCAGAAAGAATTCCAACAAGAAAGGCCCGCCGGTGCTGGAACACCGACGAGCCTCAAGGTGACAGGTTGAGAAGCGCCTATCACCACAAATTTACCACAGAACAGGAGAAATTGCAAATGAAAAAGAAGTTGAAGGCGAATGCCTACTACATGGGCTCCATCCTGCTGGGGGTGGGCGTGCTGGTGTGCGCGTCCGGCATTGAGCACAGCGAGGGCTGGGTGATGTTCGGCTGGCTGGCCGCAGCGCTGGTACTGGGCGGCGTGGCCCTTGGGCTGGCCGCGAAGGGCCTTGTGGCCGAGCAGCAGCCGGACGAGGGCCGGAAGGCACACAAATCACCCACCGGCACCGTGACAGCGGGCCGCCGCAGCGGAAGAAAGGCGGGGTAAGGATGGCGGAGAGCGAAACGGCATTACAGGCGTTTGACTACACTGTTCTGCCCGCCAATATGTGCACCGTGATTCGGGCCAACACAGAGGAATTCACGTTGCACATGAACCGGAGCGTGCAGGAGTACGGACAAGCGTGCGTGAATGTGATGAATGTCCATGCGGCGCTGGCCGACCGGTACAGCGGGCGTTGGGCACAGTGGTGCCAGTCGGTCGGGCTGAGCATCCGCAGCGCGACCCGGATGGTGGAGGTTGGGAGCAACGTGATGGGTTCGGCCAAATTGGCCGAACTTGTGCAGGACGGCCAGATCGGAAAGAGTCTGCTGCAAGCCATCTGCGCCCCCAGCGCGGAGCCGGAGGCGGTCGATCAGGTACTTTCGGGGGATATCACGACGCATAAGGAGTATCAGGAACTTTTGGCCCAGCTGAAGGCTGAGAAGGAGCGGGGTGCCGCCGCCGAGGCGCGGGAGGAAGAGGTCTGGAAGATGCACGAGGAGGCCAAGCAGCGGGCCGAAACGGCAGAGAGCCGCTACAAAGCAGCCTTGGCAGATGTAAACAGCCTTGCAGAGGCGAACCAGCAGAAGAATAAAGAGCTGGAGGCTGCAAGGAAAGACCTTCGCGCAGCGAAGGACTGCTATTCTGTGGCCAAGAAGAACGAAGCGTACCAGTGCGAGCGCATCAAAACCCTGCAAGAGGAAAATGCCGCCCTGAAAAACCAGCCCATCGCCGCTGTGGTGGACGAAGAGGAAATGGATAAGCGTGCCCACCAGCAAGCCTATGCCATTGCCGCCGACATGACCGGGGAGCTGCGGCAAAAGCTGGAAAGGATGCAGGAAAACGACGCGGCGTGGGTGTTTCAATCCAAAGACCGGATGGAAAGCGAGTGGGAGCGCATGGTCCCCATGCTGGAACGGATGGAGCCGGACATCAAAAAGGCAGCGCTGGACGGGGTGCTGAAGATGCTGGGCCGAATCCAAGGACAGGCATTTGCGCTGTACCCGGCGGAAGAGGAGGCAGAGCATGAAGTGCCGGGTACACATTGAGTGCCGGAGCGCGAAGATGGTGGAGTGCATCGCGTATGTGGTGCAGACGGACAGTGCGAAGGAAGCCAAGGAAAAGGCCCTGCACACGGCCCGGCAGTACTACACGGAGTTTAACGAATTCCGGGCCTACCACGTGGAGGAACTTGGAAAATGACGCTGGAACAATACAAAGCAAAGCTCGATGAAGAGCTGAAAGCGATGGACTGGCATGAGCGGGACATCAAGAACAGCCGTGCTTACAAGGTGCTGAGCGCGGCAGCGCTGGATCGGGAAAACGTACCGATGGAAGAATGGCTTAAATTGAACGCCTATTTTTACAAGCGCGTTAAGGAATTGCAAGGGTGACACGGAATGGATGGGACTCAGTGTGCCCACGTGTTCGAGATCACGCAGCCGGAATGTCTGGCCTGTGCCGGACGGAACCGAAGCTGCGAAAAATTTGTAGAACGGAGAATGTCGGATGAAAAAGAAAATGAACCTTGCGGCAGAGATCGACCTGACGCAGGACAGTGTGGTGCAACTGACGTGCTGGTGCGGGCAGATCGCCCTACACGAGCTGTGGGGGCTGGGGCGTGTGCGGCTGGATCGGATCACCCGGCGGCAGGAGCAGCTGGGCAACGAGAGTCTGGCCGTGGTGATAGTGCCGGATCGCAACGGGATGCCTCAGACCGAAAAGGCCCGGCAGCTTCGGGCGGAGGCGCTGCCGGAGGGCGTGCCGGTGGAGTTCCGGGTCCCGGCGATGCGCACCCCGCGCACCCGGCGGGAGCAGCAGCTCAAAATAGTGGGCGACCGGGCAGCCACGATGGCGTGGCAGTTGATGGCGCTGGCCTGTGTGCAGGAGCTGGGCTTCGGGGCGGAGCGGCTGAATCGGCTGTACCGGGAAATGCGGCACAACTATGAGCAGCTCAACGAGTGGGGCAAGGCCGACGGCATCGAGGTGGCCATGGAAAAGCTGCGGCGCTGCGCGTGCGAGGCGTTGCAGACCGAGGAGATCGTGGTGGAGAACATCGACGACGAGAAGATCGTGCAGACTCTGAGCCGGAGCTATCAGGCGCAGGAAGACGAGTTTCTGAAGCGGGCCGTGATGATGGCCGCCGGACGGCGGGCCGGAAAGCAGGGCGGGGCGGCGCTGCCGCTTTCCAGCGACGAGGTGCGCCGGAAGATCGAGGCGGCGAAGGCACAGATGGACACCGGGGCCTACCGGAGGAGGGGTTGAGATGGGCGCGAGCAAGTACATTTACACCGTCTACGACGCGAAGACGGGGGAGTATGTGGCAAAGGGGACGGCGGCGCAGCTGGCCGGGAAGGGCATTTTCAAGGACGCCGGGAGCGTTTCCACCTGCTACATGAGCAACCGGAAGACCGACAACCCCCGGCGCTGGCGGATGGAGAGGGTGGAGGTCGGCCCTCTCAGCGCGCAGTCCGGCGATGCCGGAGCTGCTTGCAGCTCCCCCGAAGTGGGAGCTCTGCTTAGAGGAACCCCTCAGTCTGCTTCGCAGACAGCTCCCCGACGGGGAGCAGATGAACCTCAAGACACGGGTGCGCAGCAGCGGCGGGTGTACATCTACAGGGTCTGGGACATGGCTGAAAAGCTGTTGGGTGAGGGCACCGCGAAAGAACTGGCAGAGCAGGGCGTTTTCGGCGGGGAGAGCACGGTGCGCGATGTTTACCGGCGGGGCGGCAAGAGCGAGAGGTTTGGCGTCGGCAAAATGATTCGGTGGTGGGAGGTGCGACCGTGCCCGGTGAAACCGTATAAGCGGCGGGGTCCGAACAGGAGACCGGAAGAAAAGCCGGAACTATGCAAGCCGTGCAAGATTCCAAATCCGACGCCGTTACAGCTCGACGTGCACGACCTGTGCCTCTACAACCGCAAGGCCCGGAAGCAGGGAAAGCCGGAGCTGAGCTATGGCGGCTGGGCGGCAAAGGGCAAACCGGGGAGACCTTAATAAGCTCCCCGATGGGGAGCCGGAGTTCTGTTTCAGGATAAATCCCCCGACAGATGAAACTGCCGGGGGATTTTGCGACGAATGAGCCGCAGCGGGTGCGGCGGACAGAAGAGTGTCCGCCGTAGGCGCTGGGATTCATTTATATAAAAGAAGGGGTGCAAGGCCCCTTTGGGGAGCTTGTATACCCGTTATTTCTGTGACGGTGGGGACCGTCAGAAGAGAAAGAACACCGGAAGTGAAGGGCCAGCAGGAGGGCAGCGGGATGAGATGCAACTACATCCGCGAGAAAAAGATACTCTGCGGGGATGAGTACATGGCTGTGGGCGTCTACTCCATCACGCCGACCGAGCACAGCACCCGGCGGAAGAAGAGCAAGGAGTCCACCGAGGGGCAGAAAGCCAAGAACAAAATGGCTTCCCTGCGCAACCGGCAGCGGGTGGCGCTGGCGAATTTCGACAAGCGGGGATTCTTCCTGACCGGAACCTACGATGCCCCCTACCTGCCGGAGGACATGGAAGAGTGTCTGCGGGACGTGAGGAACTACCGGCGGCGGGTGATCGCGGCGACGTGCAAGAGGTTCGGCGTGGAGAAGAAGCACATCCGCCTGATGCTGGTGGCTGTACGGAAGGGCGAGGCCGGACGGCTGCACATGCACGGCTTTGCTGAGTGCTGGGGCATGGGAGACGCCGAGCGCCGGGAATGGCGGGAGATGCTGGAAGACCTGTGGCGGCGGCGAATTCCCGGAACCAACGAGTTTGAGCCGCTGGGCACCATGAACGTTGACCGGATGGACATGGGCAAGCTGTTGGGCAAGGACGGCGGGAACGGAACGCTGGGCTACCTGTACGGGCACAAAGAACGGATCTGGGTGGAGACCAGCACCCTGCGCCGCCCGGCGGAACAGCCCCCCAACGACACCCGGTGGAGCCGGAAGCAGCTGCGGACCGCGTGCGGAGAGATGGCGCAGGATGCCTATTGGTGGGGCCAGCGGTTCCCCGGCTGGGAATTGCAGAAGTGCGTGGTGCTGGAGCCGGGAGAGCTGCACGAATCGCCGGGCCGCGAACGGCCGGACGGCTGGGAGCGGAACGAACCGCAATGTTATGTGATCCTGCGGCGGGTGCACGCTGCATCTGCGAAACCTCGCACCTGACAGAACCGATACTGGTATTTTGCGTTGAAACACGCGCCTAAAGGGGGGCGGTGCCGTGACGAAAGAACAGAAAAAGGCCACACGAAAGGCTCTGCGGCAGTATGCCGAGGGGCCTGTTCGTGCTGCGTGGGCCGAGGTGATCGAAGGGGTGCTGCGGCACTACGAGGCCGTGGAACCCTTGTGCGCCCAGCTGCTGAGGCTGCGGTATCTGGAAGGCAAGACGGAGGACGAGGTGGTGCCCGCGCTGTATGTGAGCCGCAGCACCTACTACCGCAAGGAGCTGGAAGTGCTATCGACGGTAGCGGTGGAAGCGGCGAGGCGGGGGCTGCTATAGCCGAAATGTTTCAAGTATTTTTCTGCGACGTGTTGTGGTAGGCTGGTAGACAGAAGAAAAACCTCTCAGTCGGCGCAAAGCGCCGCCAGCTCCCCTAGTAGGGGGGAGCCCTTGGCAGGTCGGTTTTGGCTGTGCTGGGTGAATGGGGTTCGACCGATCGGGAACGGTTGGGCTCCGCGACAGAGGGAAGGTGGGTATATGACGAAAAAGCGGGCGTATTGCAAGAACACGGTGCAGGGCAGCCAGCGGGGGCGGAAGTACCCGCCGAAGCTGCGGGCCGAAGTGGTGATGGCGATGGTGGCGTCGAACAACGTCTGCGCGGTGGCGCGGCGGTACAAGGTGCCGGAATCCACCATCCGCTCATGGCTGGCCGAAGAAGCAGCCAAGGGCGACGCCTTTGCCGAGGCGAGACAGGCGGCGGCGCGGGAAATCGCGGTACGGGCGTCCATCGGGGCCAAGGAACAGGTGGCCTATCTGCAAGGCCGGGTGGCGGAGAGCCAGCGGGCGGCAGAAATTCGGGCGAAGCTGGACAAGCGGCTGGAAGAGGGCGTGCGGGCAGGAGACGCCGAGGTGGGAGCCTTGCTCAAGACCGAACAGGAAGCTCTGGCCGACGCCGCCGAGGTGGGGCTTGTGGTCTACAACAGCCCCGGCAGCTACGACCGGAAGCTCTTGGACAACGACCGGCGGCAGCTCGAAGCACTGCGGGAGCACTACGACGGCCTGACCATGGACGACAAGAACGCTGCCAACGTGGCGCGGGTACTGATGGACGTGGCCGAAAAGGCAGCGGCGCTGACCCCGACGGCCAAAGCGGCCGACGAGACCGAAGCGGCCCCGCCGATGATCTGCATCGGAGCCGAAGGAACCGGGGACGAGGCGGAGGTCGAGGTGGAATAGGGCCCTCGATGGGGAGCGCATTGGGAAGCAGGTGAGTGAGACGGAACGCAGGAAAGTGATCTGGAAGCCGCAGCCGAGGCAGCTGGCATTTATGGCCCGCACCGAGGACGAAGCGTTATACGGCGGGGCTGCGGGCGGCGGGAAGAGCGACGCACTGGTGATCGAGGCGCTGCGGCAGGTGGACATTCCCCACTACCGCGGGCTGATCCTGCGCAAGACCTTCCCCCAGCTGCGGGAGCTGATCGACAAGACCATGC
>ERZ773131.1671-NODE-1671-length-15442-cov-68.850458_pt1 | contig 15442 bp, 6 predicted proteins | sample MGYA00511082_ERZ773131 | MGnify/ENA primary metagenome ERZ773131 (study PRJEB29015, sample SAMEA2737813) | human gut metagenome | biome: human gut; feature: human-associated habitat; material: faeces | place: China | collected 2012 ... | reverse complement strand
TAAAGTTATAGCCATCATAGATATTCAAGCCGTTACGGGTGGCAATCCAAATGAAACCATTTGAATCCTGGAACACCTGAGTGGCAAAGTTGCTCGAAAGCTGGTTGTCTGAATTGAAAAGTTTTCCTCGTTGCGCCATCATGTTCTGCGCAGTGAGACAGAAGATAAACATCAGTAAAAGACCGATGTATCTCATTGTTCTGAGGTTTGATTTCATGGAAATCATCATGATTCTTGGTTTCATTGTCTTTTGGCTTTTTTATATTCGTTTGCAAAAGTACAAAATAAATGGGAGAATAATGCACGGAAATGTATGTTTTTTATAGGAAGATACTAAAAAGACGTTAAAATGTTACATAAAGTAAAGATGATGTTACATGTGGTACAAGAGAAAAACTATTGGTTACTTATCATAAAGTATATATGAAAGATTAGGAGTATCTTTGCATCGGTTTTTAAAGAAGTATATTTCAGAACATTTAGGTTAGTTAGGTTTATACATAATAGGTTTGTAGATAGGTTTAGAATTTCTAAAAGATTTTGATATTATGGTTTTTATATAGAATCATGATTAATTGGTTTTCGGGAATGGTGCGTAGTGATTACGCGCCATTCTATTTTAAAAGACCAGCATCCTTTTCTGTAAACTGGAAGCTGGCAATCCTTCATAATATAATAAGGTGACTGACAATAAATGATAAATCTAAAAATTGTAACAATGAAAAGAAAGAAATTGTTAATATCACTCGCTATGGCTATGCTGTCAATGGCGGGGCTGGCTGCAGATAATCTGCCGGCACTTCGTGTGCAGGGTAAGAACCTGGTAGATGCCAATGGTAAAACTGTGGTTCTTCATGGTGTGATGGATACGCCAAACCGTTATTTCAATGGGTGGAGATGGCAACAATGGAAGGCTGATTATTCAGAAGCCGACATCAAACCTTGCTTGGAATATTTCTCTAAGCAGTTTAAGGCCATTACAGACAGAGAGCAGGGTGCTTACTGCACCGTGTTCCGATTGCACATGGATCCATGTTGGACCAACGATCCATCGAAGAAAGCAGAAAACGAGGCAGATGTTTCGGCATTCAACATGGCGCGCTATCGTCTCTATCTCCAGAAACTCTACATTCCTCTCATCAAGGATGCTATAGCACATGGACTCTACGTCATCGTACGTCCACCGGGTGTCTGTCCTGGTGATATCAGTGTTGGCGACAAATATAACCGCTACCTGAAGTCGATATGGAAGACCTTTGCTGCCGATGAATACATCAAGCAGAATTCGGGCATCATCTCCATCGAACTAGCCAACGAGCCGGTGAGGGTTCATCTGAGTGATGGTTCTAATTCGGATAAAGCACTGCATGATTTCTTCCAGCCGGTAGTGGATGTGATTCGCGTCCAGGGCTTCAAGGGAATTATCTGGGTTCCGGGCGCAGGTTATCAGAGTCAGTACCAGGATTACGTCAAGTATCCTATCACCGATAGCGAGGACAACTTCTCTTATGCAGTACATGTTTATTCTGGGTGGTATGGAAATATGACCGATAAGAATTGCAATCACGATACTTTCATCCGCAACTTCAAAAGTCAGGTGCCGATGGTAGAGACGAAGCCTATCATGGTAACGGAGATAGATTGGAGTCCGGAAGATCCGGACAAGGCGAACGAAGGTCACTACAATGAGTGGGGGCAGTGGACGCAGCCTAACCTGGGAAGCTGGGCAACTGCATCAACCTCGAAATGGGGATTGGCATGGAAGGCAGTTCACGACCACTTTGGCAATATCGGTATGACCCTTACCCATCCGCAGGAATATTACGATATTGATGAATATCTTAAATCGGGCAAGGTGATTCCAGGTTTCCAGAATGCCAAGAAGCACGGACTGTTCGAAGAATGTTGCGGTTATGCCTGTATGAACTGGTATAAAGAATGGTATTTGAAACAAAATACAACAGGAATTAAACAAACAGAAACTCAGGCAGACGTGGTTTCCACCTTATATTATAATATAGAAGGAAAAGAGATAGAAAAGCCAACTGCTGGTGTTTATATAATAAAACAACTGTTAAGTAATGGAAAAATACGTTCTCGCAAGGTTTTTCTGAAATGATAAACTTTCTGTTACACCACGCAAAGTATGTTTCGAAAGAAATCCATACCTTTGCCGCCGTGAATAAACAGTTTTTGTGCACGCCTAAATTTTTAAAGCATAAATCAAAAATGAATAGAACATGATTGAACAAGTGTTAACAATGAAACGGACAGCAGCCTTATGCTTGGTGGGAGCTTTCTGCAGCCTGAATGCTCAGGCTCAGAAGATCCAGGTCAAGGGTAATCTTGTTGACGGTACAGGTGAGCCTCTGATAGGTGCCACTGTAAAAGTGAAAGGTAATGCCAGCGTCGGTGCGGTCACCGACTTAGATGGTAATTTCAGCATCAGTGTTCCTTCTGAGAATTCTATCCTCGTATTTACATACGTAGGTATGAAGACCAAGGAAGTAAAGATTGGTACGAAGAGAGAGTTCAAACTTACTCTTGAAGACGACAACGCCATCGGCGAAGTTGTAGTCGTTGGTTATGGTCAGCAGAAGAAGGCTTCTGTCGTAGGTTCCATCACCCAGACTACTGGTGAGGTTTTGGAGCGTGCAGCTGGTGTCAGCGACGTTGGTTCAGCCTTGACAGGTAACCTCCCAGGAGTTGTTACAATCCAAGGCAATGGTATGCCTGGTGAGGAGGAACCTCAGATTATCATCCGTGGTTCTAGTTCATGGAACAATTCCGACCCTCTCGTTCTCGTTGATGGTATTGAACGTCCTCTGAGCAGCGTGGACATCTCTTCTGTGGAGAGCATCTCTGTACTGAAGGATGCTTCTGCTACTGCAGTCTATGGTGTGAAGGGAGCCAATGGTGTCATCTTGGTTACCACCAAGCGTGGTCAGGAAGGCAAGGCTAAGATTGACATTGGTTTCAATGCTACGTTGAAAGCTCCTTCTAAGTTGCCTAATAAGTACGACTCTTATGATGCGTTGATGCTTCGCAACCAAGTGGTAGAACGTGAACTGGGCATTTATCCTGAAGGTGTTTCATATCTTCGTCCTCAGTCTTTTATAGACAACTATCGAAACCAGACTACGCAGGAGCAGCGTGAACGTTATGCCAATGTGGATTGGCAGGATGCACTTTTCAAAAAGTCTGCTATGTCCTATAATGCGAACGTGAACGTGAGTGGTGGTACAAAATTCGTTAAGTACTTCGCTTCTGCTGATTTCGTGCATGAGGGTGACCTCTTCCGTGAGTATGACAATGGTCGTAACTACAACTCTGGCTATGGATACAATCGTATCAATGTTCGTAGTAACTTGGACTTTGCCATCACAAGTAGCACTACTTTGAAGGTAAATGTGGCTGGTAGCAATGGCGTAAGAAAAGCTCCTTGGAGTAACATGAGCAATAGTGAGTGGCAGATTGGTCAGCAGTGGGCTGGTGCTTATAGCATCGCCCCAGATGTGTTCTTGCCACAATATTCTGACGGCACATGGGGATTCTATCCATCTGCTTCCAATGTAAGTAACTCTGCACAGAATCTTGCTATCGGTGGTACAGCACAGGCTACAACCACTCGTATCAATACAGACTTTACCCTTGAGCAGAAATTGGATTTCATAACCAAAGGCTTGAATTTCCGTGGTACTATCTCTTGGGATAATGTTTTTGTTGAGACAGGACGAGGTATCAATGACTTGAATAATGAAGCCCAGACTAAGTATATTGATCCTGAAACAGGTCAGGTTACTTATGGTAAAGAACTTGAGGGACAGAATAAGTTTGATTGGCAGCAAGGTGTGAACTGGTCAACGGAAGGTGGTTCTGTAGATAATAACCAGACTGTTCGCAACCTCTACTATCAGTTGCAGCTCAACTGGGCTCGCAAGTTTGGACAGCATGATGTGTCTGCCATGGGCTTGTTCTCACGTCAGGAGAATGCACGTGGTAGTGTGATGCCAACTTACCGTGAGGACTGGGCATTCCGTGCTACCTATAGCTATGCAGGTCGTTATAACATCGAGTATAATGGCGCCTATAACGGATCAGAAAAGTTCAGCAAGGACAATCGTTTTGCCTTCTTCAATTCAGGTGCTATCGGATGGACCATTACTGAGGAAAACTTCATGAAGTCTCTTCGTGACAAGCACATCATCGATATGTTGAAGTTCCGTGCTTCCTACGGTGAGATTGGTGATGACAACATTGGTGACCCATTTGATTCTAGTCGTCGCTGGTTGTATATGAGTCAATGGGCGTATGGCGGCAAGACTACGATGGATCTCGACCATACAGAGAGCATCTATACATGGTATCGACAGAACACTCTTGGAAATGATAATGTGAAATGGGAAACAGTTAAGAAAACCAACTTCGGTATTGATTATGGTTTCTTGGGAGGCTTGATTACTGGTTCTTTGGATTTCTTCTGTGATCGTCGTAATGACATCTTGATTTTCGGCTCCAACCGTTCCGTTCCTTCTTATTTCGGAACGACAGCACCTACTATTAATAAAGGTAAGGTTCGTACTAGTGGTTACGAGTGGGAATTGAAACTTAATAAGGTGTTTGCTAATGGCTTGCGACTCTGGGGTAATTTCAATATGACCCATGCCAAGAATAAGGTAATTTTGAAGGATGATGCCATCCTTACTCCAAATTATCAAAAGGAGGCAGGATTTGCCATGAATCAGTATCACTCTTATATAGATAAGGGCTTTATCAATAATATTGATGATTTGATAGGTTCTCCGGCGCACGACTCCAATGACAATCATCGTTTGGTTGGTGACTATTACATTGTTGATTTCAATGGTGATGGTGTTGTTGATAGCAAGGACTCGGCTCCTGTAGGTTATAGCAGTAGTCCGCAGAACACCTATAATGCTACTATTGGTTTCGAATGGAAGGGGTTCTCTGCTTTCGCTCAGTTCTATGGAGTAACTAATGTGACCCGTGACGTAGGATTGGGAAGTTTTGGTAATAAGCTTGATAATGTTTATGATATTGGTACTTGGTGGAATAAGAATCAAACCAATGCAGAATGTGTCCTCCCTCGTTGGGGTGCCACTGCTTCAAGTTACTCCGATGGTACACAATATATGTATGATGGCTCTTACATTCGTTTGAAGAATGTCGAGATTGCTTATACCTGGACCAAGGGTTGGATTAAGGCATTAGGCGTAAACTACCTCAAGATTTACTTGAATGGTAATAACCTCTGGCTCTGGACTCGTATGCCTGATGACCGTGAGGCAAACCTCGGTGGTGGTGGCTGGTTGGGAGCATACCCTACGGTTCGCCGCTTCAACTTAGGTGTTAAATTCTCATTGTAATTATTAAAAAAAATATTCAGATGAAAAATAAGATAAAGACATTATTGTTGACGGGATGCGTCTCGCTGGCTCTCGGTACTTCGCTGAGCTCTTGTCAAGACTACTTGGACAAGGAGCCAGACTCAACAGTTTCTGCAGACGATGCCTTTGCCAATTTCCGTAATTTCCAAGGTTTCGTTGAGGAAATATACAACTGTATCCCTGATAAAGAGAAATGTAACTATTGTCCTTCATGGAACTGGGGTGATGATGAAATCTTCAATCCTGAGGCTGATAATAGAATGACCCATCAGGTTGATTTAGGTAACTTCCGTGCATGGGAATCTACTGGTAACTGGTTAAAGCGTGATGGTGCTTCTACTTCCACTAATAAGTTCGACCACGGTATTTGGAACCATGCGTGGTATTGCATCAGAAAATGTAATCTCGGTTTACAGAATATCGACAAGTTTGTGACTGGAAGTGCTGAAGAGAAAAAACTGATAGAGGGTCAGCTCTATTTCTTCCGTGCATGGTGGCATGAGGAAATGATGCAGTATTTTGGTGGTATGCCTTATGTGGATACTTATCTCGATGCCAATGCCGAGCTGAATTTGCCACGCCTTTCTTATCAGGAATGCGCTGATAAAGCGGCAGCAGATTTCCGCAAGGCTGCCGATTTGTTGCCTATTAATTGGGATAAGACTTCTGCAGGTGCTGCCACACAAGGTAAGAATGATCTTCGCATCAATAAGATCATGGCTCTTGGTTATCTTGGTAAAACCTATCTTTGGGCTGCTAGTCCTTTGATGAAGAATGGTGCGCAGACTGGTGCCAGCAAGAATGGCAAGACTTATGATTATGATCAGGAATATGCTAAGAAGGCAGCTGAGGCTTTTGGTGAACTGCTCTCTCTTGTAGAAGCTGGTCAGACACAATATGCATTGGCAGAGTTTAAGTACAAAGACATCTACAATCATGAGAAATCTGATGATGCCAATAGCTGTTTTTCTGATATATTCTATACCAAGAAGCAGAACTGGAAAATGCCTGGATCGGTTGAAGCTATCTTCCGTGGTCCATCTCCTGATTTTAATGGCTCTAACTGGAACACCTCTAAGGTCTTTGGCCCTAAGGTACAGAAAGTAGTTGCTCATGATAATGTCATTCACCAACCTACGGCCAACCTTGTAGAGGCTTATGGAATGGCTAACGGAGAACCAATCTATTTGGTTGAGAATGGTCAGTATGTACTCAATCCAAAGTCTGGTTTCGACCCTAAGCATCCTTTCAAAAATCGTGATCCCCGTTTCTACCACGATATCGTCTTTGATGGTTTTAAGTATTTGAACGGATCACCTGGTCAGTATGCAGATTTACAGTATTGCCAATTATATACGGGTGGTAATATGCGCCCTATAGAAAATGCAAGCCGTACGGGTTATTTCATTCAGAAGTTGGTGCCTCATACTTGTAATGAAGTGGATAAAGATTACGACTGGGGTGCAGCTTTCCACTGCTATTTGCCATATATGCGTCTTGCAGACATATACTTGATGTATGCAGAGGCTTGTGCTGCATTCGGTGGTGCTACTGGCAAGTCTTCAAACTTTGGTAAGACCGCAGAAGATGCAATTAATACACTTCGCGACCGTTGTGGTGCTGGTCATGTTGCTCCAGAATTTGTTGCAGACAACCATAAGTTCATGGACGAGGTCCGTCGTGAGCGTGAGGTAGAACTTTCTTTCGAAGGATTCCGTTTTTGTGACTTGCAGCGTTGGTTGCTTCTGACAGAGGCACCATATAATCAAAAATTCTCACAGGAGTTTGACCGTGTGGAAAGTGCAGACTTCTATAAGAATCATGATCCTAAGGACGCTGAGGTTGCCAATTATCGCAGAGAGTTGATATTGACTCGTAATTTCAATACCAAGCACTATTGGTTCCCATTGCCAATCAAGGAGACTCAGCTCTATCCAGAGTTTAAGCAAAATCCTGGCTGGTAAGGTTTAAAATTATAAATTAGTAATACTAAATGAATAATGATAGTATGAATTCAAGATTCAAATCATATAATTATAAGCTTTTTGTAGCAAGTCTCGTGGCTTTGGCTCCTCTTGGTGCCAATGCCAAGACTGCACAGACAAGCGAATCCGATACAGCCAGTGCCGACAAGGAGATGGTTCAGGTGGCTTACCGAAAGGTAGCCAAGGATGACATCTTGGGCGGTGTGTCTGTAGTCGATGTAGAGAACTTGATGAAGAAGAATTACCATACTTATAGCCTCGACAATATGCAAGGTTATGTAGGTGGTTGGAATGGCAATTCTCTCTGGGGTATGGATGCCGACAACGCTGGTTATCTCGTCTTGGTAGATGGTGTGCCTCGTGAAGCTAATAACGTTCAACCAAGTGAGATTGCACAGATTTCTTTCCTCAAGGGTGCGCAGGCTGTGGTGCTCTATGGTAGCAAGGCTGCCAAGGGTGCTGTAGTCATAACCACCAAGCGTGGTCATAATGACGGCTTGAAGGTCGAGGTGCAGGCTAATGCAGGTTTGAATGTAGCAAAGTCTTATCCTGAGTATCTTAGCAGTGCAGAGTATATGACTCTCTATAACGAGGCTCGTCGTAATGATGGTCTGTCTGAGCTTTATTCTGCTGAGGACATCTATAATCATGGAGCAGGTTTGAACCCTTATCGTTATCCTAATCTCGATTTCTATTCTTCTGATTATCTCAGAAAGATGAACAGCCGTTATGAGGCTACTGCAGAAATCAGCGGTGGTGGTAAGCGAGCTCATTTCTATAGCAATATCAACTATTATCGCCAGGGCGATTATTTCAAGTTTGGTGAGGCTAAGAATAATAATACCCAGCGCTTCAGCGTTCGTGGTAATGTGGATATAGACATTACTGATGATATTAAGGCTTGGGTCAACTCCAGTGCAACCTTCTATGATTCTCATTCTGCAAAGGGTAATTACTGGGAAGCTGCTTCTACTTGGCGTCCTAATTTTCCACAGAATGCAGCTCCTCTTATCTCCACAGATATGATAGCCCCTAATGCTAAGGCTGCTTGGGACTTGATGAGCGTTGCGAAGTTGGTTGATGGCAAATACTTCCTTGCTGGTACTCAGGCAAACTCCTCCAATGTTTTTGCTGATATCTATTCTGCAGGAAGTAGTAAATTTACTAGTCGTCAATTCCAGTTTGATACGGGTGTCAATATCAACTTGCACAAGGTGTTGAAGGGCTTGTCTTTCGAGACTCATTTCGCAGTTGACTATGCCACCTCTTATAATACTTCTTTCGATAATAGCTATGCTGTTTATATCCCAACATGGGCTAACGTTGATGGCAAGGATATGATTGTCGCATTGAAGAAGGAAGGTGAGGATAAAAAGTCTGGCAACCAGAACATCAGCGGAAGTACAGATAACCAGACCATGTTTTTCTCTGGTCAGTTCAACTACAACAATACTTTCAACAAGGTTCACAATCTGTCGGCAATGTTGATAGCTTCTGGCTTCCAGCAGTCGAAGTCTGGACAGTATCATAAGAACTCTAGTGCCAATCTTGCATTCGATGCTTCTTACAATTATGCCCAGAAGTATTACGCAGATTTTGGATTAGCTGCCATTCACTCTGCCCAGTTGGCTCCAGGTCATCGTGAGGCTCTCTCACCATCACTTTCTTTGGGTTGGAGACTCAAGAATGAGTCTTTCTTGAAGAATTCCAAGGTGGTAGATGACATGATGATTAGTGTATCAGGTAGTATTATCAATGAGGATATTGATATAGCAAATGGTGACAATCGCTACTATCTCTATCAGAGTATTTGGACTTCTGATTACGGCTATGGATGGTATGATGGATCTAGCGATAAATACACCTATTCAAAAAGAGGTGAGAACAAAGACCTTGATTTTATCAAGCGCAAAGAGTTGTCTCTGAATTTCAAGACATCCCTGTGGCAGAAATTGGTGACATTGGATGCAAGTTTCTTCATCAATTCGATGGAGGGTTATCTCATCTCTTCGCCAACATTCTATCCATCTCATTTGAATACTGGTTATCCAGCGGCTTCGTTTATGCCTGTACTGAATTACAACAATAATCGTAGAGTAGGATTTGATTTCGCAGCCAACTTCAATAAGAAGGTAGGTGATGTGGATCTCTCACTTGGTGTGACAGGTACCTACTATACAACCAAGGCTACCAAACGAGATGAGAACAACGTAGAGCAGTATCAGAACAGACAAGGAAAGGCACTTGATGGCATTTGGGGTTACAAGAGCGCAGGTCTCTTCCAAAGCGAGGAGGAAATCAAAACTTCTCCAGACCAAAGCTATTTTGGTGGAACAGTTAAACCTGGTGACATCAAGTATGTGGATGTAAATGGTGATAATAAAATTGACCAATACGACCAAGTCTTCTTGGGTAAGGGTGGTTGGTATGGAGCACCATTCACGCTTGGTGTCAATCTTACAGCTAAGTGGAAGAACTTTACCTTCTTCGCTCTTGGTACCGGTAACTTCGGTGCTTGGGGAGTCAAGAATAATTCTTATTGGTGGGTAAAGGGCGATAGCAAATATTCTGCTGTAGTTCGTAACCGATGGACAGAGGAAACCAAAGAGACTGCAACCTATCCTCGTTTGACATCTCTTGATGGTAACAACAACTTCCAGACATCAGACTTCTGGATGTACAAGACGGATGCTTTCCGCTTGGCTAAGGTCCAGATAACTTACGACTTGCCTAGTACTTTGTTCCAAAAGACATGGCTTAAGGGGTTGTCGGCATACGTAAGCGGAGCTAACTTGCTTACCATTTCAGGAGAGCGCGAAGTCTTAGAGATGAACGTTGGGTCTGCGCCTCAGACACGCTATTATAATATAGGTGTAAAGGCAACATTCTAATCATTTTAAAATGTAGAAAGAAATGAAAGTAAAAAATATATTTATATTAGCAGCAATGTCGCTTACCTTGGTTTCTTGCTCAGATCTCTTCGAGCCTGCAGAGGAAAACAACCGTGGCTTGGATGAGATTTACAATGAGCCAACATACGCTCAGGGACTATTGGGATATGGTTATGCGATGCTTCCTTACAATACCAAGAGTGTTACTGATATTGCTACAGATGACGCTGTAAGCAATGACTTGACAAATAGCTTTCTCAAGATGGCTACAGGTTCTTGGACTGCTAATAGCGATCCTATGTCTAAATGGACAAATGGTCGTGCTAGTATCCAATATCTCAATATCTTCCTTCAGGAGGTAGATAAGGTAAACTGGGCAAAGGACGAGAATGCCCGTAAGATGTATTGTGATAGCCGTAAAGGTGAAGCTTATGCTTTGAGAGCTCTCAACTTGTATTATCTTTTGATGAATCATGGTGGATGGACAGCCGATGGCAAACTGCTTGGCGTTCCTAATTTGACAGAACCAGAGACTTCTACTGATGATTTCAACAAGCCACGTAATACATTCCAAGAGTGCTTGGATCAAATCTATAGCGATTTGGACGAGGCTGCCAAGCTTCTCCCTCTTGATTACAATGATTTGACTAATGATAACGATGTTCCTGCCAAGTATAAGGAAATCGGAGTAAAGACCGCAGGAGACTACAACCGTGTGTTTGGTTCCATTATGCGTGGTCGTATCAGCGGTCGTATCGCTGAGGCTATTCGCTCACAGGTATCTTTGCTTGCAGCTAGTCCTGCTTTCTCTGAAGGTACAAACGTGGATTATGCTAAGGCTGCTGACGATGCAGCTACCGTTCTTGACCGTATCAATGGTGTGAATGGATTGTCTGCTACAGGTAATAATTGGTTTATGCAAACCAGGGAAATCGATGCGCTTGGCTCAGGTGCTTGTCCTGCTGAAATTCTTTGGCGTGGCAGTCGTACCAATGGTGCTGATGACTGGGATCTTGGTCTGAACCAAGAGTCTGATAATTTCCCTCCGTCTCTTTATGGTAAGGGTAGAATCAACCCAACTCAGAATCTGGTCGATGCATTCCCTGCTGTAAATGGTTATCCTATCACCGATGATCGTTCAGAGTATGATAAGTCGAATCCTTACAGCAATCGAGATCCTCGTCTTGACCTTTATATCATTCATGATGGTAGTACTTATAAGGGAAAGACCATTCATACAGACATTACGACGGCTAATAACAATGATGGTTTGAATAAGATTTCCAATTCTACTCGTACAGGCTATTACATGAAAAAGCTGTTGCGTGAGGATTGTAATCCTGACCCTAATGCAAAGAATGCTCAGTATCATTATCCTGTGTATATTCGCTATACTGAGATATTCCTCGATTACGCTGAGGCTGCCAACGAGGCTTGGGGACCAAAGGGTAAGGGAACTCACAACTACTCAGCTTACGATGTAATCAAGGCAATCCGTGAGCGTGCCGGAATTGGCGAGTTTGGCGTGGATCCATACTTGGATGAGTGCGCTGGTAGCAAAGAGAAAATGCGTGAGTTGATTCGAAACGAGCGTCGTTTGGAACTTTGTTTTGAAAATAAGCGCTTTAATGACCTTCGCCGTTGGAAAGCTCCTCTAAATGAGGCTGCGCGTGGTGTAGAAATCACTTCAGAGGCTGGTGTTCCATCATACAAAGAAATGAAGGTTGAGGATCGCAGCTATAAAGATTACATGTATTACGGTCCTATACCACAGAGCGAAATATTGAAGTGGAGCAACTTGCAGCAGAATAAGGGCTGGGAAGTAAAAAATAACGACTAATATTTAAAATTATGAAAACAATGAAGATAAGCAAATATTTGTCCATGGCTGCATTGGGAATCTTGGCTTTAGGCTTTAACTCTTGTGAGAATGGCAACCAAGAATTTCCTGATTATGAGGGCGGTACTACTGTATATTATCCTTATCAGTATATCGAACGTTCTGTAGTTTTAGGCAATGATGAGAATCGCGATAATACGGATGATAACAATCATGTATTGTATATTGTATCTACAATGGGTGGAGCATATAATGGAAAAAACATCACATTGAATGTAGATGTTGATAATTCATTGTGTGACAATCTGTATTTTGAGGATGGAGTCACTCCTGTAAAGCCAATGCCTAGCAATTATTATACAATTCCTACCAAGACGGTTGCGTATAATGGGAAATTGCAGGGACGTCTTCAGGTTAAGTTGGAGGATGCTTTTTTTGCTGACCCAGATTGTGCAAAGAATACATATGTAATCCCAGTTCGCATCAAGGATATGGTGGGAGCCGATTCTATTCTTTCGGGTTCTCCTATCGTTGCAGGTACAACTCCTGTTCGTACTGATGCTTCAGCTTGGTTTATTGTTCCTAAGGATTATATCCTTTATTGCGTTAAGTTTATGAATCCATGGGATGGCTTTTATTTCCGTAGAGGAACTGACAAGATTACAGTGAATGGACAAACTCATGAGGTAAAGCGTGAAGGTGCAACTATTGAAAAGGATGAAGTGAGTCACATTACAACCAAGAGTTTGAAGGAATGTAATTTCGAAGTCTCTGTAAATAAAGCTGACGGCTCTAAGGTCACTTGCAACTTGAAACTTACGTTCGATGATAATGGTAATTGTACCGTTACTTCTGATACAGAGGGCATGACTGCTTCTGGTACAGGTAAGTTTGTAGAAAAGGGAGCAAAGTTGGCTTGGGGTAACAAGGATCGTGACATCCTGACTCTCAATTACAAGGTTGATTTCGGTTCAGGCATTGTTTTGGAAACATCCGATCAGTTTGTTGCCCAGACTCGTGGTAACACCAATGGTATTGTTCAATTCAGTCCTCAGTATATCAGGAAGTAATATTCTTGATAGATAAGTGTCATTCTAATAATTTGATTATTATGAAATTGAAAAATATTAATTTAGGTTTAGGCTTGATGGCTCTCTTGGCTTTGTCTTCTTGTGCTGATGACAAGTTCTCGGAGTACAGAACTGATATGACCAAGAATTTGAAGGAATATCAGTATCTGAATAACTACGAGCCTTTGAAGAAATACGTGGAAGATATGAAAGCTGCCGGCAAGTGCAATCCCGACTTTAAGTTGGGCATTGCGCTCGAAGCAGCCGAATTCAACAAGCAGGCACTTGTATATTGTCTTGCTGGTAGCAATTTCAATGAAATGACTGCTGGTAATGCCATGAAAATGGCTTCTTGTGTGAAAGATGATGGCAGTATGGATTTTTCGTTAGTCAAGGAGTTCGTCAAGAATGCGAAAGATGCAGATATGACGATTTATGGTCATACGCTGGCTTGGCATGCTCAGGCAGCCAATAAGTACCTCAAAAATCTTATCAAGGATAAGGAGTTGCCACCTGATCCAAATGGTGGAAACAAGTACTTGGAGATTGCTTGTGGCGAAGCTGGTGCCAATAAATGGGATAAACAGATTAGTTATGTGTTGCCTAAGGCATTGGTTAAGGGACAAAGTTACGTGATGACCGTTAAGGTAAAGGCTTCGGATGGTGGAACTTTTGCTGCTTGGCCTATTTGGGAAGCAAGTGATAATAAAAACGAATGGGGTGGTAGTAATGATGTTCAGTATTTGGCTGATTATGACATCACTAACGATTATTCTACTTTGACTTGGGAGTTTACTGCCAATTTCCCTATTGATAAGCTCCAGTTTGTGTTCGGTAACGTAGGAGGAACCATTTCTTGCGATGACTTTAAGTTGACGAAAGCTGGTTCTGATGAGAATCTTATTGAAAATGGAGACTTTGCAAAAGAGTCGGCTCGTGGTTGGAATCCGACTGGCTGTACCATCAAGGTGGCTTCTGCAGCCGCAGCTGTCGAGGTAGAACAACTAGTTCATGAGCAAACCTATACTGATGGACCTTTCCCATTCTATGCTATGGGCTGCGAACCACCTGTTGTGAATGGTGCTATCCATTTTGTTCCAACAGGAGATTGGTCTCAGTTCTTTGTTATGCCAAGTAGCAACAATACGCTTTCTGAGGAGGGTAATTATGTGGTTTATCTTGACTTGTCTGCTTCAAAGGATGCTAGTGGAGTAGAATTGACTATGCAGAATGGTTGGGATGCAAATAGTAACCAGCAAATTACTGTAAAAGTACCTGTTTCTGCTGGTCGTCATACCGTAAAACTTCCGATGCCTAATATTGCTGGAGGTAATTATGATATTATCTTGAAACCACAGACAGCAGATGCTACTTTGGATGTACATTCTGTTAAGGTTTATCAGGTCAAGAATCTCAACTCCATTCCTCTCACCGATGAAGAGAAGAAAAATGTTCTTACCACTGCCATGGGAACTTGGATTGATGGTATGATGGAGGCTACTGATGGTTATGTTACATCTTGGGATGTTGTGAACGAGGCCCTTTCTGGTGCCGATAAAGATGGTGATGGCAAGTTTGACTTGCAGTCTGCTAAACGAGGCAACGTTTCAGCTGACGATGCAAAGAACAATTTCTACTGGCAGGATTATCTCGGCGACATCGACTATGTTCGCACAGCCGTGGCTGATGCTCGCAAGAGTTTTGCCGCCCATAATGGTGACCCTGAGAAATTGAAACTCTTCATCAATGATTATAACTTGGAGAGCGATTGGGACGACAATGGCAAGTTGAGGAGTTTGATTCAGTGGATCAAGGATTGGGAGGCTGATGGCGTGACCAAGATTGATGGTATCGCATCTCAGATGCATATCTCTTGCTATGCTGATCCTGTCAAACAGGAAAGTGTGAAAAAACATATCGTCAAGATGTTGGAGTTGATGAAGAAAAGTGAAAAGCTTTGCAAGATTTCTGAACTTGATATGGGTTATGTCGATGCCGCTGGCAATTCTGTAACTTATGATCAGATGACCGAGGAACAACACAAGGAAATGCGTGACCTCTACACCTTCGTTCTCCAGAAGTACTTCGAGATTATCCCTGCTGCTCAGCAGTATGGCATCACTCAGTGGTGTGCTACAGATTCTCCTAAGGATTCAGGTTGGCGTCCTGGTTTGCCAGTAGGCCTCTGGGATCTCAACTATCTTCGCAAGCATACCTATGCAGGTTTCGCTGTAGGTCTTGGTGCTCC
>ERZ773131.1669-NODE-1669-length-15461-cov-24.163832_pt1 | contig 15461 bp, 15 predicted proteins | sample MGYA00511082_ERZ773131 | MGnify/ENA primary metagenome ERZ773131 (study PRJEB29015, sample SAMEA2737813) | human gut metagenome | biome: human gut; feature: human-associated habitat; material: faeces | place: China | collected 2012 ... | reverse complement strand
TGGGCGTTGCCCACACCCACAACCTTTGAAAAGGTTGACCAAACTTTTATATTCGTGACAGAAGCTTTGCTCTTTTCTGCCTCTGTTACCCGACCGAAAATAAGTTAATCCACACCCCTACATTCAAACAACTTCTCAAAATTTCCACAAAAAAACCGCCTGCAAAGCAGACGGTTATACTTAGAATTATAAATCGGCACCTATTCTTCTGAATCTTTCATAACGGGCATTTGTAAGTTCTTCGTCGGTAAGTGCAAGATTTTTTTCAAAAGTTCTCTGAATCAAGAGTTTTAGACTTTCAAACATAGCGGCATCCTCTGCCCTCGGCTCTCTGATAATACGCTCAATTACATGCAAGTCAAATAAATCCTGCGCAGTAAGTTTGAGTGCCTCTGCGGCCTGCGGAGCTTTGGAACTGTCTTTCCAAAGGATAGACGCACAACCCTCGGGTGAAATTGCGGAATAAACGGAATTTTCCATCATCCACACTTCATCGGCAACCGCAAGTGCAAGCGCACCGCCGCTGCCGCCCTCACCCACAACAATTGTAAGCACGGGTGTTTTTAAAGTCATCATCTCCATAAGGTTTTCGGCAATAGCCTGTCCCTGACCTCTTTCTTCCGCTCCGATTCCCGGGTAAGCACCGCTGGTATCTACAAAGCAAAGAACAGGACGGTGGAACTTTTCAGCCTGTTTCATAAGTCTTAGAGCTTTTCTGTAGCCCTCCGGATGAGCCTGTCCGAAATTGCGCTCCATACGCTCTTTTGTATTTCTGCCCTTTTCAATTCCGATTACGGTTACAGGCATATCGTGCAACATAGCAAGTCCTGCCACAACTGCCTTATCGTCGGAATATCTCCTGTCGCCGTGCAGTTCAAAAAAGCTGTCGCCGAACATATGATTTATGTAATCAACAGTTGTAATTTTATTGGCATCTCTCGCCGCCATAACTTTATCATAAGCAGACATTATTCCGACACCTCCCCGTATCCGTGCATCTTAAGCAATTTTACAAGTGTAGCTTTCAGGTTATTTCTGCTTACAACAGCGTCAACAAAACCTTTCTGCATTACAAACTCCGATGTCTGGAAATCCTTTGGGAGTTTCTGACGGAGAGTCTGCTCAATTACTCTCGGGCCTGCAAAAGCTACAAGAGTATCGGGCTCGGCAAGGATAATATCGCCCTCCATAGCAAAAGACGCAGTAACACCGCCTGTTGTAGGGTCGGTAAGAACTGTTATGTATAAAAGTCCGCTGTCGCTGTGGCGCTTAACCGCACCGGAAGTTTTCGCCATCTGCATAAGGGAAAGAATACCCTCCTGCATACGAGCGCCGCCCGATACAGTGCAAACTATAACCGGAAGTGCGTTTTCGGTAGCATATTCAAAAGCACGGGTGATTTTTTCACCTGTTACCGTACCCATACTGCCCATCATAAAATCGGAATCCATTGCGCAAAGCACTGCGTCAATACCGCCGATTTTACATTCACCGCACATTACGGATTCTTTTGAACCTGTGGCTCTTGCTTTTTCAAGCTTTTGGTCATAGCCTGGAAAATCGAGAATATTTTTGCTTGCCATATTGGCGTCATGCTCGCAAAAACTGCCGTCATCGGCAAGAAGTGCCACACGCTGTTTGGCATTCATTCTGAAATGATGACCGCACTTTGTGCAGACACGGAAGTTTTCTTCCATATCTGTTGTAAGGAGCATAGTGCCGCACTTAGGGCATTTTGTCCACATTTCCTCGGGAACAAACGGTACATTGGTCTGCTCCTCGGGTCTGCTTTCAAGCTCATTTTTCGGTTTTACAAAAGCAAATAAATCCATAGCCTATTACTTCTTTCCGTCCTTATGCTTTTTTTCAAAATCAAGCATAAAGTCAGTAGTATATTCTCCGCTGACAAACTGCTCGTCCGACAAAATCTCGGCAAGCAAGTCACGGTTGATGTCAATTCCGTCAATGGTAAGCTCCGAAAGAGCCATTTTCATCTTTCTTATAGCAAGCTCTCGGCTTCGTGCCTGAACAATGAGCTTGCCTATCATAGAATCATAGTAAGGCGGAATAAAATAATCCTGAAATACAGCTGTATCAAAACGGACAAAAGAACCGCCCGGTATATGCAAACGCTTAATTCTTCCGCAGCTCGGTCTGAAACCGTGCTCAGGGTCTTCTGCATTAATACGGCACTCAATAACATTTCCATGTGTAAAAATGCTGTCCTGGGTTCTTGTAAGTTTTCCGCCTGCCGCAATTCTTATCTGCCACTGTACAATATCAAGACCTGTTACCATCTCGGTAACACCGTGTTCAACCTGAAGACGGGTATTCATCTCCATAAAGTAGAAATTATTATTCATATCAAGCAAAAACTCAACAGTACCTGCATTGACATAATTTACAGCCTTTGCAGCCTTTACAGCCGCTTTCATCATTTCCTTACGGGTTCTGTCATCAAGCGCAGGACTTGGGCTTTCCTCAATCATCTTCTGATTTTTACGCTGGACCGAACATTCTCTTTCACCCAGACAGATAGTATTACCGTATTTGTCGCTCAAAAGCTGCATCTCTATATGCTTTACGGGGTGAATGAACTTTTCCATATAACATGCGCCGTCACCAAAAGCAGACTGTGCCTCCGAAGACGCCGCCGCAAAAGCCTCGTCAAACTGCTCAATGCAGTCTACTCTGCGGATACCCTTTCCGCCGCCGCCCGAACGAGCCTTTATAAGCAGCGGAAAACCGATTTTTTCGGCTTCTTCCCTTGCTTTTACGGGGTCTTCTATAATATCGCAGCCGGGTGTTACGGGAACACCTGCCGCACGCATTGTTTTTCTTGCATTGTCCTTATCGCCGAGTAATTTTATCATCTCTGATGTAGGGCCGATAAAGTTTATGTTACATTGCTCACAAAGAGAAACGAATTTTGCATTCTCCGAGAGCAAACCATATCCGGGGTGAATGGCTTGTGCGCCGCTTTCAATGGCAACGGTAAGTATAGCAGGCATATTAAGATAGCTGTCGGCAACTCTGCTGCCGCCAACACAATAGCTTTCGTCAGCAAGCTGAACATGCATTGCGTTTTTGTCCGCCTCAGAATATATTGCAACTGTACTGATACCCATTTCTCGGCAAGCACGAATAATTCTTACTGCAATTTCTCCTCGGTTGGCTATAAGTATTTTTGAAAACATTTTATCACTTCCAAAAGAAAATTTGCAATAAGTTACTTATTATTTGGAATAAGAGCAAAAGAAAGCTCGGCACTTACGCAAAGCTTGCCGTCAACATAGCCTTTTGCATCAATAAAATAGAACACGCCCTTGCTCTTTGTAAGAGTACATACACTTTCGAGTGTATCGCCGGGTTTTACCTGATTTTTAAACTTTACATTGTTCATTTTTGTAAAGAAAGGTGTGCATCCCTCAACCTTGCCCGCAAGCAGGCAACAAGCCGACTGTCCCATCATTTCACAGAGAATAACACCCGGAACAACAGGATTGCCCGGAAAATGTCCCTGTAAAAAGAACTCGTCGCCCTTGATTGTATATCTTCCCTTTGAGGTAACATCGTCGATTTTTTCTGCCTCTTCAACAAGCAGCATATTGTCACGATGCGGTAATATCTTTTTGATTTCTTCCTGATTCATTGTAACTCCTTATTTAACTCTGAACAGAGGCTGACCGTACTCAACAAGGTCGCCGTCCTTAACAAGAACTTCTGTAACCTCGCCGTCAAGCTCTGACTGGATTTCATTCATACACTTCATAGCTTCAACTATGCAGATTGTGTCACCCTTTGAAATTTTCTGTCCCACAGAAACATAAGGATTGCTGTCAGGTGACGGAGCGGCATAAAATACGCCGACAATAGGAGAATTGATTGTTTTGCCCTCGGCAACAGGAGCCGACGGAGCGGCAGGTGCTGCAGGAGCAGCCACAGGAGCCGATTCGTTAACCGATGCAGGAGCATTTGCCTGCATTACAACGGCAGGAGCGGCAGAAATTGCCTTTTCAAGACGGATAGCCGAACCGTCACCGTTTTTTATTTCAAGTACCGAAAGCGATGAGCCTTCAAGCATTTCGATAAATTCTTTAACATCGTTTTTAGAATACATAAATACAGCCCTCCGAATCAGATTTTCTTAAATACTACGCAAGCGTCATGACCGCCAAAACCGAGGTTTGTAGATGCGGCAACTGTTACATCACGCTTAACTGCCTTGTTCGGTGTGTAGTTAAGGTCAAGTTCTTCGTCCTGCTCATTTAAGTGAATTGTTGGCGGAATCATACCGTCACGGAGAGTAAGAACAGAAACAATAGCTTCGATTGCGCCTGTTGCGCCGAGCATATGACCTGTCATTGACTTTGTTGAGCTGATATTTGCATCGTAAGCCTTTTCGCCGAGAGCCGACTTGAACGCCATTGTTTCGGTAAGGTCGTTTAAGTGGGTTGAAGTACCGTGAGCATTGATATAAAGCTGATCGTCATCTGTTGTGCCAGCCTCTGCCATAGCAATTTTGATTGCTCTTGCAAGTCCTGCACCCTCAGGGTCGGGAGCTGTAACATGGTGAGCGTCACAAGTATTGCCGTAACCTGCAAATTCAGCATAAATCTTAGCGCCTCTTGCCTTTGCGTGCTCATATTCTTCAAGTACGAGCATACCTGCGCCCTCGCCCATTACGAAACCGTCACGATTTTTATCAAACGGGCGTGATGCTGTTTCGGGATCTTCGTTTGTGGAAAGAGCCTTCATATTCTGGAAGCCTGCGATTGTAAGAGGAGCGATAACCGCCTCTGTGCCGCCTGCAATGATTGCGTCTGCATAACCGTCCTTAATTGCGTGGAAAGCCTCGCCGATTGAGTGTGTACCTGTTGCACAAGCGCTCATAACCGAAAGTGAAACGCCCTTTGCTTTAAAGCGGATAGCTACATTACCTGTGGCAATGTTACCGATCATCATAGGAATAAAGAAAGGAGATACCTTTCTCGGGCCGCCCTCGTTGAGTGCAGTTACATTGTTTACAAATGAGTGAAGTCCGCCGATACCTGCGCCGATGTACACACCGAAACGCTCCTCGTTAATATTACCGAGGATTCCGCTGTCGTCTACAGCCTGCTGTGCTGCCGCAATAGCGTACTGACAGTAAATATCGAGCTTTCTTAACTCTCTTTTTTCAATATATTTTTCCGGCTCAAAGTTCTTTACAGTACCTGCAAGGTGAACTTTGAGGTCAGAAGTATCAAATGATGTGATTTTTTCAACACCGTTTACACCTGCGAGCATATTTGCCCACATTGTATCTATATCGTTACCTACAGGGGTGATTGCACCCATACCTGTTACTACTACTCTTCTCATTAAAGCACCTCCGATTACATTGCAAGTCCGCCGTCAACTTTGATAACTTCGCCTGTTACATAGGCGGCGTCATCAGAGCAGAGGAACGCAACTACATTTGCAACATCTTCAGGTGTACCGATACGCTTTGCAGGAATCTGTGCTTTCATAGCGTCTTTTACCTTGTCTGAAAGTGCGTTTGTCATATCTGTGCCGATGTAACCCGGAGCAACGGCATTAACAGTAACACCTCTGCCTGCAAGCTCTTTGGCAACAGACTTTGTCATACCGATAATGCCTGCCTTAGATGCCGAATAGTTAGCCTGACCCGCATTACCCATAATACCTACAACAGAAGATGTGCTTACAATTCTGCCGTAGCGTTTTTTCATAAAGTGCTTGTAGGTGTGCTTAATCATATTGAATGTGCCCTTGAGGTTTACGCCGATTACTGCGTCAAAGTCTTTTTCGTCCATATTGAGAACGAGCTTGTCACGTGTGATACCTGCGTTATTTACAAGAATATCAATTCCGCCGAATTCCTCGATTACCTTGTCAACAACCTCTTTTGATGCGTTAAAATCGGAAACATCGCAGAAATACTGCTCAACCTTTGTGTTGTACTCTGCAAGAGCCTCTTTTGCGGCAATGCCCTCGCTCTCATCGCCAACATAAAGAATAGCAATGTTTGCGCCCTGACTTGCAAGTTTTTTAGCTATTGCAAGACCGATACCTCTTGAACCGCCTGTAATAACGGCTGTCTTGTTTTCAAATTTCATAATATCCTCCAAAATCAAAGGTCAAGTGCTTCAAAATCAGCGGGTGTTTCCACCTTGAAAGCCTTAACACTGTTGTCAATTCTCTTGATAAGTCCTGTTAAAGTCTTGCCGACACCGATTTCAATAAATGTGTCAACACCGTCTTTAATCATATTTTCAACAATTGTCTGCCATCTTACGGGATTTTCTACCTGTGCTCTTACAAGTTCCTTGTAGTCACCCTCGTACGGCTTTGCTGTATAGTCTGAATAAATTGTTACTTTAGGCTGTGCAAACTCAATGTCCTGCATATACTCCGCAAGACCCTTTGCCGCATCTGCCATAAACGGTGAATGGAAAGCACCGCTTACCGCAAGCAATTTTGCTCTGCCGCCCGCTGCTTTGACAGCCTCGCAGAAAGCCTCTGCATTTTCGCTTGTTGTAGCAACAACTGTCTGTGCGGGCGAGTTATAGTTTACAGGATATGTCTTGTCAAAGCCCTTACAAACTTCTTCAACTTTTTCGGGAGTAATTTTCATTACGGCAGCCATCGCACCCGGATTTTCGGTCGCCGCCTTATCCATAAGCTCGCCTCTCTTGCAAACGAGTTTAAAAGCTTCTTCGTCCGAAAGAATACCCGAAAAAGCAAGAGCCGCAATTTCGCCGAGTGAAAAGCCTGCAACGCAGTCAGCCTTAACACCCTTTTCTTCAAGGAATCTCGCAGCAGCAAGGTCTGCCGTAAATACACAAGGCTGTGTGTTTACTGTTTTGCAGAGTTCTTCTGTTGTACCCTCAAAGCACTGTGCAGATGTACCTTTGCGGATACCGTCTGCCATATCATATACGCTTTTGGCTGCGGCAGAGGAATTGTAAAGATCCTTGCCCATTCCGCTGTACTGTGCGCCCTGGCCTGAAAAAACAAATGCTATTTTACCCATTTTGTAGCTCCATTCAATACTTCTTCAGCCTGAGCAAACATTTCTGTAATGATTTCTCTTGCAGGCTGTTCTTTTTTTACCATTGCGGCAACCTGACCTGCAAGAACTGTACCATGCGAAACATCGCCCTCTCTTACAGCAAGTCTTAATCTGCCGACACCCATCTTTTCAAGTTCTTCATCGCTTACCTCAGATGAGTTGTACTCTGCCTTTGTATATTCACGAGTAAAGGAATTACGGATAGCACGAACAGGATGACCGAGTCTTTTACCTGTTACAACTGTATCAATATCCTTTGCCTTTATGATTTTGTCCTTGTACTCCTGTGCGATTGTACATTCTGTGGCAACCAAAAATCTTGTGCCTACTTGTACACCTACAGCGCCGAGCATAAATGCCGCAGCAATCTGTCTGCCGTCTGCAATACCGCCTGCTGCAATTACAGGAATGTTTACAGCGTCAACTACCTGCGGAACAAGAGCCATTGTGGTAAGGTCGCCTACATGGCCGCCTGACTCGCCGCCCTCTGCAATAACTGCGAATGCACCTAACTTTTCCATCTTTCTTGCAAGAGCAACGCTCGGAACTACAGGGATAACTTTAATACCTGCATCAAGCCACCTCTGCATATACTTACCGGGGTTGCCTGCGCCTGTTGTAATAACCTTTATGCCCTCTTCGATAACAACCTGAACCGCCTCTTCGACAAACGGACTCATAAGCATAATATTTACACCGAAAGGCTTGTCTGTAAGTTCTTTACACTTTTTAATTTCGGCACGGAGCTGTTCTCCGTTTGAATTCATTGCGGCAATAAGGCCGAGACCGCCTGCGTTTGAAACACCGGCTGCAAGAGAAGCGTCTGCTACCCAAGCCATACCGCCCTGAAAAATAGGAAATTCAAGACCGAGTGATTTATCAATAACGGTAGAAATCATATGTACATTCTCCTTTTTTGTATTTCTGCGTCTGCTTTGTGTTTTTGAGCATAACGCAAAACAACATTTGTTCATAATTGCAGTTTTACACTATTGATTAAATACTACCGCAAATTACATAAATTGTCAATACACATAATGCAAATAGTGTAGTTTACATCAACAAGCAATTCTAATCTTTTTTATTTTTATTGGCAATCCACATAGTTTATTAATAACTTTTAAAAATCTTTAACTGCAATAGTCCTCCACTGCTCTTCTAAGCGCTTCCTTCCCTGTAATTTCAACACCTTTTTTAAGTTGCATTACATCGCTTTTCGGCAAATTTGAGGACATAGTTCCCGTTTTCAGGTAAATATTACCACTTTCTTTATAGTAAACATTCAGATAGCCGTCCTCTATTTTCAGGATAAAAACATCTTCCTCACACTTATCCTCGGTATTGCTCTGCTGTACGGTTTGAGCCGACGCATCTGTACCTGCGGTAAATAAATTTCCTGTTACCGCACAAGCTATTAATATGATTCCTGTTGCGCAAATAAGCTTTTTCACATCAAAAACTCCCTGTAATTTGCTAAATTCAATACTTTCTCGGCAATAAATTCAGCTTTATTTTTAACTGTTTTAACTATATATTTCCGCTTATTTGTATTATTATACATATATTACATTATATTATATAAAATTTTCCTTTGTAAAAGGCTTATTTTTTAAGAAAAATTTGGCTTTTTATATTTATTTTTTTATTCTCAAGTGGTATAATAATCATTAACTGATATTTTTTGTTTTTGGATAAAATTTAAGAGATTAACTTTGTTTTTGTCAAAGAAGGAGAAATTATGCGTAACAAGCGTGAAACAGACATCAGTCAATATAAAGATATTCAGCCGGAGATTAACCCTGCCGTTCGCAAGGTAAATCCGATAAAAAGATTTTTCAAGGCGCTCGGTAAACTTATTTTTACAATTTTCTCGGTATGCGTTGTTGCGGGTCTTATCGCAACTATTTCGCTCGGAATTTACATTGCGAGCCTTGCGTCCGAACCGACAGGCATTGACCTCAGAGCAAAATCGCTTAACCAGACAAGTTTTATTATGGTACAAAATTCAGACGGTAAGTTTGAACAGTATCAAACTCTTTACAGCACAGAAAACAGAATTTGGGTTGACAACCAAAAGATTCCGCAGGCTATGAAAGACGCCGTTGTTGCCATTGAGGACAAGCGTTTCTTTGACCACCACGGAGTTGACTGGACAAGAACCCTCTCTGCCGTAGTAAGTCTTGCCTCGGGCACAGATTCTTACGGCGGTTCTACAATTACTCAACAGCTTATCAAGAATATAACAGACGACAACGAAGTTTCTCTCACAAGAAAAATGCGTGAAATCTGCAAAGCGCTCAAGCTTGAGAACGAATATACAAAGGACGAAATTCTTGAGGCTTACCTAAATGTTGTAAACTTCGGCAACAACTGTCAGGGCGTTGAGTCGGCAGCACAGCTTTATTTTGACAAGAGCATTGAAAACTGCTCTATCGCAGAATGTGCGGCTATCGCAGGCATTACTCAAAACCCATCAAAATGGAATCCTCTTGCTTATCCGGAAAACAATAAAATCAGACGAGAAATCATCATAAACGAAATGTATGACCAGGGCAAAATCACCAAGGACGAATACGATGCCGCTATGAAAGAGTCTGCAAATATGACTTTTGTAGGCTACACAAGCGATCGTGACGATGAAGATGACAACGATGACGGTTATGTTCAGAACTGGTACATTGACGAGCTTTTCTATGACGCTCAGAAAGACCTTGCTCAGTACTACAACATCAGCGAGGACGCAGCATCTGATAAACTTTACACAGAGGGTCTTAAAATCTACTGCGCAATGGATGTAAGAGCGCAGGAAATGATAGAAAATGCCGCTCAGAACATTGACAAAAGCAGCGACCCCGAATTACAGATAGCTATGACGCTTATGGGGTTTGACGGCAGAGTAATTGCTACTGTCGGCAGCTCAGACAAAAAGACAGGGGCTTTAAGCTGGGACAGAGCGACAGAGTCATCTCTCCAGCCGGGTTCTTCAATCAAGCCTGTTGTTGTTTATCCATACGCAATCGACAACAAAATGCTCTACTTCTCATCTCAGATTGAGGACGCACCGCTCGAAAAGTACGAAACTAACGAGTACGGCGAGCTTGTTTCAGGCCCTAAGAACTGGTACGAAGGCTACAAGGGCACAATGCTTTTGCCTGACGCTATCGAAATTTCTTCAAACGGTACAGCCGCTCAGGCTATGAAAATGATTGGCGGTCCGAGCGTGGCTTACGAGCAGGTAGTAACAAAAATGGGATTTTCTCACCTTGACGAGCAGGACGCTTACAACTCGGGCGGACTTTCAATCGGTGGTCTTACAGGCGGTGTAACAGTTCGTGAAATGGCTGCTGCTTACAACTATATGGGCAACGGCGGTCTTTACTACAACCCATATACCTACTACTACATCACAGACTCCGAAGACAATATTATTATCGACAACAGAAACGCTGTTCCAAAGCAGGCTTACTCACCAACAACAGCCGCTATTATGAACAGACTTCTCCACTACAATGTAACAAACTCAGTGAATACCGCCGCAGGCTCTGCAAGAATCAGCGGTTGGGATATTATCGGTAAAACAGGTACAACCGATGCCGACAAGGACTCATGGTTCTGCGGTATGTCACCATACGCTACACTTGCTATTTGGACAGGTTTTGACTACCCACACACAATTTCAAATACAAATGTTGCAACAAACACCTTTAACAAGGTTATGAGCTCATACCTAAGCGGTATGGAGCACAAGGACTTCAAATTCCCGTCTAACCTTATTGAAGCACAGTACAGCCCTTATTCGGGTCTTATTGTGTCAACCGAAAATGTTTCGGGCAAATATGTCGGTTATTACACAGAGGACAATATGCCTTCAAACGGTGGTTGGGACGGTTACTACGACTCAAGCGATTCCGATAATTACGATGATTATAATTACGATTCATCATCTAATTATTCAGACAGCTCTTATTCCGGTGACGAAAGTCACTCAGGCGGTGGCGACGGAGATACTTCTTCTGCCGAAAGCCAAGGCGGTGAAGAGCCTAAGCCTGAAGAAAGCGGCGGAGATACCTCATCTGCCGAAAGCCAGGGCGGCGAAGAGCCTAAGCCTGAAGAAAGCGGAGGAAATGTATCTGCTCCGGGAGCTTAAGTCAGTTTATCTTGAAGAACTGTCTGCTTACAGGCAGTTCTTCATTAAATACATAAGGAAGTTATAAATTCCAAACTGAAAGGAAAGGATTTAGAATATGATTTCAGTAGCAATAATGGGCCACGGCGTTGTAGGCTCAGGCGTAGCCGAAATTCTTACAACACACAAACAGAAGCTTTTTGCAAGCATCGGAGAAGAAATTTATGTAAAGCACATTCTTGACCTGCGTGAATTTCCAGACAGCCCTTTGGCCGACAGATTTACAAAGGACTTTAACGACATCTTAAACGACAGAGAAGTAAGAGTTGTTGTTGAGGTTATGGGCGGTCTTAACCCTGCATATGACTTTGTAAAGAAGTGCCTTAAGTCCGGCAAAAGCGTAGTAACATCAAACAAAGAGTTAGTTGCGGCTCACGGTGCAGAGCTTTTACAGATTGCAAAAGACGAAAATGTAAACTTCTTATTTGAGGCATCGGTTGGCGGCGGTATTCCTATTATAAGACCATTAAACCAGTCTCTTACAGCGGATGAGATTACAAAAATAACAGGAATTCTTAATGGAACAACAAACTATATCCTTACAAAGATGGATAAAGAAGGCAGTACATACGAAGAAACATTAAAAGAAGCACAGGAACTTGGTTATGCCGAGAGAAATCCTGAAGCTGACGTTGAAGGTTTTGATGCCTGCCGTAAAATTGCAATTCTTACATCGCTTGCATATGGCTCAACAGTAAAATTTGAAGAAATCCGTACAGAGGGAATTACAAAAATCACAACAAAAGATTTCAAGTATGCAGAAAAACTTGGCTATGTAGTAAAGCTTCTTGCTACAAGCTGCAAAGAAAATGACAAAGTATATGCTATAACAGCACCATTTATGATTAATTCAACACATCCGTTATACAATGTAAATGATGTGTTAAACGGAATATATATTCATGGTAATGTTATCGGCAATGTAATGTTTTTTGGTGCCGGAGCAGGAAAACTTCCTACGGCAAGTGCTGTTGTAGCTGACGTTGTAGACTGTGTAAAGCATAAAGGCAAGAATGTCATGACAGTATGGAGCGTAGAGAAACTTGAACTTGGTGATGCAGATGATGAAGTAAGAAAGTTCTTCGTCAGAGTAAAAGGTAATGTCTCAGATTTATCAGCAGTAAATGCAGCATTTGGAAATGTGCAGACTGTTACTGTAGATGGAATAGACGGAGAGTTTGGATTCATTACAGAGCCTATGTCAGAAAGAGCATTTGCTGAAGCAGCAAAAAAGATAGATATGATTCATAGAATAAGAATCGATGAGACTACAATTTAATTGTCAGCCTGATTAACTGTGATTTATGGTTTGTATAAAAATTATCGTCAGTGCATATACTTGCACGGGAAAGGAAGAAAAATGAAATATTTAATTAATTTAATTGCGATAATTAAAAATAAAGACTTATTTACAAAATTAAACATTTAAGTTAAACTTACATAAGTGAAAAGTAAAATTAAAGGAGGAAAATTAAAGTGAAAAAGAAATTTATAGCAATTACATTTTTATTGTTGATAACTTTTGGAATGATAGGTTGTGGAAAAAATCAAGTTTTAAAAAAGGAAAATGTAAATGAAACAAATCAAGAACAAGCAACAGAAAATAAAGAAACTGCTGAAGAGCAGCAAGAGAATACTAACAATGATACAGAAGAACAAAGTCAATCTCAAATTGATTATATAAACATAGCACCAGAAGAAGTAAAAATACCAATTCTTATGTATCATTCTATAAGTGATGAAGATCCAAGTAATAATTTATTAGTACCTCCAGCAATGTTTGAGGAACAAATGGCATGGCTTGAAGCAAATAATTTTACAGCTATGAATATGGATGAAGCATTAGAAGCAATGAGAACTGGAAAGGTACCTAAAAGGCCTGTTGTAATAACATTTGATGATGGATATGCAAATAATTATACTAGTGCTTTTCCATCTTTAAAAAATCATAAATTAAAGGCTACATTCTTTGTAATTACCGATGGAGTAGATAATGGTTATTATATGTCATCTGATAATTTAAAAGAAATGCAAGACGCAGGGATGTCAATTGAAAATCATACTGCTAATCATTTAGAATTAAATAACTTATCTAAAACAGATGCTTATGAATCCATAAAAAGAGCTCAAGATTACTTAAGAAATGTTATAGGTTCTGATGGAAATTATCTTTGTTATCCTGTTGGAAAATATAATGATGAAACTATTCAAATAGAAGAAGAATTAGGAATAAAAGCAGCAGTTACAACACAAGGTGGTTTTGCATCAATAAATGATGGACTACATACATTAAAAAGAGTTAGAATATCACCAATGAGTATTGAAGGTTTTGCATCAATATTTTCAGAGTACATTAATTAGATATAAGTAATGCTATAATGAACGATAAATTTATTACAGTGGAGGAAAAATAGTAATGGCAAAAATAACAAGTAAAAATAATAGTTTATTAAGGGATTCAAGAAATAAGGTATCTCCTAAGGTGTATAATCTTTTAATGGAACTAGTTAATGATGATAGAGAAGAACTAGCAGAAATTGTTTTAAAAATAGATTATTTAATAGAATATGCTAATAGTGCAGTTAAAGCAAAGGATTATAATACTGCTTTAGAAACTGTTAAAAGAGCAGAAGAAAGAGTGAAATTAATTAAAAGAGAGAATTATGATGTTAGTCATTTAGAATATCTTATTGAAGGTGTTAAATTAAAAATTAAAAAATAAAAAATCCCCCTATAGATGTATAATTACAATGTCTATAGGGGGTATGTATTAGCTTAAAATTAAGCTATATTAATTATTTTTAGATTTTCTATTTCTATTTCTGCTTTTCTTTTTGTTATTAGTAGAAACTTCAACATTAACTCTTCTCTTATTAATTTTTCCACCAGTACATTTTTCAAGTACTTGTCTATGAATAGAGTTATCAACATTAACAAATGCAAAGTTCTCCATTATATCAATATCTCTTATTTGAGATGCTCCTACTTTTGCATTATTCTTAATGTAGCTAATTAATGTTTTAATAGTTAAGCCATCTCTTCTACCAGCTGAGAAGAATAATCTAACATCATCTCCCTTAACCTTAGCAGGTGATTCTAATTTGTCAGAAGAATAATCAAAAGATAATTGATTTTTAAATTGGCTTTGAAGTAAAGAAGCTATAACCTTAACAGAATCATGAGTTTGTGTTAATTCTGTTGCTATATCTACAAATTTAGAATAATCTTCAGCTTCAATTATTGAAGAAACTTCTTCTGTCATTATTTTAAATTTAGCATTATAAATTTCTTGAACTGTAGGTACTTGCTTTCTTTCAATATTACTCTTAGTAACATTTTTAATTTGCTTAAGGAATCCAAATTCTTTAGGAGTTATTATGCTGTAAGCAGTTCCTTCACGTCCAGCTCTACCAGTTCTACCAATTCTATGAACATATGATTCAATATCTTGAGGTAATTCATAGTTAAATACGTGAGTAACACCATCAACGTCAATTCCTCTAGCAGCAACGTCTGTAGCAACTAAGAATTTTAAAGAACCATTTTTAAACTTATTTAAAGTTTTTATTCTTTGAATTTGAGACATGTCTCCATGCATTCCTTCAACCATATAACCTTTAGCTTGCATTGAAGCAACTAATTCATCAACGCCCTTTTTAGTTCTGCAGAAGATAATACCAGCAGATGGATTATCAAGATCTATTAATCTGCAAAGAGCTTCTAATCTTTGAGAACCATTAACTTCAAAATAATTTTGAGTAATTGTAGAACCAGTTAATTCTTTTCTTGCAATAGCAACATGTTTAGCATCTTCTTTTAAATATTTTTTTACTTTACTTTCACCTTTGCTAAATAAAAGATTCATTAAATCCTGTGACTCATTTTTCTGTTTTACTATTCCCCAACCATAAATAATCATTGTAGCCAGTGCAAACAATAAAACTCCTACAATTACCGTTACTAATTTCATTTATCTTCCTCATTTACAAATACGACATATTTATTTGTTTCTAAAATTTTAAAATATTTAGCAAGTCTTTCATACAACTGAACTCCTGCTTTTTTATGTTCTTTTTCTAATATTTTTCCAATTTCATATATTGTTTTTTTACCATCAATCTGTTTCCACACACAACTTCCATACTCATCTAATTTTATAAAACTGTATCTTGGTTTTTTAAATAACTTCTGAGCCAA
>ERZ773131.1666-NODE-1666-length-15488-cov-3.151494_pt1 | contig 15488 bp, 8 predicted proteins | sample MGYA00511082_ERZ773131 | MGnify/ENA primary metagenome ERZ773131 (study PRJEB29015, sample SAMEA2737813) | human gut metagenome | biome: human gut; feature: human-associated habitat; material: faeces | place: China | collected 2012 ... | reverse complement strand
GAACGTACTGCCGGAAGACTTCAGCTCCAGACTCATCGGCACCGTCACTGGTAAAGGCGACCGACCGTCGATCACGTACTACATCAACGAAAAGCTGAACGCGATCGCGCCGAAAATCACCGATACGGGTGCGACCACGATCGACGAGCAGATCAACACCACTTTCGTTTCCAGCGTGGCCGACGCCGTGGCGAAGGAAGTGAAGGAGGCAGCGGGAGAAACCACCGGCAGCATGAAAAGCGCGCAAAGCGACGTCATCAACGATCTGACCGACACCATCAACCAGCTCGAAACCGTCCAACAGCAGCTGCGCGGCACGCGTTCCACGCTCGACAAGGCCCTCACCACCATCGATTCGGCCAAACAGTCCAACATCGCGCTCGCCTCGGGAATCACCAACTCGCTTGACACCGTCGGCAAGGCGTCCGACTTGCTGAGCGAGACGCGCACACAAACCGAACGATTCTCGAACACGCTGGTCGGAGCGCTCGACAACGGCAGCACGCAACTGTCCGGTCTGCAGGTCAACGTGAGCAATGCCACCGGCACCGTGCTCAGCGGACTGAACACCACGCAGGACGCGCTCGACCAAGTGTCCAGCACCATGCATCACGTCAACGCCACCACCGGCAATGTGCTCGACGGCGTGGAGAAGGCGTTGCAGGCCAGCCAGCTGGATCCGAACAGCCAAACGTATAAGGATCTTTCCGCGCAACTCGCCGAAGCCCGCAAACAGCTGACGTTCCAGCAGCAGCGCATCGACGCCTTCGATCAGGACACCACGGCTGCGATCAACGCGGGGAAGAACACCGCGAACGGGTTCAACGACGATGTCACCACGCTGGCGAAGAACGGCACGGCGTCGATGGCGAGCGCACGCACGACCATCACCGGCACGGTCATGCCGAATCTCAACACCGGGCTCGATACACTCAGCCTGGCCAATGGGTCGCTGTCCGGCACGCTTACCACGCTGCAAAGCACGCTGGAACAGGGTAACGGGCTGCTCGACCAGTTGTCGCGCACCGTGACCCAAACGAACACCACCATTGCTGGCACGCAGACGCAGCTCGCCAATCTCGCCAAACAGCTCAACGCCACGCGCACCGATGTGGCCGCGTTGAGCAGTTCGGCGATGTTCCAGCAGCTTTCCCAAGCGCTCGGACTTGACGCGAGCGAGGTCGGCTCGTTCGTGGGCGAGCCGGTGCATTTGGACGAACAGGTCCTCTACCCGGTCAAAAACTATGGTTCCGCGGTCACGCCGTTCTACACGAATCTTGCGCTATGGGTCGGCGGATTCGTGCTCGTCGCGATCTACAAGCTTGAAGTGGACCGCGATGAGAAGATCCGCATGTACACGCCACGCCAAGGCTATATGGGCCGTTGGCTGCTGTTCGTCACGGTCGGATTCCTGCAGGCGATCATCGCCACGATCGGCGATCTCGCGCTGGGCATCCAATGCGAGCATCCGTTCCTGTTCATCCTCGCCGGCATTTTCGCCTCGTTCGTCTACGTGAACATCATTTACGCGCTCGCCGTGGCGTTCCGGCATATCGGCAAGGCCGTCGCCGTGATTCTGGTGATCATCCAGATTCCGGGCGCGGCAGGCCTCTACCCCATCGAGATGATGCCGGAATTCTTCCGCCGTCTGAAACCGTTCCTACCGTTCACTTACGGCATCAACGCGATGCGCGGGCCGATCGGCGGCATGTATGCCAACCATTATTGGATCGACATGCTCTCGCTGTTCTGGTATCTGCCTGTGGCGCTGTTCATCGGCTTGGTGGTCCGCAAGCTGGCGTTGAACCTCAACCGCCTGTTCGACAACCGTCTGGCGGACACTGATCTGATGATCACCGAACATAACGAAGGCACGGTGGAACCGTTGCTGCTCACCGAGACCGCGCAGCAAATCGCCGAGGAGTTCCCCGAACTCGCCCGCAGACGGGCGATTCATTTCTTCCGCCTGTACCCGCGCCTGGTGCGTTGGGGATTCCTCGCGCTGGCGGTACTGCCGTTCGTGTTCCTGCTGTTGCTATTCATCACGCGCATGAAGCTCGCCATGCTGCTCGGTTGGATCATTTCGATCATCGCCATCGACACGTATCTCATCGTGGTGGAGTATCTGCGCGAACGGTATGCGAATTATCTGGGCGAGGAAGCGATGAGTGCGGAAGAGTTCCGCAGCGCGATCCTGCACGAGAACCTGCTGTTCCGGCCGGGCATGCATTACAAGCCGATGCATGCCATACGTACGAGGCTGTATGAGGCTGCGCATGGTGGTTCGGCCGGACATGCGCCTGAACATGCGGCTGAGTATGCGGCTGGAAACACGGACGGAAATGCTGGCAGGAGTCTGCGTGAGGAGGGGAACGAACAGTGAAAATGATCTGGGGCATCTTCAAGCGGGACATGTGCCACGCCACCCGCAACGTGATCGCCGTGATCGTCTCGATGGGCCTGGTGGTGGTGCCGGCGCTGTACGCCTGGTTCAACATCGCGGCCAGCTGGGACCCCTACGGCAACACCAAGGCATTGAAGGTCGCCGTGGCCAATAACGACAAGGGTTACAAGTCGGATCTCATACCGGTGCGCGTCAACGTGGGCGAAACCATCATCAGCACACTGCACGCCAACGACCAGCTGGACTGGCAGTTCGTGAAAAGCGACAAGGCAATCGACGGGGTGAAATCCGGCGAATACTATGCGGCGATCGTAATTCCGAAAGGTTTCAGCGCCGACATGATGACGCTGTTCTCCCCCGACATCAAACACGCGCAGCTCAAGTACTATCTGAACGAGAAAATCAACCCGATCGCCCCGCATATCACCGATCAGGGCGCGACAACCGTGGTCAACACGATCGACAAAACCTTCGCCAAAACGATTGCGCAAGTCGGACTCGACCTGGCCTCAAGCATCCTACACTATTCGCAAAGCCCGCAAATGGCCGAATACATGCGCAACCTCAACGGCAATCTCACCACCATGGCGGATACGCTGAGCGGCGCATCGCAGCAGGTGACGTCGTATTCGCAGCTGCTCGGCTCGGCGAACGACATCGTGGATTCCACGGGCAAACTGCTCGCCTCGGCGACCAAGGCGGGCAAACAGGCCCAGAACGCGTTGAAGCAAGGCAAATCAGGTGCCACGTCACTCACTTCTGCAGGTGCGAACGTCACCTCCTCGGTGAACACCGCGCTCGACCAGGTGTCAGGCGCGTTCGACCAAGTAGCTGCCAAGGTGAACAAGGCGTTCGACGCGATCGGCAAGGACTCAGACACCGCAGCCAGCCAGTTGGCAACGTTGAGCGAACAAATCTCCAGCGGCGAATCGCTGTACGACACGTACATCACAAGCCTCAACCACATGCGCGAATCGGTGGAACAACTACCGGACAGTGATTCCGCGAAACAGGCGCTGCTGGAAGCCATCGACCGGGAGATCACGCTGCTGGAAGCCGCCAAAGGCGATTCGCAGAAGCTCGCGCAGCAGCTGAAAGACGCTTCCACGCAGGTCACGCAGGATACCGCAGCCGCGGAACGCTCCCGCAAGGAGATCCTGAACCGCATCACCTCCGCGAAGCAGTCGATCAGCAATGTGCGCGACGATTACGCCACGAACGTCAAGCCGAAAATCGACGCGCTCGCCTCCACAGTCAGCACGCTGATCTCCCAAACCGACAGCATGATCACCCAGCTGAGCGGCACCGCCGACGGTCTGGACGATGTGACGGGCGATGTGGGGACGAATGTGACGTCCATCCGTTCCACGCTCGGCGCGATCGCGAAGAAACTCGACTCGTCGGCAGCGACGGTGAAGGAGCTGATCACGAAGCTGGAGACGGGCGGAAACGCCGGTGACGGCAACAGCGATGGTGGCGACGGTGACAACGACGCCGATTCGGGCGAATCGGACGAACTACGTGCACTGGCCACCGCCAACGCGTCCACACTGTCCACGCTGATTTCCGCGCCCGTCGCACTGCATCGCGTCTCGGTGTACCCGATCGCGAACTACGGTTCGGCCATGGCGCCGTTCTATACGATCCTGTCAATCTGGGTGGGTGCGATCATCCTGTGCGCCATGCTGAAAGTGACGATTTCGGACCGCGAGAAGGCGCATGTGCTGGGCTTGGGCGACACGCTGCCGCGCATCGCCGGCCCGTCCGGCCCGGGGAACGCCTCACGTTGGGGACTGCGCCTCGACCACGAGTATTTCGGACGGTACGCGATCTTCGCACTGCTCGCGTTGCTGCAGGGCACACTGGTTTGCCTGGGTGACACGTATTTCCTTGGCGTGCAGGCGAATCATGCGCTGCAGTTCCTTGCCGTGGGGTGGCTTGCCGCGCTCGTGTTCTCGAATATCGTGTATACGCTGACCGTGTCGTTCGGCGATATCGGCAAGGCCGTGGCCGTGGTGCTGCTGGTGATGCAGGTCGCCGGTTCGGGCGGTACGTTCCCTATCGAGACGCTGCCGAAGTTCTTCCAAATGCTCTACCCGTTCCTACCATTCCCGCACGCCATCGATGCCATGCACGCCGCGATGGCCGGATCATACGGCAATGAGTACCTGCTTGACATGGTGTATCTCGCCTTGTTCCTGATTCCTTCGCTGCTGCTGGGATTGGTGTTGCGCAAGCCGGTGATCCGGTTGAACAACTGGGTGAGCCGCAATCTGGAGTCCACCAAGGTGATGTGACGAGGCGGATTTGAACGGGCTGGTTTGAGCCGGTTTAGATCGGTTTCGGCTGGTACACGTGAACGCGCTGCCCGCCATCATCGACGACCTGAAAACCCAAAGCCACGAATTCGTCACCATCGACCAGCCGGCAAAAACCTAAGCTAGCGTGGAGGCGTAGGGCATTGTCCTGCCCAGTCACTTCCCTTACGTACCGCTGCGCCATCCCGGCGCTCCTCTGCGCCGCCACTACCCCACATGTCGCCTCCTCACGCACCAACAAGTGTCCGACCCCCCCCCGAATCAGCCACCCACGCGTCATCCGGTCACCCCAGGTTGTCCGATTCGGGAGAAACGGACACTCAGGGGCACCGTGCAAACCACACGTTGATCAGAGAACCGGCAACCACCAGCACAACACCGATCCAGAACGGCATGCCCAGCGCCACGCCCAACAGAAGCGTGCTAGAAGCCGTGGAAAACAGCGGAGTCGCGTACGAACCAATCGCAAGCGTTTCCATACTGCCGTGCAACATGCCGTATCCCCAGCACGCGTAGCCGCCCGAAATCGAAGCGGCGCACGCAATCAGCGCAGCATATCCACCGATGCCGGGCGCCGTGTCCGGCAAACCGTCTCCCGAAACGAAATGGATGGTCCACAGTACAACGGCCACACAGCAGAAGAAAATCGTCGTGCCGTCGTAACCGCCGGACAACGACGGCGTAAAAGTCGCATAAATCGCCCAAATAAAGGCGCCAACAAACGCGAGCACATACGGTAGGGGGTTACTGGCGATATTGTGGACCGCTTCCTGCATATCAAGGCTTTCTCCGCCAACCGCCATCGCCACACCGATGGTTGCGATCACCGCGCCAGGAATCGCTTTGGCGACCGCACCACGTTTGTGCGATACCGCTGCGGTCATCAGCACCAGCAGCGTCGGCCACAAGTAGTTGACAAGGCTGACTTCCACGGATTGCGCGTTCGTTGTGGCCAGGCCGATCGACAGCGAGATTGACGCCTCGTATGCGATGAACATGAGTCCGCCTGCGATGAGGTACTTGCATGGCGCTTCGCGGATTGGTTTCGGACGGCGCACAATGAACAGCATGACACCACCGACGGTGTAGATGAGCGCCGAACCGAGCGTGGCGCCGAACGATTCGGAGACCAGTCGCACGAGGCCGGCCATGAAGCCCCACAGGACGATTGCGAACAGGCCGATGAGTGTCGCCGCGTGTGATGTGGCATGGCCGAGTAGCGGATTGCAGGAGTTGCCGGTGGGGTGGTTTGCGCCGGAATCGGAGGGGGACTTCTGGTTCGTGTTCACGGGCTCCAGCCTACCCATCGCCCTCCACGAGTGTCCGATTCTGCAGAATCGGACACTCCTGCAACCTGCGATGCCGCGAACCCGATTACCCCCGGAACCGCACCAACAGCAGAGTCAACCACCCCATCCGACGCTGCCACACCAGCCGTATCGGCAGCCAAGTCCATGCGTCCCGCATCCACACAACCCACGCGTCCCGCACCTCCACGGCCCGCCGACGCGCACACGTCGCCCATGACCAAATCATCCAACGTCACACCGAACATGTCGCAAAGCATCAGCAGCTTGTCACAAACGTCGCGTTCCACGCCACCATCTTGCGGTTGCATTGCGATTCGCAACCAAATTTTGCGACGCAACCGACAGTTGCGCGACGCGAAGTTGGCTTCACGGGTCTTTTACGACAATAGAAAAACCCTTGAAATTCCAACGATTCCAAGGGTTCCGAATGGAGCGGATGACGGGAGTCGAACCCGCCTTTAAAGCTTGGGAAGCTTTCGTTCTACCGATGAACTACATCCGCAGTGCTTTGTGCACAAGTCGTCAGTGTATCACATGACGGCGATGCCCGCGAACCTTGCGCAACGAAGCTAGTACAAGTACTGCGGGCTGCTGCCGCCGCCGATGCCGGAATTGCGCATCTCCTGCGACATCTGCATGAGCCGGCTGATGCGCTCGTCGGTAGGTGGGTGCGTGGAGAACAGCTTCGAGAATCCGCGCGCGGAGAACGGGTTGGCGATCATCATGGATGACACCGACTGCGTGCCCGCGGTTTTCGGCATCGGATTGGTCTGAGCACCGTAGGAGATCTTGTTCAGGGCGGAGGCGAGCGCTTCGGGGTCGCCGGTCAGGCGGCTGCCGTCCTCGTCGGCGTCGAATTCGCGGGTGCGGGAGATGGCCATCTGGATCAGAGAGGCGCCGATCGGCACGAGAATCGCGCTCACCAGCACGCCGATCAGACCGAAGGCACCGGAGGAGTTGTCACGGTCGTTGCTGCGACCGCCGCCGAAATACATGAGCGAGTATCCCAGATACGTGATGATGGTCGCCAGTGCGGAGGCTATGGCGGAGGTGAGGATGTCGTGGTTGTACACGTGCATGAGCTCGTGGCCGAGGACGCCGCGAATCTCGCGCTCGTTGAGTATGTTGAGGATGCCTTGCGTGCAGCATACGGCTGCATGGCGCTCGTTGCGGCCCGTTGCGAATGCGTTGGGGCTCATGGTCGGGGCGACGTAGATGCGAGGCATCGGCTTGCCGGCCTTGGCGCTGAGTTCGCGCACGATGCGGTACAGTGCGGGAGCTTCCTGCTCGGTGACCGCGCGGGCTCCCATCGAGGCGATGGCGAGTTTGTCGGAGAACCAGTACGTGCTGAACGTGGAGACCAGACCGATGACGATATATACGCCCAGCGTGCCGCGGTCACCGCCGGTGGCCCACCAGATCAACATGATGATGGCCCACATCAACGCAAAGAGCAGCGTCGTTTTCAGGCCGTTGAAGTGGCCGCGCACATGCAATTTACCGTCCATAGCCCACACACTAAATTCACTGTCTGACAGTTGGCTGGATATGCGCCTTGAGCACAATGAAATGATTCCGGAGGCACGGGATGATACAAGTACGGGCAAAAACAAGCCGCCGCCCGCAATGTCACGCGGGCGGCGGCTTGATCGATGTATACGAGTCGCGCTACAGGTCGCTCAGGCGTGAGCAAGCTCACGCATCTGATCCGGCTCGACGACCTTCTTGTGCTCGCGGCCTTCCTTCGCGCCCTCGGAGCGTTCGAAGGCGTCGACCTTCTTCCAACCGGCGAAGTCAATCGGCTTGACACCGCGCTCGGCGAGCAGGCGGTCGATGGACTCGGGGTCGCGGTCGACGGCCACACGGCCGCCTTCGGCCGCTTTGGCGAGGTCTTCCAGCATGTTGGTGACGATCATCAACGCGTCGGACTTGGTGGAGCCGATCAGGCCGACCGGCCCGCGCTTGGCCCACCCGGTGGCATACAGGCGTTCACGCACGTCACCGCCGGCGGCCTCGGTGGTGATGCGGCCATCGCCGTTCGCGTTGGCCAGGTGGGCGCCCTTCTCGTCATAGGTGATGCCGGGCGCTTCGGCGGGCTTGTAGCCGATTGCGTGGTACACGGCCTCGACCGGGTAGTCTTCAAATTCGCCGGTGCGGTGCATCTTGCCGTCGGCGCCGGTCTCGGTCTTCTCCACGCGGATGCCCGCGACCTTGCCGTCCTTGCCGAGGATCTCGGTGGGAGCGGAGTTGAAGTGCACGTAATACTTGCGATCTGCGGGGTTGCCCTCGTAATCGACGTCGCCGTCATCTTCCATGTCTTCGGCCATCTCGCGGATGGTGAACAGCTCCTCGACCATCTGGCGCGTCAGCTTGTCCTTGCCGGCCTCTTCGATCGTGTCGTCATCCAGCTCGAAGTCGTCCTCGTTGATGATGAGCTGCACGCCGGGCAGCTTCTCCATCTCGCGCAGTTCCTGCACGCTGAACTTGGCCTGGGCCACGCCACGGCGGATGAACAGGTGCAGGGTCTTCGCCTTGTTGGCCTTGATGCCCTCGTACACGTTGTCCGGAATGTCGGTCTTGGCCTTGAGGTCGTCGGCGTTGCGCATGAGCTCGCGCGCGACGTCCATCGCCACGTTGCCGCCACCGATCACGGCGACGTTCTCGGCCGAAAGTGGCCATTCGCGCGCACCCGTGGGGTATCCGTCATACCATTCGACGAACTTGGCGGCGCCGTACACGCCGTCGAGGTCGGCGCCCGGCAGGTTCAGCGGTTTGTCCTTGACGGCGCCGGTGGCGAACAGCACGGCGTCGTAACGCGCCAGCAGGTCGTCCAGGGTCACGTCCTTGCCGAATTCCACGTCGCAGTAGAGGTGGATGTCGGGGTTGTCGAGCGTCTTCTCCAGCGCGGATGCGATGAATTTGATGCTCGGATGGTCGGGGGCCACACCGTAACGGACCAGGCCGAACGGGACCGGCAGCTTCTCGAACAGGTCGATGCGGGCCTTGGTGCCCAGACCCAGCTCCTCGCCGAGCTTCTTCAGCTGGCGCAGGAAGATGTCGGAGGAGTAGACGCCGGCGGGACCGGCGCCGATCACGGCGATACGAAGTTCATTGTTCTCAGATTCAGTCACGCGTTATAGGTTATCGCAAGCCACCGAATCACGGAAGGGGGCAACGGCGGGATTTCCCGGCATTGCCCCCATTGTTGTCGAATGTCACATTCGTTCTCGCCCGTCGACCACGGCCCGTCAGTCACGGTCAAGCAGCGCGGTGAGCGCCCAGAGGATGCTTACCACGTCGATGGCTTCCTGCAGAAAAGCGCCGACCACGACGGGAATCAAGTTGAACGCCGCCGCAACCATGCCGATCAGGGCCAGCGCGAGACCGGCCAGCACGGCTTGCAGCATCACACGCTTGGTGCGGCGGGCGATGGCGATGGCCCGTGGAACGGCGGCGATGTCGTCGTTCAGGATCACCACCTGCGCGGACTCCGAGGCCGCAGTCGACGTGCCGTCCGTCATGGCCATGCCGATATCGGCGGCGGCCAACACGGGCGCGTCGTTCACGCCGTCGCCGACCATCATCGTCACGCCGCGCGATGGCGTCACGGTCGCGGTCGTGACAGCGGTGACCTTATCTTCGGGGAACAATTCCGCATGCACGTCGTCGATGCCGACCTCACTGGCGATGATGGCGGCGGAGGATCGCTTGTCTCCCGTCAGCATGGACAGCTTGGCGACGCCGAGACCGCGCAGGCTCGCGAGCGCCGACTTGGCGTTCGCGCGCGGCACGTCACGCAGGACGATCCGGGCGATGAGATGACCGTCGACCGACACGTACGAGGCCATTTCATCCGGCGCGAGCATGCCGAAACGGGTACGGATCTCGTCCGCAAGCCGCCCCTCACCTTGTTTTCCGGACTGCCGGTCTCCATCAGTCGTAGCCCGGCCCGGGACGATCCGCTCAACCGGCAGGAACCCATCTTCGCTTGAGGCCGCGAAAGACAGTCTGCCTACGCGCACCTTATGCCCATTCACTTCGCCGGAGATGCCTTTCCCGGCGTCTTCATCAATGTGCTTGACGACCGGATAATCGCGCCCGTGACCAGGCCAGTCCGCATCGGGCTGCGGGCATAGCCGCTGCCCCTCCTCGAACCGCCGATGCAGCCGGGACAGAGCTTCCGTGCCGGCCTTCGCGATGCCTTTGGCGAGGATGTGCACGGAATAGGTCTCGACCACGCCCGCCATCATCAGTACGTGGTCCTCATTGAGGTGAGTGCCGGCACCGGGCAGCATCTCGACGCGGGTCACCTGCGGCTGCTTCACGGTCAGCGTGCCGGTCTTGTCGAAGAACACGTGCGTGACGCGGCCGAGGTTCTCCAGCACGTCCTGTGTCTTGATCAGGATTCCCGACTTGGCTAGTCGGCCGGTTCCCGCCACATACGCGACGGGGGCGGCGATCAGCAACGGGCAAGGGGTCGCCAGCACCAGCACCTGAGCGAAGCGTGTCGGCACGCCGGACACCAACCATGCCACGGCCGCGATCGCCAGCGCGAGCACCGTGAACGGCACTGCCAGCACATCGGCGGTCTTCACCACCGCCGGGCGGGAATCCCGCGCGGCCGCGACGAGCGCGAGGATGCGCTGGTATTGCGAGTCGCGGGCGGCTTCGGTGGCACGCATGGTCAGCGTGGTCGAGCCGTTCACCGCGCCGGACATGACGCGGGCGCCCGCGAACACTTCACGCGGCACCGGCTCACCGTTGATGTTGCTCAGGTCGAGCGTGGCGGATCCGGACAACAGCTCGCCATCTACCGGCACGGTTTCACCGGGCAGCACAATCAGCACATCGCCGGGGGTGACGGATTCCACCGCAACGGTGTCATAGTGGGAAGTCGCAGCGTCGGACGACCCGCTGGCGGCGGAAGACGGCAGAGCGGCGACCTTGCGGAAGCCGTCGCCCCGGTCGTCGGAGCTGCCGTCGCTGCCGTCGCCGGTGTTGACACCAGCGACGCCCACGCCGGGCCGTCGCACGACGTGCGCGGTCTGGGGCGCGGCCGTCATCAGCGCGGTCAGGCTGCTTTCGGCCTTGGATTGGGCGTATTCCTCGATGGCTTCGCCGGACGAGATCATCAGCACCACGGCCCAGCTCGCCCAGTATTCCTGCACGGCGACCGTGGCGGCGATCGCCACGACAGCCAGCAGATCCACACCGACCCGGCCATGCCGCAAATCGTCGATCATGCCGCGCACGGTGTCGATGATCGTGTACGCCACCACGATGATGACAATCCACTGGCCCACGCCGGGATTGCCCAGTATAGGAATATCCGCCGCTCCCCACGGGCGCCATGACGGGCACACGGCAAGCGGAATGACCGTGAGCACGGCAATCGGCAACAGCGGCACTTGAACACACAGATGACTGCAAAGATAGATGAACTTACGCATCGTATCTCCTTACGCTCGTATACGGACCGTCCGTCATCCCAGCAACAAGCGCGGAATCACGAACGGCATGCGACCCACGCCTTGTTAACCCATCGGCAGCACTGCCTAAAACGGCGAGGGCAGGCGATACACGGCGTAAAAAGATTATTCGATATTCAATTGTTCGTTCGATTATGTTGCGCGGCGGCACATGCCATCCGCGGCTTCTACCAACTCTAGCAACAACTGCGAAAGGACACGCCAGCGTCACGCGGGAACATGGCCGCAGACACAAGTGGAGGGACCGGCGCAAGCGCACCGGCCCCTCCATCATCGAGCCATGTCAACTGCCGGGCAATGTCAGCCGTCAGGCAGCGTCAGCGGCTTCGGGAGCGGAACTTACCACAGGCCGAACGGATCGGAGAACCCGCCGTTGCCGTAGTCGTTGTTGCCGTACCCGTTGCTGTCATTGCCGTTGCCGTTGTTGCTGTTGCCATTGTTGCTGTTGCCGTTGCCATTGCCGTTACCGTTCTGGCCGTTGCCATTCTGGTTGTTCTGGTTGTTCTGGTTGTTGTTCGAGTTCGAGCTGCCGGAGCCGTTCACCGCGGACTCCTCCTTGTCGAGCGTCACCTCGACGTCCATGGTCTTGCCGCCGCGCACGATGGTCAACGTCACCTTGTCGTTGAGCGCCGACGCACGTACATAGCCGAGCAGCGAATACGTGCTGCTCACCGCGTTGCCGTCGTACGCCACGATGACGTCGCCCACCTTCAGGCCGGCCTTGTCGGCGGGGCTGCCGGACACCACGGCGGAGCCGGAGGTTCCCGCGGTGACCTTGGCGCCGGCGCGGGTCACGCCGTCCGCCTCGACCGTGCCGGTGGTGATTGTCACGCCGAGGGCCACGTGCTTGACCTTGCCGTCCTTGATGATCTCGTTGGCCACGCGCTTGACGAGGTTCGACGGAATCGCGAAGCCGATGCCGATGGAGCCGGCGGAATTACTGGAGGTCGCGGTGGAGGCGATCGACGAGTTGATGCCAATCACCTGGCCGGCGGCGTTGAACGTCGGGCCGCCCGAGTTGCCGGGGTTGATGGCCGCGTCGATCTGCACCGCGTTGGTGACGATGTCGGAGCCGGAGTCATCGGTCACGGTGACCGGACGGTTCAGCGCGGACACGATGCCGGTGGTGGCGGTGTCGTCATAGCCCAGCGGGTTGCCGATGGCCATGACGTCCTCGCCGACGGCAAGCTTGTCGGAGTCGGCGAATTCCACAGCCTTCAGGTCGCTCGGCGGGTTGTCGAGCTTGATGACCGCCAGGTCGGTGGTGGTGTCGGTGCCGACCACCTGAGCGGTGTACATCTGCCCGTTGGACAGCGTCACCTGAATCTGCTGGGCGCCGGAGATCACGTGGTTGTTGGTGACGATGTAGCCCTTGGCGCTCACGATCGCGCCCGACCCCTTGGCGGTGCCGTTGCTCAGCGCCGCCTGAATCGACACGACGGAGCCGGAGACCTCGCTCGCCACGGTCTTCCAGTCGGCGGCCTCGCCCGTCTTGGCGGTGGCGCTGCCGGTACCGGACTTGTTCGACTGGACGTTGGTCAGCGATGTCGTCGTCGGCGTGCTCACCCAACCATAGGTGAGCGCGAAGTATCCAACGCCGAGGCACAGCGCCGCGGCCACCAGGGCGGCCACCACTGCGGTCACGATGTGGCTGGCCGCGGAGCTCCCGCCGCGAGACGCGTTGCCGCCGTCTTCCGGCTGAGCCATGCCCTGATCCTGGCCGCCGTTCGGGCCTTGCGGGCCGAACGGGAAACCGTAGGGCGTGTTGCCGTTCTGGCGATTCTGCTGTGAGGCGTCGTCCGTCGGGCGCGTCATGAACGGGTTGCCGTTAAAGAATGGGTTGCCGCCGTTGCCCGTGTTCTGATTCTGCTGCTGGGTCGGCTGCGGCTGCTGGGGCTCCGGCTGAGTCGGAGTCGGGCCGTAGGCGCCGTATTCCGGTGCCGGGCGGTACAGCGGCTGCGTCGGCTGCGTCGGCTGCGGCGGCAGCGGCTGAGTCGGTTCGGAAGCCTGGGCCTGCTCTGAGGTCGGCGCGACAGGCGCCAACGGCTGGGTCGGACGGGTATCCTGCGCTTCGGGCTGCGGCTGCTGCGCGTCGTCGTTCTGCGCGGGCGCTTCCTGAGGCGCGCCCAGCGGCTCCTGGGCGAATTGCTGATCCTGCGCATCCGAGGTCGTCGGAGCGTCCTGCTGCAGGTTGTCGTTCTGCGGCTGCTCAGGCTGGCCGCCGTTATCGGCGGGCCAGTATCCGTTGTTGTTGTCAGCCATGTTGTCTCCTTCAATATTCGTAAGTATCAGCAGGCGGGTTGGGGCTCGTATCTGTGAGCCAGCGCGCCGCCAAGCTCTACGTAAGAGTAAAGATACCTGCTCTGGATGTTTCCTGAACGTTGATTGGAAGGAGAGAATGAATTATCTACCGTTATCATGAAGCAGGCCTTCGGCCTTGTTTCGTACGACATTTCCGACCGGTCAGCAGCAAAACGATTCTTCTGAAACCCGCGGATATCCCGTCCGAAAAGCGGACGCATCAGCCGGACAGCTTGAGACAACGATACGCCACGAACCGCCGGGAAAGCCCGCAGCAGGCTTTCCGAGCGCCATCCCCCGCCTTCCCGGCCATCGCCTAGAGTAATCGTATGACGAGTTTTCTGGAGCACCCGCGCGGCGCGGCCGATGGCAGGCCCGGCGACCGCAGCGCATTCTTTTTCGAAACCCTTACGCAACTGCCCGATTCAGCTGACGGCAAAGGCCGTGGCGGCCGCCGTTACGGCCGCACCGGCATCATCCACACGCCGCACGGCGACATCCGCACACCGGCCTTCGTGCCGGTCGCCACGCAGGCGGCAATGAAGGCCGTCCTGCCGGAGACCATGCGCGAGCTGGGGGCGCAATGTCTGCTGTCCAACGCGTTTCATCTGTTCGAGCGCCCTGGCCAGGATGTGCTCGACGCGGCCGGCGGACTCGCGCGATTCATGAACTGGGACGGGCCGACGTTCACCGATTCTGGCGGATTCCAGGTGCTGTCGCTGGGAGCCGGATTCAAGAAGACGCTGGCGATGGACGTGACCGGCATGAAATCGGACGACGTGATCGCGGCGGGCAAGGAACGACTGGCGTTCGTCGACGAGGATGGGGTGACATTCAAATCGCCGCTCAACGGCGACCGTCATCGTTTCTCCGCGGAAATCTCGATGGGCATCCAGCATAAAATCGGCGCGGACATCATGTTCGCGTTCGACGAATTGACGACGCTGATGAACACGCGCTCGTATCAGGAAGCCTCGGTGGAACGCACCTACCGTTGGGCGCAGCGTTGCGTGGCCGAGCACCAGCGGCTGACCGAGGAGCGGCTGGGCAAACCGTACCAGGCACTGTACGGCGTGGTGCAGGGCGCGAACTATGAGGACCTGCGCAGGCATGCGGCCGAGCAGATCGCCTCGCTGGACTTCGACGGTGTGGGCATCGGCGGCGCGATCGAGAAGCGTATCATCGCAGACACGTGCGCGTGGATCTGCGACGCGATGCCGGAAAGCCGGCCACGGCACGTGCTGGGCATCGCCTCGGTCGACGACATCTTCGCATGTGTGGAGAATGGCGGCGACACGTTCGATTGCGTTGCACCCGCAAGGTGCGCGCGCAACGGGGCGATTTTCACGCGCGACGGGCGCTACAACGTCAAGCGTGCCCAGCACAAGTTCGATTTCGGCCCGCTTGAGGAGGGGTGCGACTGCTACACGTGCCAGCATTACACGCGCGCATATGTGGACCACTTGCTGCGCGCCCGCGAATTCAATGGGTTCACGCTGGCGACGATCCACAACGAGCGTTTCTTCGTAAAGCTGCTGGACGATATTCGTGCCTCGATTGACGGCGGTTACTTCGACGAATTCCGCGACGAGTCGCTTGCCCGCTTCTATGCGAACGGGCCGCGCGGGTGAGGTGAGGGAGCGCTGCGACGGGTGCTTGCGGCGGG
>ERZ773131.1654-NODE-1654-length-15559-cov-72.891447_pt1 | contig 15559 bp, 19 predicted proteins | sample MGYA00511082_ERZ773131 | MGnify/ENA primary metagenome ERZ773131 (study PRJEB29015, sample SAMEA2737813) | human gut metagenome | biome: human gut; feature: human-associated habitat; material: faeces | place: China | collected 2012 ... | reverse complement strand
AATGCCACGGACTACAGAACAAGGACACCGAGCACCATGCCGACATCATCAACTTGGTGAACAGCAATGCAAGACTTATAGAGCAGCGTATGGTTGCAACGACATGAAATCCATAAGGGTGGAGCGATGAAAATTCGTTCCGCCACTTTCTTTCTTGAGCCGAGGAGCGGAAAAGAAAGTGGCAAAGAAACCTATTTTTTCATTTCTTGCGAAGGAATTACATTTCCATACTTTGTATAATCATACAAAACCAACAGACGATTGTAATCTGACGTATCATTGTCTTGGTAATTCATTAGATATTGTTCTAACTGTTCAACATCAATCTGATGGTGTAAAATTGCATAAACCATAGCAGAGTTCTTTGAACTTTGAGGTATGGTGTCATCATTTTCAATATCTACTAAAGAATTATGCTCATTATGAACCCTAACATTCTTCTCTATTCTTTGTGTTAATTCTTTTATCTTTTGCTTCTGAATTTTAATTAACTTATCTTTTGTTTGCAACGATGGATTTATTGTCAGAAAACCAAAAATAGGAAAATATTGAGCTGTTGATATTTGATATTTATCTATGATAGAGATACGTTGAGCATCTGATTCCTCAATAATTTTGAAATAATTGCGTTTTAATTCCTTTTGTGTTTGATATTGATATTGAATAGTTTTCTTTGAACCAATAGCTAACACCTTATCATTGTTATTCAAAGAATTTATATCCTCGGTTACATAAACTCTTACACCTTTAGTTCCTGCATAAATATCCCCAACAATAGACTGAACCTTACGTACATCTAAAGCAGAAATAGGTAAATGTAAATCCGACAACGCACTATATACTTGTAAAAAATTATCTGTCTTTACTTTATTTATTTTGATATTAACATTCGGCTCTATCACTATATCATATTCTGCAACTTCTGTTTCCATTATGTCTTTTTTGTATTCCACGACAAGAAAATTATCACGAATTTTTTCTGATATATCAGAATTTACATCCACATACGAAAAAATCGTTTTTAATAGAGTCTTTATATTGTCATCACCTAAATTATACCCGAGAAAAATAATCGGATTATGAATAAATAGAGACAAAAGCTGAGCACGTATCAATTCATATCTTTCTCTAAATGACTTATAGTCGTTTTCTGTGATAATTATGGACTCAGGTTTATCTACACAACCATGTATCTTATACACCGATCCATAAGGGTTGCTTAATAGTATATCATTTCCTATTAGTGGCATAAATTCAAATATTGTTTCTGTAATCTTATCATAATTAGTTGTCACGATAGAACTTATATTTTTTCTAATTTTCTTAAATGCAGCAATTTCATCTTTCATGTCTTCCTTAAAATCTAGATTACTCAATATTTTTGAAAGATAGATTTTAAATCTACTTACATTTTTTCCATTCTTCATTCCCTCAAAAAATATATCATTTATTTCCTTGAATTTTCCATTTCGGTCATTTTCTAATGTCTTATTAAAATAATTTTCAACATCTTCAGCTATTGCAGGATACAAATACACTTCACCTTGTTGATGATGAGACTTTATGTTTAGATATAATTCTTCATTTCCAGAAACATCTTCTATGACTTTCTTGAGAAGTCCATCCCAAGAATATGAATTATTAATGTATCTAAGACTAACGCCTGTACCTATAAATAAGACAGGATGATTGTTATATTTTGAAATAAAATCTTTTACATTCATAATAATAATCTTTTAATTTTGAAACAAAAATACAAAAAATATTCCAAAACGCACAAAATTGTTAGGCTTTTTAACATAAAGCCCAACAATTATTATTCAAACAAGAGCAGATACTCCATTTTTCTTCTTCGCTCGATGGAAGGCACTATCTTTCCATTCCACCTTTTGAAGTCCACATAATCACGATAGATGTTTCTGTTGCCACTTCGCATCTTGGCATACATCCGGCTTTTCATCACCTTTCCACATCCCACATTGTAGGCAAGTGCAGCCAAGAGCAGCGAGTCACGACCGAAGCCACGGAACATGGCGCACAGCTTTCTGAGGTCAGAGCGCAGCAAGGCATCGGCTTGCCGTTCCGTCATTCTTGGAGAAAACTTCTCGCCAGGCAACAGCTTGTGTCCATATCCGACATAAGGATGGTGCTTCGGTCCGTGCAGACCCTCGTACTTCTTGATGCAGGCGACAGCCAACTCAAAACGTGACACATGACAAACTCGCTTTATCGCCCCTTGCGTCTGGGCAGACAAGCTGCCCGACACAAGAAGCAAGGCTAACAATATTATCAACCTCATACGCTACCGAGTTTGTTGGCACTTCTCGCAAACTCTTCCTCATCGTCAGTATCGTTGAAACTGAACTCCATTTCGTATGACTTGCCGAAGTTGTCCTCCACCACCACGGTCAGCGTCTGTGTCTCCGTACTTGCCGAAGTATAGTAAAGACGGAACTTCTCGTTCTCCAACAGATAGCGGTCGTTAGGCTGGAACACCGTTCCGTTCTCCATTCTCAGCGAACCTTTTCCGTCATGCTGAAAATTGCGGATGGTATAGATTGTGCCGTCAAACTTGCCCTCCGCCTTCAACTCGCAGCGGATTTCAACGGTCTGTCCACGCACAATGTCCTTTGGCACAGGCATAGTTTCCACCTTGAAAGGATACGACTGCTGAATGTCCAGCTCATCGCTGCACGATGAAAGGATTACCGACAAGGCACACACGAAAAGGAATGCCAACACGCTCACTGATTTCTTGATTTTATTGTTCTTCTTCATTGTCTTGATGTTTTTGAATGATTGTTACTTTCTTGTCTTATGGCTCATCAGGTACTCGTTCAAGTCCTTGTAACCTGTGTATAGATGCGAATGGTCAATGACCTTATCGCCATATCGCTTTTGCAGTTCGGCACAGGCATTCTCGCCTGCCTCGTCATTGTCCAAATGACAGTACACTTGTGCATAGCCATCCAAAAGATGATGCACCTTTTGCATATTAGCCACCGAGTTGAGGATAATATGATCCTCACCACGACCTATGCCGAGAATTACGGCAGAGAGGAAATCCATAAAACCCTCGTACAAATGGCAGACGTTGCTGTTCCTGCCAATGAGAGTGATATCCTTTGGCGACACGCAACCTTTGAAGAAGCGGTTGCGTATCTCGTAGCCACCGCTGTTGTTCTTGAAACCGACAGCAAAGAACTGTTTGCCATTGTATCGGTATTCCACTTGGCAGCAGAAACGGCTCGCCACGTCTGCCGATATGCCACGCTCACGCAAGTACTGCCGAAGTGCAGGATGACTCAAAGGCTTTTCCACAATATCACTAAAGGGATTGCCTTTCGCCTTCACAGCCTTTTCCGCTATCCTTTGATAATGCGGAAACGATGTCGGGAAACTGCCACCAAGCGTTTCAGATATGAACTTGGCTTGTGCCACAAACTCATTGCTGTTGATGAACTCCCCTGCGAGGTTGAAGATGTCACCACCTCTGGCGATGCCATAATCATACCAGACATTCTTGTCCGTTGATACCCGAAGCGAAGGATTGCGGTCATTGCGGTATGGCGCATGATACCAAAGTCCCGAAGCCTTGTGCTTGACAGGCTCAATGCCGAGAATATAGAGAAAGTCCACAATAGGCACTTGTTTGATTTCATTGATGTCCATAGGTTCACTGTTTTAGTTGATGATGAACTTCATGCCGATGCCAAACTGCGTGTGGAAATGTCCCGTGCTGTTGCCCCAAACAAGCCTTTCCTTAACGGAAGCGGTCAAAGCAACCATATCCGACAGGTATATTTCCGTTTCCAATGCCACGGCACCACCATAGATGAACGCTCCCTTGTTCTGCAAGGTCGCTCCGTCCGACATGGTTCTCTTGCCCCAGTTTACGGACTCATAGCCAGCCAGTGCCGTTCCTCCGATATAGAACAGCACAGTCTTGCTGTTGTCGGAAAGGAAGTTGTAGGAATAACCGAACTCGCCCGTCATTTGTGCTATTGGAACGGAAGTTTCACGGTAAGGCTGATGTACTTGCAGATATTCCGCCCCATACGTCCACTTGTCACCACCCTTGGTATAGCTCGAAAGTCCGAGATCTGCATAATAGCCAGCCTTGCAGGACTTCTTGCCGTTATATACACCGTCAGCCATGCCGACCTTCACCTCGATGCCTTTCATCTGAGGAAGACATCTTTGGGCGAATGCCTGCCCTGCGGTGAGGGCAAGCATCGCCATGATTGCAATGTTTCTTCTTTTCATCCGTTACTTCACGCTAAGTTCGTTGATTGTCAAAGCTCGCACCAAGTCACTGTTCTCCACGACAAACGACTGATGGCGACCGCCTTCCTTCTCGTTCATCTCCACGACAAGCTCCTTGTCGTCAGGAATGGTAAATTTCGGCAAGCAGAACACCGTCTGCTCCGTTTTCTTGCCAGCCACACGCACCACATAGTTGTAGGTACGGACAGGAAGAAGCACCTGCTCCTGAATGGCGGTTCGCTTCGCCACCTTCTTGTCCACCACCTTGAATGTGATATAGTCCACGTCAAACGGCACGTTGCTCTGGTTCTTGATTTCTGTGTGGAAATACAGCAAGTCGCTGTGTACATAGATGCCCTTCAAAAGGTACTGGATTCCGAAACGCTTGCTGCCGATGTGCTTCACCTTGCGCTTGTTATCCTTATGGATTGACTTCATGATGAGGTGTACCAGCATGGGACTTTCCTTGCCCAACTCCTTGAGATAAATCTCCTGCGCATTGTTCGGACGGTTCACCGCCTCACCGTCATGGATGAAGTCAGCCATCTCGATATTGAGCATGAGCGGTTCCTTGGCATACTTCACATTGAAGGTGTAGAATGAGCCATCCTCCGTGATGACGCTCATATTGGTCTCTTTCTTGAAGTTCTTCACGGCTGCTTTTACACGGATAACATTCTCCGCACCGTCCGCCTTGCCAGCTATCAAATCCTCTGAACCCAAGTCAACGTACTTGACAGAGGCAGGAAAGAGAATATGAACCGTCTTGTCATAAGTCACTTCCAAACCATGAGGGGGAATCATGCGGTCGAAGGTCAGCTTCTTGGTCAAGCCGTGATAGAGGTTGCTGTTCTCTTCCTTCTGCGTATACACCTCCTTGGTCAAGGTCAGTTTCTCTTCCTGGTCGGAAGAAACATTGCTTACTTGCTCAGTCTTTGCAGACTTCTGCGCTTTTTTCTTGCCTGTTTTCTGCGCTGATGCAGTGCAGGCTACACCCAGCATAAGGGCGAACATGATTGTTGTCTTCTTCATTTTAGTTTGCTTTTAATTAAACTTTTGGATTAAGTGGTATAAATGTTATTGCCTTTCGGCTAATCTTCCTCTTGATAGAGCATGACCCTGTAGCCAGCCTTCAGGTGTATCTTAACGGTACGCATCTTCTTGGAGATATACTGCGACACGCCTTGTATGACACCTTTTCCCAAGTCGGAGGCAAGTTGTGCCCCGGCATTGGAGGAAATGTTGATGCTGCTGTTCAGCGAGCTTCCCATGTTGGCACCAACTTCCTTGGCTGCGTCAACCTCCATCGACTTCGGGATGAAGATGCCCTCCTGACCGTCATTGTCATAGACGGCAAGCTCAATCGGGATAATCATGCCGTTGTGCTCAATGGACTTCAAGGCTATGGAAAGCCTTTCACCTTGCAATCGTGCCACTCCGACAATGACAGAATTTCGTGGTATCTCCCTATTGCCGACACGCATAGATTCCAACAATCTCAACCTTACTGCCTGTCCGTCCGTTATGGTCTGGGTGCCGTGGATGCAGGCAGAAATCGTGTTTTTGTCGGAAATACCACCTCTTCCGATGGCGGTATTGAACCTTGCCGAAGCCTTTTCCGAGTAAGAGGCGACAAACTCCTCGTTACTCATGGGGCGGTTCAAGGACGAAACTACACGCCTTTGCACTTGCCTTACAGGTGTAATCTTGGCTTTCTTGCCCTTGGTGACAGTTTTCTTGTTTTCCTCTGTTGCTGTTTCTGCTGATGAAGGACTTGCCGCATTGGCATTTCCACCAGGCATGTACTTTGCCGCAAGTTGGTAGGACTTCTCCATAAGGGCGACTTGCTCGTCCATATTGGAACGCTTGTTTTCCTGCTGCATCATGCTTGTCTCCAGCTCGTCAAGACGTTTCCTCAACTCAGCATCTTCGCTGCTTCCCCCTTGCTGTGACTGTTCATAGAAACCGCCCAAGGTCGTGTTCAAGGTTTGGTATGCCTCGGCAGACGAGCGGATGGCATCCGCCTCCTGTCTTTCCGCTTTTGTTGGCTGCTGCCCAGACTGCATCAGGTCAAAGTCCTTTTCTTGCCGTGTAGCAGTCGAATCAATGCCTGGCATGTACTCACCAAGAGAGTTCATTGCTCTGCTTTTTTCCTTTTGCTTGTTGGCAAGATCCTCCTTGGAGTATGCCTTGCGCTTGTCCGCCTCCACATCTGTCTTCTCCGCATCGGGCATTTCCATGTTGAATCCCTTGCTGCCTTTCTCACCATCTGATGCCGACGGCTTGAAGATGAGCCATAACACCAATACGCAGACGAGACACATGCACGGTATGGCAATCATCTTGTTGCGCTTGATACGCTGTTCCTCTGTCAAAGGCTTCTTTTCCTTTGGAGCCTTATCCGGCTCCACCTTGTCATTCTTCTCCTTCTCCATGTATCAATTCATTTTGTTGGTCACTTGCTGCCCCTTGTCGGTAGGCAACTTTACACTCTCAATATGCTCAACCTCTATATTTGAGGTCTTGCCGTTTCCGAAATTGATGATGGCTGAACCTATCATGTAAAGGCTACAGAGGGCAAACAAGCCGAACATGACAAGCACGACTTTCAGTCTCACCCTTGGCGGAAGGGAATCCAGCCTGTCACGCAGTCTTCCCTTCATACCATTCACCTTTTCTTGGATTGTCTTAATCGGATTTTCCATTCTTGCTATTTTTATCGTTCTACTGTACTGATGTCCCTGTTCTCCACAATGGTGAAACCTTCAATGGTAAAACCATTCGGGTTATCATCGGAGCGTGTGGCGTTCACCAACCTGCATACGGTGACAAGACTTCTCTCCGTCACGTTGCTCTCTCGGAGTATCACCTGCCGTGCGTAGGTCTTGGCTTGATAAGGGTAGTTGTCAAAGTTACAGACCACGCTGTCCACTTGCAGCGACTGGTTGATGTTTCCCGCGATGAGTCTGTTGTAAAAACCTTTCTCCGCAAAGTCCTGGTAATAGTTGTATGCGCTCTTGTCTGCCAGCAGCAAGGCTCGTTTCACGTTGTGCTCGATGGCGCTCTTTTCGGGAGATAGCGTAAAGAACAGCTCATGAAAGCGTCTCACGTGTTCCCTTGCCTCGGCAGGTCTGTTCTGTGAGAGATCTTGCGAGAGGGCGAGCATCAACGACTTGCCTCCGTCAAGGACGTATATCTTCTCGCGCTGCTTCTCCGCAAATCGGAATGCGAACACCACCGAGCATATTGCAACAACAGCGCAACCGATGACGAGGACGATGCAGAACAGGCGTATCTGTCTGAACGAGGTCTCGATATTCTTCAATGACTTGAATTCCATTTTTCTTTTCGTTGTATTGTTCATGAATGACTATATTTTCTTAAATCCGCTCTTGATGAGCCTTCCGGCACGTCCTGCCACATTTCCAGCCGTTGCTCCTGCGATGCTTCCGCCCAGTGAGCCTGCCGTGTTCACATTCCGGTTGTAGTTGCCGATGCCGCCACCTGCCTGTATGATCCATCCCGCCACGGTCGGTATGGTGAAGTAACCGATGATTCCGATGATGAGGAAAACGATGTAAACACCGTTGCTTGCCTCAATGGAAAAATTCGGGTCGTTCTGCAATGCCTCGATGTCGTTTTGCAGCATCAGCACCTGTATCTTGGCAAGGATGGTACTGAACAAGTCCGAAATGGGTAGCCAGAGATAAATCTGTATGTACCTGCAGAACCATTGCGTCAGCGTGGACTGGAATCCGTCCCATACCGATATGGCGAAACAAAGCGGTCCGAGGATGGACAGGACGATGAGGAAGAATGTCCTCAGCACGTCTATGACCAGTGCAGCGGCTTGGAACAGCAGCTCCAGCAGTTCACGGAAGAAATCACGGATGCTCTTTTTCATGCTGTACATGCCACGCTCCACATACATTCCTGCCATTGTCACCACGTCGCCGGGTGACCAGCCGAGTTCGTCAAGCTGCTTGTCAAACTCCTCGTTGCTTACAAGGTATGCAGTTTCCGGATTGCGTTTCATCGCCTCATACTCCAGGTTGTCTTTCTGCGCCCGGTATTCATTCATGTCGAAGGTCTGTGTCTCCAGCATGGAATGTGTACCTTGCACGATGGGACTCATCACGCTGTTGAGCGTACCGAGCACGATGGTCGGGAAGAACATGATGGCAAGTCCGATGGCAAATGGACGGAGCAGCGGAAATACGTCTATCGGCTCTGCTCTTGACAGTGACTGCCAAACCCTCAGGGCGACATAGAACAGCGCCCCAAGTCCTGCAAGTCCCTTGGCAATGTCCGTCATGTCGGAGCACAGCGGCATCATCTCGTCATACAGGGAACGCAGTATCTGGTGAAGATTCTCGAAATCCATAGGCTACCAGTATTTCTCGTTCGACTTGCCGTAGAGTCCCATGATGCGGTCGAGGTCGTTTTTCTTCTTGGCACGCAGATAACTCACGGAAATGTTCTTGTTGGTGTAGTAGCTCACGAGATTGCGGTAACGCTTCATCTTCGAGTAGCAGCGTTCCATCACGTCCATTCGCTCCTTGTCCGTCATGGAAAGGGTCGTGATGTTCACCACGTTCTTCAACTCCGTCAGCACATCGTTGCTTTCCTCCAGCAGTTTGGTGTAGCCGAAGCCGATGGCTGAGAGTTCCTCCACGGAGAAATTGTCATCGTGCATCATCTTCTGGTAGTTGTTGATGTAGATGTCCGTGATGTCACCCACCATGAGGATGGTCTGCTGCACCTTGCGCGCGTCCTTGACGAGGTTGTTCACCGACTTCAGCGCATCGTAGTACTTCTTGCCCTGCTCGTAAATCTTCACGGTCTCCTTGAAGTTGTTGATCATGTTCTGAGCCGTCGAAGATGTGTGGACGATGTTGTTGGACGAGTTGATGATACTCTGCGCAATGTTGGTAGGATCTATGACAGACCACTGTGCGCTTGCCTTTCCCACCATCAGCAGGAACAGGCAGATTGTCATGATTACTTTTGTTCTCATTTTACTTTTGGATTAAGTGGATAATGAATTTCATTTGTTCTCTTGTTTGTCCTCTGCAAGCTGTCGGATGGCAGCTTCCATGTCGCCACCGAGTTTCTCCGCCAATGTCCTTACCTCCAGTTTCTCACTTTCCTCTGTCGTATAGGCGAGATATTCCTGCGTGGACACCTCTGTGGCATATACTGCCGACTGCGTTCCGCCAAGTCCTATCCATACTTCCTTGTAGAGACGTGACGGGTCGTTGGACTGGTTGATGGAGAGAATCTGCGACTTCTCCTTTTCCGTCAATCCGAGCAATGACTGTATCTGCTCGAACTTGTTCATGAACTTCCTCTGGTCAAGGAGTATCTTGCAGTCTGAGTTGTTGATGATACTGTCCTTCACGATAGCGGAGGATATGATGTCCTCGACTTCCTGCGTCACCACAACTGCCTCACCGAAGAACTTTCTGACCGTCTTATAGAGATACTTGATATAGGACGCCATGTTTGCCGAAGCTATCGCTTTCCATGCTTCTTCTATCACTATCATCTTGCGGATGCCTTTCAGGCGGCGCATCTTGTTGATGAACAGCTCCATGATGATGATGGTCGTGACCGGGAACAGGATTGGATGGTCCTTGATGGAATCAATCTCGAAAACGATGAACCGCTTGTGCAGCAGGTCAAGCTCCTTGTCTGAGTTCAGCAGATAGTCATATTCGCCACCTTTGTAGTAAGGTTCCAGCACGTTGAGGAATCCGTCTATATCAAAATCTTTCTCACGGACTTTCTTTTCTTCCAGCACCTTGCGGTATTCCGTTCCCACAAACTCATAGAAGGTATTGAAGCATGGAACGATGTCGCTTTCCTCTTTCAGTTTACCGAGGTAGAGCGACACGGCATTTGACAAGGCGACCTCTTCCGCTCGTGTGGCAGGCTCGTTGTCCTTCTTCCAAAGCGTCAGGAGTAATGTCTTGATGCTCTCTCGCTTCTCGATGTCAAAGACCTTATCCTCGGTGAAGAACGGATTGAATGAGATGGGACTCTCATCCGTATAGGTATAGTAGATACCGTCCTTTCCGCTTGTCTTTCTGTTGATCATCTCGCAGAGTCCCTGGTAGGAGTTTCCCGTATCGACCAAGACCACATGCGTGCCTTGCTCGTAATACTGTCTGACGAGGTGGTTCATGAAGAAGGACTTCCCGCTTCCCGAGGGTCCGAGCACGAACTTGTTGCGGTTGGTTGTCACGCCTTTTCTCATCGGCAAGTCAGAGATGTCAATGTGCAGCGGCTTGCCACTGATGCGGTCTGCCATCTTGATGCCGAACGGTGAGGGAGAATCCATATAGTTGGTTTCCTCCGTGAAGAGGCACACCGACTGCTCAATGAAGGTATGGAAACTCTCCTCTGACGGAAAATCACCCTCGTTGCCGGGTATCGCAGCCCAGAAAAGTGTCGGACAATCCACCGTATTGTGGCGTGGCACACATTCCATGCTTGCCAACTGACTGCCCACATCATTGCGAAGATGCTTCAATTCTTCCATATCCTCACCCCATGCCAGGAGATTGAAATGGGCACGGACAGACTGCAAGCCTTGTGAGTGAGCCTCGTTCAGATACTCGTCAATCCATTCCTTGTTGATGGCGTTCTGTCGGCTGTACCTTGACAGCGAGTGCATGTTGCGGGCGGTCTTCTCGAACTTCTGCAAGGTCTCGTCACTGTTGTCTATGAATACATACTGGTTATAGATATGGTTGCAGGACAACAGCAAGCCAACTGGAGCGGCAAAAGATAGTCGGCAGTCACTTCGGTCAGTGGACAATCGCTCAAAGCGGTTGTCCGTAGAAACCTCCGTTGGCAGGTCTTCCGTTTGCGACAAGGTATGAAGGCATAGGTGTTTGTTTCCGATACGCATACCACTTGCAGACAATTCCATGTCCTCCAAACATTGCACGTTCTCCGTGGAGAGCGAGAGGTACTTGCCTACAAGTCCAGTTGTCCGTTCCGTGCCTGTGATTTCCTCATCCGTCAGTCTGCGTAAGGAGATATAGCCGGAGTCGTTGATGATTCTTGCGAACTGCTCCACGGCATCAAGGAATCTTGCGACCGTTTCCTTGTCCTTGATTTCCTTGGGAATGATATGCCCACGGCACAAGGTGGAAAAATTGCTCTGGTGTGCCATGCGCTCCTTGGAGGTCTTGGTAAGGAACAGGTAACACTGGTGATGCAGGTAAGGACGCTCATTGAAGTGTCTCTCGTAGCTTCTTGACAGAAAGCTCATATCGCTTTTCAGCAAGTCCGGTTCGTAGTTCTCTTTCACGAACCAGTCCTGCTTGTGGACGGTGCTGTAGTCGGGCAGCACCTTGATAGCCTTGCACCATGCGGCATGTACCGACTCATACTCCTGCGATGTAACCGTGAAGATTTCGGGGAGTGTCACCTCGTAGGCGACCGTGATGTCGCCATCCTTGGAGATGATGCAGCCTTGCTCCACGGCAAGCAGCGGAAACTTACTCTCAAGGGTGCTTGATTTTCTGATATTTCTCATTCTTCTTTCTTTTTATGTTTGAACATTCGGTTTGTTTTCCTTCGGTTGAGGATATAGCGTGGATGGCTCTTGGCGGCAAGGAGCTTCATCAGTCCATGCTCACCATACTTGTTGTTCAGATGGAATGTTCCCCATACAAGCAATGATCCGAGCGTGAGACCCAAGCCGATGCAGACCAGTTGGTCCGCACCTGCCATATAGAGAACTACCACAAGGAAGAAGACGGCAAGCAGTCCACCTGCGAAGATGAAGAGGTACTGTGCCTTCAGGCCCTTGAACTCAACCGAATGACCGATGCCCTTGTTGATTGGGTAGTCAGCCATAAGTCTTATACCTTATTATATTATAGGAAGAACGAGCGGAGGATGGTTGCACTCACGATGAGGAAGATGCAGGCTCCGAACCAGCTTGCGGCAGTCTTGCTCGTGTCTGGGTCACCCGACGAGAACTTGCCATACACCTTGATGCCTCCGATGAGACCCACCACGGCACCGATGGCGTAGATGAGCTTCGTGCCCGGGTCGAAGTAGGAGGTCACCATGCTTGTTGCCTCGTTGATACCTGCAAGTCCGTTGCCTTGCGCGAATGTCTGTGATACGGCTGCGACAATCATCGCAGCGAGAAGAATGATTCTGTTTTTCTTGTTCATAAATCGTTTTTTGTCTGTGCCTTGGGGATTGGATAGTCCCGGCTGGCGGTTGATACTTGTTTACTCATGCGGCATGATGCCGACTTGTGGATTCAGTGGCGAGCTGAGATTTTAGCCGTAGTCTTTCTTTTTCATTGGTGTACTGTCTTGTTGTTAGATGCGATATGCCTTGAGTCCTTCATCAAACGCAGCCTTTATTTCGGCATTGTGGATGTTGAAGTGCTCGTTGATGATATTCTCGATGAAACTTGCCATGGAAACCTGTCCTTTGCCTACGACACTGACAAACTTCATTACTCGCTCATGAGTTTCCTCGCTGATGCTTACCTGTCTGCCAAGTCTTGCAGTAAAGCCTGCATCCGTCATGAACTTGCCGATGTACCCATTTCTGTTGTTGGCACAGGACGACACGGTTACACTCACTGTGGACTGAACACTGATGTGTTCCTTTGGCTCTCTGTTCTTTCTTGCTCTTTTCATGATTTTTATTTTTTATTGTTATACAAAGTCGAGGATGTTGAAGTCCCCTATGTTTGTCCGATGCCTTATTTCCCCTTCTTTGAACATGATGTCTGTTCTATCTTGTGTACTTTTAGGTAAGAAGTAACCAAATTATGGATTTTCTTCTTGCACTCATCATGATTTCTCATGAAAATCTCATAAAACTTCTTGGCGTCTATCGAAGGAATTTGTCTCTTGCCATTGTTTCTTTTTTTGTTTGTCATAATTTTCACTTTTTATTGTTATACAAAATCTCTGATATTGAAATCTTTGAAGTCTTCAGGAACAACAAGCTTTTTCTTCTTGATTACTTTTGTTGATTTTCCTGACATGGGCTTGTCTGAGGAAATGTTCGACATATGCAATTCCATCAATGCATCTATTCTGCGTTTGATAATCTTGGAACGCTCTGCTATCATGTTGAAAAGTTCATTGCCTTCCATTTCCGAAAACACCTTGCCTGCATGGACACACTCCTCATTTGTGACATTCGGCTTGGTTGCAGTTTCGACTGCCTTGTCTATCTCCTCAAAGCTATTGCCACTTGCCTGTTCCACTGTAGGCTCTTCTTCCGAGTCATCGAACTCTACACCAACATCCTCGATGCGTGTGTCAGTAAATGCCTCGTCCAGTTTGTCATCTGGTATGCGAGCTGACTTTTTCGGAAGTTTATCTTCTTCAAAGGTTACTTCACTTTCCTTTACTGTTTCACCATCTTCTTTGGGTTTTACTTGCTCCATTGAATCTGTTTTTGGAGAAACCGTATAGGTATGTTTGACTATGAACTCGTCGCCTCGTGGAGGTGGACTTTCCTTTGCTTCATATTTTGGCTTGTCCGCCTTCAACTTGTTCTTCAACCAAATATCGGCATCGAACACCAATACCGCCACACTCCATATCATATACAGGAGCGCAATTGTTAATAATACCGCTTCCATATTTACCACATGATTATATCTCTGTTGTTATTCTTTTTGTAAACTTCCTTGATGACCTCCCCATACTTTTGGAAATGTTCTGTCAACACATGGTCTATGTATCCCGACAAGGACATATCATCTCGTTCCATGACTGAAACAAGGCGCATGATGGTCTCATGATACTCCTTTCGGATGTATGTCATCTTGCCAGAGCGTGCTGGATTCTCAGATCTGCGGATATATCTTTCCTGATATTCCTCCATCAATGAAGTGCTGTTCTTGGTCGAGACAACATTTTGGGGCGAACGAGGTTCTTCCTTTGAAAAATCTTTCTGTTCCTTTGGTGTCTCTTCCGTCGATTCCCTGTTTGGAGGCATATGTGGTCGGAATGAGTTTCTGAACTCTTCCGAGTCAATGGTTACTTTCAGATTCTTTGCCATACTTTTTTATTTCTTGATGATTGATAAAATCTCGTCTGCCAACTTCTCGATGTTACTACCTTTTATCAGATGCTTGTCGGGAGGAAGAATCGTGGAACGAAAGACAGCCTTGTTGCCGACTTCGGCACATTCCTTTCTGAAACGCTTGCTGTCTGGGATGTATGTGTTCATCACCGACAGTCCTGCTCCGTCCATAACACGACTTGCTTTCTCATACAGATCGGTCTTCTCTCGTGCATCTACCATGTTCCATAGCATATACAGTTCCTTGATGTTGGTCTTTCCGATACTGATGAACGAATCGTTCAACTGACTGGCGAACATAATGGAACTTTTCAGCACCACATTGTCTGCCGTAATCGGGCAGAATATATAATCCATAGTGACGATGGTATTTATCACACCAAGGTTGTCAATGGTTCCTGCGAGGTCGAAAAAGATGAAGTCCGGTGGGGTATCCATTTCCAAGAATGGCTTTATTGCCTCCATAGCCTTTCCCGGGTGACTCTCTACGATAGGATAAGCAGACTTTCCTGTTCTTTTCAACTGCTCATAGGCTTGTCTCAACAGATACTCGTTACTCTCGATGCTCTGCATGTCACGTTCTCTCATGTCCTTGATGCTGAACTGTGGAAAATCGCAGTCAACCACAACGACATCGTAACCTCTGACATAATAAAGGAAACTTGCCATCAACACGGTTAGTGTTGTCTTGCCTGCCCCTCCCTTTTGGGTGGAGAAGGCGATGAATGTTGGTTCTTTCTTCATGTTTGTCTTTTTATGAGTTATACATCTTGTTTGTTATAATACGGTATTGCATTTTTATTTGTGATACATCCTACATGCTATGGTGCAAATCTATGAGCCATGAGGCTTGCAAGTGATATTATATGTTATGCAACTTTCGTATCAGTTATACTGTTTTTATGCTTGCTATATGGCTTTTATATATGCCATGCTTCATAACTGTTCTATAGCCAGTCTGTATGTCATGCCACATTTGTGCATACTTATATTACATTTTACATATCAAGCATTTTGCATGTCAAACGTTTTATCATATTACATGTAATACGTTTTATATGACTGCATTGGAGCATCTGAATATGCCGTCTGTTTTGCATCATTTAAGACACGTATGTCTGTCATTCACGCTGCAAAGTAACAACGAAAATTCCGAAAAACAATGGTTTTCAAATCCTGTGGCAGCATGTTGCCGATAGTTGCAGTGGTT
>ERZ773131.1651-NODE-1651-length-15574-cov-4.183904_pt1 | contig 15574 bp, 9 predicted proteins | sample MGYA00511082_ERZ773131 | MGnify/ENA primary metagenome ERZ773131 (study PRJEB29015, sample SAMEA2737813) | human gut metagenome | biome: human gut; feature: human-associated habitat; material: faeces | place: China | collected 2012 ... | reverse complement strand
CATGGCAGCCACCATCAGCAAGGTATTCACCGCTCTGACAATACCTACCTGAATATAATTATCCAGCATATCGTCCACAAAGTTAATCAAAGGAACCCCAGGCACAATAAACAAGGCACAGGCAAGCAACGGATGCCAGGGAGTAGATGTCCATTCTGCAGGCAACAGAGTAGATGCCCACGCAATGATGGTAGCCACAAAGGCAGAAATAGCGATCCCCATATAATGATTCAAGCCAGACTCATTGCATACCTGACGCAAGCGCATACCCAATATGGCCGCAATTGATGCGTACAAGAATGCCACCCAGTCACAACCGAACTGAATACAGAATCCGCCACAGGCAAAACCGGCGCCAATCGCCACCTGCCACGGGGTGTAATTACGTTTTTTCTTACGAATCTTTTCCAGTTCTTCTTCATACTGGTCGAGCGTGTAATCATTTTCAATCGCACGCCAGGAAAGCTTACTGACTTCCGAAATGGCCGTCATATTCACTCCATGACCTTCAATTCGCTGGAATTTAGTAAAAGAATAGTCACCATCACTCACGTTCACCATCAACATGGTAAAACTGACGTTGATGTGAAGCTTCTCTTCGGGGATACCAAGATAAGCAGCCGTACGTTTCATGTTTCTTACAATACGGTTCGTATCGGCAAGACTCTCTACCAATAATTTTCCCGTACGCAACAATAAATCCACTCTACGATGCAATTGCTGATCGTGAGCCTTTACAGTTGTCTCTAAATGTTCCTCTAATATCATTTTGTTTAAAGATTATTTTGAACGCAAAGTTACGAAAAATATCAATTCTATTCGTACCTTTGCAAACCGAAGTTCTATATAAAATATGAATAAACTTTCACGGATAGAAGAAGAAAAACAGACCATAGAACAAATGATTCACTTTTATTGCCGACATAAGGAGAAAAATCAGGCCTTATGTTCTGCATGCAGCGAATTGCTTAAATATGCACATCAAAGACTGGAGCACTGTCCGTTTGGAGAACGAAAGAAGACGTGCCGCCAATGTACCGTGCACTGTTACCACCCCAAAATGAGACAAAAAATAAAAGAAGTCATGCGTTTTGCTGGTCCTCGAATGATATGGTATCATCCCATCTGGACCTTCAGACATTTGTGGAGGGAACGATGACCACAGTCAGATTGTGGAATTTTTCTACAATAACTTGTAAAATTCCACAATACATTTTTATTAATTCAAAGTTAAATCTCCCTGATTTTCAGCTCATAAAACATTTTTGTATCTTTGGCACAAATCTTGTCAGCCATTTTAAAGATAATGGCATCTAAAACTATAAAAGAATTGAACTTATGAAACGCTTTTTGACTAGGAAAGAATTAAAGGTAAAAAGAAAAGAAATGATTTACATGGTTATCGGCATCGCAGTCATTTTATCCCTTTACTATATCTTTACTCGAGAGAAGAAACCCGTAGCCGAAACACCGATTGTGTCAGTTATGCCAGCTAGCCAACAAAATGTACAAATTTTCGGTGAATATGTAGGCCGTATCCGTGCCCAGCAATTCGTGGAAGTACGTGCACGTGTAGAAGGTTTTCTGGAACAAATGCTATTCGAGGAAGGAACCTCAGTCAAACGTAATCAAGTATTGTTTGTCATTAATCAAGACCAATATCGTGCCAAGGCTGACAAGGTACGTGCTCAGTTGAAAAAAGATCAGGCACAGGCGCAAAAAGCGAAACGTGACCTGGAACGTATCCGCCCGCTGTATGAACAAAATGCAGCCAGCCAGCTGGACTTGGACAATGCGGTGGCTGCTTACGAAACAGCTGTAGCCAGCGTAGGTATGAGCCAGGCCGACTTGGAACAGGCTGAACAGGAATTAGGCTACACGATTGTCCGCTCGCCGATTTCAGGAGAAATCAGTGAACGTCACGTCGACTTGGGAACACTGGTAGGCAGCAATGGAAAATCGCTGCTGGCTACTATCGTAAAAAGTGATACCATTCTGGTGGATTTCAGCATGACAGCCCTGGACTACTTAAAAAGCAAGGAGCGAAACGTGACATTCGGTCAGAAAGACTCTACCCGCTCCTGGCAGCCTACCGTAACCATTACATTGCCTGATAATTCTATATACGAGCACAAAGGTCTGGTAGACTTTGCAGCTCCTCAGGTAAACCCTAAAACTGGAACATTCTCCGTACGTGCCGAACTGGCTAACCCAGACCACGTATTGCTGCCGGGACAATTCACCAAGGTTAAAGTGTTGCTCGACGTACGTGAAAATGCCACAGTCGTTCCCCAAAAAGCTCTTATCATTGAAAAAGGAGGAGCTCACATTTTTGTCATGCGAAAAGACTCAACCGTGGAAAGACGATTCATTGAGTTAGGCCCTGAATTCGAGAACGATGTCGTAGTAGAACGCGGATTATCAGCCGGCGAAATGATTGTCTACGAAGGATTCCACAAACTGGCTCCGGGAATGAAAGTCCGCGTACAAGATCCGGCAAAATTACAGAGCGAAGCGAAAAAAGAGGAAGAATAACTCACCCCTAAACAAATTTACGCATGAAAGTCAGCTTTTTTATTGACAGGCCTGTATTCTCGGCTGTCATCTCTATATTAATAGTTATTGTGGGTATTATCGGACTGATGATGCTGCCTATCGCCCAATACCCGCAAATTACTCCGCCTGTGGTAAAAATCAGTGCCTCCTATCCGGGAGCCAGTGCCGTAACGGTATCGCAGGCTGTAGCTACTCCTATCGAACAGGAATTGAACGGAACACCAGGTATGCTTTACATGGAATCCAGCAGTTCCAACTCAGGAGGATTCTCTGCCACTGTGACTTTCGATATCTCTGCCGACCCTGACTTGGCGGCGGTAGAAATCCAGAACCGTATCAAACTGGCGGAATCTCGTCTGCCGGCGGAAGTAATTCAGAATGGTATCTCTGTAGAAAAACAGGCACCCAGTCAGCTGATGACACTGTGTTTGACTTCGGATGATCCGAAATTCGATGAAATTTATTTGAGTAACTTTGCTACATTAAATGTACTCGACTTGCTTCGCCGTATCCCGGGAGTAGGGCGTATCTCCAACATCGGAAGCCGTTACTATGCCATGCAGATATGGGCAGACCCAGCTAAACTGGCCAACTTCGGATTGACGGTACAAGACCTTCAGAACGCATTGAAAGACCAGAACCGTGAATCAGCGGCCGGTGTACTCGGACAGCAACCCGTAAGCGGAGTGGATATTACCGTACCTATCACCGCACAGGGCCGTTTGTCATCGGCCTCTCAGTTTGAGGAAATTGTATTGCGTGCTAACCCCGACGGTTCACTCGTGCGTCTGCGCGATGTGGCCAGAGTATCACTGGAAGCTTCTTCCTATAGCACGGAAAGTGGTATCAACGGAGGAAATGCAGCCATTCTTGGAATCTACATGCTTCCTGGAGCCAACGCTATGGAAGTGGCGCAGAACGTCAAAGAGGCCATGAAGGAAATCAGCAAAAGTTTCCCGGAAGGTCTGGAATACAACTTCCCATTCGATATGACCACTTATATCTCACAGTCTATTCATGAGGTATACAAGACTTTGTTTGAAGCATTGGTGCTGGTAATCATCGTGGTATTTCTTTCACTGCAGAGCTGGCGTGCTACATTGATTCCGGTCGTAGCAGTTCCTATCTCTTTGATTGGTACCTTCGGATTCATGCTAATATTCGGCTTCTCACTGAACATGCTGACCTTGTTAGGACTGGTACTGGCCATCGGTATTGTGGTGGACGACGCCATCGTAGTAGTGGAAAATGTGGAACGCATCATGGAAGAAGAGAAACTCAGTCCATACGAAGCCACCAAGAAAGCCATGGAAGGTCTGGTAGGCGCTATTATTGCTACCTCACTCGTATTGGCAGCGGTATTCGTTCCTGTAAGCTTCTTGTCGGGTATCACCGGACAGCTTTATCGCCAGTTTACTATTACCATCGTAGTATCTGTGCTTCTGTCTACGGTGGTGGCGCTGACCTTGAGTCCGGTGATGTGTTCACTCATCCTGAGACCTATCGACCCTAACAAACCCAAGAACAAGGTGTTCAGATTAATTAATGAATGGCTGGCCATCGGAAACAACAAATACATTATTTATATCAAGCATGTAATCAAGCACCCGCGCCGTATAATGGCAGGCTTTGGAATGGTATTGGTTTTCATCTATGTATTCCATCGCCTTGTTCCGACCAGCTTCCTTCCGATAGAAGACCAGGGATATTTCACCGTAGAGCTGGAACTTCCGGAAACAGCCACTTTGGAAAGAACACGTATCATAACTGACAGAGCTATTGACTTCATCATGAAAGACCCGGCAGTGGAATACGTACAGAATGTAACAGGTAGCAGTCCGCGTGTAGGTACCAGCCAGGCCAGAAGCCAGTTGACCGTCATCCTGAAAGAATGGAAGGAACGTGACAACACGACCATTGACGAAGTAATGGACCGCATACAGAAAGAGCTGGAAAAATACCCGGAAAGTAAAGTGTATCTTTCTACTCCTCCGGTAATTCCCGGACTTGGTACTGCCGGTGGTTTTGAAATGCAGCTGGAAGCCCGTGGCGATGCAACGTATGACGATTTGGTAAGAGCTACGGACACACTGATGTATTACGCTTCACAACGGAAAGAAATAGCAGGATTGTCTTCTTCTCTCCAGGCTGAAATTCCCCAGTTGTATTTCGATGTAGACCGGGATAAAGTCAAACTGGCGGGTGTACCAATGGCCGACGTATTCTCTACCATGAAGGCCTACACAGGTTCTGTTTATGTGAATGACTTTAACATGTTCAACCGCGTCTACCGTGTGTACATTCAGGCAGAAGCGCCTTATCGCCAGCAACGTGACAACATAGGCCTGTTCTTCGTAAGAGGCTCCGATGGAGACATGATTCCGCTGACAGCTTTAGGAACCACTGATTATACTACCGGTCCCGGAAGCATCAAACGTTTCAACATGTTCAATACATCTGTTATCCGAGGAACGACTGCCAATGGAGCAAGTTCCGGTCAGGTAATGGAAACGCTGGAACAAATTGCCCGTGAGAAATTGCCCGAAAATATCGGAGTGGAATGGAGCGGCCTGTCTTATCAGGAAAAGCAAGCCGGCGGACAAACCGGACTTATTCTGGCCCTGGTTTTCCTGTTTGTTTTCCTATTCCTGGCAGCCCTTTATGAAAGCTGGACAGTGCCTATCGCCGTATTGATTTCACTTCCGGTAGCCGTTTTAGGAGCGTATGCGGGTATTACCCTCTGCGGTTTGGAAAATGACACCTATTTTCAGATTGGTCTGGTAATGCTTATCGGTCTTGCCGCGAAGAACGCCATTTTGATTGTGGAATTCGCCAAAGACGAAGTCGATAAAGGACGTGATATCGTAGAATCTGCTCTTCATGCAGCCAGCCTGCGTTTCCGCCCCATCTTGATGACCTCACTGGCTTTCATCCTCGGTATGCTTCCGATGGTTATTGCTTCAGGACCGGGTTCCGCCAGCCGTCAGGCTATCGGTACCGGTGTATTCTTCGGAATGATAGTGGCTGTTACCGTAGGTATCCTGCTCGTGCCGTTCTTCTTTGTAATGATTTACAAAGCTACCCACAAAATTAAAGCGAAACAGTAAACCTTACAGATGTAGCTTATGAAACTGAAAAATCAACTATATAAAATTTTGGTGATTCCCGTAGCAGCCCTCCTGATGGGAGGCTGCAAAATCGGGAAACAATACACCCGTCCTCAAATAGATTTGCCCTCTACCCTCGACAGCACAAGTGTAGATACTGCATCTATTGGTGACTATCCCTGGGAACAGCTTTATACGGACACTATCCTTCAGCAACTTATCCAAAAGACCTTGGACAACAACAAGGACATGCTGATTGCAGCAGCAAAAGTCAAGGAACTGGCTGCCATGAAACGTATTGATTATGCCAACCTCTTTCCTCAAGTCGGACTTAAGTTCTATGCAGAACAAGAAGGCGAAGACCACGGAGGCGGACACTATAAATCAGACGACCAGTATGATATAAAACTGGGGGTTACATGGGAAATCGACCTGTGGGGAAACCTGCGCTGGGCCAAAGATAAAAGTATGGCCGAGTTTATGGGTTCCATTGAGAATCAGCGGGCCTTGAAAATGAGTCTGGTGGCACAAGTGGCACAATCCTACTTTGAACTGGTGGCTCTCGACAACGAACTGTCTATCGTGAAAAAGACAGTAGATGCCCGCCGGGAAAGTCTGCACCTGGCACGTATCCGCTACGAAGGAGGATTGACTTCAGAAACGGCCTTCCGTCAAGCACAGGTGGAATTGGCAAGAACAGCCACTTTGGTTCCCGATTTGGAAAAGAAGATTACATTGAAACAAAACGAAATAGCCTTCTTAGCTGGAGAATATCCTCACGATATAAAAAGAACAGTCCTGCCTGAAGATGTGATTCATGCAGCTTCCTTACCCGTAGGACTCCCCTCTTCCTTACTGGAACGTCGGCCGGATGTACGCCAGGCTGAACAGGCCGTCATTGCTGCCAATGCAGCCGTAGGAATTGCTTATACCAATATGTTTCCCAAACTGACACTAACAGCCAGCCATGGTTCAGAAAATGAAGAGCTTTCTCATCTGTTCAAATCGCCCCATTACCTATTGGCGGGAACCATTCTTCAGCCTATTTTCGCCATGGGAAAAAACCGGGCCATGCTGAAAGCAAAGAAAGCTGCCTGTGAACAAGCTGCCTACGCATACGAGAAAGTGGTACTGAACGCTTTCAAGGATGCGTACAATGCCATAGCAGAATATAATAAGGTAAAAGAAATCTATGAAACCCGCTTGCGACTGGAGCAGTCTTCGAAAATTACACTTGATTTGGCTCAGCTGCAATATATCAACGGAGTAATTGGTTACATGGATTTGCTGGACGCACAGCGAGGTTATCTGGATGCCCAAATCGGATTGAGCAATGCTGTACGTGACAAACAGATTACAATGGTTAATTTATACAAGGCCTTAGGAGGAGGCTGGCAATAATCCTCCCATAAAAAAACGCGGAAACTGATATATCAAACCAATCTAGTTTCCGCGTTTTTTGTATATTATACAGATTCTACGCCATATACCTTACGGTAAATTTCATCCCGTATAGATTCAAACTCATCCTCTATACTGTCTGTTCCTGCGTACATCAAATACAAAGGAAGCGTTTCTCCTCCTTTACGATACGAAGGTTGCACATACTCTTTTTCACACAAACTGAATCCGCACCGTTGATAAAAGCCGATACGCCGGCGGCTCCATTCGTCCACTGGTTTCTCCACTTCCAGAATAATGACTCCCGGAAATTGCTGCTGAAGGACTTCCATGATTTTCCGTCCATATCCTTTATTGCGCACAGATGGAGAAGTAGCCAGATGCTCCACATAAGAAAAGCCGGCAAACTTCCACACTGTAATAAGTCCGACCAGAAGTTCATCATCTGAAATCAAGTAGCAGGTAAAGGCTGCGCAGTTATCCACATTATCTCGTTGTGCTACATCATCCCTCCGCTCCGCTTCAGGGAAAGACTCATGTAACAGGTTTTCTACAAAAGAATAGTCTTTGTCTGTGGTTTGAAGTGGTGTAAATTGAAGCATAACCCATAGATTTAGAAATTATTACTCTGTATAAAAACGAATCGTCCGTTCCAAGGAGCGCTGGCATACGGGACAGAATACCGGTGCCTCATTGATTCTCATCCGGCATTCCGTAGTCGGGCGATAAATTCCCTTTTTAGTGTAACCAGCTCCTTCATATACCCCGACTTTTGTGTAAATCAGTTTTTCATCGGCCTGAGGTTTTGTCGGCACAGGAGTTCCCTGTTCCAGCATATCCTTCCATTTATCTTCAAAATGAACCAAAGTCGTAATATTCGGTTCCCAAGGCTCTATGTCATAAGGATACAACGGACTGGGAGCCTCATCATACGCATATTCATCGGCCAACCCTCCAAAACTATGCCCAAACTCATGTACCACGACTGGTCTGAACATAGAGTGATGTGCCGTAGTCAATGTGTAGGAGTTGTAAATACCTCCTCCTCCGTAGGTATCCGTATTGGCAAGGATAATGATATGCTCGTATGGAATACCTGCCAGCCAGTTATGAATGGCTTTCACGCTACGGGTAGTCAGATAACGATCGGAGTAAAACGTATCAAAATGCGAACTTACGGCTGTTTTTTTCCATTCATCCTTTCGGGGAATACTTACCCCGCTGTCTTTTGACTCACTAAATACAGCCACAATATTGAAGCGGTCTTTCAGTTTCTTAAACGGTTCATGTGCAAACAAGGCTTCACACGCCACCGCCGCATCTTTGTAAAACAAATCCGATTCATCAGCTGTATAACCTTCTGCCATAATGGCCACGTCAATGCATTTATCCGAAGAACCTCCTTGCCACAAATAACGATGCGGTGTCAGCTCTCCTTCCCCTCTTTGATGAATCAGAATATCTGAAGGATTAACCTCATGTACCAGCGTGGCACTCACTTCGCGCGAGGCGTTCCGCAAAACGACGGTGATTTCTGCCGGCTGCTTGGGATAAGGTACCAAAAATGTATTTTCGAATCCACGTTTCACGACCTTGGCTTCCTGTTCTCCAATCCATTCCTGAAACAAGCTGGAGAAAGAAGTGCGGTAGATAACCTTCCCGGTAGCCTTATCCTTCATGGTTATCTCTCCATTTCCCTCCAACGGAAGTTCCGACAAATGATGGCGTCTTCCTGCCCACTGCGGAAGAACCGATAATTCATCCAGACAAATGTCCTGCTTGTCTGCATTTCCCATAAATATATAATCCAGACGAAGCGTCTTGTCTACAAAATAATCTTCAAAAGTCTGCGCAAAGGTACTGCTGCCAAGTGACAGCCCCAATGCTAAAATCAATGCTGCTCTTTTCATACGTTCTTTTATTTTCCCACAAAAATAACGAAATGTCTTGTTTCCACACAATCCGCAGTCTAAAAAGCATTTCAATGCATCATTCTTTCATAAAGTCCAGTACTTCCACGAAAGTACTACAGTACTGCAAAGGAAGTACTACAGTACTGCAAAGGAAGTACTACAGTACTTTCAGGGAAGTACTGCAATACTGCAAGGGAAGTACTGACCTTATGACTTTTCCTGATATAACTAGACGTTTTTTCTTTTTATAAACTGGAACAGTAGACACTTTGCATACATGAAAACACTTTGAACAACACATAAAAAAAGCGGTGCCTCCACCAAGAGACACCGCCATCCAAATAGTTATCATCAATTAATTAAAGAACTTTATTCCAATAAAGTATGTACGCGGCTGTGTAGGCCCATAGAAATACTTGGAGTCACGATTCATACCTTTATCCAAATCCTTCTGGAAGGCATTAAAGATATTCTGTACACCTCCGTTTACCTGCAACTTCAGATGGTCATTCAGCACAAAGGTGTAATTCAGCTTCAAGTTGAAATCCATAAAGTCAGGGGTATGTTCCAAGCGGTCCTTCTCAATGTATCCGGCAAAGTGAGGAACAATCATGCGTCCCGTATATACTCCGGAAAGAGAAAAGTCAAAGTTCTTCAACGGGGCCGAACTGAAGGTAAAGTATCCATAGTAGTCCGGCGTACGCGGCATGCGTTTGATAGCTGCTACATCTTCATCTTCGCTCCATCTCACCGCTTCCGTGTAACGGCTGCGCTGTACCGTAAAACCTAACTGCAACTGTGCTTCCTTTCCATGGGCAATCTTGTAATCGATATTGGCTCCATACACCCGTGCACCGTTCCCGTTTCTGCGTTCCTGCACCAATGTGCCCGATACAGGGTCCTTTCCTAAACTTTCCAGATAGAATACATCGTTCAACGCCGTATAGAAACCTTCAATCAGCAAGTTCGACTGGAAATGTCCGAAATTGAAACTCCAGTCTACAGAGCCACTGAAACTATTGGAGCGTTCCGGTTTCAATCCTTCTGCCAGTCGCACTTCCATTGCCTCACCTCCTACGGCCGCCACATGCAAATCTTCATCGTATGCCTGAGGTGCACGGAAACCCGTCGACCAGGTCAGACGTCCCTGGAATCTATCAGAAGGTTTCCAGAGAGTATTGATACGCGGACTGAAAATCACGTTATCCACCAAATTGTGTTTATCCAAGCGGAACCCAGCCAATATCGTGAAATAATCCAGTTTCCATTCATTCTGCACAAATCCGCTGGCAATCTTCACATCCTGTCTCAAGTCACGTCCGTAACCCGTCATCACATCATGCAAGGAGTTATACTGATACTCCACTCCACCGGTAAAGGTAGCCGGAGAAAAGAGACAGTTGTCCATGTTTCCTACATACATAGCACCACCTACAGCGGTCAGGTCTTTGGTTTTTCCGTATGCATTCTCCGCCTTGTCTGCCCCATAATAGCTGTCACGGTCGGTGTGCTGTGCCGAAGCATATACAGAAAGCTTGTGCTTGTACTCATTGAAGAAAACATCATACGTCAGTCCCCCGCTGTTAATGATGTGCTTGGTCTGTTCCGTAATATCCGTTTCGTGAGGCTGCAAGTCAAACTTGTTTCCTCCGCGACGGAACTCGTTGGTGGTATGATACTCCAGACTGATACGGCTGAACTGTGTCGGACGGTAATATGCCCGCAGTCCGAATGTATTCATATTCAGTTTACCCAATTCAGAGAATCCGTCTCCATCCGCATCATACGGATTACGGTTGCGATAAGACTGATACAGCGCGATGCCATACGAATTGTCGGACGAAACCAGTGAGGCATTGGCTCCCATATACTGTTCCCACACCTTTCCGTTCAAGTTCGACATGGTAGAAGCCACCTGAAATGAATTACGAACGGGGTCTTTGGTAATGATGTTAATGGTACCCCCCACGGCATTGGCTCCAAATAAAGCAGAACCACCTCCACGAACGACTTCGACGCGTTCAATCATATTGGTCGGAATCTGCTCCAGCCCATACACGCCCGAAAGCGCACTCATCACCGGACGACTGTTAATCAGGATTTGTGAATAAGGTCCCTCCAATCCATTGATGCGCACCTGAGGGAAACCGCAGTTCTGGCAATTGTTTTCCACACGCAATCCCGACTGATAGTTCAGCGATTTAGCCAAATCGGTGGAATTGACAATTTCAAACAACTTGTTGCTCATTACATTCACCACCACAGGCGCTACCTTACGGCTGGTTTCATTCCGGTTGGCCGATACCACTACCTCATCCGTCATGATACTTTCTTCTTCCATGACAAAGTGCATGTCGACCACAAAGTCTTTGCTCACCGTCACCTTCTTTACCTGAGTAGTATATCCCATTATCTGCACCTTCAAGGTATATTCTCCTGCCGGAAGCTTTTTAAAACGGAAATATCCTCCGGCATCCGTCACCGTACCTTCTCCAGTTTCCACCAACAACACGGTAGCATAAGGCAATCCTGCTTCCGAACCTTTCTCAATTACGTGTCCCACAATGGCATTTCCTTCTTTTACGGGACCATCAGCGTATGCAATAGTACAGCTGACAAGAGCGCATACCACTCCCATCAGCAAATTGATATATTTTTTCATTATTTGCTCCTAAAAAATTAATACTATGTTCTTCAAATTCCCAATAAGAACGATAGTACAGGAGGAGCACGGAGGTACATCCCTTCCGTACAACAACATACGGCATGGAATGTATTCTTTATATAAGGTAATGAATAGAGCAGGTGCAAATCGGGAGTCTCTACTTCCGTATGCCCAGGCTCCAATGAAGAAAAAGTCGACAAAAAATGCAGCGCCAATGTCTGCCCGTCACTATGAGAGTGAGAATGCGAGAAGGGATGCGAGTGCACAAGCATCACCCCGTTTACCACATGCACGTGGGTAAACAGGGCAGTCGTGGCATAATATGCGGCAAACAGAGTAGCCAGACACAATGCCCATACTCGTATATGTTTGCGGAACCCTTTACACATTTTCCGTCTTCCTACGTATTTTATTCGTTATCTTTGTTTCCAAACAAAAGTTCATAATCACGCTTTGCAGCTGGTACAGTCCATTCTTCAGGAATAAACTTCCACTGGTTCAGCGGAGCCGGATTCAGTACTTTAACCTCCTCAATCCGTTTCATCAGGTAATAGCGTAAATCCTTATCCGTTGAAAAGACAATACGCTTTGCCAGTTCTGCTTTGGGAATACCTGCTCCCTTGGTCAGTAAGTCTCCTCCTCCATTTCCACGATAAGAATTGACAGCTACCCGATATTGCTTGTCCATCTTGAACGGCTTGCCGTCGGCCATCCGCTCAATCGTAATTCTCTTTCCGTATGGTTTGGTCACATCCACCGTATAGATGATACCCGCCGCAGAATCAAAATTGAAGCTGGGATTACGGAAACGACCGAAACCGTTGTCTTTTTCGTTCAGCGACAGCAGGTGGTCATCGGGTGAAGTCATCTGGTTCACCCAGAGGTCATACGACATTTCCAGAAAATCCTTTACTTCCTTTCCGGTCAACACCATCGTGTAGAGCATGTTCTCAAACTTATATAAGTTGAACATATCGCTCATACGAATGTCTCCTTCTTTAATCTCGGCATAAGCCGACAAAGGCGCACAGAAAGAAATATCTGCTCCGGTAATATCCAGTTGCAACTGATGAATCAAATCAATAAAAGCTGACGGGCCAAAGAACGCATCCTTGGAAGAAATCGTACGTTCCATCCGTCCGATTTTCCGGGACACAAAAGCCTGCGTCGCCTCATACTGTTTCTGGAAAGTATGCATGAAATCCTTATCCACGGCATAGTCATCCATGTTCACCAGCTTTCCGTCGACCTGCTTCGATACAATCTTTCCATTCTGTTTCTTCACCGTTACGGTCACTTCTGACACTACTTTTGCCGTATTGGCCGGATCAATTACCAGCACAGAATCGCCCGATGCATTGGCCACTCTTTCATTCCAGCGGGTGTGGTCGTGTCCCATAAAAACAACATCGAACCCTGGCACATTGGCAGCCACGCCTTTCGAGCCATTTTCTACCACATTGTCCAGTTTCTTTCCATCCATTCCTGAATGAAACAGTCCAATCAAAATATCCGGTTGTTCTTTTTCTCGAATTTCCTTCACCCATTTCGCCGCACATGCTTCCATGTCTTCAAAACGAAGTCCGGCCCATAACTGCTCAGGCAACCAGGATGGTACCGCCGGCGTAATCATTCCTAACACTACCACCTTCACTCCGTTCCGTTCCAATACCTCATAAGGTTTCAGATAAGGCTTACCTGTCTTCACATCCACGATATTGGCCCCAAGTATAGGGAAGTCACACTGGCCTACCCAACGGTCGTACACCGCATGTCCTGTCTCCACATCATGGTTGCCCATGTTGCCCACATCATAGCGCATATAGTTCAGCATAGCGGCACATACATGTACGGAGGTAGTATCCATATAATTGTAGTAATAAGCCACAGGCTGTCCCTGCAGAATATCACCGTTGTCCATCAAAATAAGATTGTCGCCATACACCTCACGTTCTTCCTTCACGTACGAAGAAACGCGAGCCAGACTTCCTCTCATCTGCTTGTTCTGTATAAAATCATAGGGGAAGTAGCATCCGTGCACGTCGCTCGTCTCTACAAATTTCAATGTGATGGTTTCCTCATTATTCGAGGCTTTCAAATGCCCTTGACCCATACCGAGTAATGTGATCAGGCTGATTAAAAAGTAAAATCGTCTAGTCTTCATTTTCGCAGACTTTTATGTAAGTTTTTGCAAAGATACGAGAAGTTGCCGACATTCCCGCAGAATACTTCCTAAAATACCCAAATACGAAAGGTTTCCCAACCGCTTTTTTATGCCATTTTTTCACTACTTTTGCAACCAAATAATATAAAGCCCCTATCAATGGAAGAATTCAGCCAGATGATTGCCGCCGAACTGAAACTGCCGGCACATCGCATAGCCAATACACTCAAACTGCTCCAGGGAGGAGCGACCATTCCTTTCATCAGCCGTTACCGTAAAGAAGCTACCGGCGGACTGGATGAAGTGCAGATAGGCGACATTCAGACACGGTATGAGAAACTGTGTGAATTGTCCAAACGAAAGGAAACCGTACTTTCCACCATCGAGGAGCAAGGGAAACTGACTCCAGAGCTGAAAGCCCGTATTTCTGCCTGCTGGAGTGCAACCGAACTGGAAGACATTTACCTTCCCTTCAAGCCTAAACGAAAAACCCGAGCCGAGGCTGCACGTGCCAAAGGACTGGAACCGCTGGCCCTCTTGCTCATGATGCAAAAGGAAAACAACCTTGCTGCCAAGGTACGGAACTTCGTCAAAGGAGAAGTCAAAGACGAGGAAGATGCACTGAAAGGAGCACGCGATATTCTGGCTGAACAAATCAGCGAAGACGAGCGGTCGCGCAACCTGATGCGCAACCAGTTCCAGCGCCAGGCCCTCATTCAGTCAAAAGTGGTCAAAGGAAAAGAAGCAGAAGAGGCTTCGGCCAAGTACCGCGACTATTTTGATTTCTGTGAGCCCTTGAAGAAATGTTCTTCCCACCGCCTGCTGGCCCTTCGCCGGGGAGAATCGGAAGGAGTATTAAAAGTAAACATTTTCCCGGAAGATGAAGATATGTGCAACGAACGCCTTCAACGGCTGTTCGTACGGGCCAACAATGAATGTGCACACCAAGTGGAAGAGGCCCTCACCGATGCCTACAAACGCTTGCTGAAACCTGCCATTGAAACCGAGTTTGCCGCACTCAGCAAAGAGAAGGCCGATGAAGAAGCCATTCGGGTATTCGCAGAAAACCTCCGTCAGTTGTTGCTGGCCCCTCCTTTGGGGCAGAAACGGGTGATGGGTATCGACCCTGGATTCCGTACGGGATGCAAAGTGGTCTGCCTGGATGCACAAGGTACCCTTCTGCATAACGAGGCCATTTACCCCCACCCGCCCAAATCTGAATATGCACAGGCAGCCCGAAAGATTGTGAAGTTAGTGGAACAATATAAAATCGAGGCCATTGCCATCGGAAACGGAACGGCCAGCCGTGAAACAGAACAATTTGTAACCAGTCAGCGTTACGACCGTGAAGTACAGGTTTTCGTGGTCAGCGAAGATGGAGCGTCTATTTACTCAGCCTCTAAAACTGCCCGCGAAGAGTTTCCGGATTACGACGTGACAGTACGTGGTGCCGTATCTATCGGCAGAAGACTGATGGACCCACTGGCAGAACTGGTGAAGATTGACGCCAAATCCATCGGTGTGGGACAATACCAGCACGACGTGGACCAGACCAAGCTGAAGGCTTCACTCGACCAGACCGTAGAAAGTTGTGTCAACCTGGTGGGCGTGAATGTCAACACCGCCAGCAAGCACCTGCTGACCTACGTTTCCGGATTAGGTCCGACACTGGCACAGAACATTGTGGACTACCGTACTGAAAACGGTCCGTTTGAGTCACGCCGCCAATTATTGAAGGTGCCGAGAATGGGGGCCAAAGCCTACGAAC
>ERZ773131.1644-NODE-1644-length-15624-cov-8.643844_pt1 | contig 15624 bp, 13 predicted proteins | sample MGYA00511082_ERZ773131 | MGnify/ENA primary metagenome ERZ773131 (study PRJEB29015, sample SAMEA2737813) | human gut metagenome | biome: human gut; feature: human-associated habitat; material: faeces | place: China | collected 2012 ... | reverse complement strand
GTAAAATCAGATTCAAAAATCGTGAGTTGGTACCAACTCGCCCTGCTTGCTGCGGATGCAAACGCAAAAACCTCCTGAGCAAAAAATAACCGTCCGCTTCAAGTTGAACTTGAAAACGGACGGTCTCGATTGCAAAATGATTTTCAAATTTTGGAAAGCATGTTGAGAGGTTTCATAGCGCCTGCAAGCAATGCAGGCGTATATACATCTGCTTATTTTGCGTTGCAAAATACTTGTTGGGAGCACCCAAACCCTTGAACTACATCCCGTGGATGCAGGCTGTTTTAAGCAAATAAAAAGGAAAACGGTTTTACTTCTTGCGGAATTCTCCATATAGCCACTCTGCCAGAGCTGACATAATAGCCTTGTACTTGCTGGTATCCTCAAACAGGGAAGAGAAGGTGTCCTGCGCTTCAAGATAGCTGTCCTGTGCGGCAGTATCAAAGGCTTTGGGGAAGATGCTCTCGGTAAAGATCTGCGGGTCGGAGCTGCGCGCCAGCTTTGCCAGCTTCGGGTCGGCCAGCAGACGGTCATGCAGGGCAGTAAGCAGCACCCGGTCGGCATTGGTGAACTCGCCCTTGAACTTCTCATTGATCTTCAAAATGATCTCGTCCAGCGGCTCCTTGGGGTCGTGGCCGAGAGCACCCTTCTGGGTGACCGGCTCGTAGACGCCTTTGGCGTGTTCCAACTCGATGGCACCGGCAAAGGTCTTTTGCAGCTTGTAATACTCCAGCTGCAATTTGCCCTCCAGATCCAGCGGAGAGACCTCGTCCGGCGGCAGCAGCTTGAGCAGGTAAGCGCAGAATACGTTCTCCTTGTGCAGCTCTTCATCGAACATCCGCGCCACCTGTGAAACGTAGCCGTACCACTTGACAAGGCTGCGCAGCAAACGGCGGAACTGGTACCGCTCGGCCTGCGTTTTCTGGTTGTAGCGGTCTGCCACCGGCTTCAAGACGCTGCTCATGCGGCCCACGGCGTTTTTATCCTGCTTGGTGCTGCGGAAATACTCCTTGGCAAAGGCTTCCACGTCTGCATCGGAATAAACGGCAAAGCTCCGCAGCTCCTTCTGGGTCTTGTAAATGAGGTCGGTGTTGACCTCCTGCTCCAGAAAGGTTTCCTGATAAAACGGCTGGAAGGCCTCCCGGATGTCCTCTGCCTTGTTCACAAAATCCAGCACAAAGGTGTCGGTTTTGCCGGGGCAGGTGCGGTTCAGACGGGAGAGGGTCTGCACCGCCTTGACGCCCTTCAGCTTTTTGTCCACGATCATGGTATGGAGCAGCGGTTCGTCAAAACCGGTCTGGTATTTTTCTGCCACGATGAGCACATTGAAGTTGTTGTGGAACTCCTTTTTGGTCTGGCTCTCCGCAATGTGGCTGCCGTCGGCGCGGACGTTCAGGGACTGCTCCGTGTACTCCACGCCGCCGTCCGGTACGGCACCGGAAAATGCCGCTAAGATCTGCACATCGTCATAACCCTGCTCGGCAATGTAGCGCTTGACCTCGTGGAAGTACCGCACCGCCGCCAGCCGGGAGGAGGTGACCACCATCATCTTGCCCCGCCCGCCGATCTTGTGGCTGGTAGTCTCCCGGAAGGTTTCTACAATGATCTTTGCCTTCTGGCTGATGTTGTAGGGATGCAGTTCCTCGTACTTGCGGATGAGCTTCGCCGCTCGGCTGGCGGGCAGGTCGGGGTTGTCCGGGATGGTCTTGGCGATCTTGAAGCAGGTGGAATAGGTCATGTAGTTTTGCAGCACATCCAGAATGAACCCTTCTTCAATGGCTTGCCGCATACTGTAAATGTGGAAGGGGTGGTGGCTGCCGTCCGGGTACTCGGTGCCGAACAGTTCCAGCGTGGCGGCTTTTGGGGTGGCGGTAAAGGCAAAGAAGGACAGGTTCTTGTGCCGCCCGTGGGAGGTCAACTCCTTCACCAGCGCATCCTCCGGGTCGATCTCGTCCTCCGCTTTGCCCTCCAGCTCGGCATACTCCCGCAGTGCGTCCTCGGTGTCGGCAAGGGCGGCTTTCAGCTTCAAAGCAGAGGTGCCGGTCTGGGAGGAGTGCGCTTCGTCGATGATAACGGCATAGTTCTTCCCGGCGGTCTTGTTCACCTCGGTGTAGATGACCGGGAACTTTTGCAGCGTGGTAATGATGATGCGTGCGCCGTTGTTGATGGCATCCCGCAGGTCGCCAGAGTTTTTGTCCTCGCCGATGGCCTCCACCGCACCCAGCGTATGGTCAAAGCCGGAGATGGTCTCCTGCAGCTGTGCGTCCAGCACGGTGCGGTCAGTCACCACGATGACGCTGGCAAACACCGGCTTGTTCTCGGTGTTGAACAGGGAAGCCAGCCGGTACGCCGTCCAAGCAATGGAGTTGGACTTGCCCGACCCGGCGCTGTGCTGGATGAGATAGTGCTGCCCGGCACCCTTCTGCCGCACATCTGCCACCAGCTTACGCACCACGTCCAGCTGATGATACCGGGGAAAGATCAGGGTCTTGCCGTCCTGCAGGCTCATAAACTTTTGCAGGATGTCCATCATGCTGTCCTTCTGGAACACTTCTTCCCAGAGGTAGGCGGTAAGGTAGCCGTTGGGGTTGGGCGGGTTGCCTGCGCCGCCGTCACGCCCGGCACCGTTAGAGCCCTGATTGAAGGGCAGAAAGCGGGTGTCCTTGCCCGCCAGCCGGGTGGCCATCCACACCTCGGTCAGGTCTACGCAAAAGTAGCCCAGAATGCGCTTGTTGAACTGGAAACACACCTCCCGGGGGTCCCGGTCGTGCATCCACTGCTGCTTGGCGTTCTCCACAGTCTGCCCGGTGAACTGGTTCTTCAGCTCAAAGGCGAACACCGGGATGCCGTTTACCGCCAGCACCATGTCCACCGAGTTGTGGGTGGTGTCGGAGTAGAACCACTGCCGGTTGCAGGTGATCTCGTTTTGGGCGTAGCGCTGGGCGTCCTTCTGGTTCAGCGCGGACTCCGGCTGAAAATAGCACACCCGGAACCGCCGTCCCCGGTGCTTGAACCCGTACCGCAGCACCGAAAGCAGCCCATCCGCATCGCACGCATTATTAAAGGCCGTGCAGAACTTCCGCACCGGGTTTACCGGGTTCTGCTTTTCAAAAAACGCCCACTCGTTGGGCTGGGTCTTTTGCACAAAGCGGATCAGGGTATCCACAAACAGCCCCAGCTTGGGGTCGTAGCAATCCCCGTTTCGGGTGTAGCCCCCGGCAGGGGAGAGCAGCGCCGCCGCAATGTCCGATTCAAACTGCTTTTCGGTGGTGTTGAGGGGCATGGTTAGACCTCCTTTTGGATTTCAATGAATTCTTTAATAGAATCATCTTCTAAAATTAGTTTATAAATTCTTTTTTTATAATTAATATCAGTGACATGGAGAAGAAGATTTGAATGGTTAAGAGGAATATAGTCGTATAGAAGAATCATGAACGACATACCTTTTGAGATGAGTTCTTTTCGGAAAGGGAGCAAATCTCTTCCACCAACAGTTATTTTGTCGATGATAAATTCAACTTTGTCAGAATTAATCATATTAAGACTGCCTTGTAAGATATCATCTGAGTCATAAGAAAAAAAGCCAAAAACACAAGATGTATCAGAGTTGATGCGTTTGTCACCATCTTCGAGGATTGTAAAGAATGGTCGTGCGCTTTCTTCTTTTTCGAGCTGTCTTTCGATTTTGTCACGTTTTAAGGTGATGTGGACACCTAATAGTGCCAGTAGGCCACCAATAAGCGCAGAAGCTAACGGAACAATTACATCTGTAACCCAATTTATTGTTACGGCGGCAGTATTTACATCAGGACAATTCATCTTTTAACCCCTTATCATTAAGTAATGCTCGGCGAGATTCATTTAGTGGAATCCACTGCCTAGGAGATGCAAGTGTTCCCTCAATCCAATTAGCCTCAGCATCGAGCAAATAGTAACTTATAAGATTATCACATTCATCATAGTATGAAAGATAAAGTTTATTAAACTGATTCGTTCCGAGAACTAAGTCTCTTTGCTTGAGCATAAACTCCAAATGTAGGCGTTTTGTGCTGTTAGGAGAAATAGTGGTACTGTATGCGCCGTTGTCGCCTAGTATAATAGCACCGGCTTCATTAGAATTTTTGGTATTACCTTGGGATTGCTTAAACTGAGCAACAAATGTTTTATCCTTATACGCGAAAAGACGGATATTTCTGATTGTTTTAGATGTCTTAGAGTGATTTTCAACATCAAGTGAAAGTGGAACGTGGAATGACATACCGGCGTTGTGAGCAAGCTCGATATAGCCTAATGAAGAAAGCGAATCAGTTAGAAGTGAGCCAGTAAATTTGACATAAATCTTTAAGCGACGACATTTTGAGATGGCCGGTAAAATATGTTCAGAAAAAAATGAAAACAATAAATCCACGGACATGAAACTGCTCACATTTTACACCTCCCGTTTCCCTGTTACAACTTCATAAATCAAACTTTTCTTATAGCTTTCCAGCTCTTTCACCAGCTGCTCCTTCTTTACAATCAGCCCGTCAATCTCGGCGCACTTGGCGTCAAGGTAGTCGGTGATTTTTAGGCAGCCCATTTGGTCTGGAAGAGGAAGACGCATAGCGCCTAGATCTTCAAGCGATAAGTTTGGTTGAGCAGATTGAACGGCAGAAAGTGCAATTAGCTGTTTAACGACATCTGATTGAAGAAAATACCAGATGTACTTGGTTGCATATTGATACGAAGAAGACAAACGAATGAAAGCAACAGCCTGATTAGTATTGGCTGGAAGAAAATCAGCTGTTGTAATAGCTACTTTTCCAATGGACGCACCTGCAATAACAAAAAGAATATCGCCGGAATTCAATTTGGAACGCTCAAGAGAATTGTTTGTTTCAGCAGTTATAAAGAAAGTTGGATTAAGGTTAAGCTGATTTGAAACAATATTTTCGGATTTTAGATATCGAATACAGTAAAACTCGTCGTTTTGTGTTTCTATGTCTTTCGGAGTAGTACCTTTGGAAAGCACATCGCACAAAGAGCGTAATTTTCGGAACTTAGAAGGATTCCCGAAATCATCGTAGATGGTTTTAGTCACAGCTTGTGTAATAACCGATTGCTTGAGCTTTTTGTATTCCTCAATGCTGGAGCAGGTCTTGGAAAGGATAGAATCAATATGGGAACATTCGACATTCAAATGCTCCGCGAGTTGCTTTTGCTCGCATTTACTGGGAACTGGAACGCCGATTTTCTTCATGTCAGACCAACCGGTTGTCCATAAATCATCAACGATTCCGTGCCCCCATTTATAAAATTCATCGGCAAACATAGACGTATGAAAAAGCCAATTGTAGTATCCGGGGTTCATTTCTCCGCGAGGCTTCAAAACAGTATTGATTAAGGAAATAGAACCATCTTGCTCAGAAATACCACAGGAACCACGACGGTCAGAGCGACTATTGATGGCGAAGTCGCCTTTACATACGAGCTTGCGGTCATCATGAGCGTCTGTTTTGGCGGCGGTGCTCAGCTGAGGGAGAATACCTTTCATGGTAACAGAAAGCGGAGGGTAGTCTTTGTCGCTGACTTTAGTGCGCCGTTCGGAATAAAGTTGACCAATTTGACCAACTTCCCACCCCTCCGGAATCTCCCCGATCCATTCAATGCCGCTGTCTTTCATTTTACGCATTTCCAGCACCATGCTTTCCGTATTCTGCAACCAGATAGTTGACGATTGCACTACAAGTGACCATCATGAGTTTGGCGTCTTCAAAAGTAACAGTGCTTTCGACTTCACCTTCGCCATGGCGAACACCGCCCTGATCACAAGCGTATCCATACAGTTTGCTGATACCTTCTCTAAGACTGGAATGAATTTTAAGGCCATGTTCTTCTAAGTGCTTTACCGCTTTTCCTAGGGTGGCGCCATTGTCAGAACCCACGATTGTTTCGCATACAGATTCTACAGCACTAATACTTTCTTTGACACAATTTTTGTAATCAGGATGCTCACGATCAGAAAGAAAACCAAGCGCTTTTTGAAGCTGAGCTCGTGCTCCCTCAAAAGGTGTCTGACAGGCTTTTTCAATTTCCTGCATTTCGATTTCGTCAGTTATAGGAACGATTCGTTTAGAGATAAAGCGGTAACCAACATATTCCTGCTGAAATAGAGTGTTAAAATTTCTTTGGAAGTGCTCAGAACAAGAGTTGGTTTTAGCAAACAGCCAGTTGCAAATATATTCTAGAAGATCTAGAATCTCGTTATAAGGAGCGTTGTCAAGTGCATTTTCAATGTTGCTGGTATAAAAATCTACCCAGTTGTAAACATAACCTCCTTGAAGGTGATTGCGAAAAGAAAATACATCTTGTCCCAAATTTTTACAAAAATCACTTGACAAGGGAACAGGAGTATTTCCATAGGGCTGTTTTCTGAATTGCGCATCATTTTGAAAAGTAATCTGTAAAAAATCAAATAAGAGATTGCTGATAAAAATTCTAGTTCGGTCATCGAATTCGTCTAATTGAATTGTGACTGCACAGGTGGGCTTTCCAATTCGCTCACTAAATCCACCACGAACTTTAATCATGCTTTTTCGTTCATTTTTATCCATGAATTATCCCTCCTTATGGAACAGCTCTGTCAGCCCGGCGGAGATATCCTGTTCCAGTGCGGTGATGCGCGCCACGATATCCTCCACGGCTTCCGGAGCCTGATACTCGTAAAAATAGCGGGTCATGGGGATCTCGTAGCCCACCTTGGTCTTGCTGTGGTCGATCCATGCGTCGGGGGCGTAGGGCAGAACCTCGCGGGCAAAGTAGGCGTCAATATCCTGCACCAGCGGCACATTTTCGGTGTCCCGTAGGCTGGTGTCCGGCACAGGCTTGCCACGCTTCAGGATAACGTTGCCCGCCTCGTCCCGCTGGGGACGCTCCACCACGATCTTGTTGTAGCCGAACTCCACGCTCTCGAACACCTTGCTCTCGCAGTAGATGCCGTTTTTGTCGCCGTACACCTTGCCGTTGGCAAATTCGCCGTAGGCGGTGACGATCAGCTCCCGGCAGGCATCGGTGATGTCGTTGCGCTTGGTGCCGATGCTCTTGCGGCGAGGCTCAAAGCAGTGGCTGGCGTCAATAAGCTGCACCTTGCCCGCACGGTAGGCGGGCTTATTCTTGCTGAGTACCCAGATGTAGGTGGAGATGCCGGTGTTCATGAACATATCGGTGGAAAGCTGGATGATGCAGTCCAGCCAGTCGTTTTCCAGAATATACTGCCGGATGTTGCTGGGCCCGCTGCCGGCGTCGCCGCTGAACAGGGGAGAGCCGTTCTGGATAATGGCCATCTTGCCCTTGTTTGCCAGCTTGGCAAGGCCGTTCAGCACGAAAAGCTGCTGACCATCGCTGATCTTAGGCAGACCGGGCGCAAAACGCCCCATCTCGCCCCGGGCGGCCTCGGTTTCCACCGCCTTCTGCTCCCGCTTCCAGTCGATGCCGAAGGGAGGGTTATATATTATCTTAACCCACCGTGGAAAAGTCTGTGTAATACCTATCTTCATACGTCGAACACCCGTTCTTGATGTTTTTGGATCTCCTGCTGGAGGATATAGCACCCTTCTCAGAGTATCAAGACTAAAGTGCACTCACGGTCTTGACACTCTGAGAAGGGCGCTATGCCAACCAATTAGGAGATCCAAGGTGAAATATGTCTTCGATTGGTTAAACCTTTGAGCATTCTCTGAACTTAGGATACTCATTAGAATGGGGGTTAAGATAATGGAGATGATGTACTGGAAGGTGAATCCGGGGAACTGATCTTCCGACAGAGTATCACCGAACCGCATATTGTTGGGGTCGCCGCCCCGGATCATCATGTCCGCCTTGGCGATGGCAAAGGTGGAGGGGTTGAACTCCTGCCCGAAGCAGGTCACCTCAATGTCACTGTTCAGCTCGTGGATGCGCTCCTCCATGCAGCTCAGCATCTGGCTGGTGCCCATGGCCATATCGTAAACGGTCATGCTGCTGGTGTCGAGGTCGGCTTCGGACAGCAGCAGGTCGGTCATCAGGTAGATGATATCCCGGCTGGTGAAGTGGGCTCCGGCTTCCTCGCCAAAGCTCTCAGAGAACCGCCGCACCAAGTCCTCAAAGATGTAGCCGCAATCCACGGCGCTGATTTTGTCCGGGCCAAGATAGCCCTTCTCAGAGCCGAACTCCTTGATAACGAGGTAGAGGGTGTTGCTCTCCACCATCCGCTTGATGATGTTGTCAAAGTCGAACTTTGCCAGCACATCCTGTGCGTTGGCAGAAAAGCCGGACAGGTAATCCCGGAAGTTGGACTCAATGTTGTCCGGGTCTGCCAGCAGGGTCTCGAAGGTGAACCGGCTGGTGTTATAAAACTGGTAGCCGGAGGCCTTCTGCAAAAAGCCGTCGATGACCTGCAGCTTTTTCACCTTTTCGTAGGTGTTCAGCACTGCCTGATGGGTGGGCAGCAGACAGTCGTGGAACCGCTTCACCACGGTCATGGGCAGAATGACCAGACCGTACTCGTGGGGCTTGAACGGCCCACGCAGCATATCGGCTACGTTCCAGATCATGGCGGCTTTTTCGGCAATGTTGGCACCTACGGCGGTGATCTTATCGTTTGGCATACGTTGCTCCTTGTTTTTGTGATAGGTGGACATCCTGATTTTACAACGATGGGCGTCCCATAAATCGGATAGCAGGACGTTTTTTCAGAAAAAATGATTCTTGCATCTATTGTACCACGATAAAAGTGGAAACACCATATTCCGGCAAAAGAAAATGCCCGCCTGAAAATCAGACGGACATACTGTAAATCAAATCATCTGAAAACGCTTCAATGCTTCCACGATCGCATCCGCTTTTTCCTTTGGACACTTAGGTTGCTTTGCTTTCCGCAGCAGTCACATCCAACTCGTCCATGCTGACGTCCACTTCGATGTGCCGCTCGACATTGAGTTTGGTCAAAAGGAGAACCGCTTCGACATGCTTCGTCCTCGGAAACAGATCGACCGGCTGCACCTTTTCCGCATGATATCCCTTTTCTTCCAGCCACTTCGCGTCCCGCGCGGCGGTGGAGGGATTGCAGCTGACGTAGACGACCCGGCGGGGGGACATCTGGACGACGGCGGAGAGGGTGGCCTCGTCGCAGCCCTTGCGGGGCGGGTCGAGGACGATGACGTCCGGGTGGAGGCCCTCGGCGGCGAGCTGGGATGCGGCTTTGCCCGCATCGGCGCAGAAGAAGCGGCTTTTGGCGGCAACAGCGCTGCCCATGCGGGCGGCGTTGGCCTTGGCGCTCTCAATGGCTTCGGGGACGATCTCCACGCCGATGAGCTCGCGGCAGCGGTCTGCCATCGAGAGGCCGATGGTGCCCATGCCGCAGTAGAGGTCGAGCAGGAGGTCCTCCGGCTGGAGCTGGGCGTAGTCGGCGGCGATGCCGTACAGCCGCTCGGCGGCGAGGGTGTTGACCTGATAGAACGACAGGGGGCCGAGCCGGACCGGGACGCCGCAGAGGGTGTCCTCGATGAAGCCGGGGCCGGAAAGGGTGTGGGTCTCGGTGCCAAGGATGACGTTGGTGTTTTTGGCGTTGACGTTCACGAGGATGGTCGCGATGGCCGGGAACTGCACTTGCAGCTGGGCGGCCAGCTCCGCGCTGTGGGGGAGCTTCGGGCGGGTGCAGACGATGCAGACCATGATCTGCCCGCTGTGGGCACCGCGCCGCAGGAAGATGTGGCGCACAAGGCCCTTGCCGGTGGCCTCATCGTAGGGCTGGATGTGGTTGGCCGCAAAAAAGGCACAGAGTGCGTTGCCGATGTCGTTCAGGACGCCGGGCTGCAGCTTGCAGTCCGGGCAGGGGACGATGCGGTGGGTGCGCCCGGCGTAAAAGCCGATGCAGGGGGCACCGTTTTTGTCCCGGCCCACCGGGAACTGCACCTTGTTGCGATAGCGGTCCACTTCGGGGGAGGGCAGGGCGTCCAGAACCGGCACATCCAGCCCGCCGATGCGGCGGAAGGCGTCGGTCACGCTCTCCTGCTTGGCCCGCAGCTCGGCGGCGTAGTCCAGATGCCGCAGACTGCACCCGCCGCAGGGGCCGGCCACGGCACAGTCCACTGGGATGCGGTGGGGCGAGGGGGTGCGCAGGCTGTCCAGAATGCCGAAGGCATAGCGGCCGCAGTCCTTGACGATGCGGACATCGGCCTCGTCGCCGGGGGCGGTGCCGGGCACGAACACGGCCTCACCGTCCGGCGAGTGTGCCACGCCGCTGCCATCATTGGAAAGCCGCTCGATGGTCAGCGTCAACACCTGATTTTTCTGTAAGGGCATGGGTGATCTCCTTTTGTGTTATTCGGCGTCCGGCGTCTCGGCGGCGTCGATCTGGGACGCGAGGTACTTGCTGGGCGGCACGCCCTTGGCGCGCTTGAAGACCCGCGAGAAGTAGAACTGGTCAAAGAAGCCCACCGAGACAGCGACCTCGGCGATGGACAGATTGCCCGCCCGCAGCAGCTTGCAGGCCTCGTTGATCCGGTAGTCGGTCAGATAATCAATGGGACTCTTGCCGACGTTCAGCATGAACACCCGGTACAGATGGCTGCGGGAGACGCCCACGCTCTTGGCGACATCGTCGATGGAGATATCGTGCGAATAATTGAACTGGATGTACTTGATGGCGTTGAGCACATACTGGCTGGAGGACGAGGTGCTGTGGGGCTTGGCCTCGCTGGTCTCCTTCATCAGGGCGGAGATGAACAGGTACAGGTAGCCCACCATGGCGGCTTCGTCCTGCGGCTGGAGCCCGCGGGAGGAGTAGATGTTGGTCAGGGCTGTGCGCATCCCGTCGGGGTCGCCGGTGTGGTGGACGGGCTGCTCGTCGGTAAAGGGGAGCTGCGCGGCCAATTTGTGCGCACATGCGCCATTAAAGCCCACCCAGCTGTACTCCCACGGCTGCTGCTCGTCGGCGGAGTAGCGGATGAGCTGGCTCGGCCGGGCAAAGAACAGATCACCGGGGGCGACGGCAAAGGTGCGCCCGCCCACTTCAAAGGTGCCCCTGCCCGAAACGACAAGGTGGATCAGGTAGTGGTCCCGGATGCCGGGGCCCCATGTCTGGCCCGGAGCGCACCGCTCCAAGCCGCAGTTGAAGATGGACAATTCGATGTTGTTGGTGTAATTCTGTTTGAAGGACTGCTTGTAAACGTCTGGCATAGGAATCTCCTCCCATCAGCGGCATTGTTAAGTTCAGTATAACATATTTGCCCCTGCAAATTCAACAAAAGTACATCCGATTCTTTGACTTTCGTGCCAAAATTTGATTTTTTGCCCGATCAAATCGCCAAATAAATTGAAAACTGCGTCTGCATCGATTACAATAGAGTTGTCTTTTCCGAACAGGCTTTCCGGTGTTCTTGGGGGAGGAACGGCTATGGCGACCAGTACACAGCTCAGACAGCAGATCTTGGCAGGGGAACAGGACGCGGCCCTTGCCGCGTTGTATGGCACAGACCCGGCAGTGTTGGCCCGGCAGCGGCAGCGGTATGCCGCCGCGCTGGAACAGTTCGAACTCTATTTCGGGCCGGGGCGGCAGGTGCATCTCTACTCCGCGCCGGGGCGGGCGGAGCTTGGCGGCAACCACACCGACCACCAGCACGGCTACGGGCTGGCGGCGGCGGTGATGCTCGACCTTGTGGCCGTGGCGTCGCCCAGCGATGACGGCTTCATCCGGGTAAAATCCCGCGGGTTCAACAAGCTGGACGTCATCGACCTGCGCGAGGCCGAGCCGCAGGACGGCGAGAGCACCCACTCCGCCAGCCTCATCCGGGGCATTGCGGAGGGCTTCCGGGCCAAGGGCAAGGCCGTCAGCGGCTTCGACGCCTACACCGCCAGCGATGTGCTGCGGGGGTCCGGCCTGTCCAGCTCGGCAGCATTCGAGATGGGGATGGCGGTGATCCTGAACGGAGAATATCACTGCGGCCTGTCGGCTCCGGAGCTGGCAAAGATCTGCCAGTATGCGGAGAACACCTACTTCGGCAAGCCCAGCGGCTTGCTGGATCAACTGACCAGCGCGGTGGGCGGCGTCATCTTTGCGGACTTTGCCGACCCGGCTTCTCCTAAAATTGAGAAGATCCATGCGGCGGGGCTGCTGCCAGCCGGAATGACCCTCTGCGTGACCGACACGCGGGGCAGCCACAGCGAGCTGACCGGCGAGTTTGCGGCCATCCGGAAGGAGATGGAGGCTGTGGCGGCGCAGCTGGGGGCAAAGGTCCTCGGTCAGGTGCAGGCGGCGGATCTCTGGGCCGCCCTGCCCCGGCTGCGGCAGACGTGTGGGGACCGCGCCGTGCTGCGGGCCATCCACTATTTTGAGGAGAACGCCCGCACCCTCGCCGAGCGGGATGCGCTGCGGGCGGGGGACTTCCCGGCCTTTCTTCGGCTGATCGAGGCCAGCGGACACGCATCCTTCACCCTCTGCCAGAACGTCTACTGCGCCGCCGATGTGCGGCATCAGGGACTCTCCTTGGCGCTGGCGTTGAGCCAGCATCTGCTGGCCGGGCGGGGCGGTGCGTGGCGGATGCAGGGCGGCGGCTTTGCAGGCACCATCCAAGCCTTCGTCCCACAGGCGCTGGTGCAGAGCTACCATGACGCCATCGAAGCCGTGTTCGGCTTCGGCAGCTGTTACCGCCTCCGTCTGCGGGAGCAGGGTGCGATCCGAGTGCTATAAACGAAAAAATCTCCCCGGCATCGGCCGGGGAGATTTTTTGGATCAAGTCATACGCCGCGCTCCTGCCGCTTCTGGCGCATCTCGTCCGTGTAGGACTGGAGCGCCGACAGGGTGTCGTCGTGGAAGCCGAACTGGTTGGAGAGCTTGACGTAAACATTCTCTGCAAACCGGTAGGCGGAGCCGACCACGCGGAACAGCAGCATGGGCACGAAGGTGAAGGACAGCGAAAGGATGCCGCCGCTGAAGAAGAAATCGTCCAGACGGAGCTGATCGGTGAAACGATTCCATGCGTCGGACAGCTCACCGCCGCCGCCGATCTGGATCTGCTCCTCTGCCGGAATGGCCGCGTAGGAAGAAGGCATCTGCAGCTCTTTCATAAAAAAGCTCCTTTCTGCATCAAAATCAAGTTCAAACGCAGGGGGCCGTGGGCATCAGGCCGCCGTCAGTGCCGCAGTGGCCGCTGTGGTGGGGTCGGACGAAGCCGCCGCCGTGGTGTCGGTGGTGGTCTGGTCCGCGCCGGTGATGCTGTTCTTGGCGCTGGTGTAGAGGTTGAGGACATTGTTCACGAGGGAGACGCAGTAGATGTACACCGCATAGCCTGCAAAGCCCGTGAAGACGACGGTCGCCACCTTGCCTAAGGTGTTCTGACGGTTCCAGTAATGGGCGATGGCACCGCCGGTGGTCAGGCCGTCGTTGCGCATGTTGGACAGGCCGTTGAGGGCGCCACTAAAGGCTGCCTGACCCATCAGGCGGATGAGGTTGGTGACGAGGTTAAAGGTAAACTGCTGGGGCGAAATGGCATCGCCGCCATCAAGATAGATCATTTCATCTTCGGAGATGGGAGCATACGCTGCGGGAAAGTGCAGCGCAGACTGACTGGTATATTCCATGGCAAGAGAACTCCTTTCGTATCGGGGCCGGACGCAGCATGTCCGCCATAAGTTGAGAAAATTATAGCATACTCTCCCCAAAACAACAAGAGACGAAAGCGGAAAACGGAGTGCCGGTTTTGTGAAAAATACAGGACGAAATTTCAAAAAACAACAGAAATGCGAAGAAAAATGTGAAAAGGCGGGAGACGGCACCGCTGAAAAAATGTTGTGTGAAATTTACACAAAACAAACGAAAGCGGCGGGCCGGACGGGCGTTTTCCACAAAACGCTGCACGGCTCGCCGCTCAACTGGGGAGAAATATCAGAAGGGGAGAAATGCTTATTCTGCCGCCGGAGCGCGGTCATACAGAACGGTCAGGTCGGCGATGTGGTCGGCCAGCAGCCCGGTCAGCGGGGTGGCAAGACGCCACTGCCAGTTGGCCCCTTGGGTGCTGGGGGTGTTGATGCGGGCCTCTGCGCCCAGATGCAGCCAATCCGCCATGGGGACGATGGCCATATCCGACACACAGGACAGGCACGCCGCGATCATTGCTTCGGTCAGGTCGTCCGGCTCACAGCGGAGGTACCGGCACGCATAGTGGACGTCTTCCGGGCTGGCGCTTTCCTTCCAGCCCTCGGTGGTCACATTGTCGTGGGTGCCGGTGTAGACGACGCTGTTCTTGGTGTAGGTGTAGGGCAGGTAGTTGCCCGGCTCCCGGCGGTCAAAGGCGAACTGCATGATCTTCATGCCCGGATAGCCGCTGGCGGCCAGCATGGTCTTGACCTCCGGCGTCAGGTAGCCGAGATCCTCGGCAATGATGCCGCCTTGGCCCAGCGTCTCGTGCATCGCATCGATGAAGGCTTGGTCGGGGCCTTTTTCCCAATGGCCGCCCGCCGCCGTGGTGTTCCCGGCGGGGATGGAGTAGTAGCTCTCGAAGCCGCGGAAGTGGTCGATGCGCACCACGTCATAAATGGAGGTGGCGTGCTTCATCCGGCGCTTCCACCACGCAAAGTGTTCGGCTTCGTGGCGGGGCCAGTCGTACAGCGGGTTGCCCCAGAGCTGACCGTCGGCAGCGAAAGCGTCCGGCGGGCACCCGGCCACATGGGTCAGATGAACCTGACCATCGGTCTGGAACAGCTCCGGGCGGGTCCACAGGTCGCTGGAATCGGGGCTGACGTAGATGGGGATATCGCCCACCAGCAGGATGCCCTTGCTGTTGGCGTAAGCCTTGAGGGCGTTCCATTGGGTGAAGAAGAAGAACTGCACGGCCTTGTAGTAGTCCACCGCGTCGTCCAGCCGCACACGGGCGGCGGCGAGGGCGGAGGGATCACGGGTGCGCAGCGCGTCCGGCCAGTCGGCCAGCCCCGCCTGACCCTGCTCGGCCTTGATGGCCATGAACAGGGCGTAGTCGTCCAGCCAGAAGTCCTGCGCGGTGCAGAACTCGGCGTAGGCGGCGGTGGGTGCGGCCAGTAGCCGGGCGGCGGCTTTTTGCAGGATCACCGGGCGCTGGTTGTAGAGCGCGCCGTAATCGATGCCGCCGACCGGGGCCGCAGCGGGCACCTCGCCGGGCAGCAGCCAGCCTTCGTCTGCCAAGGCGCGGAAATCGATGAAATAGGGGTTCCCGGCAAAGGCGGAAAAGCTCTGGTAGGGGCTGTCGCCGTAGCCGGTGGGGCCGATGGGTAAGATTTGCCAATAGGTCTGCTTGGCGCGGGCCAGAAAATCCACAAACGCAAAGGCCTCTTGCCCCAGCGTGCCGATGCCGAAGGGGCCGGGCAGACTGAATACGGGCATCAGGATGCCGCTTGCTCGCATGGTGAAACTCCTCCTCGCTTAGCCCTTGACAGCGCCGGCCACGACGCCTTCAATGATGTATTTCTGGCAGGTGATGTACAGCAGGATGATGGGGATGATGGCGATGATGATGCAGGCCATCATGGGGGCCAGCTCCACGCGGCCATAACCGCCGCGGAAGTACTGGATGGCCATGGGGATGGTGCGGTACTTCTTGATGTCCAGCACCAGCGTGGGCAGCAGGTAGTCGTTCC
>ERZ773131.1625-NODE-1625-length-15791-cov-3.741357_pt1 | contig 15791 bp, 13 predicted proteins | sample MGYA00511082_ERZ773131 | MGnify/ENA primary metagenome ERZ773131 (study PRJEB29015, sample SAMEA2737813) | human gut metagenome | biome: human gut; feature: human-associated habitat; material: faeces | place: China | collected 2012 ... | reverse complement strand
CCTATGTGCGGCGTAGGCCGCTTATTAGCCCGTCCAAGAATTGGGGCGCAGTTCAGTATGCGTTCGACGGGGCGGTTTATACATTTGGCCGATTAAGGATGCGCTGCCAAACTACTAGAACTTGACGGTCGGGGCCTGGCGGGCGGCTTCGGCGGCCTCGAAGCCCTGGCGCTCCTTAAACTGGAAGATGCCGGCAAAGATGACAGCCGGGAACGTCTGAATGGCGTTGTTGTAGCTGAGCACGCAATCGTTGTAGCTCTGGCGTGCATAGCTAATCTTGTTCTCGGTATCCTCGAGCGACGCCTGCAGCTGCGTAAAGTTGGTGTTTGCCTTAAGGTCGGGATAGGCCTCGGCTACGGCGAAGAGCTGGCGCAGCGCACCGGTCAGCACGTTGTCGGCTTCCATCTTGGCCTCGGGCGTGGTGGCCTTGACGGCGGTGTTACGCGCGCTGATCACGGCGGAGAGCGTCTCCTGCTCGTGCTTGGCGTAGCCCTTGACGGTCTCGACCAGGTTGGGGATCAGGTCGTTGCGGCGCTGCAGCTGCGTATCGATGTTCTGCCAGGCGTTATCGATGCGGTTACGCTTGGTGACCATGTTGTTGTAGATGCCGGCGATGGCGCAGACAATCACAATGACAACAACGATGCCGATGATGACGGTAATCATGATGTCTCCGTTTCGAATGGCCGCGGCGGCATGCGCCAGCTGCCGTTGGTATAACGCTACTAGTATACCCGCAACGTTTTGCCGTGCCGAACTTTCCGGTAAGCGTTATGTTTTCGGCGGGGTTGGCACCGGGGCAAAGCGCGCGAGGTACAGGTGTAAGATATGCGACAGATTTTCGAGTGTTGTCTTTGCCCTGAGGATGGCGATACCAGTGGACCTTCGCATTAAGAAAACCTACCGCGCCCTGTTCGATGCCTTCACCGAGCTTCTCGAGGAGCATCATTTTGAGGATCTGACGGTTGCCATGCTGTGCGACCGCGCCATGATTCGCCGCACGACGTTCTACAAGCACTTTCGCGACAAGAACGATTACTTTGCCTTTTATATCGATGAGCTTATGTCGGGCTTGCCTCAAAAGCGGGCTGGCGAGGGCGGCACGGTGTCGGCCGACGACGTGCGCGTGCTTCGCCACGAGGTGTTCACCGACGCCATGGACCTGATTCTGGCCCATGAGCAGCTCATGGACAACATTTTGGCGAGCAGCATGTCGGGCATACTGACCAGCATGATTTGCGACCGCATTGCCCGCTCTATCCGCGAGTGTGTGATGAGTGCGCTAGACGAGGACGCGCTTGCGCCCGTGTCGCTCGACACGACGGCTGAGTTTGTCGCCGGCGGCATTATTCGGCTTTTTACTATGTGGTGGGAATCGGGTCACGATCTGGAACGTCGCTCCGAGATAGCCGACGTTGTCGATGCGCTGTTCGAGCGGACCATGACGCCGGTGCATCACTAAAGTGGCGGAGAGAGGGGGATTCGAACCCCCGGAACGCTCTCGCGCTCAACGGTTTTCAAGACCGCCGCATTCAACCGCTCTGCCATCTCTCCGTGAGTCGTAATGATAGCATCGTTTTGAATTTGCAACAGGGAAGGCGAACGATGACGATCACCGAAATCGACGAGAAGTTCATGCGCGAGGCGCTGGCGGAGGCTCGCGCCGCTGCTGCGGTGGGCGAGGTGCCCATCGGAGCCGTAGTGGTGCGCGACGGCGAGATCGTCGCGAGGGCTCACAATCGCCGCGAGCTCGACCAGGACCCTTCGGCGCATGCAGAGTTTGCGGCTCTGTGCGCTGCCGCTCGGTCGCTCGGTCGCTGGCGCCTTTCCGATTGCACGGTCTACGTGACGCTCGAGCCATGCTGCATGTGTGCGGGGCTTATGGTCAATGCGCGCGTGGGGCGCTGCGTGTATGGCGCGAGCGACGCCAAGGCGGGTGCGTTGGGCTCGTTGTACGATCTCAATGCCGATTCGCGCCTAAACCATCGGTTTCATGTGACCGCCGGCGTGTTGGCGGATGAGTGTCGCGCGGTGCTGAGCAACTATTTTGCCGGTTTGCGCGGTGCGGATGGCGTCGGTTGCGGCTGCGGTGCAAACCTTGAGGCGCATGTTGCCCACGCCGAGGCCCTTGCTGACGGCGAGGATCTTGCCGGCGAGACGCTCGACTTTGGTCCCGTGCAGCGCCGGCCTCGCCGTGTGCTGCTGGCGATTGATTCCTTTAAGGGCAGCGTTTCGAGTGCGCAGGCAGAGGAGGTCGTTGCCGAAGGCGTGCGCCGCGTTTGGCCCGATGCCGAGGTGTGCACATTGCTACTGGCGGATGGCGGCGAGGGAACGCTCGATGCTATCGCCGCATGCGGTGGTGAGCTCTCGACCTGCGAGGTGGCAGGTCCCTTGGGCGAACGCGTGTCTGCCCGGATGCTGGTGGACGGCGAGCGCGAGTCGGCCGTTATTGAGATGGCCGAGGCGGCGGGTATTGGGTATTCGCCCTGTGCGGAGTCGGCGGCGTTGGCGGCTTCGACCTATGGCGTGGGCGAACTGATGCTCCGTGCGGTTCGTGCCGGAGCGAAGACAATCTATATTGGCTTGGGTGGCAGTGCCACCAACGACGGTGGCGCCGGCATGCTGCAGGCGCTGGGCGCGCATGTGGTCGATGATCAGGGCTGCAATATCGCCCCCGGTCTTGCGGGCCTTGAACACGTGACGAGTATCGATTTGGCGCCAGCGCTGCAGGCTTTGGATGACGCTCGTATCGTTGTGCTTTCGGATGTCGAGAATCCGCTCGTAGGGCGTCGCGGCGCGCTTGCGGTGTTCGGCGGACAGAAGGGTCTGCCGGCGGATGATGCCGAGGCGCTGAACAGGTGCGACAGCTGGATGGTCGGCTACGGTCGCTTGCTCGACGCTGCGATTGCCGGAGCTCGAGCCCAGGGGCTGTTGCGCACATCCGAGGGTGCACGGACATTTGGCTCGGTGCTCGGTGTGCCCGGCGCCGGTGCCGCCGGTGGTCTGGGAGCAGCGCTGTTGGCACTCGGTGCCGAGTTGCGCTCGGGCGTGGAGACGGTGCTCGATCTCGTGGGGTTTGACGAACATGTGCGCGATGTCGACCTGGTCATAACGGGCGAGGGCAATATGGACGAGCAGTCCGCCGCCGGTAAGGCGCCGGTGGGCGTGGCCCGCCGTGCGAAGCGATATGGCAAGCCGGTAGCCGCCGTCGTGGGCGGTCGTGCCGACAACCTGGATGCGGTGTGCGAGCAGGGCATCGACCTAGTGCTGCCGATATGCCGCAAGCCCATGAGCCTTGACCAAGCGCTCGATCCCCAGGAAGCCACAACCAACCTCATCTGTGCCGGCGAGGCAGCTGCCCAAGCCTGCGACCTCGCTCGCCTCTAAAACCCATCCCCTCGATAAGTTGCGGTGAAATACGGAGTGTTTTTGCCTTTAAGGGGCCAATTCAGTCCGTATTCCACCGCAACTTTGAGAATGGCCATTCGAGGTTGGCTGCCTTGGGTCTTGGGTCGGACCGTTTGCCACGAAATGCGACCATCTACTACGTTAAGCCGGCCACCCTCGACCATCCCGGAATTTGCAAAAACAAAACCGCAGGTAGAAAGCTTGCCGATTTTCGAAAAAGTCGGCTATGGTCGACCCCTGCGACCTAAACGTAGTAGATGGGCCCTTTTCGTGGCACAGCACCAGATCAGTCTATTTAGGACGGGGCCTCCTTGACTACTTTCGCCACCCTGATGCCCCACCAGTCAAAAAGTAGTCAAAAAAGCCCCGTCCCAAATTAGCTGTCTTGCCCCATCGGGCGGGAGCGGGTAAGATATACCGAGCGCCTAGCGCGTTCGATGGGTTCGGATGACGACATGTTCCGAATCTGGTCAGGTCCGGAAGGAAGCAGCCATAAGGAGCCTCTGTCGGGCATCCGAATCCATCGAGCGCACGGGCGCTTTTTTGGTGCCGCGATGCGGTCCCGGTGCCGGCGGGCTGTTTGGTGTCTCGCTGGTCCTCGGCTTTGCCTGCGGGATCGCTCGACTACCAAACAGCCCGCCGGCACCGGGACCACTTCGTCCAAAAATCACCCGTAAAGGCGCGTTAGCCTAATTAAATCTATCCCTTAAGGAATACTGCTCGTTGGCGTTGTTTGGAGTGCGGTGGCGATGTACTTCAAGAGACGGCGGCATTACCATTTGTTTTTACAAGCAAAGAGGTCCGTTTCCCTAGGTTGGGGAAACGAGCCTCTTTTTGTCTCTGGGCTTGTGGATTGGTGAAGGCAGAATGCTCTGGCAGCTACTTTGAGTTCTTGATGCGGCGTACACCCGCGGTGGCTATTCCGAACCCTGCGGCGGCGATTCCTGCGAGTACGATTGCACTAGGCGTCGTGTCGCCCGTATTTGCAAGCTTGCCGTCTGCATTTGCTTGCTTGGTGGAGCTCGATGGAGCGTATTTGCCGGTCGCGGGCGAGCTGGCGGGCTGTGCCGTTTCGGCCGGCTGCGCTGAGCTGGAGGGTTTTGTCGTCTCGGCGGGTTTCGTTATCTCGGGCGAGGCGGCCTTGTCTGCCGCGGCCTTTGCCTCTTCGTATGCCTTGCAGGCGTCGTCATAGGCCGCTTGCGCCTTTTCCAAATCGCTAAGGAGCGCATCTCGCTTGGCTACGTCCTCATCGATGTGGGCTTTGGCTTCCTCTGCCTCACTTTCGAAATACTGAACCTGTTTTTCCTGGCTTTCGAGCCGGCGTTGGCAGTGGTGAAGATCATCTTCACAAGATTTTTCTCGCCTTTCTGCCGACATGATCTCACTTCGCAACTGCTTAATAGTTTCGTTAGAAGCTCCGTCGTCGATTGCCTTATTTAATTCTGCCTGAAGGCCGCTTGTCCGGTAGTGGGCCTCATCGTATTTGGCTTGGGCTGCACCGACGTTCGCTTGCATGGCGGGAAGGCGTTCCCTCCGTTTGGCGGCTTCCGTCACCACCATGTCGTAGATCTCTTGAAAAGCGGCAATGTCATCATCGATTACCGCAATTTTCTCGGGACTTGCGGCGTCTTTTGCGGCCTCGAGGTTTTTGAGCGCTTCCTGCATGGCTGCATACGCTTTTTCCTTGCGGCGGCCGCGTCTTCCGTCTGCAAGGCAACTGCACCGGTGGGGGCGCTGGTTTCTGCCGCGATCGCCGTTGCGGGGGCGATTCCCGCGACGAGTGCCGCGGAAAGGGCGATGCCCAAGGTTGCTCGTCTTGCTCTTCTTGCGAGAATGTCGTTCATCTCGGCACCTCATTTCAAGGGTCGGCGACTAACTTGGTAGCACTAATGTAAATATACCATGCTAGTTGACCCGACACTGGCTGGGTGTGCGCGTATACCCCTCTGAAAACTGAATCCCGTTAGAAATGACGAGTTGTTTACGCTTCTTTTGGGGTGGCGGTACTATCATGGTTCGAATTGAATGTGGATGATGATAGGGAGCGCCTATACATGATTGAGTTGCTCAGGCGTTTTGGTGGTAAGTTTCGCCGATATATGGTGATCGGCCCTGCGTGCAAGTTGATCGAAGTGATCTTTGACCTGCTGACGCCGCTGGTGATTGCCCAGATGATCGATAAGGGCATTGGCTCGCACGACGTGAATGCTGTTATCCACTACGGCATGGTACTTGGCGCCATGGCTGTGATCGGCATCTCGTTTACGCTCGTCTGCCAAAAGATGGCGGCGCTCACCTCGCAGGGCATGGGTACTGACATTCGCGGCGCACTCTACCAGCACATCAACAAGCTGAGCTATGCCGAACTCGATCGCTTTGGCACGCCGTCGCTCATCACGCGTATCACCAACGATGTCAACCAGGTGCAGCTTGCCGTGGCGCTCGGCGTGCGCATGCTTATCCGCTGGCCTTTCTTGGCGGTGGGCTCCATGGTCGCGGCCCTCGCCATCGACCTTAAGCTCGGCGTGATTTTCTTGATTTGCACGCCCGCCATTGGCCTGGTGTTTTGGTTTGTCATGGCGCGCTGCATTCCTTACTACAAGCAGCTGCAGGCAAAGCTCGACCGCATCGCGCTCATTTGCCGCGAGGGCCTTTCGGGCGCCCGCGTGGTTCGCGCCTTTGTACGCGAAGATCACGAGCGTGAGCGTTTTGCCCAAGCAGCCGACGATCAGGCCAATACTGCCATCGCGGTGGGCAAGCTCTCGTCGATCCTTAACCCCGTCACGTTTCTAGTGATGAACCTGGGCGTGTGCGCCATCCTGTGGGTGGGCGGCATCCAGGTCAACGTGGGTGAACTTACGCAGGGCCAGGTCATGGCGTTTGTGAACTATATGACGCAGACCCTCGCCTCCATCGTGTACGTCGCCAACCTGGTCGTTGTCTTTACCAAGGCGAGCGCCAGCGCGTCGCGCATCAATGAGGTGCTCAATTGCGTGCCGAGCATCACCGACGAGGGCAACCAGCCGGTCGCGCTGCCCGAGCCGAGCGACCTGGCGGGGGACACCACTCCGGTTTCCGCGCTGAGCTTTGACCATGCGAGTTTTTCGTTTGGCGCGGGCGCGGCAAATGCCGTAAACGACGTGACTCTGGATCTGCCGCTGGGCAAAACGCTCGGTATTATCGGCGGCACGGGCAGCGGCAAGTCCACGCTCGTCTCGCTGATCCCACGCCTGTACGATGCAGGTGCTGGCAGCGTGTGCGTGATGGCTACCGACGTGCGCGCTTGGCCGCTCGACCAGCTGCGCCATGTGGTTGCGACTGTTCCGCAGCGTGCGTCGCTGGTGAGCGGCACCATCCGCAGCAACCTGACCTGGCGTGACGAGTCGGCGACCGACGAGGAGCTCTGGGCAGCGCTCGATATGGCGCAGGCGAGCGAGTTCGTGCGCAACAAGCCCCAAGGCCTGGATGCCCCGGTCGAGGCGGGCGGCAAGAACTTTAGCGGCGGTCAGCGCCAGCGCCTGACTATCGCGCGCGCCCTGGTGGGTTCGCCACAGCTCCTGATCATGGACGACTCCGCCTCGGCGCTCGACTTTAAGACTGATGCGGCGCTTCGCCATGCCATTCGCGAGCGCAGCGTGCGCGGTGCCGCCGAGGGCGGGCTGCCGCTCACGACGGTGATTGTGAGCCAGCGCGTCTCGACCGTGCGCGACGCCGATATGATCTGCGTACTCGACCACGGCTCGGTTGCGGGCCTGGGCACGCACGATGAGCTGTACACGACCTGCCAGCTCTATCGCGAGATTTGCCAGTCGCAGCTGCGCCGCGAGGAGCTCGAGGGCCGGCGGGGGAGTGCGGTGCCCGCGTCCGCCCCAGGCGCCGCGTGCGCCCCGGCATCCACTTGCGCAAAGGAGGGCTGCTAAATGAACCCGTACACTTCTTCCGGTTCGGTCGCTACGATGACGGCCAACGTGTCCGGCAACGATAACCTCAACGACTTGGGTGACGGTCCGCGTCAGCCCGGCGACCCCGAGCGCTACCCCGTGGGCGCGGTGACTCGCCGTCTGCTGGGCTACGTCCGTCCGCATCGCATTTCGTTTACGGCGTCGTTTGTGAGCGCTGCCATCTCGGTGATCTTGCAGCTCTATACGCCTATTCTCATCGGCGAGGGCATCGACCTGATCGTCGCCGCCAGGCAGGTGGACTTCGATGCGCTGCTGCCGCTTGTCACCAAGCTCGCGATTGTCGTCGTAGGTGCTGCGGCTTTCCAGTGGCTGCAGGGCTATTGCGTTAACCGCTTGTCCTACGAGACGGTGCTCGACATGCGCGTGGAGGCGAGCGACAAGCTCAGCCGCATGCCGCTCGGCTTTATCGACAGCCATGCCCACGGCGACCTCATGAGCCGCGTGGTCAATGACGTCGACCAGGTGGGCGACGGTCTGCTGCAGGGCTTTACCCAGCTCTTCACCGGCGTTATCACCATCGTGGGCACGCTCGCGTTTATGCTCTCCATCAACCTGACCATGACGCTTGTGGTGGTGCTCGTCACACCGCTTTCCATCTTTGCGGCCGGCGCCATCGCCAAGCTCTCCAACAAAAGCTTTACGGCACAGCAGCGCATTCAGGGTCAGCTCGGTGGTCATATTGAGGAGTATGTGGGCGAGCAAAAGCTTGTCGACGCCTTTGCCTATGGTCCCAACGCGCAGCTGCGCTTCGATGCCCTCAATGCCGAGCTCTGCACCGCGGGCGAGCGCGCGCAGTTTATGGGTTCGCTCTCCAACCCCGGCACGCGCTTTATCAATAACATCATCTATGCCGTGGTCGCTGTGATTGGCTGTGTGGGCGTGATCACGGGCGTGCCGGCGGCGCTTACGGTGGGCGGCGTGCAGATCTTCCTGTCCTATGCCAACCAGTACACCAAGCCGTTCAACGAGGTCACCAACGTCATTACGCAGATTCAGACCGCGTACGCCTCGGCGCGCCGCATGTTTGCGCTGCTCGATGCGCGCGAGCAGGAGCCCGATGCGACGGATGCCGCGGAGCTTGCCGCCCCGAAGGGCGAGGTCGCCTTTGAACATGTGGACTTTAGCTACGTGTCCGACCGCAAGCTGCTGCAGGACATCTGCATCGAGGCCAAGCCCGGCATGCGCTTTGCCCTGGTCGGTCCCACGGGCTGTGGCAAGACGACGCTCATCAACCTGCTTCTGCGGTTCTACGATATCGATGCCGGTCGCATTGCGGTCGATGGCCGTTCCTCGCGTGATTACACGCGCGCAAGCTTGCGCCGCGCCTTTGGCATGGTGTTGCAGGACACTTGGCTGTTCGAGGGCACGGTGGCGGAAAACATCGCCTACGGCTGTCCCGACGCCACGCGCGAGCAGGTTATCGAAGCTGCCAAGCGCGCGCACGCGCACAAGTTTATCGTGCAGCTGCCAGGCGGCTACGACACGGTGATTGGCGAGGACGGCGGCACGTTTAGCCAGGGTCAAAAACAGCTGCTGTGCATCGCGCGCGTCATGCTCACCGACCCGGCGATTCTGCTGCTGGACGAGGCGACCTCGAGCATCGATACCCGCACCGAGCTGCAGGTGCAGGCAGCATTCGACGAGCTCATGGCTGGCCGCACAAGCTTTGTGGTGGCGCACCGCCTGAGCACCATCCGCAACGCCGACTGCATTCTGGTGATGCGCGACGGCGAGATTATCGAGCGCGGCACGCACGACGAGCTGCTAGCGGCAGGCGGCTTCTACGCCGAACTCTACCGCAGCCAATTCGCCCAGTGAGCAAGACGTGGGGCATGTAATGCAGCGCTAGGGCGCGAGTGTGTCAACGGGGGCAACGGTAATGCCCTCGGGCGTTGTATGGGCCGGCATGCCGAACCCGATGACGATGAGCTTGGCCGCGGGTGGTCTCTCGCCACGCTCGACAAGTTTGCGCTCGAGTCGAAGCAGGTTTGCAGATGCCTCGGGGATCTGCGGACTTCCGAGTTTTACTTCCACGGCAATCCAAGTTCCATCGCGCCTGTGTATAACGGCATCGACCTCGAGATCGTCGGCGTCATGGTAGTGGGACACCGATGAGTCATTTGCGGCTGCATAGACCTTAAGGTCGTGTAGGACGAGGGATTCGAAGAGCAGTCCCAGCGTCTTCGGGTCGGATGCCAATGACTCCGGATTTGCTCCGAGCAGTGCGACGGCAAGCGAAGGGTCGGCGAGGTGCCTTTTCGCACTTTGCCGCAGCTTTACCGGAGACCTGAGCGCCGGATGCCAAGCCGGGATATCATCGATGATGTGTATTCTGCGCAAGGCATCCGTATAGCGCCGCAGCGTACTTCTCGATACATCACCGCCGAGGTCTTTCTCAAGAGACTTTTCGCCGGCAAGAGTGGATTCGTTGCGCGCAAGCGAAGACAGAAGAGCTCTGACTTTCTCCGGGTCACGCTTCACGCCGTCAACCCTCGAAACATCCGATTCGCAGACACCGTCGATGTAGGCAGAGGATATACGCATTGCATCGGCAGTCGTCTTGCCAACCGCCTGAGGCCAACCACCACGACATAGCAAATCGGCAATATCGGCGATGCCGTTGATGGATCCAAGTGCCGCTTTGATGGGGCATCCGTTAAGCAGCGATTCGAGCGAGACCGCCCCTGAGGAAACCCCGAGTTCGGCCAGAGTCATTGTTTCCATGCGCAAGCGTGATATGCGCCCGATGCCGCTGTGCATCGGTTGGTCGGCGTCGTTTGGTGTTGCTGACCCCGTAAGCAAAAACTGCCCTGGCTCACCGGTCCGACGATCGCATTCGAAACGTATTGCGTCCCACAGTTTTGGCTCTTCCTGCCACTCATCGATGAGTCTCGGCGTTGCGCCGACTATTGCTTGAGCTGGGTCGATCCTGGCAAGCTGCAGTGCGGCAAAGTCTCCGGCAGGGTCGGAGAGAGACAACGATGATTCAGCGAATCGCTGGGCCGTAGTCGTCTTTCCGCACCACTTCGGTCCCTGAATGAGCACGGCACCAAAAATGCCAAGATCGCGTTCGATTGAGCGATCGATACATCTACTCATATACCTAGTCATCGTACTTCCCGCCATTCAAAGAAACATTTTGTTTTATAGCATCTTACCAGCGCGTAAAACATTTTGATGAAAAACCACGACACAATTTGATGGTATTCCGTGAAACAAATTGACGATATTATGTGAAACAATTTGACGGCGTTTTGTGAAACAGTTTTTCGGCCATTCGTGAAACGTTCTGTGGCGGTTTCAATCCGAAGTACATACTGTTCGAAATCTGTCCAAAGATGTCGTCTGCGTCGCCAATCGACAGACGGTGGTTTACATCTGTCACGTTAGTACTAAGATATTCATCTAATAAATTGCATTAGTGGCTTTAGTTTTGGGGGAAACGAGGCAGCGTGACTATGACGTGCGCTTTGGTGGTTAACAGCAAGAGCGGTAATACCAGGATGGTTTCGGGTGCGATCAAGCGTACGCTGCAGGCTGCGGGTGTTGAGTTTGTCCATGCCGCGGCGTTGAGCGACGATGCGGATGCAGATCAGGTTGCGCTCGAGGCGCAGGGCGCCTGCGCGGCCGACACGGTGCTCGTCGGCTTTTGGTGCGACAAGGGCGCGTGCACGCCTTCGGTCGCGGCGTTGCTTTCCGCCTTGCACGGCAAGCGCGTGTTCCTGTTTGGCACCTGCGGCTTTGGGGCCAGTGAGGAGTATTTTAGGCAGATTATCGATCGCGTGACCTCAAATTTGGCCAATGATGCCGAGCTTGTAGGCTGGGCGATGTGCCAGGGCAAGATGGGCCCCGCGGTCAAGCAGCGCTACGAGGCCATGCTCGAGCAAGATCCCGAAAACGCCCGATTTAAGATGCTACTCGACAACTGGGTTGCCGCAAAGGATCACCCCACCAAGGAGGATCTGGATAACATGGCTGCAGCCGCCAAGAAGGCCGTGCTGGGAGAGTAGCTTCGCCGTTCGTGGTCCTTCGTGCAAAACAATACAAATGTGAAAGCCTCGAAGTTCTCGAGGCTTTTTTCGTGACACGAGGGCGCCCCTTTATTGATGGAAGGCCTAATAAGCTGATTGCTCTATGCCCGGATGTGTGCGGAGTGGGATGGGATTTCCGGATGGGTGGAGTTGCGGAAGCTGCGTCCCGGAATTTGCCTTTGGAATGGGATGCGGTTTCCCGGTGAAGGGCTCTGTGGAAACTACATCCCAGCATTCGGTCGAGAAATGGGATGAAGTTTCCGGTTGAGGGTCTTGGCGGAAAGTGCGACCCGGAATTTGTGATCGAAGCGGGATACGGCTTCCCAACGGGGGCACAAGCGGAAGCCGCATCCCACTCCGGACGGGAATTCTGGGACACGGTTTTCAGAGGGTTATGGGCTGCGAACTACATGGGGCTGTCATAAAACTCCAGTAAAAGGGGTCGGAAATAAAGGACACTTCCAGCAATTTGTTTTAATGTGGGGGGGGGTACCATTATTTTAGTTTCGCAAAAAATAATCCCTCTATGGGGAAGTTGCGTAGGGGGTTAGTCACAGATATTGGATAAAGCAGACCAATTTGGGGATAAATGACCACTTACGCCAAAATTAGTAGCATTTAGCGACAAAACATTGAAAAATGTGTAGCACATCGCTATGTTTTTATTACGAAAAGATTCCAAATTGGCTTATTTCGGACTCACTTTTCAAGCGCCTTGCGGTTCCTGTTGAAACTTGCTGACCTTTGGATGGGTCGAATAGGTCCTCAAGGGGGATGAATTATCACTTTGACGGCGCGTAGACTCAAACGATTTATTGCACTTTTGAGTAGCTTGGCGTTCGCGCTTGTCATAGCCCTTGCCGTTGTTTCTTTTGTTCCTCGTGCATTTGGATACATGCCCTTTGCTGTGCTCTCGGGCTCTATGGAACCCGATCTTCCCGTTGGCTCCATGGTGTTTGTCCGCCAGGTTGAGCCAACGGATATTACCGTGGGCGACAATGCAACCTTTTACCGATCGGACGGCGCCGTGGTGACGCACCAGGTGTACGAGTTCGACCCTGCCGCGCAGATGATCGGCACGCAGGGAATTGCGAACAAAAATGCAGACGGAAGCATCATGCACGATGCCGAGCAGACGCCTTTTTCGAGTGTTATCGGCACTGTTTCTTTTTGTGTCCCTTACCTGGGCTTCGTTAACGCATATTGCACGACGATGCCCGGTTTGCTTGTTGTGGTGGCCGTTCTGGCGCTGCTGGCCGCGGCGTCGATTGTGCTCGATCGGATGGTTCCCGACGAGCCTGCGGGCAAGCATACCCGCGTGCATGCGAGGGAGCGGCGTTCATAGCGGCAGGGAAAAGCGTCGGCGGCGGTAGGGGCCGTTGCCGGGGAAAACGATTCTCGAAAGGAAGAGAACGATGGAAAACAAGAAGAAAAAGCGCTACGGCATCATTGCCGCCCTGTTGCTGTTGGTGCTGGCTGCCGGCGTGGGTACCTATGCATGGCTGACGGCGCAGGAGCACATTGACAACGTGTTCACGGTGGGTAGCTTTGGCCACCCGGAAAACAAGCCTGATCCGACCGATCCCGAGAAACCGGCCCCCGATAATCCGAACACTGAAAAGGCCTACCTGTTCGAGACCCAGTGGGTTGTCAACTCCAAGATGGTTCCTGGCGCCACTGTGGCCAAGAACCCCAATGTCGGCATCAAGGCTGGCTCTGATGATGCATACGTATTCATTTACGTAAAGAATGCCATCGTCAAGCCTGGCACCAGCCTTGAAAAGACCCCGTACTTTACGCTCAAAAATACGAATTGGAAGCCCGTTGAGGGTCAAGTCAAGACCAACCAATCTGACAACTCTGGCAACCAGTACGTGAGCGGTCTGTTTATGTACTCCAAGAACCCTGCCGCAGAGAACCTGCCTGCAAAGCTCGAAGCCAACAAAGCAGCGCAGGACGTTTATACCGATGAGCTTTTCACTGCCGTGACGATTCCCTCTGCCATGAACAACACCGATGTTGTCGAGACTACTACTGACCCGAAACAGGCTCCCACGATGACGGTCTCTGCCTACATCTTTGGCGCGGGCCAGAATGGCACCGAGCAGGGTGAAAATGCTGACGCGCAGAATGCCCTTAAGCAGGCCAAGGAATGGGCTAAGACTCAGGCTTAATCCCCCTCCACCGAGATCCCGGCCCGCTCCCCATCCCCATTTTCGGGCTGGGATCTCGGTCCCCCTTTTTATCGACGACTGGCGAACGTAATGCTCAATAATCTTTCCGACAATCAGAAACGCACCTTGGCGCTTGCTGCGATGGCGCTGTTGGCCCTGTCGTGCCTGTGCGGCACGCTGGCTTTTACCGTTGATATGGTTCCGGCGAACAACGTCCTATCGTTTGGCAGCGTGAAGGTACGAGTCTGCGAATACACCCTCAACGTGCAGGGCGAGGAGATTCCGTTTGATCCCAACGAGCACGGTGACTATCCCGACACCAAGGCCGGGGGTTCTGACATCAGCCGCATTGTGCGCGTGGAGAACGTCGGCGCGCAGCCTGAGTACGTTCGCGCGCGCCTGCGCATGACGTCGGTGGCGCCCGACGGTTCGAGCGCGGATGCCTCGGACAACGTCGCGTTTCATGTGAACGCGGGCGAGGGGTCTCCGTGGATCGATGGCGGCGATGGGTGGTACTACTACCGTGGATTGACCGGGCGTGGCGGCGTGCTCGACCCCGATGCTATGACGGAGAGCCTCATGGACTCGCTGCGTTTTGTGGGCGACTACCATGATGCCGCGCGCGGTGGCTCATTCAGGCTCGATATCGATGTTCAGGCCGTGCAGGCCAAAAACCAGCAGACAAGCGATACCGCCCTCGACGTACTTGACGTTGTGGGTTGGCCGGAGGCGAACTAGCCTATGAAGATCAGGAACATAAACCGGGGCATGCTTAGCAGGCTGGTTGCCGTCGCAGCGATTGCCCTTTGCTGCGTTATGGCGCTGCCAACGGTGGTGCATGCCGAGGACGTGCCCGAGAACACAAACGAATACCACATCAAAAACGCGAACGACTTTTTGGTGTACGTGGCGCTTTCGCGTGAGCGCGATACGTCCGGCTGGCGCGTTTATCTCGATAACGATATCGTGCTTAATGATGACGACATGAAGACCATTGTCTCGCACACCGTTAAGCATCTGTCGTTTGGCAACAAGGAGCATCCGTTTAAGGGCGTGTTCGATGGTCAAAACCACACCGTTGAGGGCCTGAGCTACGATAAAGACGCTTTTGACCCCGAGCGCGATACGGGATTTTTTGCCGAGACCAACGGTGCCACCATCAAAAACTTCCTGGTCAAGGACGCCAACGTGTGGGCGGACTTCCGCGGTGGCATTATCGTGGGCAAGGCCGTCAAAACGCGCTTCGAAAACGTTATGGTCATGGAGAGCACGCTGCACGTGACCTGCGCCAACAATGCTCTCAACCTCATTACCAACGCAGGTTTTGAGGGCGGTCTCATCGCCGGCGAGCTCGACGGCTGCACCCTCTACAACTGCGGGGTCCGTGGCGGCCGTGCCGTCAACAACACGACCTCGGGCGTGCAGGCGCCCGGCGGTGAGGGTCTGTATATGGCGGCGTTTGCCGGCTACGTTAAGAACTCGACTATCGAGTACTGCCGCGTGACGCCGACGCGTAAGGACGACGGCTCGATTGCCGAGAAGGGCATGACCGACGTCACCAATAAGTACGACGTGGCAATTGGCGCCCTGGGCGGCAACAACGTGTACGCCTCGGGTTTTGTGGGCTGCATGGCGGGCGAGGCCAAGATTATCGACTGCTTCTCGACGGCGCAGTGCTACAGCTATGCCGCGTCATATGTGGGCGTCGTCGCCGTGACGCGTGCGTGGACAGGCGGCCTGGCGGGCCGAATTCGCCAAAAACCCAAAGGGCTTTGGTGAAAACGAGCTGACCGACGAGGATCGGCAGAATCTTGCCTGGGCCGAGGACGCCCGCCGGAAGCTGGTGGACGCCGTGGACACCCTGCGCGGAAAGGTGAAGGGCGGCAACGCGGAGCAGATCAGCCGGGCTGTTTATTTCTGCCTGAAGGAGCTGGGGGCCGAGGAACAGCAGGCCGGGCTGGTGGAGGATATCCGCGCGGCACGGGGCATCCCGGCGGCGGAGGAAGCCGCCCGCGAGTGGAACGTGGTGATGCAGCTGCTGGACGAGATGGCCAGCCTGCTGGGGCAGCAGAGCGTGACCGTGGCCGAGTACGAGGACCTGTTCGGCCTGCTGCTGCGTTCGTCCGACCTGGGGCATATCCCCCAGACACTGGACGCCGTGGTGCTGGCCAGCGCCGGTAAAATGCGTCTGGATGCGCCGGACTATGTGTTCGTGT
>ERZ773131.1622-NODE-1622-length-15819-cov-3.682187_pt1 | contig 15819 bp, 14 predicted proteins | sample MGYA00511082_ERZ773131 | MGnify/ENA primary metagenome ERZ773131 (study PRJEB29015, sample SAMEA2737813) | human gut metagenome | biome: human gut; feature: human-associated habitat; material: faeces | place: China | collected 2012 ... | reverse complement strand
GGGACACAAGGATTTTCAGTCCTTTGCTCTACCAACTGAGCTATGGCACCAACTTGTTTTTGCAACCGTTGTTTCTCGTTTGCGGTTGCAAAGGTACGCAAAGTTTTTAACCTGACAAATGTTTTCCCGTTTTTTTTCAAAAAAAATCACTTTTTTCTGCTTTTTCTCCTCATAACACCTGTTTTCTCCCCTCAAAGGCCATATCTTTCATCTGTTTCAACCGGCTTTTCTCATTCATGTTCCCTCTATATATCTTTATATATAAGGTAAGAAACCTCCCACACTCACCATTCCTTTCTGAAGGCCTCAGAAATTAAGAATAAATCAATATTACAACATTTCTTGAATTATCTTTTTAATAAGACTGATTGAATCAATTTAAATTTATACCTTTGCAGAAAATAATCTAAATTAAAAAACAACACCTATGAGAAAACTCAATCAATTAATCCTGGGAGCTTGCACTTTGTTAGCTTTAGCATGTAGCCCCCAACCCAAGCAAGAACAATTAGTATCCGCTTACGGAACTCCCTACCACTGGGAACAGGGAACTATCGTAGTTGACACTCCGGAACGTCCGGCTGGACAGGAATCTGCCATCGGTCTGACTGCACCGAAACTGAAAGTCGTACGTGTAGGCTTTGTAGGTCTGGGAATGCGTGGTCCGGGTGCCGTAGAACGCTTCACTCACATTCCGGGCGTACAGATCGTTGCTCTTTGCGACTACGAACAGGAACGTGCTGAAAATTGCCAGAAATATCTGAAGGCTGCCAGCCTGCCGAAAGCTGCTATCTACTCAGGAGCTGAAGGTTACAAAGAACTTTGCCAGCGTGAAGACATTGACTTGGTATATATCGCAACTGACTGGGATCACCACTTCCCTGTTGCCAAATGTGCTTTGGAAAACGGTAAGCATGCAGCTATCGAAGTTCCGTCAGCAATGGATCTGAAACAGTGCTGGGAACTGATCGACCTGTCTGAAAAGACTCGTAAACACTGTATGATTCTGGAAAACTGCTGCTATGACTGGTTTGAAATGAACACACTGAACATGGCTCAGAACGGAGTATTCGGTGAAGTTCTCCGCGCTCAGGGTGCTTACATCCACAACCTGGATGACTTCTGGCCTTACTACTGGAAGAACGGTAAAGAAGACAAACTGGGATGGCGTCTGCGCTACAACATGGAACATCGTGGTGACGTTTACGCTACTCACGGCCTTGGCCCTGTTGCACAGGCTCTGGACATTCACCGTGGTGACCGCATGACTACATTGGTTGCTATGGATACCAAATCTGTTCACGGTAAAGAACTGGTAGAAAAAGCAAGTGGTGAAAAATGCGAAAACTTCCTGAATGGTGATCATACAACAACTCTGATCCGCACTGCTAACGGTAAAGTAATTGAAATCCAGCACAACGTTATGAACCCGCAGCCTTACAACCGTCTGTATCAGCTGACTGGTACCAAAGGTTTTGCCAACAAGTATCCGGTAGAAGGATATGCAGTTGATGCTGCTCAGATGAAGGCTTCAGGCGTTCAGCCTAAAGTAGACAACCTTAGCTCACACGGTTTCATGCCTGACGCTGAAATGAAAGCTCTGGTTGAGAAATACCAGCACCCGATCTTGAAGAAATATGGTGAAATGGCAAAAGAAGTAGGTGGACACGGTGGTATGGACTTCATCATGGACAGCCGTCTGGTTTACTGTCTGCAGAACGGTCTGCCTTTGGATATGGACGTTTATGACCTCGCTGAATGGTGCTGTCTGGCTGAACTGGGTGCTTTGTCTATGGACAACAACTGTGCAGCTGTTCAGTTCCCCGACTTTACTCGCGGTCACTGGAACGACGTTAAAGGATTCAAGCACGCTTTCGCAAGTCCTGAAGATGAAGCAGAAGCAGAAAAAGCAGCTAAAGAAGCTACTGCCAAGCTGAAAGAACAGGGTGCAAAAGAATGGGCTGCTGAAAAATAATCATCCGCACAATCTTAAACTCAATAGAAAGGCTGTCTTTCGGGACAGCTTTTTTTATGCCCGCTTCCGGCAGTTTCAGCTGGATAGACATATAAAAGAACCGGTGATGCAAGTTTTTTTTGCACCACCGGTTCTTCTCACTTGCCCGTATCTGGCCGCAGCAAGTTTATATCCGAATCCGAAAAATCTCAGCCTCTATCCTTTTGACGGATCTCTACCCGACGGATCTTTCCACTGATTGTTTTCGGCAATTCATCCACAAATTCAATCACACGAGGATACTTATAAGGAGCAGTTACACGCTTCACGTGATCCTGCAACTCCTTGATCAGCTCGGGTCCTGCCTTGGCCCGATAATCCTTAGCCAGCACAATGGTTGCCTTGACTACCTGACCACGAATTTCATCTGGTACACCTGTAATGGCACATTCCACTACAGCCGGATGAGTCATCAGTGCACTTTCCACCTCAAACGGACCGATGCGGTAACCAGAACTCTTGATCACATCATCTGCACGTCCCACAAACCAGTAGTAACCATCCTCATCACGCCAGGCCACATCACCGGTATAATAGATTCCGTCGTGCCAGGCCTCACGGGTCAGTTCGGGAGCGCGGTAATATTCCTTGAACAGACCAAGCGGTTTTCCCTTGTCTGTATGAATCACAATCTGTCCCTGTTCTCCATCCTCGGCAGAACGTCCGTCCGGAGTCAGCAGATCAATATCATACTGCGGATTGGGAACACCCATACTTCCCGGTTTCGGTTCCATCCAGGGGAAAGTAGCCAGAGTCAGGGTTGTTTCAGTCTGTCCGAATCCTTCCATCAGCCGGATACCGGTAATCCGCTTGAAAGTCTCATAGACTGAATAGTTCAAGGCTTCACCGGCCGTCGTACAATATTCCAGCGATGACAGATCATATTTTGTCAGGTCCTCACGGATCAGGAAACGATAAATGGTAGGAGGAGCACAAAGTGAGGTAATATGATAGTCATGTATCTTCTGAAGAATGTCTGCCGGTGTAAACTTCTCGTGATCATAAACAAATATATTGGCTCCGGCAATCATCTGTCCGTACAGTTTTCCCCATACAGCCTTACCCCAGCCGGTATCTGCAATGGTAAGGTGCAGACTGTTGGGATGCAGATTATGCCAGAAACTGCCGGTCACGATATGTCCCAGCGGATATGTAAAGTCATGAGCCACCATCTTAGGTTCACCGGTCGTACCCGAAGTGAAGTACATCAGCGAGATATCGTCATTCGTATTGACCTGCTGCGGACGCACAAACGGAGCAGCCTGCTCAATTCCCTGTTCAGGGCCCACGCTTACCAGTTTCTCAACGCTGGGAGATTCCGGCATGGCATCAATGATGTGACGGGTAATCACTTCTTCACCCGCAGCAACAATCATCTTGATGGTAGCCGCATTGCAGCGATAAACGATATCCTTCTTGGTCAGCAGGTGAGTAGCAGGAATTACAACGGCCCCCAACTTATGAAGGGCAATGATGGAAAACCAGAATTCATAGCGGCGCTTCAGGATCAGCATGACCTTGTCGCCCCGTCCGATTCTCAGACTCTGGAACCAGGAAGCGGTCATGTCCGTATATTTCTTCAGATCGGCAAAAGTAAACTGGATATGCTCTCCCTTGTCGTTCGTCCATAATAAAGCTTTCCGTTCCGGCTCTTCCGCAGCCCATGCATCCACTACATCATATCCGAAATTGAAGTTCTCGGGAACTTTAATCCGGAGATTCTTTATAAAATCCTCCTGAGAGGTAAAATGTGTCTGTTCAATAAATCTTTCTAACATACTCAACTTCTAAATTATTGCATTACTACAGCCAGGAAGCGCACTGTCTTCCCATCGAGTGCTTTCATTCCGTGAGGAAGTGCCGAATTGAAGTACAGGCTGTCACCCGGATTCAGGATCAGTTCCTTTCCGTTGATGTTCAGCAGCAGACGTCCTTCAATCACCAGATTAAATTCCTGCCCTGCATGTGTATTGAAATAGACAGGAGTTTCTTCCGGCTTCGGTTCTACGGTCACAATAAACGGATCTGCAATCCGGTTGCGGAAACCGGAAGCCAGCGATTCATATTTATAGGCTTTGGTACGTTCCAGAAAGTAGGCATTCATCTTCGGTTCTTCACCGAACATCAGCACATCCAGAGGGACATCAAAATGGCGGGCTATCTTTTGCAGGGAACTGACTGACAGGTCACATTCTCCCGACTCAATGGCAGCATATTGTGCAGAAGCCAGTCCGCAGCTTTCTGCCATTTCATCTATACCCAGGCCCAATGCATCGCGCAACCCTCGCACGCGTTCTGCTATTTGTTTGATCTGTTCATCCATAGTTTTATCATTTAGTTGCTTCAAAATTAACAAAGTTTCTTCAATTGAGCGAAAAACAGGCAAAAAACTTTCCAATTATTCCTGAAACCCTGATTTCACCATACAAGAGTTAAAGAGCCTCATTGGTTACGGTCAGACGGGCCAGATAATCGTAATGACTGCCTTCCTGAATACATTCTGCCCGGAAACCGCACTGGGCAGCATAGGCTGACAAGGTATCGAAATCTACATAAAGCCAGTCAAAACTGTCCCCTTTCACCTGTTTATACTGCATACGGAAGTCTATTTCTCCGTAATAGTTGCCTGCCAGATTAACCAGATAACTGCCGTCCTCATCCTCGAACAGGTAACGCAGATCACTTGAATCCATCAGAATCTGCCCGCCCGGATTGAGCAGCTGCCGGATACGGCGGAAGAAATCTCCCATACGTTCCAGGCGTCCGATAATTCCAGAACCATTCATCAGCATCAGGATCGTATCAAAACGCTCCGTAAAACGCTCATCAAACAGGTTTACCTGACGGGCTGTCAGCCCACGGGCTTCCATCACCTTCACCGACCAGGGCGAAATGTCAATCGCCAGTGCCTCCTTGCCCATCTTCCGGAGAGCCAGCGTATGGCAACCGCTTCCCGCTCCCACATCCAGAATTTTTCCTTCTGCCAGCTGCAAAGCCTTCTGCTCCAGCAAAGGCATCTCTTCATAAGAGCGAAACAGGTCTTTCACCGGAATCTCATCTTCCTCGAACTGAGAAGAAAACACACGCAGACGTGCAGCCTTCCCCTGCTTGAAATAATCATAAACAGCCGATCCCATCGGATCCTTGTCTTCCGTCAATAAAGTTATATCCATTATTCTATATTTCTTGTTTCCTGATTGTCTGTTGCGTGCAAAGATACGAAAAGATATGCAGCAGGATGAAAAAACTTGCATATATGCATAAAATTTTCCCGATTTCTGTATCTATATTCCAAAATATTGCGTACTTTTGCAGCCAAACAAGAATAATTATACAATGAAGAATAAGAATAGCAGACTTGATTCCATCAAAATGATCATCTCAAGCAAAGAGATCGGAAGCCAGGAAGAGCTTCTGCAGGAACTGGCCCGGGAAGGTTTTCAACTGACACAGGCTACGCTTTCACGTGACCTGAAGCAACTGAAGGTAGCCAAAGCCGCCAGTATGAACGGCAACTATGTATACGTGCTTCCCAACAATACGATGTACAAGCGCATGACCGATCCGCAAAGTGCAACCGAGATGCTTCGTCACAATGGATTCCTCTCTATCGAATTCTCCGCCAACATTGCCGTCATCAAGACGCGCCCCGGATACGCAAGCAGCCTGGCCTACGACATCGACAGCAGCAACTTTCACGAGATCATCGGGACGATAGCCGGAGACGACACCATCATGCTGGTGCTCCGCGAAGGATGTTCGCGCACCAGTGTCAAACATGCGCTGGAGCATGTCATTCCAAATATCAACCATTAATATAATAATACATAGATACAGAAAAAAATGGATACTACTAAACAAATAGAGGTCATGGTAGCCGACGCCTCACACGAGGTTTATGTTGACACGATTCTGGACACCATCAGAGAAGCCGCCAAGAAACGCGGAACCGGTATTGCCGAACGTACACACGAATATGTGGCCACAAAAATGAAAGAAGGAAAGGCTATCATCGCCCTGTGCGGAGACGAATTCGCCGGATTCACTTACATCGAATCATGGGGAAACAAAGAGTATGTAGCCACCTCGGGACTGATTGTCCATCCCAAGTATCAGGGACAGGGACTGGCAAAGCGCATCAAACATGCTTCGTTCACCCTGGCACGCCTGCGCTGGCCGAAAGCTAAGATCTTCAGTCTTACTTCAGGAGCTGCCGTGATGAAAATGAATACGGAACTGGGATATGTCCCCGTGACTTTCAACGAACTGACCGATGATGAATCGTTCTGGAAAGGATGCGAAGGCTGTATCAACCACGAAATCCTGATGGCCAAGAAACGCAAATTCTGTATCTGCACCGCCATGCTTTATGATCCGGCTCTGCACACAGACGACAAGGTTACTAATTTTTAATCCCCTTCATGAAAAATAACTGAAATAAAATAAAGCCTTATGGAAGAAAAGAAAAAAGTAGTCGTCGCATTCAGCGGCGGACTGGATACATCGTTCACCGTCATGTATCTGGCTAAAGAAAAAGGTTATGAAGTATATGCAGCCTGTGCCAACACAGGCGGTTTCAGCCCCGAACAGCTGAAACAAAACGAGGAAAACGCATACAAGCTGGGTGCAGTGAAGTATGTTACCCTCGACGTAACACAGGAATACTATGCCAAGAGCTTGAAATACATGATTTTCGGTAACGTACTGCGCAACGGAACCTATCCTATTTCCGTCAGCTCAGAACGTATCTTCCAGGCACTCGCCATCGCACGTTACGCCAATGAAATCGGCGCTCACGCCATTGCACACGGTTCAACCGGTGCAGGAAATGACCAGGTGCGTTTCGACATGACTTTCCTGGTTATGGCTCCCGGAGTGGAAATCATCACACTTACCCGCGACATGGCACTGAGCCGTGACTATGAAATCAATTACCTGAAGGAACACGGATTCGAAGCCGACTTCACCAAACTGAAATATTCTTATAACGTAGGTATCTGGGGTACTTCCATCTGTGGAGGTGAAATCCTGGATTCTGCACAGGGATTGCCTGAAAGTGCCTATCTGAAACAGGTAACCAAGACAGGCAGCGCACAGCTGAAACTGGAATTCAAGAAAGGTGAACTGTATGCTGTCAATGGCGAAGTGTTCGACGACAAGATCAAGGCTATTCAGAAGGTAGAGGAAATCGGAGCTGCATACGGTATCGGACGTGACATGCACGTGGGCGACACCATCATCGGTATCAAAGGCCGTGTCGGTTTCGAAGCAGCTGCTCCCATGCTGATTATCGGAGCACACAAGTTCCTCGAAAAATATACCCTGAGCAAATGGCAGCAGTACTGGAAAGACCAGGTGGCCAACTGGTACGGCATGTTCCTCCACGAAAGCCAGTATCTGGAACCCGTCATGCGCGATATCGAAGCCATGTTGCAGGAATCACAGCGCAACGTCAACGGAACTGCAATCCTCGAACTGCGTCCGTACTGCTTCTCAACAGTAGGAGTTGAATCCAAGGACGATCTGGTCAAGAACAAGTTCGGTGAATACGGTGAAATGCAGAAAGGATGGACAGCCGAAGATGCCAAAGGCTTCATCAAGGTTCTCTCTACTCCGCTCCGCGCTTATTACGCAAACCACAAAGACGAGGAGAACGTATGATCAAAGCAGGTATTATAGGAGGCGCAGGATATACGGCAGGCGAACTGATTCGCCTGCTCATCAATCATCCCGATGTAGAAATCAAGTTCATCAACAGCTCCAGCAACGCCGGAAACAAGATTACTGACGTACACGAAGGCCTGTATGGAGAAACGGATCTCGTCTTCACCGACGAACTTCCGCTGGACACGATTGACGTGCTGTTCTTCTGTACGGCACACGGCGATACCCGCAAGTTCATGGAAAGTCACAACGTTCCTGAGGACCTGAAGATCATCGACCTTTCGATGGACTACCGCATCAAGGACGACAGCCATGACTTCGTATACGGCTTGCCCGAACTGAACCGCCGGACGATCTGCCACAGCAAACACGTGGCCAACCCGGGATGTTTCGCAACCTGTATCCAGCTCGGTCTGCTTCCGCTGGCCAAACACCTGATGCTGAACGATGACGTGATGGTGAATGCCATTACGGGAAGTACCGGCGCAGGCGTAAAACCGGGAGCCACCAGTCACTTCAGCTGGCGTAACAACAACATGAGTGTCTACAAGGCTTTTGAACATCAGCACGTACCTGAAATCAAGCAGTCACTCCGCCAGTTGCAGAACAGCTTCGACGCGGAAATTGATTTCATCCCCTACCGCGGCGACTTCGCAAGAGGTATCTTTGCAACTCTCGTTGTCAAGACTAAAGTGGAACTGGATGAACTCGTAAAAATATATAAGGACTATTACGCAGAGGATTCCTTCACTCACATCGTAGAAAAGAACATCGACCTGAAACAGGTAGTCAACACCAACAAGTGTCTGATTCATCTGGAAAAGCACGGTGACAAGCTGCTCATCATTTCCTGCATCGACAACCTGCTGAAAGGAGCAAGCGGTCAGGCGGTTCACAACATGAACCTGATGTTCAACCTCGAAGAAACCGTGGGACTGAAGCTGAAGCCCAGCGCATTCTAAATCAAGAACGATTATGAAACTATTCGACGTATATCCCCTTTTCGACATCAACATTGTCAAAGGAAAAGGCTGTCACGTATGGGACGACAAGGGACAGGAATATCTGGATCTCTACGGCGGTCATGCCGTGATCTCCATCGGACATGCTCATCCGCATTATGTAGAAGCCATCAGCAAGCAGGTAGCTACCCTGGGATTTTATTCCAATTCTGTCATCAACAAGCTGCAGCAGGAAGTAGCCGACCGTCTGGGAGCTCTTTCAGGTTATGACGACTACCAGCTGTTCCTCATCAACTCAGGAGCTGAAGCCAACGAAAATGCACTGAAGCTGGCTTCTTTCCACAACGGACGTACGCGCGTAATCTCCTTTGCCAAGGCTTTCCACGGACGTACTTCACTGGCAGTGGAAGTGACCAACAATCCGAAAATCATTGCACCGATCAATAACAACGGACATGTCACTTACCTTCCGCTGAACGACACGGAAGCCATGAAGGCCGAACTGGCCAAAGGTGACGTATGTGCCGTCATCATCGAAGGCATCCAGGGAGTAGGCGGCATTCAGGTTCCCACTCCGGCATTCATGCAGGCACTTCGCCAGGCATGCGACGAAACAGGAACCGTCCTGATTCTTGACGAAATCCAGTCCGGTTACGGCCGAAGCGGAAAATTCTTCGCCCACCAGCACTGCGGCATCCGTCCTGATCTCATCACTGTAGCCAAAGGTATCGGTAACGGATTCCCGATGGCAGGTGTCCTGATCAGTCCGAAGTTTGCTCCGGTCTACGGACAACTGGGAACAACCTTCGGCGGAAACCACCTGGCCTGTGCCGCTGCCATCGCCGTTCTCGACGTTATGAAGGAAGAACATCTGGTGGAAAATGCAGCCCGCGTGGGAAGTTTCCTGCTTAATGAACTGAAAGGATTCAAGGGAATCAAGGAAGTCCGTGGAGAAGGTCTGATGATCGGTCTGGAATTTGAAGAACCGATCAAGGAACTCCGCAGCAAACTGCTTTTCGAACAGAAAGTATTTACAGGGGTCAGCGGAACCAATGTCATCCGTCTGCTTCCGCCGCTCTGCCTGAGCATGGACGAAGCTTCAGACTTCCTGGAACGCCTGCACCGCCTCGTATAAATCATGCGTACAATACAAAAAAATTGACCGCACGATCGGGCTTCAACGACCGCACGATCGGGCTTCAACGACCGCACGATCGGGCTCCAACGACTACACGTTTGAGCCCCAACGACCGCACGTTGCAAGGGCATCGAAGGTATATTGCCGGAGCACCTGAAAAAAGGCTTCGGGCTTTTTAAAAAACGTTTCGGCGTATTCATCAAAACGTCTCATTGTTTGAGTGAATACGCCGAAACGTTTTTTTCAGCCCCGGCCATCACAAAATTCATAAAACAGGCGTCGGCTCCTCTTCAGAAACCGGAAAATTTTACTTATGTTTGCGTATAAACTCTAAATCAACAAGAAAACATGAAAGTTGCAATTATCGGAGCAGGTAACATGGGTGGTGCCATTGCCCGTGGCCTGGCACATGGACATCAGGTGAATACAGAAGATATCTTTGTATCCAATCCCGGAACAGAAAAACTGGAGAGACTGAAAGCTGAATATCCCGGCATTCATACTACACAGAGCAACAAGGAAGCTGCAGCGGATGCAGATATTGTCATCATTGCCGTAAAACCCTGGAAAGTGGAAGAGGTGCTGAAGCCTTTGCGCCTCCGACAGCCGCAGATCCTGGTTTCAGTTGCTGCCGGACTGACGTTCGAAGATCTGGCTCACTTCGTGGACCCGGAAATGACCATCTTCCGCATCATTCCCAATACAGCTATTTCTGAACGGGCCAGCATGACTCTGGTAGCCGCCCGCAACGCATCGGAAGCACAAGTCAGTTCAATCATGAACCTGTTCAACGAAATGGGACGTTCGATGCTTATCGAAGAAAAATTATTTGCAGCGGCCACCTCACTGACTTCCTGCGGCATTGCTTATGTATTGAAATATGTACAGGCAGCCATGCAGGCTGGAGTGGAAATGGGTATCAAGCCTCAGGATGCCATGAAGATGCTGGCTCAGACTCTCGAAGGAGCCGCCCAGCTGCTGCTTTCCAACGAACAGACACATCCGGCACTGGAAATTGAAAAAGTGACGACTCCGGGAGGTATTACGATCAAGGGAGTAAACGAACTGGAGATGGCCGGATTCAGTGCTGCCGTTATCCGGGCACTCAAGGCCAGTGTATAAGTACGGCTCAGCAGAAAGCTTTCCTGGCCCACTTCATGCTGCCCCAGCGTTTGACGAAGATGAACGCACGGATGTTCTCATCAAGCAGGAAGGCACACCACATGCCGACCAGTCCCCATCCCCAGTGGATGCCGAACAGATAACTGAAACCGACTGATACGGTCCACTGTACTACCAGACCGACATAGAACGGATAGTTTACATCCCCGGCTGAACGCAGGGCATTGGTCGCATAAATGTTGACGGCCCGTCCGATCTCGACCACAACATCGACAATCATCACGGTAACACCCATGCGGATAATTTCCGGATTATCGGTCAGCAGACTGAAGATGGTATGCCCTAAGGCGGCCCATATACACGAAAGAATCAGTGAAACCAGAATGGAAAGGCGCATCACATATTTGCCGAGCAGATAGGCAGCACGTACTTTACGCTGGCCTACCAGATGGCCGATAGTGATGGCGCCTCCCTGTGCCATGGCTATGGCGAACAAATAAACGAACATCACGATATTCACTGTATAGGTGCGTGTGGCAAGCGCATTGTTGCCAAGCATATTGATCAGATAAGTAATCACCACCTGCGAGAAGCTGTACGACATGTTCTCGCCCGCTGAAGGAAGTCCCACTTTCAGCAGATTCTTCAGTTCCTTCCACGGGAAAGGCCGGAAATAACGTACCGGGAAACTGGGGATGTGCTTGCGGAAAAGAATCACAAAGAGCACTACCATACTGACTCCGCGTGCAATGGAAGTAGAAATCGCCGCTCCTTCCGCACCGAGGGCAGGCAAACCGAACTTACCGAAAATCAGGGTGTAATTGCCGATGATGTTCATCACATTGACCAACACCGTGACCAGCATCGGATAAATAGCCTTGTTGGCACTCCGCAGGGAAGCGGAAACTGTCAGTGAAAGTGCCTGGAAAAAGGCAAAGGCTCCCACAATCTGCATATAGCCGACTCCGTATTTCAACAATTCGGGACGCAATCCCATCCAGCCAAGCAAAGTTTCCGCACCGAAATGCAGAATGGCACTGACCAGCAGACCGACTGCCAGATTCAGGCAAAGGGAAACACCGACTACCTGAACCATCTTCTGACGCAGGCCGGCTCCCAGATACTGGGAACACAGAACCGAAGTTCCGATATTAATGACCTCGAACACCAGGAATGCGAACATCACAAACTGGTTCACTACCCCTACGGCAGCAACGCTTTCGTCTGAATACTGGCTCAGCATGACGGTATCTACCGCCCCCAGCATCATGATCAATAATGTTTCGATAAAGATGGGAATCACCAGTCCGGTCAGTCCCTTGCGAATATTGGTTTGTTGAATAGCCTGTTCCACGATCCTTTCCTCATTTCCGGCTGCAAAGTTACTGCTTTTCCGGCGGTGAAAGGATTGACCTACATCAAGAGTTCTCTCCGTTTTCGCTCAGATAGGTTTCATACATGGCTGCAATCTCCTCCAGCGGAATACCCAGCAGATGAATCTGCCGGAACATGTCGGGCAGTTCCTCCTGCAGGAAAGACTGACGACGGAGCTGAATGATCCGCTCCCGGGCTCCCGGGCTCACAAAATAACCGATTCCACGCTTGTTGTAAATGATTTCCTGTCCCTGCAGATAATCATAGGAACGGACAACCGTATTGGCATTGACCTCTACCATTGCGGCATATTCCCGAACAGAAGGGACACGCCCTTCTTCGGGATATACCATCCGGAGTATCTCATCCATGATCCGGTCGGCTATCTGTAAATAAATAGATTTGCTTTCCTTGAACTTCATACTCCCAACCATTTACGTCGTATAACCTGTGAACGGGTGAAAAGCCAGTAAGACAGCCACCAGTTGAAAATTGTCAGTGAAGCGAAAATCAGACAGCCTGCTGTCATCAGTCCGTTGGTCGTTGCCGGAGTTTCTTCGAAGTTTTCACTCATCCACTGGAAAAAGCGTTCCATCATTCCCGTTTCAACCAGTCTGGCAAATATAACTCCGCCTATCAGATTGAATGCAATGATTACTCCCAGAGTCTTCAGGAACGGATGCTTGTACCAGCGGCTTCCGCCAAGAATGAACAGGGAATGATTCCACAAGAGGAAAATGAATCCCAATAACTGCATCAGGACTTTGCTATAAGCATATTCGCCATCCATATTAACAGGAGCGCGTCCCGTGCGAGACATCATCTCGGCCATTTCTGCCAGCATCGATTGACTGAACTCGGCAGGAAGCCGGAAGAGCGGCTGCAACAGATAGCGTGACAATTCCAGTGCCAGCAGGGCAACAAATACCTGAATCGAAAGAAATACTGTAACAATCACGAAGCGGGAAAGAAATTTTTCAAACATCGTGGCCGGAAGCAGCAGGTATGAGATACGCTTCTCCTTGCTGTTCATGCAGATCATGATGCGGGAAGCATAAAATATGAAGAAAAAACTGGTTACCAGAAAAACGACTCCCAGCATATTGTTGCAGAACTGATGAAAGCTGTATGCGGAAGGATTCCACAACCATCCCAGCATAGGGATGAGGAAAGCGGCATAAATACCCAACAAACCAAAAAGGGAGTTTTTCCAGTTTTCAGCTATATCGAGCTTCAACAGATTCGTGAAGCGTGTGAAATTAAAATTCGTAGTCATTATCTTGCGTGTTTTTATTCAGTAAATATCTTTTGTATTTTCTCACTCTCTGTCAGCAGGGCGTTAAACAACAGTTCCAGGTTCAACGGGCTTTCTTCTCCATAACGATTCGGCAGGATGACGCTGTTTCCGTGAACTGAAGGCTGCACATAAAGAGCATCGTCCGTCGGATCACTCATTCCCTGTTCGGCAAAAAACAGCTTGTCGGTAATACGGACCACAGACTCGTCAAGCAATACCTGACTGCCGTCGATCACGATCACATGGTCCAGCAGGCGGTCAATGTCTCTTACCTGATGGGTAGAAATCACGACAGACTTTTCTTCACTCATTCCCGATGCCAGAACTTTCCGGAACTGGCTCTTGGACGGAATATCCAGTCCGTTGGTCGGCTCATCCATCAGCAGCAGCGAAGTGTTGGCTGCCAGTGCAAAACACATATAGGCTTTTTTCTTCTGCCCCATGGACAACTCTCCCAGATGAATGTCTTCATTCAGACCGAAATCTTCCAGACAGTTCCGCAGAATCTCCCGGCTGAAGCGAGGATAAAAGGAAGCGTTCAGCCTGACAAACTGATTCAGACTGAGATTAGGCAGTGTGAATTCTTCCGGCACCAGATACATATCGGCCAGAGATTGGGGTAAGCGTTTCTGTACATCTGCCCCTCTGAAATAAAGGTGTCCGGCCTGAGGGCGTAACAGTCCGCTCAGCAGATACAACAGGGTAGATTTTCCTGTACCGTTCTTGCCCAAAAGGCCGATTACCTTTCCGGCTTCCATCTCCAGGGAGAAGTCCTGGAAGACGGAAGCTCTCTTTCCATACTTGAAGGTTAACCCTTCGATCTTTATCATTGACGTGTTCATGTTGTGACTGTTTATAGTTATTTAGTGTATTAGTTTAATAGTACACCGCAAATGTAAGTATTGTTTTTGAAATAACAAGAGGTATTTCAAAATTTAACAACCATTAAGAATCAAAAAAGAGATATCAGCAAACAGGAGCATGGATCTGTCTGAACGACGATTCACATGCTCCTGCCAAAAAGGAAAGTATTGTTTCAGGCTAAAGAACACCGCGCATACGGTCTTCGAATGCAGACAAGGCAGCCTTGGCACCTTCTCCCATGGAGATAATAATCTGTTTGTAAGCCACATCGGAAACATCTCCTGCCGCATAAATACCCGGAACAGAAGTACGGCCATTCTTGTCGGTCACGATTTCTCCCGGACGGTTTGTTTCCAGCACTTCTTTAAACAGATGACTGTTTGGAGTCAGGCCAATCTGTACAAAAATCCCATCCAGTGAAAGCTCTTCTTCAGCTCCGCTTTCCCGGTCTTTCACTCGCAAGGCTGTCACCTTTTCTCCGTCACCCATCACTTCCAGGCTCTGACGGCTGGTGAATACCTCCACATTACTCAAAGAACGGAGTTTTTCCTGAAGAACGGTATCTGCCTTCAGTGTATCGAGAAACTCCAGCACAGTAACCTTCGAACAGATTCCTGCCAGATCAATGGCGGCTTCTACACCGGAATTGCCTCCGCCAATGACGGCCACATGTTTTCCTTTATAGAAAGGTCCGTCACAATGTGGACAGAAAGCAACACCACGACCGGTATACTCGGCTTCACCGGGTATGCCCAGTTTACGCCAGGATGCACCGGTTGCAACAATCAAAGCCGGCGCACGGAATATTTCGCCTCCCTTCACCCGCAAGACCTTTTCCTGACCTTCCAACATGAATGATTCAATCTGCCGGTTGTCGAAAACAGCAATCTGATAAGCATCCAAATGCTTTCTCAAATCACCGGCCAGGGCTTGTCCTGTAGTATAAGGAACAGAAATCAGATTTTCAATGCCAACAGTTTCATTGACTTGTCCGCCGATTCTTCCTGCCACTATCGCCACCTTCAATCCTTTACGGGCCGAATAGACAGCTGCAGCAGTTCCGGCCGGTCCGCCTCCGGCAACCAGAATATCAAAATGATGTTCACTCGGAGTTACTTCCTGGGGACGCATTCCAGCCTTGGCTTCCAGCTTGTCCAGCAATTCTCCCAGCGTACTGCGTCCGACGTGCAACAGTTCTCCACCAACAAAGACTGCCGGAACCGCCTGAATCTTCAAGCGCTGAGTCTCTTCCTGAAACAAAGCTCCGTCTACAGCCACATGGGTGATCTGCGGATTGAATAGTGCCATGACATTCAAAGCCTGCACAACATCCGGACAATTGGTACACGTCAGTGACATGTAAGTTGTTATTTCGAGTGGTCCC